>Ga0137403_10002304_pt1 | contig 23456 bp, 20 predicted proteins | sample CZOMad2_1_16fung_FD_122057 | JGI IMG/M metagenome (GOLD analysis project Ga0137403, IMG submission 122057) | Vadose zone soil fungal communities from Angelo Coast Range Reserve, California, USA - CZOMad2_1_16fungal (Hybrid Assembly) | ecosystem: Environmental > Terrestrial > Soil > Vadose zone...
GGAGAGGGTTCATCGCGCAACTATACGTCGCGCAGTGAAAAGATGAAAGCTGGGCGGTTCGCGATTGGAGGCCCGCAGATACAACAGGTAGAGACCAATTGCCATGAAAAGAATATTCGGTGTCCAGGCCGCGATCCATGCAGGAACGCGGGCGCCTTCGCCGAGCGCAAGAAAGAGGTGGACCAAAAAGTTCATGGAAAACACAAGAAAAACCGCAGCCGCAACACTCGATAAAACGCCCCGGCGCGAGTAACCGATTCCCAGCGGGGCCGCAATGCAGACGACAACGAAACAGGTCCACGGTAACGCAAGGCGATACTGCAGATGAGTGCGAAATGGCGCGAGCAATGTTGCAGGAAAATCCGCGTTGAAATACAAGTACTCCCGCAGCTCAGGTAAGCTCAGGAATTCAGCGCGCTCATTCGCGCTGCCCAGCCGGAACGGCGTTTCGCTCCAGTGCTCGATCTTGAGCGACGGATAAAACTGTTCCTCAAGGATATTTCCCGCATGATCATAATGAACAACCCTCACGTTCGCCAAATCCCACGTTTTGGTTTCCGGACGGAAAGAAGCGCGGCTCGCGATATAATTCGTGACAATATTGTCGTTGGCGTCCTGTTGAAGCACCTGAACGTTGTTAAACACATTGCCGCGAGGAAGAAAATTCTGAATGAACCAGGTGCGCGAGTCCGTACGATTGCGGAAAATTTGTCCCTGAACGTAGCGCCCGGGACGTGATTGCGCTTCGGAAAGGAATGTTTTCCGCGCCAGTTCCGAGTGTGGCGCCAGCGAATAGTTTAGCGCCATGCTTGCCGCCACCGTGAGCAGCCCAATGCCGATCAATGGCATCAGAACGCGAGGAAGACTAACCCCTGCCGTGAGCATCGAAACGATCTCGTTCGCGCGCGACATCCGCCCAAGCGCAAAAAGCAGCGACAACAGAAGTGAAACCGGCAGCAGGATGATGAAAACCTGCGGGAGTTGCGTGGCGTAGTACCGAGCAACCAGGGAAAGAGGAATGTGGTTATCGATAAAGGCCGAGATATTGTCGCTGACGTCGAAAATCAGCCAAATCGAAACGAAGCCGGCGATGCAGTAGAAGTAGACCTGCGCGAAATTGCGAATGACATATCGGTCGAGAAGGCGCATCAAAAACTTTCGAATTTCGAATTTCGTTTGCAACCGGATTCTCAGCCAGCAATCTCTAAAGAACGCAGGAAGGAAATCCTTCAGATTCCTGGGTTCCTGCTTTCCCTAGAGATCCCGTTTCATGATTGCGCTCAAAGACACTCTCGGCAGTGAATTTGTCGAACGGATTCGAGCATTCTTTTCGTCAAGCGGCCCGCTCTCCAAAGCAAAGAATTTCGAGTTCCGCCCGCAGCAACAGGAGATGGCGGCGCGCCTGGCACAGGCGCTGGAGGAAGAGCGTCACCTGGTGGTCGAAGCAGGAACCGGCGTCGGCAAATCGCTGGCTTATCTCGTGCCGGCGATCCTCTTCGCACTCGAGCAGCACAAGAAGGCGATCGTTTCTACGCACACAATTAATCTCCAGGAACAACTGCTCCACAAAGACATTCCGATCTTGAAAAAAGTGCTGCCGGTCGAGTTTGAGGCAGCGTTGATGAAAGGCCGGCAAAATTATCTTTGCCCGCGCCGGCTCGAGCGCGCATTGCAAAGCGCCAAGGAACTTTTTACTGGGCCGGAGGAGAACGAATTGAAGCGGTTGGCTGAATGGGCCAGCACAACCCGCGACGGCTCGCTCAGCGATTTAGCCGTCGAGCCCGAGCCAAAAGTTTGGATGCAGGTTTGCAGCGAGGCGCACATATGCACCCAGAAAACGTGCGGGCAGAATCCGCGTTGTTTCTATCAGCAGGCACGCAAACGTTTGCTGGCTGCCGACCTGATCGTCCTCAATCACACTTTGCTTTTCATACTACTCGGCTCACCGGACCAACAGGAAGAGCGCGAGAGCGGGTTCCTTTTTCCCAATGATTTCGTCATTTTGGATGAAGCGCACACAATCGAGCAGGTCGCGTCCAGGCAGATCGGCATCGGCGTCTCGCAGTATGGACTGCGAGCGACGATCCAACGGCTGTACAATGCGCGAACCCGCAAGGGACTGTTCACTGTTATGCGAGATGCGTCTGGTGTGCGACTCGCGGCGGATCTCGTCGATGATGTGGATAAATTCTTTGCGGCCATTGAATCCAACTCAGATTTTCGTAAAGGCCGCGAATTTCGTGTCCGCGATGTCGATTTTGTTCCGGACACGATCACGGGCCGGTTGACCGCGCTGCAGGCGCGTATAGCCGAGGTCGTGAAGCGCGCCGATGACGAGATTTTGAAAGCCGAGCTGCAGGAATTCGGTCGCCGTATTCGTGACGCGCGGGACGGCATTGCCATTTTCCTCGAGCAAAGTGCGCTCGAGCACGTTTACTGGGTTGAGCGGACCGGCAAGACCGAGCGGTTCCTCGCTCTCAATGCCGCGCCTGTCGATCTTGCACCCGTGCTGCGGCGGATGCTCTTCCGCGAGAACTGTTGTTGCATAATGACCAGCGCCACTCTGGCTGTGGGTCGACCGGGTCTCTCCTATTTTCGCGGGCGCACAGGCGGGACAGAGGCTGAGGCGTTGCAGCTCGGGAGCCCGTTCGATTTTCAACGGCAAATGAAAATGTTTGTGGTGCAAAAAATGCCCGACCCGCGCGATGCTGCCTATCAGAAAGAGCTGGAGCGGTGGATCGCGCATTTCGTTAAAAAGACCGATGCGCGCGCGTTTGTACTTTTTACCAGTTATCGCGACATGCAGCAGGTTGCAGGAGCGATGCAGAAATTTTTTGTGGAGAACCAGATGAATCTTTTCGTGCAGGGCGGGGGTGCACCCCGAAGCAAGCTCCTGGAGCAATTTAAATCAACCCCGCGAGGTGTCCTCTTCGGCACGGATAGTTTCTGGGGCGGCGTGGATGTTCCCGGCGAGGCGCTTTCGAATGTGATCATTACACGGCTTCCATTTGCCGTGCCCGATCATCCGCTGATCGAAGCGAAACTGGAGCTGATCGAGGAGCGTGGTGGCGATCCTTTTACCGAATATTCTCTGCCGGAAGCGATCCTGAAACTTCGACAGGGCGTCGGCCGCCTGATTCGGACGAAGAGCGACCGCGGAATTATCGTAATCCTCGACAATCGCATCGTGACCAAACCCTACGGCCGTGCGTTCATGCAAGCGCTGCCGAAATGTCCGGTCGAAATTGTTTGAGACAGGCTTATATGTTCGCTTGAACATTGATGGAAATCCCCTAATCTGAGCGCATGGAGCGCTCTAATTCCTCGTCAGGTCCCGCAGCCAAAAACCGAGAAGCTGAGATTCGCCACATCCTCACCATTCTGCACAAGTGGGGAATCCATACGCTTGGCCAGCTGGCCGCGCTTGATAAAGAGCAGCTTGCGGCGCGACTTGGACCGGAAGCGATACATATGTGGGAACGCGCGACCGGGCAATCGAGCCGAGTGCTCAAACTGGTTCGGTCGCCGGAATCATTCCGGGAGAGCTTTGAATTTGAGAATGAAATTGAAACAGCTGAGCCGCTCCTTTTCATGCTTCACCGTTTTCTGGAGCACCTCGCCTTGCGGCTGGACGCAATTTATCTGGTGGCAAAAGAACTCACCCTCGTAATCACGTTCGCGAATCCGCCACCGGATCGTACTCAGGACGGATTCCTCCGCAGGCGAAACGGATCCGACGCCACGCCGCACAAACAAATTTACGAACGGGTTTTCAAAATTCCCCAGCCGACCAATGATGTTGATCTCCTTTTTCGCATGCTCCAGACGCATCTGGAGAATTTTAAATCCGAATATGCGATTGTTGCAGTCGCGCTGAGTGCGCAGCCGATTAAACCCGCCAGGGAACAATTCGGATTATTTGAAACGACACTGCGCAATCCGCATAAACTTTCAGAAACGCTCGCCCGTTTCGTCGCTCTTCTGGGTGCTGATCGAGTCGGCACGCCGGTTTTGGAAGAGACTCATCGGCCGGACACGTTTCGCATCGACCCGTTTTCGTGGGGTGCTGTAGAATCCCCTCTCCCCAGCGGACAAAGCCCCCACTCCGGCTCGGACTCCCATGCCCTGAGAACAGCGCACCCTGCAGCGGCACTGCGCCGATTTCGTCCAGCGACGTCGGCATCAGTTTTGATGGATGGAGATAAACCCGCACACGTTCGGAGCTCAGAATTTCGAGGAAACGTTATTGAGCATCGCGGCCCCTATTTTATTTCCGGAAATTGGTGGGATGAAAAATCGTGGGGACGCGCAGAATGGGACCTGCAGATCGAGAATGGAGAAATCGTTCGTGTTCATGAAGCTGAGGGAACTTGGAAAATTGACGGCGTGTATGACTAGCCATTTTGGCGGTCATAGACCGCCGCTACAGCAAAACGCCGATTTAACAATTTAAGGATTCACGGACTGGCAATGAGCTACTGCGAATTGCATTGCTGCAGCGCGTTCAGCTTTCTGAGGGGCGGTTCTTTTCCGGAGCAACTGGCCGAAGTCGCATCAGAACTGGAAATGCCTGCAATGGCTTTGCTCGATCGCAACGGCGTTTACGGTGCGCAACGATTTTCCGTCGCTGCGCGCGAGTATGGCCTGCGGCCAATTATCGGCTGTGAATTGTCAATGGAAGACGGCGGCATTTTGCCTGTGTTGGTCGAAGATCGGACTGGGTACAAAAACTTGTGCGCGCTCTTAACGCAGGCGCATTTGCGGAGCGAAAAAGGCAAATGCGCAGTGCGATGGAATGAGTTGCCGCAATTTGCACACGGGCTGGTGGCATTGTTTGGATCGGGGAGCGCGGGCGCCTCGCCCGCTGTGTCACGCGCCTCGCGTGACACGTCTTCGGGGCTTTTCGGCGGGGGCGCCGAAAAGTGCGGGCGAGGCGCCCGCGCTCCCCAGACAATTGCAAACCGAGCGCGGTTTTTGATCGACGCCTTCGGACAGGAAAATCTCTTCGTTGAAATTCAGCGACATTTCCTTCGGGGCGAGGACCGCATCAATCGCGAACTGATTGATTTCGCCCGCGCAAATCGGTTGTCTCTCATCGCCACAAATGGCGTGCAATACGCGAAACCATACGGACGCCAGGTGCTGGATGTTTTCACCTGCATTCGTGAACACACTCATCTCGATGCCGCCGGAAAATTGCTGACGCGAAATGCCGAACGGCATCTGAAGAATGATCGCGAAATGAGAGCAATTTTCGCGGACTTCCCGGAAGCCATCGAAAATACGTCGCGCCTGGCCGAGCGGCTCACGTTTTCACTGGAGAATCTCGGATACGAATTTCCCGAATTTCCGGTGCCTGCCGGTCACACGATGGATTCGTTTTTGCGCACCATCGTCTGGTTCGGCGCGCAACAGCGTTATGCATCAATCAGCACGAAAGTGAAACGTCAGCTCGAGGAAGAACTAGCGCTGATAACCAAGCTCGGTTTCGCTGGGTACTTTTTGATTGTTTGGGACATCATCAATTTCTGTCGCGAACACAATATTATGGTTCAGGGCCGCGGCAGCGCTGCGAACAGTGCAGTCTGTTATTGCCTGGGAATCACGCCGGTTGATCCCGTGGAAAATCACCTCGTGTTCGAACGGTTCCTCAACGAAAGCCGCAAAGGATGGCCGGATATAGATCTCGATCTTCCCAGCGGTGACCGGCGCGAAGCAGTGATTCAAGAAATTTATCGCCGCTACGGCAAACACGGCGCAGCGATGACCGCAAACGTCATCAGCTATCGCGGACGCAGCGCCGCGCGCGAAATCGGCAAGGCGCTCAATTTTTCTCCAAGCATCATCGATCGGTTCTCACATTTGTTTGCCAGCGGCGATTTTCCGCACACGCTCGAGCTCGCATCGCAAATCGAGCAGGCTGGTTTGCCGAAAGGTCATCCACGCATCGAGGCGTTCATTCGATTGTATCATGCGATTTACGGATTGCCGCGGCATCTTGGCCAGCACTCAGGCGGAATGATTATTTGCCAGAACAAACTGAGTTCGTTTGTACCGCTGGAAAACGCGTCCATGCCCGGCCGTGTCGTGGCTCAATGGGACAAGGACGACTGCGAAGACTTGGGAATCGTGAAAGTCGATCTCCTTGGGCTCGGAATGATGTCGGTAATGCAGGATGCGTTGGAGCTTTGTCGCGAACGCGGCCGACCGCTGGATCTCGCACACATACCGAAAGATGATGCCGCGACATTCGAGATTATGCAGCACGCCGACACTATCGGCGTGTTTCAAATCGAGAGCCGCGCGCAAATGGCAACGCTGCCGCGGATGAAGCCGAAATGTTTTTACGATGTTGTGATTGAAGTGGCAATTATCCGGCCGGGACCGATTCAGGGGGACATGGTGCACCCGTATCTCGCGCGTCGGGCTAAAAAGGAGCCAGTGACTTATTTTGACGATCGCCTGAAGCCGGTGCTCGAACGCACGCTCGGTGTGCCGCTGTTTCAGGAGCAAATGCTGAAGATCGCCATGGTAATGGCGGATTTTTCCGGCGACGAAGCGGAAGAGTTGCGACGTGCCCTAAGTTTCCACCGTTCCGAAGAACGGATGAACAAAGTCTGCGGGAAATTACGCCTGGCGATGGAACGGAAAGGCGTGGCACCGGAAAAAATTGATAAAATCATTCAGTCAATCAGCTCGTTTGCGCTTTACGGATTTCCCGAATCGCACGCGATCAGTTTCGCCATTCTCGCGTATGGGAGCGCGTATTTAAAAGTTCATCGCCCCCCGGAATTTTATGCCAGCTTGTTGAATAATCAGCCGATGGGCTTTTACACGCCCTCGACGATTGTCAAAGATGCACAACGCCATGGCGTGAAAATTAAGCCAGTCTGTGTTCTGAAATCAGATTGGCGCTGCACCGTAATCGATGACGATACGTTCCGGCTTGGGCTTTGCGTCGTGAACGGACTGCGCCAGGAGCACGGCGAAGAGCTGGTGCGACAACGGCAAGATCAAAACTTCGCGGCGTTAGATGATTTCAAACGGAGAGTTCCCGTGACCAAAGACGAATTACGCACACTGGCGGAATTGGGGGCGTTGAATTGTTTTGCCGAACATCGTCGCGCGGCAATGTGGGAAATCGAAGAAACGCTACACGATGATCTTCTGGGGAGCGCACGCTTGCAGCGTGTTGGCGAATGCATTCTGCATTTGCGGACTTTGAAAAGATTGTTTCGGCAGAATGCCGAAACCAGCACGCTGGAAGCGTGCGCTCCCCAGATATCGGAATCGCCACTTGCCCCAATGACATTACCCGAGCGCGTAAAGGCGGATTACGAAACAATGAACCTGACGACCGGGCCGCACCCGATGAAATTGTTACGCGAAAGTTTACCGAATATCTGGCGTGCGATCGATCTCGTTTACGCACAACACGGTTCAAGCATTCAGATCGCCGGGAACGTAATTTGCCGACAGCGTCCGGGTACGGCTAAAGGATTTGTTTTTATCAGCCTCGAAGATGAGACCGGCGTTTCGAATGCGATCGTTGAACCGGACTTGTTTGAACGTTTTCGGCTTTTGATCACTGAAGAAGCCTTCCTGCTCATCGAAGGGGAAGTGCAAAATTCAGATAATGTTGTTTTGATTAAAGCACGCGAGATCAAACCCCTCACAGACGAACAACTCATGGGGAGCGAGTCCCATGATTTCAGGTAAATGTCGGAGCCGCTGCAGTACCGCGATTCTTTTCTCAACATCGGGACACTAAGGTCCCTCCCATATTGCCGTCATTCGCCAGCGTGATGCGGCGGGGGCGTTTTTGGTTCGGTCGCTTTTTCGGCTGGTTTTTGCTCGGGCTCCAGCCACTCGGTATGAAACACGCCGGGCTTGTCGATCCGCTCGTACGTATGTGCGCCAAAGAAATCGCGCTGTGCTTGCAGGAGATTCGCCGGCAAACGAGCGGAACGATAACTATCGAAGTAAGCGAGCGAGGCGGAAAACGCCGGGGCTGCCACACCATGTTTAACGGCTAGCGAGGTAACGAGACGCCATTTCGGCTGCGCCTTCCTAATGGCCCTCGTGAAATAGCGATCGAGCAGCAGGTTGTGCAGGTCGGGACCGCGCTGATATGCTTCGACGATTCGGTTCAAAAATTTCGCGCGAATGATGCACCCACCTCGCCAGATGGTAGCGATGTCGCTCAGGTTGAGGTCCCACTTGTATTCGGCGCTTCCAGAACGCAGAAGCTCCATTCCCTGCGCATACGACACAATTTTCGACGCGTAAAGTGCATCGCGCACCGCATCGATTAACCGAGCGCGATTGCCTTTGAAATTCCGAACCCTCGGTTGTGGCAGAATTTTCGACGCGGCGACCCGATCTTCTTTTCGCGAAGAGATAACTCGCGCTTCAACTGCGGCGTTTATCGTTGAAATGACAACGTATTGGCGGATTGCAGCTTGAAGTGTCCAGATGCCGGTTCCTTTTTGTCCCGCTTTGTCGAGTATCACGTCGACGAGCGGCTTGCCGGTGTCGGGATCAATCTTTCGAAAAACCTCGGATGTGATTTCGATGAGATAGCTTTCCAGCTCGCCTTTGTTCCACTCGGCAAACGTGTCGGCGAGTTGCGAAGCATCCATCTGCAGGACGTCTTTGAGGATCGCATACGCTTCGCAGATCAACTGGATATCGCCGTACTCGATGCCGTTGTGGACCATCTTGACGTAATGACCGGCGCCGCCCGGGCCCATGTACCGGCAACACGGTTCGCCATCCACTTGCGCAGCAATCTTGCGGAAAATCGGCGCGATATTTTCCCATGACTCACGTGAACCGCCCGGCATCAGCGAAGGCCCTTTGAGCGCGCCTTCTTCACCGCCGGACACGCCCATGCCGACGAAATGAATACCTTTTTCCTCCAATTCTTTTCCACGCCGCTGCGTATCAGTGAAAAGTGAATTGCCTCCATCAATGATCACGTCGCCCTTTTCGAGCAGCGGGGCGAGTTCACCAATCACGGCATCCACAGGCGGGCCGGCTTTCACCATCATCATCGCTATGCGCGGTTTTCTCAGCGCAGCGACAAATTCTTGTATCGTGCGCGTCGGCTGAATGTTTTTTTCCCTCGCACGGCCGGCAGCGAATTTGTCGGTAACTTCAGTTGTGCGATTGAACACAGCGACGGAAAATCCCTTCGATTCCATGTTGAGCACGAGGTTCTCGCCCATCACACCCAGGCCGATCAGGCCAATATCACGTTGATTGGTTGTCATTTTAGTATCTTCTTTTCCTATTCCTTTGGAGAATACACCACTGTAACGAGCACCTTGAGCGCATGGCAAATCTCGTTTGCGAAATTTTACTGACCGAAGCGCCACTTGATGCGCCGCAAAAGCACCCTATCGAGGCAGGAGCAATGGTCGAATTCTGGGGAATCGTGCGGAGGCTTGAAAATGGAGGCGAGATCGAAGGAATCGAATACGAAGCGCATCGTCAAATGGCCAAGCATCAGTTGAGACAAATTGCCGAGCAGGCCGCGGACAAATTTCGACTTGAGCTCATTATCATTCATCACAGAATCGGATTTATCGCCGTTGGCGAACCATCGCTTTTTCTGCGGGTGGCAAGTGCGCATCGCAGCGAAGGATTTCAAGCCAGTCAATGGATCGTGGATGAGTTGAAGAAGAAAGTACCGATTTGGAAGAGGGCCCGCCTCAAGGCCGGTGATGACAAGCGGCCTGCCTCAATGCCGGCTATGGCAGGGATGGCGGCTATAACCACATGAACTGGGCGAATCGGATTACTCTGAGCCGGCTCGGGCTTACAGTCGTTTTTGTGCTGGCGCTCAATTCTTCGTGGCATTACGCGCGCACGGCTGCGCTGGTGATTTTTCTGATCGCGGGCCTGACGGACTTTATCGATGGAGAAATTGCCCGTCGGTACGGATTAATTTCTAACTTTGGGAAACTGATGGATCCGCTCGTAGACAAGATAATGGTCGCCGCCGCATTCATTTCACTGGTGCCGCTGAAGGCAGTGCCGGCCTGGGCAGCGACGACGGTGGTGGCCCGAGATTTTTTGATTACCGGATTGCGCTTGATGGCCAGCGCCAAAGGGCGAATTCTTCCAGCGGAAAGCCTGGGTAAACAGAAGACTTCGTGGCAAATCATCACTATTATTTTCTTCCTCGCGCTTCTTTCAATTGCCGAGCTGCGCTATGCCAATGAAACATCAACGTGGTGGATGCGGGCATGGGGAGAGGCCGGTCCGGTGCTGGTGTGGGTTACGGTAGCGCTGACAATCTACTCGGGTGTCGCCTTCACGTGGCGAAACCGCGAACTGCTTGCGCCGGATCAATAGCGGTCAACGGGAATCGAGCCCGGAGTTGTAGAAACCCGTAACAGACATCCAATGGCCGTTGACGACTAAAAAATTGGCGGAAAATCAGGGTTCCTAGTGGCCCCCGGGGGGGCCGAACCCTGGCCCGGAATCTAGACCTGGCTGATAGGTCAGCGGCGGCTGCGGCGGTGCATCAGGCAGGACTGCGTTTCGTTTCTGGGTGCTGGTGTCAATCATCGTCTCCGAATAAGGACCGTTGGAAGCGCAACTACAAAGAAGTCCCGCGATCAAGAGTAAACCGAGCCGTTGACCTACTTTCATTGATCTCATTATATCAAGATCCTGTGAACTCGAAAATCAAAATGCTGCACCCGTTCCCGTGCTCGAAGCTCGCGCGGCAGAGCGATACGGCGGTGTCCGCCTATCAGTGTCGCGAAGGCACGAACGCGTGGACGGACGCTCTGCGGAGTTATCTGACTTTATACATTGCCGTCATGCCGGCTTTTACATGATCAGAAACGTGACAATGAAACATCCACAAACCTGGATTGTCAGCGGTCATATCAACGCTCTTCATCGTTGCCGGTAATAGGTCTACGACGTCGGTATAAGCACCTCGATCAAGAACAACATTGGCGTGCCAGTGAGGAGTGTGGAGATCGACCTCGTTGCCCATGCCGATAAGATGCCAGCGGACATGTTCCCCCTTATTCATCTCAAGGCCCGGAAGATTATCAAAGATATAACCATTAATTGCGTGCTTCATGCTCCCTTCAATTTGATCGTCGGTCATCCCAGGCTTTGACTCATCAAAAACCATGAACATCGTGACGAATTCCTTGCTGACATCATTCGGAGTGCCGTCACTATTGGCATATCGTGCACTGGTAATGATGATCGGCCCTATAAGGCCGTCATAGATATCCTGGGTAGGATCTACGTGCGAGTGATACATCCAAATTTTTGATCCACCTTCATTTGGTCCAGGTGCCGCCTGTTTCCACACGTGCCACGTGTACGTGTATTTCTTTCCCGGCATCACTTCATCGCCTGCTCCCTTTGGCAGGCTTGCCATTTTCTCCTTGTCCTCATGAGCTTCACCCTTTGCCATGCTAGCCATTTTCTCCCTAATAGCAGCTCCACCCTTTACCACGCTGCTTGGCATTTTCTCCTTGTCCTCCATTTCACCTTCACTCGTATGCATCAGGGCGCCTTCGTTATCTTTGTCATATAGAAGCCCGTGCGGATGCATACTATAGGGTTTTGAGGGGTTGGTAGGACTGACGAACGGGAACGGTCCAGCCTTGTTGTAGAATACTACCTTGATTGTATCGCCTTCAACGCCCCGGATGATCGGGCCGAGAATCCCCAGCCAAGCGGGCTGGGGCTTTTTAGTAGTAAATGTATCGTCAGTGTATTCAACATATCTCATCTTCTGATATCTAGTCTGGGGGCCCCACGGCCTGGGTATGGCGGCGCCCGTGTACGGATCCGTTTCCTCCTCGTTGGCATAATCCCACGCGGCATCTTCAGCGGCGATATAGTAAGTGCGGGTGCGGGGTTCGTAGGATCCAGCGATTTTTTGCGAAGTATCGCCCGATGTTCGACTGGCGTATGATCTATAGACAAGGATGATCAGTACCAAACAAACAAGAAGGGCAAAAAGTTTGATGACCTTCATTTGTTTATCGTAACATACCCTTACGAATCGTGCGACAGTGGATCAAAACCGCATCAATCTGAATCAGATCGCCGCCGGCGCTGATCCCATCCGGATTCCGGATGGCGCTACCTTCAGACGAATGACGGTAGTCTCTTTGCTAAGCGGGCAACGGGAATCGAACCCGCTTTTTACGATTTCGCTAACCTGCGTGATTACAGCGCAAATTCGGTTTACCCAGTGCGTTAACTGCGCTCTCTGAAAATCGGCACTTTGCATGATTCGCGCAGAATTACGCAGTTCGACTGTCCGAAATTGTCCGAAAACTTGTGAGCGCATAAGGCACAACGAAATACGGCACATGCTCAGAGCGGACCGTCGAAGGCTTCGTCTATCGCGGACCGGACAAGTTCGTCGAGCACCTGCGGTGATATTAAATCTGATTTTCTTCCATTTACACTATGAGCCGCAAAATCAGAAGGTCATCGGCTGTGGGCGTTATATGAAGGCCATTTCGACTGCCGACCAAAATTCGATCCAATGCTATCGGCACAAAAACGTGCTCGATAGCGTCCGAAGCATCGGGAAGGGATTTCAGCATTGAGCCGCGCCAAATTCTGCTGAGCGTTCCAACCTCGGCAGCCCACTTGCTCAGCGAGTCTGCAAAATCACGATTTTGCTGGCCGCCCCCTGCACGGGATATGACTCGGACACTGGGCCGGTAAACGAGGCTTCGACCGTCTGGCCAACCTTGAGGTCGCTGAACTTTCCTGCCACCTTTTTGCCGTCGTCCATTCTGAAGATGGAGGTCTCGGCGGTCACGCGAGCGGACGCCTTATCGACGCTCGTGTCCTTCTCCACCTTGCCCTCGATGAGAACTGTGCCGAGCGCAGGTTTGGTGGCGCTGACGGAAATGCTCGTAATCTTGCCCCGCACATCGGTGGCAAAGACTGCCGACGCGCAGAGGAGGATCACGCCTAACGCAGTGGCCCTGGCCCGCGCCAGCAGGAGAAAGCGGAGCCAAGCGGTGGGTGAGGGCAAACCCTCAGCTTGCCTGTCTAATTTCATTAGAGACACGTTAGTCCAACTGCTCTTGAAAAACATCGCGCCTCCCGCCTTAAATCGAAAGACTCCCGCCGCTTTTAGCCAGCGAGCGCACAGCACCGATAACAGGCTCTCCACCACTTTGTTCGGCGGCTTTGTGTGCCTCACTTCGCGACTCCATCATTGGTCACAGTAATCACGAGAGAGCGGCTCAGGTTAGAAGGGATGCCCTGAATCGCGAGCGAGAGTGTGCACTTCGCCAGCCATCCTTGTCCGGCGACGGTTACTGACAGGCCAGCGGCCTTGAGTTGCACGCCGACGTGACTAACGAGACGATGTTGTTGTTCGTGAACGGGCTCGCACCCTGATGCTTGACAGCCGGGTTAATGGAACCCCAGCTCGTGACGCCGACGACGAGGTTTGGATTGGACGCGGTGCCATTGCCCGTTCCGGTGAGAGTCGGTCGGACCCCAAAGTTGTTGAGCCACGGACCGCCGCTCGACCCGCCGCACATCAACGAGCCAATAATAGTGTTCGACGAATCACTCGCCGACACGGATCCCTGCGAATCGTTGCGTTCCATTAGGGTGCCGTGGTCGAGGCAAAGGGGGTAGCCAATCTGAGTGATGTGGGTGAGACCATTATAGAACCCGAAGCCGCCCCATCCATAGCCATACCAGCCCGTTCGGCTTCCCACGTACACGCCGCCTTGGGTGTTCAGAATAAGGACGGCGACGTCGTCCGGGCAGATAATGCCGTATTGGGCGCAGTTGTCCGTTCCGTTGTAATAGGCAGTCTTGATCCACACCTGATACACCGTCCAGTCGCCGTACGGCGCCACGCCACTCCGTCTCCCAGGATAGAAGTGCCAGTTGTGGTAGTACTGCTGCTGGCCGTAGTTGGCGACGCAGTGGGCCGCCGTCACGACAAGACCGCGCTTTATCATCGACGCTGAACAGTAATACGTGGTGTTATCGTTAGGCTTCTGGAACGTCAGTTGTCCCGAGGCGCGATATGGATATTGCGTATTTGTAGCGAGCGTGAGCAGGTCGGCGCGGGCAGTGCTGAACGGCTGATGGGCCGTCCCGAACTCGTCTGGTGCGTATGGTCCTTCCATGTCGCCTTCCTCGTCGCTGATTGTCGGCAAAGGGAGAGTGATCGGACTAGTCTGGCCGTTTCCGACCGCTCCTGCCGAGAAACCCGGCGTCCCCAAATCCTCCAACGACGGGACCATGTCGATTGGTTCCACCGCAAGCGGCAACGGCATCGGTCTCATATTCACAAAGTCAGGATCGTTCCTGTTGCCTTGATCAGTGAACGAGGTCAATTCTCCCTGGTTCATAACTACGCCTTGCGAGCGAGAGTTTGCCGGTCCAGCCCCGGAGATTAAGGCAAATAAAATTAGTGAAATGCAGATTAGGGTCACTGAGAATGTCATTTGAAGCGCGAACGCGCAGGTTGAATTGTTTCGTTGTTTCTTCATATTCTTACGTTGGTTGTGTGAACGAGCCTTTCGTTCACTGGTTACCGTGCGGAAAGAGGGCCAGGAGAACTCCAGGGGGAGACCTAACGAACTTAGCGCGGCTGCGACTCTGCCAGCCGCCGATAGAGAACGTCAATACTTTTTACAAGATTTTTGCAACAAATCCATAAATTATTCTGTCGCAGAGGCTTGCCGCATTCGCTGAGGAACAGTTGTCGCTAAGATCGCTCCGACCACCAATTCAATTTCCAGAAACGCGGCAAAAAGTGTCCGAGATTCAACATTGAAAGTAGTGGAGAACGCCAATCTACCTATGAAATAAGAAATAGCGGGCAACGGGAATCGAACCCGCATGGCCAGCTTGGAAGGCTGGAACTTTACCATTAAGCTATGCCCGCGTTGTCCAGAAACTGAAAGGTCACTTGTCACTAGTGATTAGTCAAAGTGAGGGAGCCAGGTTGCGGCGCGCCTTACTATTTCTCAAATGCGGTGGCGACCAGTGTCGCGTTGTGACCGCCAAAGCCGAAGGAGTTATTGAGAGCGACGCGCACTTTCTTTTCCCGGGCGACGTTCGGTGTGTAATCGAGATCGCATTCTTCGCCCGGATTTTCCAGATTGATCGTCGGCGGAATTACTCCATCGCGGATGGCGAGAGCGCAGGCGGCCATCTCGACTCCGCCGGCGCCGCCTAACAAATGGCCGGTCATCGATTTGGTGGAGCTGATGGCAACCTTATAAGCGGTGTCTCCGAAGACCTGTTTGATCGCGCGGGTCTCGCAGATGTCGCCGATATCGGTGGAAGTGGCGTGCGCGTTAATGTAATCGACCTGGTCCGGAGATAGGCGGGCGTGCTCGAGCGCGAGTTGCATGGCACGGGCGGCGCCTTGACCGTCCGGCGGCGGCGCCGTCATGTGGTAAGCGTCCGCGGAAACGCCGTATCCTGTGAGTTCGCAGTAAATCTTCGCGCCGCGCGCCTTGGCATGCTCCAATTCCTCCACCACGACAACTCCTGCGCCTTCGCTCATCACAAAACCGTCGCGATCACGATCGAATGGCCGGGAAGCGCGCTCGGGTTCGTCGTTGCGGGTGCTCAGCGCCTTCATGGCTGAGAATCCTGCAAGACCAATCTCGACAATGGACGCCTCCGAGCCACCTGCGAGAAAGATATCCGCGTCACCAAACTTTATAATTCGCCACGATTCACCAATGGCGTTATTCGATGTCGCGCAAGCTGTAACAATACACAAATTAGGCCCGCGCAGGTTGAACTCCATGGAGATGACGCCAGTGGCCATATTGCTGATCAGCATCGGAATAGTGAACGGCGAAGTTCGCGAGGGACCTTTCCTCAACAGGATCGTGAGTTGGTCCTGAAGTGTTTTTAGTCCGCCGATTCCGGTGCTAACGATGACGCCGAAACGGTCGCGTCGTTCGAGGTTTTCGATATCAATCCCGCTGTCTTCAACCGCCATTTTTGCCGCCGCCATTGCAAGCTGTGTGAATCGATCCGTGCGGCGGACATCCTTCGGATTTTTGAAGAATGGTTTCGGATCGAACTCGCAGACTTGCCCACCGATTCGGCAATCGTATGCGCTGGGGTCGAACGCATCGATTACCTGAATGCCGCTGACCCCGTTCTTAAGATTAGACCAAAACGTCTCGACGTCGTTGCCAAGCGGCGAGATGGCACCCAGACCCGTAATAACAACTCTGCGATCGTTATTCATTTGGCGATTTAAGGGTCTAAATGGTCGAGCGATCTACCGTGAGGTCAATCGTTAAATCTCTGAATTACTAAATCGCTCAGTAATCCTAGCTGGTTCCCATTCCGACGCTTTGAACGCTTTGGAAGAGTTTGCCTTCGGTCTTGATGGAAGGCGCAATGATAATCTCCGTTTGTTGAAACTCAGCAATGTTGCGCGCGCCGACGTTGCCCATGCACGTGGTGATGGCGCCAATCAGGTTCTGGCTGCCATCGTCCACTTCTGCCGGCCCAAACAGAATTTGCTTAAGCGATCCCGTAGCGCCCACTCTGATGCGGGTCCCTCGTGGAAGGTTTGCGTGCGGAGTGGCCATTCCCCAATGGTAGCCCCGGCCAGGAGCTTCGTGCGCCTTTGCGAATGCACTGCCCACCATGACCGCATCAGCGCCGCAGGCCAGCGCCTTGCAAACATCGCCGCCTTTGCTCATGCCTCCGTCAGTGACGATCGGCACGTACCGTGACGTTTTCTTGAAATAAGCATCACGCGCAGCCGCACAATCAACTGTTGCGGTCACCTGCGGAACACCAAGTCCAAGCACGCCGCGTGAGGTGCAAGCGGCTCCTGGTCCGACGCCAACTAAAACTGCAGCCGGGCCGCACTCCATGATCTCGAGCGTCACGTCATAGCCGACCGTGTTCCCGACGATCACCGGAATGCGCATTTCACGGCAAAACTTTTCCAAATCAAGCGACTTATACTCCGACGAAATGTGTCGCACGGTGGAAACCGTGCTTTGCACCACGAAAACATCAGCCCCAGCATCTTGCGCGATCTTGCCGAATTCAGCGGCACGCTGCGGAATAGAACTTACCGCAGCCAATACGCCGCCGTCTTTGATCTGGCGCACACGCGCTGCGATCAGATCCTCCTGGATGGGTTCCTGGTAAATCCGTTGCAGCAGCGCAGTAATTTCGGACTTGTTGGCTTCGACGATCTTTTGCAGCACCTCCTGCGGGTTTTTGTAGCGGGTTTGCACTCCTTCGAGATTCAGAACAGCGAGCCCGCCCAATTTGTTCATAGCGACGGAAAAACGCACATCCACCACCCCATCCATGGCGCTGGCGAGAACGGGGATTTTCAACTCCAGCGGTTCTGCGTCTTTCCGCGGCAAACGGAACCTGATGTCGACTTCATTCGGGTTGATCGTTATGCGCCCCGGTACGAGCGCGATTTCGTCAAATCCGTAGGTCACACGGGCTTTGCGATTTCGGCCTATCCACATTCCCATATTAAATTCGCTCCATCTTGAATCGTTCGTTCAAACTTCCGCAGTGCGGGCACCGGGGAAGCAGCGCGTCGGTTCGATCTTCGAATTCGAACGCGCAAATCACGCAACGCAACCGGTGCTGCAGAGCTCGTCGCTCCCGCCGCCGGCGATTCCATTCTCCAACTATCCAGAAGAGGAAAACCGCCGCAAGAAAAAGCAGCAAATAAATCGTGACAAGAGTAGCAAGACTGACGCGAATCATGGGGTCGCGCTGGCTCCCCCTCGTGGCTGCGGGCTCGCGATGTCATTTCCCCACTGGATTGTCGCGACCCCCCAAGCCAGCAACGAATCGGCCTTGCCAGGATTCGCGGCACTTTTGGAAAAGCGGCAACGCGCCACATACAAACGAGCTTGTTGATCCAACGCAGGATCACCTGATGAATTGATCGGAAAACAATGTCGAATTTCTCCAAGCTTGTTAATGGCCACCCGAAAACGAACGGTCTGGGGTGCCTGCTCGTTGGAAGCGACAAAATTCTGCTCTGGCAAGGTCGGATCGCCAAAAACATTCAAATCGCTTGAGAATGAAACGGACGTTGTGAAGGCATCCATGGCGCGAGTGGCTTTCTGCCGAACGAGCCGTACCGCACCGGGCGCCTGGCAACTCGGGATGCGCAGATCACGTTCCAAGGGCGGAATCTCCTTCAACGTGGGCTGTATCGCGAAATAGGATGGCACGTGTTCAGCCTTTGGCAGAGCCGGGAGCCTTGCGTCGGATGGACGTCGAGTTGTAAAAGCAAGCGCAGGATCTTCCGAATCTATCCAGCGAAGCAGCGTGCGACCTTCTTCGGAGGCAGGTGTGATGAACGTGACGCGGGCTGGCGGCGGCAAAAGCGCGATCGTTGGCGGATAAACGATCTGAAAGATGTAAAAGCAAAGAGCGTGCGCCACCAAAGAAAGCGCCAGAAAAAGTATGATCGCAAGTTTTCCGCGCCGAGGCGAATCCCAGCTAAAAACAAGTGGTTCGGCTGCGCTCTCCGAGATGATGCTGTTCATCGCGGCGGGCTGGCAGCCAACGCTACCGCGGAAATGCCGTGTTCGAGCGCAGCATTTGCCACCTCGGCAACGGTTTCGTAGGAAGTTGAACGGTCGGCCTTGATGATGATTGATTGGTCATTGCGCTTGGCGGCTTCCAGTAATGGCCCGAGCTGCTCCATGGTGACTCTTTGGTCTTGGAAATAGATGGCCGGAACTGCTCCGCCACTGATGCTGATGATTTGATGGCTGGTCTGTGGACCGAGCGTAAAGCGCGAGAACGGCATCGAAATCGAGATGCCTTGCTGCAAGATGAAATTCGAACTGAGCAAGAGGAAGAAAACGAGGAGAAAAGCGACGTCTACCAGCGCGATCAGCACAACCCAGCCAAAATTGTAGTTGGTTGTTCGGGTGAGTTTCATGAACACGTAAGCTTTAAGTTTTAGGTGCTAAGTGTCCCGGGCGCGGAGTGCTAAGACTTAAAACTGAAAACTTAAGACTCTTCCACTCAAAGGTCCTGGCGCGCTTCAATCTCGCGCGCGATCTCATCCGGTTGTTGAAAGCTGATAATGCCACTGATCGGGCGGCTTTCAGTTAGCATGTGGACGATTTCGATTCCTGCGCGTTCCATGTCATGAAGCATTGTGTTTACGCGCGAGGAAAGATAACTGTAAGCGACAAAAGTCGGCGTCGCGACGACCAGGCCTGCCGCGGTGGTCAGCAAACTCTTATAAACGCCGCTGGAAAGCTCAGTAACTGTCGCGTAACCCCCGCTCGAAGCGATTGTACCAAAAGCGTCGATCATTCCGGTGACGGTCCCTAGTAATCCAAGCAGCGGCGTCAGAAACGCGATGGTAGCCAGGACCGGGAGAAATCGCTCCAGCTTCGGTACTTCAAGCTGGGCGCTTTCTTGTACGATATCGCGCAGTTCCGCCCGAGGCGCATCGTGCCGGATAATGGCTGAATGAATCACCCGCGCCACCGGCCCTGATGTGCCCGCTGATTCATGCAGTGCCTCGGCGAAATTACGACGTCGAACAAGATTCGAAAGTCCCTTCAAGAACTCGCCTACGTGAATCGTGGCACGATGCAGGTAGAACAGGCGTTCGGCGAAAACAGCAATCGAGATGATACTGCAGCCCAGAATTGGCCACATCAACAAGCCGCCCTTTTGGATGTAATCAATCACGCCGATTTTTCTAATGCTCTTTCCCAACTGTGGCAAGCCAACAACCTAAGGCTGTCTGCTGCCCCTCGGTGGCAAGCGTGAGCCTGTCGCGTCGAGTTCTTCAAAAACGGGAAATCATCGCCGGGCTTTCTCCCGCGGTTTTGCGGAAGGAGACGGGCGGCTCATTGCGGCCCCGGTGCGGCCCAGCAATTTTCCGGACGCATCGAAGATGGAATAGCCAGTCTGTTTTCCGGACGAGTCGTAACTGTAAACGATTTTATGCTGAAGAGTGCCGTCTGGTGCGCTTTGCGCTTCTTCAAGTATGCGCCCCGCATTGTCGTACTTGTAGCGGCTCTTGAGCCGGACACGGCCGTCAGGTCCGGAGATTTCTCCGCTGGAAAAACGCCCCGCGTCATCCAGTTCATAACGAATCGTCTCGCGAAGTTTGCCATCCTGACCAGTGGTCGTGGCCACCGCCTTATGCTGTGCATTGTCGAAGTTGTAAACGGTGCGTGAGCCGTCTGGGTGCATCGTCACAGTGACCCGCACAGCACCACCGGGAGCTTGCTCTGAAGACTGGCTAAGCCCGGTTGCGGCACCGCAGATAAGAAAAGCACAAGAGATCGCCAGTCTGCGGGGAAAAAATTTCATGACCTGACGAGCTTACGGTGAAGACCGCTGGGTGCAATAAGCCTGAAAATTTTTATTGACCGCGGGTTGTAGAGGTGGTTAAAAGTGGGGTCAAGTGGGGCAGAATGGACGATTGCTCCACTTGACCAATGGACGCCGATTCCCAACCCGAACGACTCTACGCCGGAGAGTTCCGGCATTCCATCGACGACAAGAATCGGATCACGATTCCCTCTCGCTGGCGACGCGGTCGTCCGGAAGAATTCATTCTCCTGCCGGAGGCGACTCATCAATTCCTGATCGTCATGCCGCCATCGGAGTTTTCAAAAATGAGTTCGGCTGCGGAAATAAATCAGACTGTCGCCGCACGTGATCGGCGCGTCTTCCTGCGCCATTTGCATTCTCGCGCTCAGCATGCAGGCGCGGACCGACAAGGCCGGCTGGTATTGCCGGAAGACCTTTGTCGAAAGGTTGGATTGAAAGGCGAGGTCGCGCTCGTAGGCGGACAGGGCCGTTTTGAAATTTGGAATTTGCAACGCTGGAAACGGGCGCACGAAGAGGAAACGCCCACTTACCAGCACGTGGCAAGTGCAATTGGTTTATGAGCCGATGATTCGTCAAAATGTTGCTACCCTATTGTGGTGTGCGCCACCTGCCTGGCTGGCGGTTGATCCGCGAGCTGGCGAAGAGGAGACAAATGCAACGGAGGAGTTCGTATATCACCGTCCAGTTTTGCAGAGGGAAGTGCTGGAATTGCTCAAGCCGAAAGCAGGCGTGCTCATCGTAGATGGGACATGTGGTGGTGGTGGGCACACTGAGACGCTGTTGGAAAGTGGCGCCGATGTTCTGGCCCTGGATCAGGATCCTGATGCGGTAAAGCATGTAAGCGAGCGACTGGCACGCTTCGGCCGCCGTCTCATCGTGCGGCAGGCGAATTTCCGACACGCAGCCTGGGTGCTCAATGAGCTGGACATCCGCACCATCGGCGGCGCGCTTCTTGATCTTGGTGTTTCTTCGCGCCAGCTCGAAAACGCGGCGCGCGGTTTCAGCTTTGTGCGAAACGGTCCGCTCGACATGCGCATGGACCCGCAAACGGAACTCACCGCCGCTAATATCATAAATGAATATGACGAAGAGGAGTTGACGCGGTTGTTTCGTGAGCTGGGCGAGGAACCAGCCGCGCGCAGAATCGCCAGCCTCATCGTCAAGATGCGTAAGACTTCTCCGTTTCGTGAAACTCTGCCCCTGGCGCGGGCGATCGAAAAGTTGGTCGGCAGGCACGGACGTCAACATCCAGCCACTCAGGTTTTTCAAGCGCTGCGGATGAAAGTAAATGATGAGCTTGGCGCGCTTGAAGATGGATTGCGCGTTTTAACTTCACGACTTGCGCTGGGCGCGCGCTTCGGGGTGGTCACCTTTCATTCACTGGAGGATAGGATCGTGAAGAACTTCTTTCGCGATCACAGCCGGGAGTGGCTCGACAAGCCGGAGTGGCCAGAGCCACGCCGCAATCCCGATTACGACCTTAAATTGGTTACACCCAAACCGATGGAGCCGGCCGACGAAGAACAGCGCGCGAATCCCCGCTCGCGGAGCGCAAAGTTGCGCGTGGCCGAGAAAATAAATGAACCGTTCGCGTCAAAGAAACTGTAATAAGGTAAACGCGGCTTCGCTGGCGCGATGGATCGTGATGACTGCCTTTCTGGCGCTGGCCGGGTTGAGCTATGTTTATTTGACACTGCAGCTCTATCATCTGGGCGAGCGCAGAAAAGCAGTTGAGAATGAGCTTATCAGTTTGCGCACTCAAAATGATGTAGCCACCGCGCAAATCGCGGCATTCACGTCACGCTCGGCGTTGCAACGCCGATTGAAGGAACGCTATCTGAAAATGATTCCCATTTCCGAGGCAAATATCGTGCGCCTGACGATTCCTCCCCGTTCACCGGACGAGGATACGATCCAGCCTGTAGCTAACCCCTCTGCACCAAAATGAATCCAAACAGCCGAAGACGTTGCGTGTTGGTATGCGCTGCTTTTATCGGCTTGTTTAGCATCTTTTCGTTTCGCCTAATTTATCTGCAGGCCATAAAACACGACGAATATGCCGGTCTCGCTGCAGTAAAAAACGTTTACAAGCAAACTATCTATGCCGAGCGCGGCACTATTCTCGATGCCAACAACGAGGTTCTGGCGCACAACATTCCTGTAGAAACGGTAGTAGCCGACGCCACGCACCTAAATAATCGTGAAGCAATCGTTGATTTGATAAGCAACGAACTTGGTATCCCGTCTGGAGAGGTCGCGGGAAAATTAAGCAGCGGACGCCGTTATATCGTGATCAAGCGCGAAGTGTCCGAGCACACTACAAAGGCGCTGCGTGAGAAACTTCGTGCCGGCAATTCGCGCGGGATTTATTTCGAGCATGACGCCACGCGCATTTACCCGAATGGCTCCATGCTTTGTCACGTCATTGGATTTACCGACTTCGACCATCGCGGCATTCAGGGGGTGGAGGCTTCCATGGAAGAATATCTGCACGGGCACGATGGATATCGCTATGTCGAGCACAACCGCGCGGGACAGGAGATCGTTCTTTACCGCGGCCAGGAGCGCGCGCCGCGCGACGGTTATCAAGTTCATCTTACGGTCGATCTCAATCTTCAGAACATCGTTGAAAATGAAATCGACGCTGCCATGCGCGAATACAGCCCGAAAAAAGCGACGATCATTCTGATGCGGCCGCAAACCGGCGAAATCCTGGCGATGGCAAATCGCCCCAACTTCGACCTCAACCTGCGTTCGGAAGCCAAACCGGAGCAGATGAAAAACCGTGCCATCATCGACATGATGGAACCAGGCTCCACTTTCAAAATCGTGACGGCGGCGGCCGCGCTCAATGAACACAAGGTGCAACCCGACTCGACGATTTTCTGCGAGAACGGCCTTTGGAATTTCGGCGGATCCGCCTTGCATGATCACCGGGCCTTTGCCGATTTGAGCGTGCAGGACATACTCGTGAAATCGAGCAACATCGGCGCGGCCAAACTCGCGCTCAGCGTGGGCGACCAGAAATTTTACGAATACATCCGTCGTTTCGGTTTTGGCGAACGCACCGGAGTTGAATT
>Ga0137403_10002305_pt1 | contig 23453 bp, 21 predicted proteins | sample CZOMad2_1_16fung_FD_122057 | JGI IMG/M metagenome (GOLD analysis project Ga0137403, IMG submission 122057) | Vadose zone soil fungal communities from Angelo Coast Range Reserve, California, USA - CZOMad2_1_16fungal (Hybrid Assembly) | ecosystem: Environmental > Terrestrial > Soil > Vadose zone...
TCACGATTTTCGTTTGCCGGCGCCCCAAAAAGAGCCTGCAGGAATCATGGGCGCAGTGGAAGTACCTGAGTTAAGGCCCCGGCCGGTAGCCTCGCCGCAACGATGCGGAGTGCCCGGTTTACTGAGCCCTTACCAGAAAACGGGAAGCCCAGTGTGGGAAAGATAGTGCGCTGAGCTAGTGAGAAAGAGCGTGGGCGACAGACATTTGGATGCGGATCAGACGGCGGCGACACGATCGGGAGTTTTTGCGGCGCGGTAGATGGATTCGATGAGAGCGAGGCTGCGGCGGCCTTCGAAGCCGTCGCAGGCAGGCGCGCGATTTTGCTGGATGGCTTGTAGAAAATCTTCGAGGATGGCCTGGTGGCCACGGAAATCGCTGACGATGGCGGAAGAGGCGCTTTGATTTTCGTCAAGGGTGGCGGTCTCGATGGCGGCTGGGCCATTTCGCAGATTGGCCGCGATGATGCGGTCGTGCTCGAGAATTGCGGTGCCTTCGGTGCCGGAGATTTCGACGCGGCGGGGGTAGCCGGGATAGGCGGCGGTGGTGGCGTGCAAAATGCCCAAGGCGCCGCTGGCGAATTCGAGGATGGCGACAGCGGTATCTTCGGCTTCGATCTTGTGAAGCTGCGTGGCAGTGCGGGCTTGAACGCGAATGACATCACCGAGCAGCCAAAGGAGCAAATCGACGGTGTGTACGCCCTGATTGATCAGGGCTCCTCCGCCATCGAGTGCTAGCGTGCCGCGCCAGCGCGAGCTAGCGTAGTACTCGGGAGGGCGATACCACTTCACGCGGGCTTCGACGAATAGGAGCGTGCCGAGCAGACCTTGATCGACCCAGTTTTTGAGTTGGCGAATGTGCGGCTTCGTGCGGTCCTGAAAAATCACGCCGAGCTGAACTCTGGATTGTTTTGCGGCTTCGATGAGGGCGTCGGCGCGTGCGGTGCTGATTTCGATCGGTTTTTCCGTGAGGACATGCAGGCCGCGACGGGCCGCGGCGATGCCTTGCGTGGCGTGTAGGCCGGAAGGACTGCCGATGATGACGAGATCCATGGGGCGATGTTGCAAGAAGGCGTCGAAGTCTTGGTAGGGAGTGGCGCCGTGTTCGCGGCAGAGGCGAGCGATTTTTTCGCCGTTGGTTCCGTGAATCGCGGAGATTTCAACTCCGGGGATGGCGCGGGCGGCGCGGGCGTGGGTTTCCGTGATGTTGCCGCCGCCGATGAGGCCGATGTGGATGGTCATAGAGTGTTTCAGCTGCTAGTTTTCAGTTGTCAGCAAGAGAAGAAGAATAGTTGGAATCGCGGCTCTCTCCAACCCTCAGTGCGTCAAACCTGTTCCGGCACAACGTACGGCGCGCGATAACTACCACGCAGAAGCCGATTGGCCTCCTCGTCTGCAATGACCTGTTCCTGCGCGGGATCGAAGCGCAGCGTGCGCCCCAGACGGTACGAGGCATTCGCTAAATGCACGAGTGTCGTCGAGATGTGGGCTTCTTCGATCGGCGAATGAATGTCTTGTGAACGACGGCTGCGAATACAGTCAATGAAGTTCGCATAGTGATCGCCAGCTGCCTTACCGTGCGGCCCTGGTTCGACCTCATCCGTCAGCCACGTCTTGTAGGCGTCGTATCCATCGATCGCGAGATAGCCTTTTGAGCCATAGAAAGTGTTACCGATGGTATTGGTCTTTGCGTCTTTTGGTCCGAGCGGCGGTGCGCTCGCAGGCTTCCTGTTTGCATCAGCGCTCAGTCCCGCGGGGGGCACACCGCTGGCCCCGTAAGAACCCGTACCGATCTCGGCCTCGTGATTGGTGATCCAGTGGCGGACTTCGAGAACCATCATTTTGCGCTTGCCATTGGGGCCATCGAAAACGAAGGTGGCATTCAAGGTATTGGGCGTTTCTTGGTCGTCGTCGAACATGAAATGTCCGCCCACAGCGGACACCGACACCGGGAAGCGAACATCCAAACCCCACCGCGCGATATCAATTTCGTGGATGGCCTGGTTGCCGACTTCACCGTTTCCGGTGTCCCAGATCCAATGCCAGTTGTAGTGAAAGCGATTACGCGTAAACGGCTTCAGCGGCGCAGGGCCAGTCCACAGGTCATAGTTAACGCCGGCCGGAACGGGTTCCTCCTTGGCGTGCCCGATGGATGGCCGCCACTTGTAGCAAAGCGCGCGGGCCATGTAGACATCGCCGATCGTGCCGTCACTGAGATGACGAATGGCTTCCATCATGGCGGGATTCGATCGCGACTGGCTTCCGTGCTGGCAAATTCGGTTGTATTTCTTCACGGCACGCACGAGTTGCCGCCCTTCAAACCAGTTATGCGAGCACGGCTTTTCCACATAGACGTCTTTCCCCGCTTGGCAGGCCCAGATGGCCATCAGCGAGTGCCAATGATTGGGCGTAGCGATAGAGATGGCGTCGATCTCTTTGTCCTCAAGCAGCTTGCGAACATCAATGTAGGATTTGGGCTTTGGCAATCCCAGCTTCTCGATGTCCCCCAGGCCATGGTTCAGCACGGACTCATCCACATCGCAGAGAGCGGCAATCTCTGTCCCCGGGACATGAAAAAAGCCATGGATGTGATCGTTGCCGCGACCTCGCACACCGCAAATGGCCACCCGAACACGATCGTTTGCGCCCATGATGCTTGCGTAGCTGGATGCTTTGGCGCTCAGAGCAGTACTGGCAACGCCGGCGCTGGTAAGTTTCAGAAAGTCCCGTCGCGAAGCTCTTTGTGCAGACATACGACCTCCATCCGTCGCCGGAATATCCCAGGCAGCTAATAGTAAGCCAAGACGGGAAATTTGGCTGCTGAGTCTTGCGGTGCCTAGCGACGGCTTGCGGCAAGTTCTGCTCTCATATACCCTCCCAACTTCATGAGCGTGCGCTTGTCTGCTTGCTGAGACAGCGAAGACCGCTTCTTCCGCGATTTCGAAGATAGCGCTACAAGGGATGTAAACCACAAATGAGAATCACCGATGCCAAAGTGATTGTTTGCAGTCCGGGGCGGAATTTCGTAACGCTGAAGGTTACGACGGAAGACGGGATTCACGGCCTGGGAGATGCCACGCTAAACGGCAGGGAACTCGCAGTTGCCAGTTACCTCACCGACCACGTCATTCCACTTCTCATCGGGCGCGATGCACGGCGAATTGAGGACCTCTGGCAATACCTTTATAAGGGCGCGTACTGGCGCCGTGGCCCGGTCACCATGAGCGCGATTGCCGCCGTTGACACGGCGCTATGGGACATCAAGGGCAAGGCGCTGAACACGCCCGTCTATCAATTGCTGGGAGGGGCTTCCCGCGACGGCGTTCTCGTTTACGGGCATGCCAGCGGGCGGGACATCGAAGAGACCGTCAAGGCGGTCGCCGACTACCTCAAACTTGGATACAAGGCCATTCGCGCGCAAAGCGGCATTCCCGGGCTGGAAAGCGCCTACGGAGTGGGCCGCGGCAAAATGTATTACGAGCCGGCGGAGAAGGATGCTCCGCCGGAGAATGTCTGGAGTTCCGAGCTGTACCTGAACTTTGCGCCGGTCTTATTCGAACGGCTTCGTAAGGAGTTCGGTGCGGAAGTTCACTTGCTGCATGACGCGCATCACCGGCTCACACCGATCGAAGCAGCGCGGCTGGGGAAGAGCCTAGAACCATTTCATTTGTTCTGGCTCGAAGATCCGGTTCCAGCGGAGCTGCAAGAGAGCTTTCGGTTGATTCGCCAGCACACTACTACGCCGCTGGCCGTGGGTGAAGTCTTCAATACCATTTACGATTGCCAGCAGCTCATCCAGGAACAACTCATTGATTACATCCGGACTACCATCGTGCATGCCGGGGGAATCTCACACCTGCGGAAGGTCGCCAGCCTGGCGGAGCTCTACCAGGTCCGCATGGGATCGCACGGGGCGACGGATTTGAGTCCCGTGTGCATGGCTGCGGCGCTGCATTTCGATCTGAGCGTCCACAATTTTGGCATCCAGGAATATATGCGTCATTCGGAAGAGACCGACCGCGTCTTTCCGCATTCGTATAGTTTTTCCGGTGGAATGATGCATCCTGGTGATGCCCCCGGTCTCGGAGTGGATATTGATGAAACCCTTGCGTCCCAGTACTCCTATCGTCGGGCGTACCTGCCTGTGAATCGCCTGCGCGACGGCACCAGGCATAGCTGGTAGGGGTGCCGTTCGAAACGGAGCGGGTCAAGGCAAGTCCTTTCGCTAGTTGCAATCGCGCTTTGTGTTTTGTTAAGTCTTGCTGAACTGGAACTTCAGATTTTACGGTTTGACTCCCGCGCGGGCAATTCATATAGTTCGCAATGAATCTTGCGAATGGGTGTGTCCCGCCCTTTAGCCGCGCCAAACCGTGCTGGAGAAGGAGTTTCCATGACCGCGCAGCAACAGGCCGCCGTAGAGAGAATGGTTTTCCGTAAAACCAACGCGCATGCGGGCCGCCATGTTTCCATTACTCCCGGCAATAGCTCCATGCGCCATCTTGCGTATGGCCGCATCCTGCTGAACTCGTCAAAATTAGCGGAGTCCTTTTCAACGGGAAATCGCGAGACGGGACTGATCTGTCTCTCGGGCCAGGCCGTCGTGGCGGTGGATCAGAAAGACATCGAGATCGGGCAGTACGATGCGATCTACGTTCCACGCGATTCTTCCGTCACCATCACCACCAAGACAGGCGTGGACATCGCGGAGTTTTCCGCCGACGTTGACAATCGCTATCCACTGCAAGTCGTGCGCTCCGCCGATATCGCAAAGGACCCCGGATTGAAATTCAGCACCGGCGGACCCGGATACACGCGGCACCTGCAAATGCTGCTGGCCAAAAACATTGAAGCCGGGAGGCTCATCGCCGGAATCACTCAAGCCGATCCGGGAAACTGGACGAGCTGGCCGCCGCACGAGCACGCTGCGTTGCTGGAAGAGGTGTACGTCTATTTCGACATGCCTGAGCCGGCCTACGGCATTCAACTGGTTTACAACAACACGGAATGTCCGGAGCTAGTGACCGTGGTGCGCGATGGCGACGCCGTGCTCATCCCCAATGGATATCACCCGAACGTCTCCGTTCCTGGCCATCGCATCTGCTTTTTGTGGGCCATGGCGGCGCACCGCGAGGTCGCCGACCGTCAATTCGGCGTCGTTAATGTACAACCCGGATTCAACCAGGGATTATCCGGGTTGGAAGCCGGCCGCAAGAAGTAGTCGTTTTCCATTCACTCCATGGATCCAGCGCGACCCACCTCCGCTTCCGGCAGCCTTGCAGCGTCGGCGGATCCCGAGGCCGCGAGGGGGAATGAACAGGCGCGGCCAGCTATTTCATCCTACGCCGGCCATTTTCGCTGGGTGATCTGCACTCTCCTTCTTTTCGGTACCACCAATAATTATATGGACCGAAATGTTCTCGGTGTGCTCAACAAGACCCTTCAACACGATCTGGGCTGGAGCGAGATTGATTACAGCAACCTGGTGGTCGCATTTCAGGCGGCCTACGCGATGGGGTTGGTCGTAGTTGGCCGGTTCATCGACAAGCTAGGAACCCGATTGGGGTACGCGTTGGCGTTGGGTTTTTGGAGTCTCGCGTCGATGGGGACGGCGCTAGGGAGTTCGCTGTCCAGCTTTACTGTTTCCCGACTTGCCCTTGGTTTCGGAGAAGCGGCGGTCTTTCCAGCGAGCATTAAAGCAGTGGCTGAATGGTTTCCGAAGAAAGAACGCGCACTGGCCACTGGGATATTTAATGCTGGCACCAGTATAGGCGCCATGCTGACACCGGTCGTAGTTCCGTGGATCAACGCACGGTGGGGCTGGCGCGGGGCTTTTATAGGCATCGGCGCGATGGGATTCGTTTTGCTTGCATTCTGGGTTTGGATTTATCGCAAACCGGAGGAGCACCCGCGTGTCTCCAAGGCGGAGTTCGATTACATTCGCAGCGATCCTCAAGTCTTGGCGGGAAAAATCAAATGGCTTGCCTTGCTCCCGCTCCGGCAGACCTGGGCGTTTGTCATCGGGAAGTTTCTCACCGATCCGATCTGGTGGTTCTATCTCTTCTGGGTTCCGGGTTTCTTGCAGAGCCAGCATGGCCTGGCCTTGACGCGGATCGGAGCGCCCCTCGTGGTGATTTATTTGCTCTCTGATGCTGGCAGCGTGGCCGCAGGCTGGTTGTCGTCCTCGATGATTAAGCGCGGCAGCACCGTGAACGCCGCGCGCAAAATCGCGATGCTTGCTTGCGCGATCGGCGTTACACCGGTTGTGTTTGCATACCGGGTGGAGAGCACCTGGTCTGCCGTATTTCTGATCGGGCTGGCGGCCGCGTGTCATCAAGGATTTTCAGCCAACTTGTTTACATTGACGTCCGACATGTTTCCGGCTCGGGCAGTGGGCTCGGTGGTAGGCATCGGCGGCATGGCCGGCGCGATCGGGGGTTTGTTCATCGCGACCGTCGTGGGCCACGTGCTTCAGTGGACCGGGAGTTACAGGGTGCCATTCCTGATTGCAGGTTCGGCGTATTTGCTGGCACTCGTCATCATTCATGCGCTGGTGCCCAGGATGGAGCCGGCCAAAATCACTTGAGAAATGCAAACGTGAATCTGGAAGCATTCCAGGTATTTCGTGAGAATGTACCTGTAACAAGTTTTCATTGGATGGACGGCTGAGGTGAGCGCATGGGGTTGACGATCAAGCCGAAGAAAAATTGCCGGTGGGACCTGGTCAGCTTGGGCGAGGTGATGGTCCGGCTCGACCCGGGTGAGCGGCGCATTGCGACGGCGCGATCCTTTGAAGTGTGCGAGGGCGGAGGGGAGTACAACGTCGCGCGCGGGCTGAAGCGTTGTTTCGGCCTGGACACCACGGTGGTCACGGCGTTCGCCGATGATCCTGTCGGGAGGCTACTTCAGGATCTGATTTACCAGAGCGGGGTGGACCAGTCGCTAGTGCGCTGGGTGGAACATGATGGCGTGGGACGCGCGGCGCGCAACGGCCTCAATTTTACGGAGCGCGGCTTCGGCGTGCGTGCTGCGCTGGGAAGTTACGATCGCGGACACACGGCCGTTTCGCAGTTGAAGCCCGGCGACATCGATTGGGATCAGATTTTTGGCAAGCAGGGCGCGCGCTGGTTTCATACCGGCGGCATCTTCTGCGCGCTTTCACAAACGACGCCGGAAGTTACCCTCGAAGCCATGCAAGCAGCGAGGCGGAAAGGCACCGTCGTTTCGTATGACCTGAACTACCGTGCATCCTTGTGGAAATCTCACGGCGGCAAAAAGCATGCGCAGGATGTCAACCGCCGCATCGCGCCGTTCGTGGACGTCATCCTCGGTAATGAGGAAGATTTCTCGGCAGCGCTGGGCTACGACGTTCCGGGAATGGATGAGCATCACTCCACGTTTGACGTGGAGGGTTTCAAGCAAATGATTGCTAAGGTGTTGAAGGATTATCCCTTCCAAGTCGTCGCGACTACGCTCCGAAAAGCCAAGACGGCCACTCAAAATGATTGGGGCGCGATTTGTTATTGCGATGGCAAGTTCTACCAGGCAAAAGACCGCGAAAATCTTGAAATTTTCGACCGCGTCGGAGGGGGCGATTCCTTTGCCTCCGGTCTGATTTACGGATTCCTGGCGGGACAAGATCCGCGGTGGTCGGTGGAATGTGGCGCCGCGCACGGTGCGCTCGCCATGACCACGCCGGGCGACACTTCAATGGCCACCATGCAGGAGGTTCTGCAAGTGATGAAAGGAGTCGGGGCGCGCATCGCGCGCTGACGAAGAACTGCCGGAGAGAAGGTGACCGCCAAATGGATAAACAAAGAGTTCGCGACCGGATCATCGAGATTGGAATCGTGCCGGTCGTTCGAGCGTCGTCGGCAGGCGAAGCATGTGTCGCGGCCGATGCCGTCTGTCAGGGCGGCATTCCCATCGTGGAAATCACGATGACTGTGCCCGGTGCCGTGGACGTTATTCGCGAGCTGGTGAAGAACTGCGCTTCCGATGTCCTCATCGGAGCCGGAACCGTGCTCAATCCGGAGGCGGCGCGCCGTTGCCTCGATGCCGGGGCACAATTTCTGGCTAGTCCGGGCTTGAACCTCAAGACCGTCGAGCTTGCGGTCCGGGAAGGGAAGCTGATCATGGCTGGGGCGTTGACGCCCACGGAAGTGATTACCGCCTGGGACGCCGGCGCGGACTTGGTCAAGATTTTCCCATGCGGCCAGGTAGGAGGCGCGAAATACATCAAGGCCCTAAGGGGCCCGCTCCCGCAAATTCCGCTTGTTCCGACCGGCGGCGTCAATCTAAACACCGCGGCTGAATTCATCGAAGCGGGCGCCGTTGCGTTGGGCATCGGCGGAGAATTGGTGCAGGCCGACGCTCTGAAGTCCAACAAGCCGGAGATCATTGTGGAGAATGCTCGGAAATTCCTTGCGATCGTAAAACAAGTGCGAGCTCAATTTGCATCATCCGGTATCGCTGCCAAGAGCAGCCGCTGATGGAGGTTTCCAAATCTGTTTTTGCTGGACGCAGGCCGCGTTATTGATTAACGCCGCTGGCCAGAAAGCCTCCGTCCACCACTAATAAATGACCGGTTACGAAACTCGCGGCATCGGAGGCGAGAAAGACCGCGGCGCCTGCCAACTCTTCGATTTTGCCAAACCTGCGCATCGGCGTGCGCAGCAGGAATTCCCGGCCGCGCTCGGTTCCATCAAGCAGAGCTGCATTCAAGTCCGTGCGAAATACACCGGGAGCGATGGCATTGACGCAAACGCCGGATGCCGCCCATTCGATCGCAAGAGATTTCGTGAGGGAAGCGACGGCCGCCTTGCTGGCGCTGTAGGCGGCAACCTCAAAGAGCGCCACAAAGGAGGAAAGCGAGGCGATGTTGATGATGCGGCCGTAGCGCTTTTCGATCATGTGCCGGCCGAACACGCGGCACGCGCGCAGAGTTCCGTTCAAGTTCGTTTCCATGATCGCATTCCAATCGGCCTCTGGAACTTCGAGCGTGGGCGCTCGCTTCGTGCGGCCGGCGCAATTCACGAGAATCTGGGCGCTGCCGAATTCGGAGAGTACCGCCTGCAGGAGCCGCTCGATGCTGGCGTTGTCAGTGACGTCGCAAGTCAGCGCAAGCGAGCGCCGCCCGAGCGCGACAACTTCCGCGGCTGCGGCTCGGACCTGTTCATCGCGGCGGCCAGTTGGCACGACATTCGCCCCAGCCTGAGCCAGCCCTCGAGTGATCGCGAGTCCGATGCCGCTGGTTCCGCCGATCACTACCGCCGTTTTGTTTGTTAGATCAAGAAGCGGACGACTCATGAAGCACTCCTCAAATTCGCAGCTGGGTACGGCACGAAGTAAAAAGTCATATCCAATTGTAATGTCAGAAGCAAACTCCGAGCGTTGAGTATTGCTAAAGCGGATGTTTACCGGTCTTGATTTGACACCACGCGCCAATCCAAATGAAAGCCATCAGCATGGAAACAACAATGCAGCGCGAAGAACGCCTTGACGGTCCTCGAATGCAGCTGAGAGGAGCGAACCAGATGATTACGTCGTTGCCGGCCGGGATGCATTGGGATTTGCGGAGAGTGACCAGCGGAAAAATCGGTAATCGCATCTTTCGCAGCGAAACGGCCTCACGAAAATCATGGCCAGAATTCCTTGTTCAATGATCCCCCTTCGTTTTGAACGATGAATTCGTTTGCTGTGGCACAGCGGGCAACTCACCATTGCGATTCTCCTGATGCGGCTCCCCAATTTCCGCGCAATCCTGTGGCATGGGAACGCCTGTCGTCTGTCTCGTTTTGCACACCAGAATCCCATTGCCTCCGTCGCTTAACCAATCTGAGGCTTTGCTTTCTCGCTGGCCGCCCACGGGTTCCTTCGTTTTGCTTGGTACTGGTACGGCAACTGTTCAAAACTGTACAGACGCTTTTTTCATGTCGGCATATGGTGAATAAGAAGGGGTCTACCTCCTAGCCGCTCATCCGCATATCTATGGACGGCTTCGGTGGTGCATGTGTGAGCTGCCATGTCAAACCTGGCACAGAACGAATTCCAGTCTGCTCGGAGCCCTCTCCGCCCGGGAAGCGCGGCCCCTCACAGGCGGCGTCCCCTTAGCGTCCTTTTCGTTCATCGTGATGCCGATGTAATAGACCGGTGCATGGAAGAGCTCAACAAAGCGCGATTCACCGTCAGCGCTGATTTTGTCTTGAACTTGGCACAGTGTACGGAACGGCTCCATTCCCAATCTTACGATGTCGTGGTTGCCGAGTACCCCAGCCCGAGTTGGAAAGGGCCGCGGGCCTTGCAACTCCTCCATCAAACGGTACAGGAGATTCCCCTGCTTTTCGTGACCACCTCCATGGGGAGTGAATCCATCGCGCAACTAACTGCTGATGGCGCTTTCGACTACGTTGAAGGGGAGCATCTCGCTCAATTGCCCATGGCCGTTCGTCGAGTCTTGAACGAAAAGAAGCTGCGCGCGGAGCTGGAAGAGGCTGGAAAGGCTCTGCGGCATTCGCAATCGCTATATCGCGCGCTCGTGGAGAATCCCGCTTACGGAATATGCCGGTGCGATGCGGAAGGGAAATTTCTTGACGTCAACCGGGCTCTCTTGGGGATGCTTGGCTACGAAACCAAAGAGGAACTACTGGCGGCAAATCGTGCATCCGAAATCGTCCTTGATCTTGGTCCCGGGGCGCCCTTGGCCGGACGCTCCCACGAGTCGATGAGAATTGAGCCGGTCGAAATAGAGTGGAAACGGAAAAACGGCACGACTCTGAAAGCCAGGCTCAGCGGCCGCGGCGTCTTTGACGAGCATGGAGATTTTGATGGCTATGAAATCATCGCGGTTGACATCACGGAACAGCGGGCGCTCGAGGAACAACTGCGTCACCAGGCATTCAGCGATTCGCTTACGGGCTTGGCCAATCATCGCCGTCTTTTCGATGTGTTGCAGGCAGAGATCTGCCGAACAAAGCGCACCGAGCGGGAATTCTCTCTTTTGTTGATGGACCTCGATGGATTGAAAAAGATCAATGATCGATTTGGGCATTTGGTCGGAAACAGGGCGCTGTGCCGGCTGGCGCAGATCCTGGCGGACTGTTGCCGGTCCGTGGACACCGCAGCGCGGCAAGGCGGGGACGAGTTTGCACTGGTCTTGCCGGAGACAGGCGCAGCCGCGGCCACCTTGGTAGCGCGGCGGATTTGCGATCTTCTTGCAAAAGATGAGGAAGAGCCAGCCCTTTCCGTCAGCGTGGGAGTTGCCAGTTATCCGAAGGACGCCGATACCATCGGAACCCTGCTATTCGCGGCGGACATGGCCCTCTATGCGATGAAAGATAAGCAGTCAAGAGCCGCCCGGGCCGGTCAAGGTTCTTGATCGCTTGTACCCGATCCCAGTCCCGAGTTTCGTCGAATTCGAGAGTGATATGAAGGCGGCCTGAAAAAGGAAGGCACACATGAATGAATCTCATTCTCACCCTCGCGATAGGTCGCAAAAACATATGTCACCTTGTCAGTCTGACGACAAAATCCAGTATTTATTGAGCGCGGAAGAACGACTTCTTCAATCGGTTTCTACCGGTGCGCCCCTCCCGGAAGTACTGAATGAAATCTGCAATGCTCTCGATTGTCAGATTGGCAACGTGGTTTCGCTCATTTCCCTGCCGCGGGATGATGCAAGCGAGCTTGCAGAAATTGCCATAAACGCAGCGCTTTTTGGTTTGTATACTTTCTGTTCTGAAGGCGTTTTTGCCGAGAATGACGAACTGCTAGGATCTCTGGAGATGTACTGCAGCGTTCCACGAAGCCCCTCTGCCAGCGAATTTCAATGGATTGAACGGGCAAAGTGCCTGGCCGCAATTGCGATCAAGCTTGACACGGAAGCAGACCGTCAAAGCAGCTGTGGCATGAGTGGGAATCGGCCAGTGCGGAGGCGTGTGATCGAATGGCCAGTTTCCGTGAACTAGTCTTCAAGCCCGCAAATTCCTGCCTCAGCAGAAAATCAACAAACATGCGTTTCAGCCACGCCGTCGAGGATCATTGCTGCGCCGATAAACTGCGATCTTGTATACAAGTGAACAGACATGCGCCTTGACGGAGTCTAGGATTGACTTGCGGAAAAAGGACTGCAGTGTTGGCCAGTCCACCCCCTTCGGCTTGATCTCCACACCCGGCACGAGCGCAGAGGACATCGAACAACACGATCATCGCACGGCCTGTCTGGATCGATCGTCCAGCTCTTCGTTGAGTGGAAACGATTCAACACGTTCCGCCGCATCAGACAGAGCATGCAGCAATTCGTGGGGCCAGTGTAAAAGTGTCTCGCAGCAAAGACAGAAAGGTAAGGAAGTATGCCTCTCCTTCAGATTCTATTAACCCTGATCGTAGTTGGAGTCCTCCTGTGGCTGGTGAATCGGTTCATCCCCATGGCAGGCAGCATCAAGTCGATCTTGAACGCAGTCGTGGTCATCGGCGTGGTGTTGTGGCTCCTGAATGTATTTGGATTGTTTCACTCCCTCTCCCGCGTCCGCATCGGATAGCAAACGCGGCTGAAGGAGCGGCAGAAGGAATAACTGCGGGCCGCGTACCAGAATCAAGGATTGAGCACAAGACCCGCGCCACTTGCGAGCTGTGGCGGGCGCATGAGCGAACTTTAATGGAGATAAAATGGTGAAATCATTTCGAGTCATTAGTACATCAGCGATGTTTCTGCTTCTCGGATGGACTGTTCCGGCGGACTCACGCCAGGAGCAACAGGATAAACCGAAGAAACAGGAGAAGCAGCAACAGCAGGACAGGCCAGCTGAAAAGCAACAGCAGCCGGCCAAGCCTGCAAGACAAGACCATCCGCAAGCCGATAGGCAGCAGGATCAGCAACGCCAGCAACAACAGCAGCAAGCCAAAGGGCAGCAAGATCAGCAACGGCAACAGCAGCGTCAGCAGCAAGGCAACGCCGCGAAACAACAGCAACAAGCCAAAGGGCAGCAAGATCAGCAACGACAGCAGCAGCGTCAGCAGCAAGACAACGCCGCGAAACAACAGCAACAAGCTAAGGGGCAGCAGGATCAGCAGCGCCAACAGCGTCAGCAGCAGGACAACTCGGCAAGAAAGCAACAGCAGCAGCAAGCCAAGGGGCAGCAGGATCAGCAACGCCAACAGCGTCAGCAGCAGGACAACCTTTCTGCACAGCGACGGAGCCCTGCTCAGGTACGCCAACAGCAGGTCGCATGGCAAGGATCTCGTGCACATAGCTGGCAGTCGGAGCACCGCACCTGGCAGCAACGCGGCGGCTACCGCGGCTATCGTGTTCCGGAGGATCGTTTCCGTGGCTACTATGGCCAGGATCACGGGTTCCGCATCTACAGTCTCCCCGTGAGGTATGTTGGCGGGCATCGCCGCTTCCATTACGGCGGCTATTGGTTCGGTCTGGTTGACCCGTGGCCGGAGTACTGGGATACCGATTGGTACGACAACGATGATGTATACGTGGACTACTACGGTGATGGCTATTACCTGTACAACCGCAGATATCCCAGCGATCGCATTGCCATCAGCTTCTACCTGAACTAGGCGCTCATCGCGCGCGGTTACACAATGCAACCCCGGCCCGGCGCGGAAAATACCGCCGGGGCCGGGAACTTGAATGTCGTTGGATGGATTCACTTGGGAAGGAGCAAACAATGCTTGGAACCATCTTGGTCGTTATTTTGATCTTGGCACTCTTGGGAGCTTTGCCGCGGTGGTCTCACAGCCGACAGTGGGGCTATGTCCCGACGGGGGGCGTAGGTCTAGTTCTCTTCATCGTGGTCATTCTCGTGCTTCTAGGCCGCATTTAGACTTTGCGCGGCGGTTCAGAGCCGTTGTTGCGCCTTGCCGCCGGCGAAGCCCTCTGAGTCCGGGTGATCGCGCTCGAGGCAGCTCGAAGGTAGTCTGTTGCGTGTCGCGGTCTACTTTCATCTTTTTCCAGGTAGGCCGTGCCTGTCAGGCCGGAGGTTAGCGATGGATGAGTCCAGGCGGCGTGCAATCAAGTTTCTCGAGAAAGAGATCAAGACGTACTTAGCGCTTTCTTTGTTCTTGTCGAAGAAAGGCATCAAGGCAGATGTGCGCGTGGGGGCGAAAAAAGTCCTTATCAGTCCCTCGTTTTACAAAGAGAGGATGAAGGAAGCGAAGAAACTTGTCTATGAACTCAGAAAACCAAATTAGTACACGACTCTCTCAAAGTGCTGCCTCCAGTGGCAGGAGCCCATGGCGTATCCGCGCGTTGGCAGCCGTTCTCGTCATGCTCCTGTGCACCAGTGGTTCGTTCGCATACTCCGTACTCACCCACGAGCAAATCGTGGACTTGCTGTGGACCGATGAACTTCGCCCGCTTCTTCTCAAGCGATTTCCAGCGCTCACGGAGGAGCAGCTCAAGGAGGCGCACGGTTACGCCTATGGCGGCGCCGTCATCCAGGACCTCGGCTACTATCCTTTTGGCAGCGTGGAATTCAGCAATTTGGTGCACTACGTTCGCAGCGGTGACTTCGTTCGCGAGCTGATACTGCAGAGCCAGGATGCGAACGAGTACGCTTTCGCTCTGGGCGCGCTTGCCCACTATACTTCGGATATTGCCGGCCATCCGGCCGTCAACCAGGCCGTTTCCATCCAATTTCCCAAGCTGCGGGCCAAGTACGGCAATTCGGTCAGGTACGCGCAGGACCACACCGCCCATCTGAAGACGGAGTTCGGATTTGACATGGTGCAAGTGGCGAAGAATCGTTATGCGTCGGAGCAATATCACGATTTCATCGGATTTCAAGTATCCAAGTCACTGCTGGAGCGGACTTTCCCCATCGTCTACGGACTGGAATTGAAAGACGTGCTCACTCATGAGGATCTCGCAATTGGTTCCTATCGCTTCGCCGTCAGCCGGATGATCCCGCAAATGACCCAGATCGCCCTGCGGACCCACGAGAAAGACATGATGAAGGAGAACCCCACTTTCGCAAGAAAGAAGTTCCTCTACCGGCTGTCGCGCTCTGATTATGAAAAAGAGTGGGGAAAGGACTATACGAAGCCCGATTTTGGCACGCGCTTCTGGTCCGTGGTCTTGCGATACATGCCCAAAATTGGCCCCTTCAAGGCGCTGGCGTTTAAAAACCCCACACCGCAGACGGAGGAAATGTATTTCAAGAGCATCAATACCACCGTCGATCAGTACCGCATTTACCTTCAGCAAGTTAGTGCAGGCACACTGGAGCTTGCCAACTGTGATTTTGACACGGGCAAGGAAACCAAGGCGGCCGAGTATTCGTTGACCGACGAAGCCTATGCAAAGTTGTTAGATCAGCTGGCGGAGCGGAAGTTCAACCTGACGTCACCGGAGCTGCGCGACAATATCCTGAGCTTCTATTCCGACCTCTCTCTTCCTCTTGAAACCAAGAAAGACACTGGTCGCTGGCAAAGCGTATTGGCGTCCCTTGACCAGTTAAAGCTGGTTACCCCAACTCCGATTCTCGCTGCCAGCCCGGCAAAGTGACGCCAAATTGTGGGCATGCAGTAGATTCCGGGTCGCCTAATTACAACGCCAACGGTAGCCCACACGAATTAAGTCTAGAAAAAACGCGAATGTGTACGCAAGTGAACAGCTTGCACGGACGTTTCCGTCCAAGATGTTCTGGTAGGTAGAAAAAGCAGTCTTTTATGCAATCCAACCCATTGTGTATCGCCTGACTGTCTCGGACTAGTCCTACGCAACCTTTCATAAGAAGAGTCACACCCTTTCAAGGAGGAAATTCGGATGCACCCTTTCAAAGCATTAATCAGTTTATTCGCAGTCACCCTTTTGGGCGCTACAGCGCTGCCCAGCGCTCGAGCGGATACATGGAACAAGAAAACTGTCGTCACCTTCAGCCAGGCCGTGGAAGTTCCCGGGAGAATTCTTCCTGCCGGAACGTACACGTTTCAACTGTTGGATTCTCAAGCCGACCGTCACATCGTTCAGATCTTCAACGCAGACGGAACCCAGATCATCGCTACCATTCTCGCCATCAATAACTATCGCTTGCAACCGACGGGCGATACCGTCATGAAGTTTAGTGAACGCCCGGGCGATTCTCCGGAAGCTCTCCGCGCCTGGTTCTATCCTGGCGATAACTTCGGACAGGAATTCGTGTATCCGAGGCCTCGCGCGATTGTGTTGGCACAGACGGCCAAGGTCATCGTTCCAGCCGTTGCCGCCGACGCGATTGACGAAACCGTGATCAAGACGGTTCCGATCGTCGCCGTCACGCCCGACCAGAAGGAAGTGGAAGTCACAAAGGTCATACAGACCACCCCGCCGGCCACGGTCGCCGCGGTCAAGGAAACCGAAGAACTGCCGCAAACAGCAAGCTCGCTGCCGTTAATCGCATTGCTTGGTGGATTGTCCATCAGCCTTGCTCTCGGTCTAAAGCTTGTCTTGAAGCTCGCTTCGTAAGCGAACGAAACTCTCTGCGACGCGGACGTGATCTCAAGGTTATGTCCGCGTCGCGAGAAAGCCTCTTCGTGATCCTCATTCCAAGTTCCCGCAAGCACAATCTGGGCAAAGGACACTTGTTCCTTGCTCCCTTTTTTCTTTTTCTCAGCATCCTCGGCTTCTCTTCACCTCTCGCGCCGGAGCGTTCGCCGGCCGGCGTGGACGCCCAGAGTAGGATTACGGTGACCGCGAATCTTGTCCTGCTGCCCGTGAAAGTGACGGACGCCCACGGAACATTTGTCTCCGGTCTCAAGCTCGAAGACTTTCGCGTCCTTGAGGACGGACAGCTGCAAAAACTTACGGTATTCGAAGAGCGAGACACTCCTGTTACCGTGGGGCTCGTCGTCGACCACAGCAGAAGCATGGGTCCCAAGCTCCCGGATGTCGTCACCGCGGTGCACTCCTTCGCACATTCGAGCAATCCGCAGGATGAAATGTTCGTCGTGGATTTCAATGACGATGTTTCGATTGAACTAATGAGAGGGAAGGCATTTTCGAACGATGCAAAGGAGCTTGAGGAAGCCCTCAGAGCTGTTTCCGCGCGGGGACGAACCGCGCTCTACGACGCCGTCAGCGAGGGTCTCCGTCATTTGCAGTACGGGCATTTGGAGAAGAAGGCGCTCATCATCATCAGCGACGGTGGAGACAATGCCAGCCATCTCAAGTACTCGCAAGTGCTGGCACAAGCTCGCCAAACGCAGGCTTTGATCTACTCCATCGCCCTGGTCGGTTCGTATGACGGGGAAGAAAATCCGGATCTTCTCCGGCGGCTCTGCAAAGATACCGGGGGAATCGCCTACTTCCCGCGCAAAGGCGAATCCGCCGCAAGCGTATCGGCAGAAATCGCTCGCGATCTTCGCGAGCAGTACACGCTTGGTTATGCGCCGCAGAACATGAAGGGTGCCGATGCTTTTCGAAAAATCGAAGTGAAAGTCGATGCGCCAGGCCGTGGCAGGTTGCGCGTGCGAACTCGGCAGGGCTACTCGCCCACGGCGGAGAAGCAGCCCACAGCGCAGTTGGGGCCGGGGATGAGATGACCCCGCTTTCTCAGCCAACGAGAGCAGTCTCGACAACGCGAAGGTATATCCTCCGTGGTGCTTGCTACTTTTTCCTCGCCTTGGGCATTCTCGCCCTGGGCTACGCCGGCTTCGTCTTCGCTGATTCGCAGGCCTATCAAGCCCTTGAAATGAAGAAATTCACGCAAGCTGGCCGTCTCTCGGAGCCACGCCTTTTTGTGGAAGGCGATGTGATTGGAGAGATTCAAGTGCCTCGCTTGCGGCTCAATGCCATCGTTGTTCAGGGCGACTCCCTCGCTAGTTTGAGGCGCGCCGTCGGTCACCTCTCAAAATCGGCTTTGCCCGGCGAATGGGGCAATGTCGCCTTGGCTGGTCACCGGGACACTTTTTTCCGCCCGCTCCGCGATATTCGCTTGGGCGACGAAATTAGATTCAAGACTCGAGAACGCAGCTTCGAGTACCGTGTGGAGTCGATTAAAGTCGTTGCCCCCACGGACCTTCGCGTCCTGGAACCATCGAGCGGTCGCGACCTGACTTTGCTCACCTGCTTCCCGTTTCACTATGTAGGTCCGGCGCCGAATCGTCTCGTTGTCCGCGCCCGTGAAGTTGAGGGAATGCAGTGGGATCAGCTTGCAAAAGAAAAGGAAGTTAAGGCGCCAGGCGGCCAGTTGTCGTTTCATTGGAACTTCGAGGCGGATGCCTCGCCATGAGGATCATCCCGCCTAGCATCACCTTTCCTGCATCCGCCCACTCCATCTGGAAATAGTCGAAAGTGTGCTTAAGTGGACAGACTCTTTCTCGGTCCGCGTCTAAGATGGATTCGTAGGAAATAGCAAAAAGACGCTCGCGTAGGCCCCATCACCTCTCGTCGGATCGTCTCGGTCCCGCATTCAGGGAAATAAGTGGCTTTGAGCCTTCCAGTAACCAATTTGGTTCAGGGCCAAGAGTTCGTAATTTAGGTTTGATGGTGAAAACATATGAAACCAATCATTTGGGTTGGAATTCTCTTAATTGTTTTGGGCGGGCTGGCCCTCGCCTATCAGGGATTCACTTACACCCATCAAGAAAAGGTATTTGATCTCGGGCCTATCCACGCCACTAGGGAAGATCACGAGTGGGTTTCTGTTCCTCCAGTGCTAGGCGGGCTGGCATTGGTCGGAGGAATTGCCTTGCTCGTTGTTGGAGGTAAAAAAGGTTCTTAGTTGGAAACTGTGATAGTGCCCGCCTGAGAGTCGGGTAACGCATAGCCCTCTCGTGAATTGAACCGCGTTGAAGGTCCTTCAACCAGAGATTTTGATGAAGCAAAAAGTCCACAAGAGAGGTTTTGACCTTGGAGGTCAGCGATGAAGAAATATCTAGTTGCAGCAGCATGTCTTACGCTCGTGGCAGGTGCAGTGTATGCCGGGAAACTGAACAAGGAGCAAAAACGCCTCGAAAACTGCGGCGTTGTCATGCAAGAAGTGCTCAACGTCCCGGACAACATTCCGCATGAGCTTTTGGAAAAGGCCGAGTGCGTCATCGTGATTCCGTCCGTTCGGAAAGCGGCGTTCGGTATAGGCGCAAGCTACGTACGCGGAGCCATGGTTTGCCGCACGGGCGAACACTTCCGTGGACCATGGGGAGCCCCAGCCATGTACGCGCTGGAAGGTGGCAGTATCGGCTTCCAAATCGGCGGCGAGGCCACGGACTTGATCCTGCTGGTCATGAATGACCGCGGCATGGAGTCCATCCTAAGCAGCAAAGTTAAGCTGGGCGCGGATGCTTCCATCGCTGGAGGCCCCAAGGGACGCGATGCTTCCGCAAATACCGACGCTTGGATGCGAGCCGAGATCCTGAGTTATTCGCGTTCCCGCGGCTTGTTTGCCGGCGTTTCCCTCGAAGGCTCTACGCTTCGCCCCGACGACGAAGCAAGTGCGGAAGTCTACGGCCATGCCATCAGGGCAAAGGACATCGTGAGAGGCGAACATACAGGTGTTCCTGGCTCAGGCCGTCATCTCGTCAACGTATTGCAGAAGGGCGCACCCCGCAACGAATCGGAGCGGGCTTCGAATCAATAGTTGAGAATTGCCAGCCTGCCGGGATTTTTCTCGGCTCGGCGAGCTGTCAATCTTCAGAAAGGGGGTTCCGCGGAATGCTCCGCTGAGCCCTCCACAGAGGCCATCTGCAAAGGGCGCATTGCTTGAACCATCCTTTGCAGTTTGGCCTCTAGCTATTTCAGATCATCAGGCGCCAACCATCGTCCGCTTTGAGTGAAAGCTAATTGTGAGTGCATGCAACGAGGGTTCGGTGGCAGTCCTATCAAGGGATCACTTGTGACGTCGGTCGCCGCTGTGTTCCGAATGGCCGTTAGCGTCCAGCCAGTTTAGGAGAGAACGTATGCTGCCGTGCGCCAAAGCGATACTCGAATCGGCAGCGCCGTAATAGAGATTAATCGTGTCCCCATCCGCTGCCACCGTGTAGCCGCAGGGAAATACGACGTCTTGGACATCTCCCTGACGTTCGTACTCCGCCTCGGGCGCAAACATCCAGGAATCCCCGCGGATCAGGCATTTTTCCGGCTCTTGAAGATCGAAGAGCGCCAGCCCCAGCCGGTAGATGGAACTCGAAGGCGTCCTTCGCACGCCGTGATAGATCATCAGCCAGCCTCTTGAGGTTTCAATCGGCGGAGGCGACATGCCGATCTTGTTTGCATCCCACCAGGCGCCACGGCGGGCTTCCAGCATGAGCTTGTGATTCCCCCAATGACGCAGATCGGGAGAGTAAGAAATCCAAACGTGAGCTCCGAGTGGCGTCATAGGCCGATGGATCAAGGCCCAGAATCCATTGATCCTTCGCGGCAAAAGCGCTGCGTCCTTGTCGTCCGGCGGCATAACGACGCCAAATCTTTCGAAACTCCGAAAATCCTCCGTGAGAGCCAAAGACACTCCGGGACCACCGCGAGAATAGGAGGTATAAGCCACGGCATATTTTTTGAGTTCCGGCATGTAGGTTATGCGCGGATCCTCAATGCCCCATACCTCCTCGGGGTATTGCTCCGGATCGGGCGCCAGCGTCGGTTCGCGATCGATCTGCCAGCCGTCTACGCCGTTCACTGAACGCGCGGCGCACAAGTGAGAGAGCCCCCGGCGATCTTCCACGCGGCACAGCAGAAGGGTTGACCCATCCGGAAGCAGCGTTGCGCCCGCATTGAAGACGCTGTTCATGGAATAGGGCCAATCTTTTCCCGACAGGATGGGATTGGCGGGATGCCGCTGAAATAGAGTCTCGTATTTTGACTTCGTTGGTTTCATCGGCAAGATTGCAGTGGTCATTGAAGAAACTCCTCAAGATTCTGCTCAGGCTAAAAGGCAACCGCCCCGTTTGTCAGAGCTTGTTTTCCGTACCGTCGGCTTCTTCCAACTTGCGCATTTCCAGGAGCGCCATCAGAAAAGACAACGTGGACTCCGCTCCCTGATTCTCATTTGCCCGGTCGGGATGCAAGCCGTCTCGACAACCGCCGGTCGCCGGATCGTAGAGCGCGATCTGAAGATCGTTGTCTCCCAAGAACCAATTAAACGCGGACCACGCCTCTCTGCGCCACCGGCCCTTTCCCGTAGCACGATAGGCCTGCAAGCATGCCGAGACGTTTGCGCAGGCTTCCACCGGCTGTTGGTCGAAGCGCGCCTTTTCGGTTGTTTTGGAATGAAACCCCTGCGATCCGACAGGCACAAAATGGCCCTTCACCTCGCAACGCTGAATCGTGACCAGCCAATCCAACGCTTCGAGTCCCGCCGCAACCATCTCTTCATTCGCGGCGCGCACTCCCGCTCGCATCAGCGCCTGCGGCAATCGGGCATTTGAGTATGCGAGCCCACTCTCAAACCACTTCCAATCATCGGATCGGTTGGAACGGTAGGAATTCAGCAGTCGATTTGCCAACGCATCGGAGGCACTTAGGGCAGCGCGATCCCCGGGGAACGAGTCGAGATACTCCTGCAGTCCCAGCAACGCGAACGCGCAGGCGCGGGGACTCTTGAATTCGACAGCTGCGGGAACCGCGAGTTCAAACAGGCGCCCTGCAGCTCCCCGCAATCCCGCGTTCTTGGATCTGCCGAGAACGGTTCCCAGCCCCCATAGGGCTCGCCCGTGACTGTCTTCCGAACCTTCCGGCTCCTGCCATTGGCATTCGTAACTAAGGCAGTTTCGGAAGCGTTTGGTGGCTGGATCAAAAGCATGCCACAGGAAGGCCAGATACCGAGAGGCTAAGTCGGCCGAGCCTGCAGGCACGCGGACTCCGAGATCCTCCACGAGCGTGGTTACGATCAGTGCGCGGGCGTTGTCATCGGTCGTGTAACCTTCCGGATAGTTCGGGACCGTGAAAACCGCATGCTCCACCATCCCCGTATGGTCTGTCATTCGATAGAGGTGATCCAGCTTGATAGTGGGAAGCCGGTCGAGAGCCTTTTCTGTGTTTTGAGCCGAAAACGTGGCACGCGGATTCCGCAGGCGCTCGTTGTAGATGCTTTCAAAACTTTGCATGTACTTCTGCGCTACGCGATTCCACACCATGTCTCTCGCGTATAGATAAGCGCGTTTTCGCATGGCGTGTCTGGCGGTGTCGTCGTCCAGGAGTGCAATCGTTTTTTCGGCGATGGCCCCCGGATCATCAAAGGGCACAATTGCACCGCGCTCGCCGTCCAGCAGTTCGATCGCATGCAAATACGGTGTCGAAATGATCGCCTTGCCGGCGCTCAAGGCATACGCCAGCGTGCCGGAAACGACTTGCGCCTTATGTTTATATGGCGTGATGTAAATGTCCGCCGCGCCGATTAATTCAACCAATTCTTGGGGGCTCACGAAACGGTTGCGGAAGATTACATTGGCTTCGACGCCGAGGTCCTTCGTCAGGTTCTGTAAGTAATGCCGGTACTTGTCACCTTCGCGCCGCAGGATATGCGGGTGAGTTACGCCGGAAACCATGTATACGACATTGCTGTGACGTGCCAGGATTTTTGGCAGGGCTTGAATGACATTTTCGATGCCTTTATTCGGCGAGAGCAGGCCGAACGTCAGCAAAACATCTTTTCCTTCCGTTCCGAAGCCATCCTTGTAGAAATTGGGGTCCGTGAATGGCAGATCGGGGATGCCATGCGGAATCAGATCGATCTTGTCGGTTGGAACTCGGAATACTTCCTGCAGGATCTCCGATGACTGCTGGCTCATGACAATCAGGCGGTCTGAAAGCGTCGCAATTTCCTCCATCACCGCGCGTTGGTCCGGATTCGGGTCGCGAAGCACCGTGTGCAACGTAGTTACGAAAGGCATTTGCAGGTGCCGCAGCAGCTCCAGTATATGTCCGCCGGCTCGGCCTCCAAAGATTCCGAACTCGTGCTGCAGGCAGACCAGATCGACATTGCTGAAATTGAGGAAGTCCGCTGCCTGCCGGTAGGAAGCCAGGTTGCCTTCGGACAGCTCGAACCGCACTCTGGCGGGATAGTCGTAACCCTCTTCGGTATCGTTAACAGGAAGTGCCAGCAGCTCCGTCGCGCCGTATTCCGCATGAATGGCGTCGCACAAGTCGGTTGTGAACGTGGCGATCCCACAGTGCCTCGGAAGATAATTCCCCACGACTGCGATCCTACTGGGGAGTGCTGGGCGCGGCGGTACAGGTGTCAGTGTGACTGGCTTCTCTTCCAGTTCGAGAGACTGCATTTCAATCAGCGCTACGGTTTCTGCGAGAGGTATTATTTTGGACAGTGCCATTCGATTTCCTGTGAATCCATGACTTTGCGAAAGAATCACCGCATGACTGCCCAAGAACTATTCGCAGTAGATGGGCCTAGGCTGCCGGGCTTTTCTGTCGAATCCCGCATCAAGTCCCGGCTGTCGGAGACGACGGTGTCGCTTTATTCGTGCAAAACCACCGTCAACAAGGACTTATTCACTTTGATTTTGCCGTTGTATTCGAT
>Ga0137403_10002306_pt1 | contig 23446 bp, 18 predicted proteins | sample CZOMad2_1_16fung_FD_122057 | JGI IMG/M metagenome (GOLD analysis project Ga0137403, IMG submission 122057) | Vadose zone soil fungal communities from Angelo Coast Range Reserve, California, USA - CZOMad2_1_16fungal (Hybrid Assembly) | ecosystem: Environmental > Terrestrial > Soil > Vadose zone...
AGCGACGATGTATACAACAGCGATTAGCCAGACCGAGCCGTAAAGCGGAATGCTAGTTCCGACAACGAACAGTGACAGCAGCAACGCGCCGACGGCCAATATGACTTCTGGGAGTGCTTGGGGGAGAAACGCACCGAATTCTAGCGCGTAGCGCAAGCGGCTGCGCGAGCGAACGATGAGCCAAGAAATAGTGAACGCGAGCAACACCACGACGAGGGGCACTACGCTGACCAGAATGACGGTATTCTTTAACCCTCGCAGGACGAGTTCCCAGTCCATGCCCTGAAAATGCGTCAGCGAGAGACGGCGCATCATCTCCAGCGAGGGCGGAACGAAATAAGGAGTCAGCGCGGCATAGGCAATTAAGAGCAGAGGGAGTAGCTTCGAGATCAGCGCGTAAATCGCGATGAATGCCCATGCGACTATTGACCAACTGCCCAGCGAAAGAAGTGCCGGCTTGTAGCCTTTGCCGGTCACCACCTCAAAGCGATGACCCTGGCGCAGTATTTGGCTGTACCAAAGTGTCAAGAACCCGGCGACGACGATCATAAAGGCGCCGACGACGCCGGTGATACCATAATCCGGCAAGCCGGCGCCCTGGGGATGAACTTTGAGATAAATGAACGTGCTCAGCATGTAGACACGGTTGCCCAAACCAAGGATTGCCGGGATGTCGAAAGTTGCGATACCGATGGTGAAGATATAGATCACCGCCGCCAAAATTCCGGGAAGAGCGAGTGGCAAAGTGATGCGCCGAATAATTCGCGTATAAGCCATGCCGTGTACGCGCGCAGCTTCCTCGAGCGTCGGGTTCATGGCGCGAAACATCTGCGACGTCAAAATGAACGCCAGAGCCGCCAGGCTTAAACCCTGAACGAAACCCATCCCAACTGGGGTGGCGATATTAATCGGCGCGTCGTCAAGATTGAAGAGATCGACAAGCCAACGATTGACGATGCCGATGCGCGCATGGGCGATCAGGGTCCAGCCCATCGCCGTGTAGATTCCAGGAATCAGTAACCCCATCGTCATGATCGCGTAAAGCAAAGTCTTTCCCGGAAGTGTCGTTCTCTCGACCAGCCATGCGATGGGGAGGCCGAAGAGCAGCGCGACGACCGTCGCCGTGACGGTAAAAATCGCCGTATTGACGGCGACGTCGACGATGAACGGATCGCTGAAGACATCGCGGTAATTCGCCAAGGTATAAATCGCGTCGGGCGTGCCAAGCGCGCCCTTCTGTAGGCTCACCCAGAACATGGCGATGACGAGAACGAGGATGACCGCCATTGGCACCGCAGCCAATGACAGCAGCGCGGATGAGGTTTGACCTGACCCGACAAGGACACCGCGTAAGCGTAACACGGCTGCTCTCATGGCTTCAGCTGCACGCGATTTTCCGCGCCCTGAGTTCGCACGGAATTACTTCTGGCGAAGAATGCTCTCGAGCTCCTTCTGGATCTCCGTATAATTCTTGAATGAAGCGAGCCATTCGGGCGAATTGATGATGACCTTCCCTTTGGCGGCGCGGATGACGTCCAACTCTCTCTTGGTTTGCGAACCTGGGTAAAGATGCAGATCATATCCGTCATGCTTCCAGAGTAGCTCCTGTCCCTCCGGGCTCATGAGGAAATTGATGAATAGCGCCGCGGTATTGGGCGATCGGGAGTTTCTCGGTACGCCCGCATAGCGCATGTGCAATACCGTACCTTCTTCGATGACCGTATGGCCGAGTGGGGCTCCCGTTCGTTTCAACACGTTGACGTCATTGCCGCCGCAGGTAAAAACCTGCATGAGAAATTCTCCGCTGGTGATCCGTTCCGATTCGCCGCAGCGCATCAAACCGCCGATCTGCTTGGAGAGCTTCTTGGTAAATTCCACCATCTTTTCCCGGCCGAGAAAATCAGGTGTGGCGAACTCACGCAGCCCGGCCGCGTAGGGAGTCGAGGCGATCTTGCCTTTCCACTTGGGGTTCAGAGCATCCTCCATGCGCTTGGGAATGTCGTTGCCTTTCACCAGGCTGGTGTTGTACGCGATGCCGACCACGGCGGTGGCGACGGCAACGTGAGTTCCATTCGGTGAGATGGGATTAAATTTGCCTTCCGTGGCTGGTTTGTCTTGAATGAGCTGGCTGTAGTTCATCGGTTTGAGCGCCTTGGCGTTTAATCCATCGAACATGGCTTGGGCGTTGCCCAAGTAGAGATCGGTGCTAGCCGGTTGGCCGGCGGCGGCTTCCTGGATGATGCGCAGCATCAACGCCTGCATGTCCGGTCCCGGTGTGTACTGGCCTTTTAGGTCGAGCTTATATTTCTTGTTGATGCCGGCGAGGATCTCTTTGAAACCCTCGCTGCCGCCGAAGCTGTTTTGTCCCCATTGGCCGCGCAGCACACCTTCCTTTTTTGCGCCCTCGATCAATTCCGCCACGGTGGCGGCACGCGCCTGCGGCATCACACCCGCCAAGATAGCCAACACCGCGGCGATTCTGGCAATCGTCATAGAAAGTTCCTCCTCGGCACTTTTGCACCGATTTCATGAGCGGGAAATACCATAATATCGGATGGGTTGACCCGACACTGAATCGCCCCATCGGTAAGCCGCGGTACTGTTCGATTCTTGCCCAAGAGCTGCCGCTCGTTCACAGTGGCGCTGAAGGTGAACTGGTCGCCGAGAAAAGTGCTGGCGGTAATTTTTCCGGCAAAGGAATTGACCTCGCCGTTGACGGCCGCAAACTCGAGACATTCCGGACGAAAGCCAAGCAGCACTTGTTCGCCGACGGCAGAACGCCTTTCGATGCTCAGCTTGCCGATCGGTGATGCCGCCACGCCGGGTTCGACGATCGTTCCTTCCAGCCAATTGACCGAGCCAAAAAATTCGGCGACATCGGCGCAATTCGGGCCATGATAGATTTCAAAAGGTGATCCGACTTGCAGCAGCTCGCCCGCTTGCATGAGGGCAATCTTGTCCGCGATAGCCATCGCTTCGATCTGATCATGAGTGACATAGAGCAAAGTGGAACCCAGCTGTTTCGCCAATTCGCGGATCTTGCCGCGTACTTCTTCGCGCAAGCGAGCGTCGAGATTGCTGAGCGGCTCGTCCATCAAAAGCAAGCGCGAGTTTACGGCCACGGCGCGGGCCAAGGCAACGCGCTGTTGTTGGCCGCCGCTGAGCAGTGTTGCCGGTCGGTCAGCTAAATCTTCTAATTGCACCAAGCGCAGCGCTTCTCGAACACGATTGGCCACTTCGCTTTTCGGTATGCGCTGCGCACCCTCGGCGAGAGGAAGAGCGATGTTCTGCTTAACGGTGAGGTGAGGCCAGACGGCGTAGGATTGAAACACCATGCCGAGCTTACGTTGTTGCGGCGGTATCCACGTCGGTGGATCGTCGGATGAAACGATCTTGCCGGCAATACGAATCTCGCCGCCGTCCGGCGTTTCGAGTCCCGCGATGCAACGTAGAAGGGTGGTCTTACCTGACCCGCTGGCGCCGACGATCACGAATAACTCGCCTTCGGCGATTTCTAAATCGAGCGATTTGATTGCGGCAACGACGCCGTCGCTCACGTGAAAACGTTTGTGCAGGCGGCGGATGGAGATCATAGAATATCCAAGAGGGCGTCAGATATTCCGGCCAAAGAAAAGGGGTTGGCGCAACCGCGAAAGCGGAAATCTGGTAGGGGCGGGTTTCAAACCCGCCCCTACGGGTCGGATCCTGTTACGCTAAGGAATTAGTTGTACTCAGCGCCCGGCAGAGGATTCTGCACCGCTTCTTCTAATGTGGTTGCCCGCTTCCACTCATTAGCCGGTCGGCTTTTGCCGTCGGTGCCGATCTGATCCATCGAAGCATAAATCTCGATCTTATAACCGTCCGGATCGTAGAACTCGAGGCCGGGATTGCCGCCTGGACCACGGCGTCCTTCGTAGAAGATCGTAACGCCCTTTGATTTGAGAAACTCGCGGATATTGAAAAGTTCCGAGACCGTGGCGACTTCCAGCGCCATGTGGTCGAAGCCTACTTGGCCCTGCTTGGGCAGATCGTTCTTTTCCTTGGCCTGAATCAGCGCGACGGTGTGGTGATCCGTGGCGTTGCGAAAAAAAGCCATACCGTGCTCGTTTTTGTCGGAAAATTTAAAGCCCATGACCTCGGTCCAAAACTTCGCGCTGCGCTCGATGTCGCTAACGCTTAACACCACATGACCGATTTTTTTGATTTTGATCGGAGATTTTTCTTCCGCCATAAAATGCTCCTTTCTTTTTAGAGGTGGCGAGTTAACGCCTATTTCGGTAGTGGTTCAGTTGGCTCAAGATCTCTCACTTCGTTCGAGATGACAGATCAATTAGTTTGTTGTCATTCCGAGCCAAAGCGAGGAATCTTTCTCGACCCGAAGATTCGTAGCGCACTCTAACTGAACCACTGTCCCTATTTCAAAGGTAGGGGATTTCTACCATGGAAGAAAGGACAAGGCAAAGCGGAAATCGCCACGGCAAGAACGGGCCGGCCGGTCATTTCAATTGGAATTTAGCGACGAGTTTGCGGCTGTAATTGCGCACGGAATGCAGATCCATCGAGCGGTGCTTGAGCATGTCGAGCCGGATCATTTTCCACTGGATGCTCTTGGCCAGGGCCCGGCGTTCGCCTTCGTCCTCGATATGCTTGAGCAGGTCTTCGAGCGTGTGGATGTCTTTGAGCAACTCGGCTTCCGGCGGCAGGACGTGGGCGTTCTTGAGCACGTGGTAACCGATGCGAAGTTCTTCCGGCACCCAACTCAGGTCTTCCAATTCGAGCGGCTTCCCCTTGCCGGGAAGGTTGTCGAATTCGCCTTTGCGCTGGGCTTCGAGAATCCGCTGTTCGGCAATTCTTTGAAATAGGCGAACTGCACCGGTTGGTTGTGTGGGACGCTTCATTCTCAACCTTGAACTCTTAAACGCTTGAACCCTTCAGCTCTTCCGGCGGCCGGACATGGCGAAACATCAAGTAAAACGCCACGTCATTGATCAATTGTAACCCACCGCCGATAAACAAGGGAAGAGTGAGCGAGACGGTTTGCATGAGATATGTCGAAATGGTCGGGCTGATGCCGAACGGCACGATACGCGCCAGACTCGTGACTCCGGCGGCGGAGCCGCGCTCATTGGATTTGACCATCGCCATCGTGAAAGAGGCACGCAAAGGGTTATCCATGTATGCGAAGAACGAGCGGATCACGATCAGTGCGGCCGCAATGGTCAAAACCCGGGCGAACGGTAGGCAGAGCCAGATCAGTGAGGCCAAGCCGTGAGAGAAGGCCATGGTGCGAACGACGCCAATTCTGCGCGCGATGATCGGTGCACTCAGAAATGACAATGCGGCCAGAAAATAAGAAGCAAAAAATATGACGCCGAGGGATTTTAGTTCGACACCAAAGCGGAGAAAAAACCAGTACGGCACAAGCGCGCCCGCCATTCCGGCACCGAAGTTGTCGACCACCGCTAGCGCGGACATCTTTGTGACAAAAATGCCACTGCTTTTGGACATTTTCTTTTCAGCTGTGCGGGGCTGGTGCTGCTCGGCGATCGACCGATAAACGAACAGGAGCGCAATGCTGAATCCGATGGTCAAAAGGAAAAGCGGCTTGTATGATCCGATGGCGCTCCAGCCTTTTTCTTCCTGAAGATACTGCGGCACCCCACTCGCGAGAGCACCCAAGGAGCCCATGATCGAGCCGACGCAGGAATTGATTGCGAAGATTTGATTGCGATTCTCAGGCTGACATTTCTCCGCTAATAAAGCTTCTTCGACGGGATTGAACGGGCCGCCTCCTGAGCCGCCACCGCCAGATCCGCCGGCGCCGACATTGGCGATGATGACCGCGGCCAAAATGAAAAAAAGGCTCGTAAAATAAATCAGGATCCCGTTGGAAATGATCGTGAGGAGGGCGAGCAGCATCAAGATTTTCCTGCGCCCGATCCGATCCGATAGATATCCCCACAGCGCGGTGAGCAACGCGCTGCTCAGATAAGCGACGGTGAAGATGACGCCGATGGTAACCGGCGAATAACCAATCCGGTCGAGATAGATGGCGAACACAACGTTCAGGTAGGAAAAAGCGAAAGCGCGAATGCCGCGCGCCGCCATCAGTAATTTGGCGTCGCGGTGTAAGTCTCGAAGTAGTCCCATGGCTATGCTGTCACCGCTCGCGACGTTGCGACTTGTTCTTCGGGCGGTTTCACGTTGCGGAAGAGATAGTAGAAGATGCAATCGTGCGAGAGCTGCAGAATACCGCCCAAGAAAATTGGCACGTTCAACGCGAAGGATTGCATCAAATAGGCGGACAGCGTCGGGCTAATGGCGACCGGGACATGGCGCGACAAAGCCGTGATGCCCGCCGCCGATCCTCGGTCTTCGGGCCTGACAATGCCCATGACAAAAGAGCTTCGTAGCGGGGTGTCCATGTAGGCTAGGAAGGAACGTATAATCGTCAATCCGGCGGCTATCGAAAACGTCGACGCCAATGGCAGCAGTAAATAAATGAAGGATGCCGCCCCATGCGAAAAGGCCATGGTTCGCACCACGCCGATTTTGCGCGCGATGACCGGCGCTGTGAGAAAAGACAGCGCGGCGAGCAAATAGGAAAGAAAAAACATGATGCCCAAGGACTTGAGCTCGACGCCGTAGCGGAGAAAAAACCAATACGACATCAACGGGCTGATCAGGCCGCCGCCGAGGTTGTCGATCATGCCGAGGAGCGACATCTTGATGACGAATCCCCCGACCCGTTTGGTCGGTGACCTTTTTCCTTCTTTACGAGCGACATGGACATGATGTTCGTCGATGCTCGAGTACGCAAAGATAAGCACGATGCTAAATAGAATGGTTAACCCGAACAGCGGTTTATAAGAAGCGATGGGCGCCCACCCCCAGTTCTCTTGCAAGTGCTCGGGCAGGCCGCTCAAGAGCGCGCCCAGTGAGCCCATGATCGAGCCGACGAATGCATTGACACCGAAGACACGGTTTCTGTTCTCCGGCATGCATTTTTCCGCGAGCAGCGCCTGTTCAACCGGGCTCATCGGACCGCCGCCTTGTCCGCCGGCGCCCGAGCCGCCCGCACCGACGTTGGCGATCACCACGGCCGCGATGATGAAGATCAGGTGGCTAAAAAAAATGTAAATGACGTTGGAAACAATCGTCAGCGCCGCCAAGAGCATGAGAATGTTCTTGCGGCCATAGCGGTCCGACCAGTAACCCCAAAGCGCCGTTAAGACCGCGCTGCTGGTGTAGGCCGTCGTGACCACAAGGCCAACCATCATCGTCGAATAACCGAGCTGGCTTAAATAGATCGTGAAAATAACGCCCAGATATGAAAACGCGAAGGCGCGCACGCCGCGCGACGTCATCAAAATAATCGCGTCCCGCTGCAGATCGCCGAAAAGTTTTTGAATCACTGTGCCCTCGAGGCTTGATAGTATTCGCGTTCGTAGTCGAGTTCGGTGCGGATGTTGATGGCGTGAAGCGCGTCGTTGGCTTCGTCGAGCGAGCGACTTCTCCGCACGGCTTGCGCGGGTCGTCCGAGCGCCTCATAGAGCTTGGTCGTCGATATGAAGAAAGTCAGCGCCGTAAGCGGCGTGAGCTTGACGCGTCGTTGTTCGCGTCTGATGTTGCTCTCTCCCCAGGCACCGCGGAAACATTGAACGGGAATCGCGCTCGCCTCGGTCGGCACCGTCCTAATGACTTCTTCGAGCTCGGCCGCGACCTTCGGCGTCAGCGCCCAACCGCCGAGCAAACCATCGGCTGCTGCCAATTTACTCAGTGCGACTTCGATCTCATCCGTGGTCAGTTCGCCGTCGCTGCCGTAACCGAAAACCCCCCAGAATGTCCGATGGCGGTTGGCCAATTCAGCGTAAGCCGCGAGCATAATGGAGTCCGCGAGCGGGCTGCGCAGGCCAGGCTCGTAGCCCTGAGCCAATGAATCGCCACCGACGTCGACACCGACGAGCAAGTCGGTCTTTAGTTCTTTCATCGCTATTTCCAAACCGTCAACCACGCCTTTGACGCCGCCGTTGATATCGACCAGGAGAATTTCTTGCTTTTGAACCGCAGCCATCTTTGATTCAGCGAAGCGGACGCCGGTGTCGGTTTGACTCTCGGTGTTCGCCATCCAAACGAAAGGATGAAGCACGCGAACGTCGCGCACTTCACTCAATCGGCGCGGTCCGGGAATCGGATCATAGACGTTTCGTTCCCATGAGAGCCCGCCAAGAACGAATTGCAGTCCACAGAATTCTAAAAATCTTGCGACCGCCAACGCGCCGACCACGTCACCACCGCCACCGACGCCGATCACAAGGGCACGGGATGAGCCGTGGATAAGATCCTCAAGGGATGGCGGAGACGATTCCATTTATATCATTCGGGTCGGTTTTGACTGGTGCGGTGCCTTGGCTAGATTGTTCACTAATCACGAATCCTGTCACCCTGAGCTTTAGCGAAGGGTCTCGCCCTCATTTAGTTCGTACCGTGTCGAGAAGGCGAGATCCTCGGTTTCGTCTCGGAATGACAGCTCTTGTCCGAACGATTTGCTTGGTGAATCGTCACTTCGGGAGATGCGTGTCCTGCCCTGGCACCGGATTGGCGATGGCTTCTTCCAATGACTTAACGCCGTGCCATTCTTTAGAAGGCCGGACGCGGCCGTCGCTGCCGACTTGATCGACGCCCCAATAGATTTCCAGCGAGTGATTGTCAGGATCGCGAAATTCCACCGCGATCTGACAGCCGGCGCGGCGCCGCCCATCGAAGTCGATTTTCGCATTCGTCGCGCGCAAACGATCGCGGGCGCGAAGGACCTCCGCAAGGGTCGGCACTTCGAAGGCAAGATGGTGCAGCTCTCTATTGGCGTTTTTTCCGTCCCCGGCGCCGACGAGAGCGAGGCAATGATGATCGGTGTTGCAGCGCAGAAACACCATGCCGCCCGGCATCATATCCTCGGGATACACATCGGAAACCTTGAAACCGAGCACCTTCGTGTAGAATTCCGTGGAAAGTTCGAGGTCCGATACTCGAAGCACGACATGGCCGACCTTGCTGATGTGAAATTCCATTCCCTTCGGAGGAGTCATGTTCTTTAACTTCTCGATATCAACGGCCATAGAGATTCCTCTTTCGGCGCTCTGAATTGCATTTGCTATAACATGTCCGTGCCGGTTCTGCACATGAACGGTAGAAAAAGATTTCTCCCTTTGGTCGAAATGACAGAACGTGCGGTACCTGTCATTTCGAGTTCGCGAAGCGGGCGAGAAATCTTTCTTGCGGTTTCGAGTGAAAGGCCGACGCCAGCCCCCAAAACTATGCTCGAAGGCTATTTACCGGGAATGGATGGCATCAAGCCGTTGCGGCGCAGAAATTCAATGACAAATTCATCGAAAGTCGCGGGATCTTCGATGTTGCAGGCGTGCCCAGTCTTAGGGAGAACTTTATGGACCGCTCCGGCAATGAGCGCAGCGGTTTTCTTGCCGCCGGCGAGGGAGTTGTCGTACTCGCCGTTGATCACCAGCGTCGGCACTTTCATTGTTCCCAGGCGCGGCGTCATGTCGAGACCGCCGCGCGCGCGAAAGATCTGCCCAATGGATTCACCGGAAAGCCACGGGTCGCGTTCGACGAATGTATGGAGCAAATAGTTTCCCAATTTCGTCTCCGGAAAATCCGGCGCGACCAATTCTTTCAAATGCTGGATGTGATACTTCTCGATGCCGATTTTCGTATAGCCGTGGATTCGTTCTTCGATTGACCCGCCTGGTCCGCTGCTACCGCCGACAAGTATCAGTGCTTTGAACATTTCCGGATGATCGAGTCCCAAGAGAATCGCCATGCCCGAACCGACGCTGACGCCGCCCAGGATCGCTTCGTTCACGCCTTCGTCGCGGCAAACGCCGAGCACGTCGTCCGCCATCTCCTTGAGGCTGAACGGCGTCGCCGGCTTGTCCGATCTGCCGTAACCGCGGATATCGACCGCAATGACTTTGAAATAGGTCGAGAAATGGGCGATCTGGTACATCCACAGGTTATGGTCGAACGGATTTGCATGAACCATGACGAAAGGAAAGCCTTCGCCGGAAACTTCGTAGTAAATTTTAATGCCGTTGGCGAAACTATACACGATAGCTCCGTTCCAATCGTTCCAATTGTTCCAGCCGTTCCAAACGACAAATCACGAGAAAATACCACTTTTTAACGATTGGAACCTTTGGAACGATTGGAACGTCTGGAACTTATTAATTTGGTTTCCTCGGTCTTTCTTGCTTGATCTTTTCTTTTACCTCTTCCAATTTCATTACGTCACAGTACTTGTGATGCATGTCGAAGAGATTGACCTTATGAGAGAGGGAGCTGCGGTCAAAAACCGTCTCCTCGACAATGGAGACATGGTAGCCCAGCGAGTACGCATCGACGCAGCTCGCTCGTACGCAGCCGCTGGTGCTTTCGCCGCAGACGATCAGGCTGTCAATTCCCAATTGAGTGAGATGAGCGACAAGCGGCGTGCCAAAAAATCCACTTGCCCGTTCTTTGAAGATGACCACGTCGCCCGATTCAGGTTTGAACTCCTCCTTGATCTCGAACGCTTGAGGATCGATCTTTACCCGCTGGCGGTTGGTCGCGTTTATAACGTCCGGTTTCGCCTCTTTGCGGGTTTCACTGGTCGTGTAAAAGACCGGGATCTTGAGGGAGCGCGCCAACGCGAAAAGTTCCCGTGTTGGCTTGATCGCGTTGTGTGCGTAAATACCGCACGAGCTTTTATAGGTGTCGACAAGTTCGTGGGGCTCTTTCGCACCGCCTTCGTAGGCGAGATTATACAGGTCGATAGCCAGCAGCGCCGGTCTCTGACCGATATAAGTTTCGCGCTGGTACGGTGTGTAGGTTTTCAGAATTTCCGGTGTAACGACATCTTTCCAACAATGATCCTCAAAGTTTTCAATCGCCATGATTCATCTCCTTTGTGGATTTTCAGTTGAGTGTTTCTATTAGCAAAAGCAACTCCCTTCCTTGTAGCCACGGTGCTTCGATGTTGTCAAGGAAACGATCGCACGAAGAAAGATTCTTCTATCCGCTTGCTTGTTTCCCGTTCTCCGCACAAAATCTTTCTGCTTCTTTGAGCGGCGCCAATTGCGAACTCCTCCTTGATCCGTGATCGCCCACGTTCTTGTTATCTTGCCGCCAATTCCCTTAGAATCCGGCAAGACAAACCGCCTCCGACCGACGAACGAAGGGGTCAAGTTGATGTGCCCCGGGTTCACGACAGTTAATTCAGCAACAACGCGGGTCGCGTCGTACTGCATCGGCGTTTGATAATCCAACGATTGGTGAATTCGCTGCCTGCTTCACCATGAGGATGGATGCTGTCTCTCAATTCGAGATGGTTAAGGGTGGCATTTTTGAATTCGATTGTGTCAAGAATTGGTGGGTCGAGGCTTTGTTACCGGCGTCGATCGTTCACCTCTGTCCTGATTTCACAATTCAAGTTCGGTTGCGTTAAGCTTGCTCTTAACCGGTCACGAAGGGGACTAAGTTTCTATGCCCGAGGCGGCGCGCGCCGGATTCAGCCACTGTGATCGGTTCGCCGACCAGGGCGGGCGTGCCTTTAAAGTCGATTTGCGTTTTGACCGTAAATGTAAAGCCAGGCTCGATGACGATATCCCTGTCGTGGGCGGCCGGCCCGGGACCCACCCTCGGCCGGTCGGCGCCGAGACCGTTGGTGTGGACTAGCACGCCGCCGCCTTTGGCGCCGCGCGACTCGGCAAGCCGCACGAATTCATCGATCAAGCCGCCAATGGTATTGCCCGGTTTTACCCAATTCAAAATTCCATGAAAACATTCGATGGCGACGTTCGTAGCCTGCCGGTAAGAGTCGGCATTTTTGCTGCCAATTAAGATCGAGTGGTTGCATTGAGCCCGATAGCCTTGTAGTCGGGCGTCAATCTCCTGGCAGAGCACGCCGCCGTCTTGCATGGCGATGGCAAGGCCCATGGAATTGCTGGCATTGGCGGTTTTATTGTTGGAGCCGAGGGAAAGTCGCGCGGGATAATCGGCGGTGTGCGCGATCAACACTTTGGCCATTTCAATCCAGAGTTCCCCCTCTTCCACGCCGGGCCGGGCGATTTCCATCATTCTCGCGATTGCCGCTTCATTGGCGTCGGTGATTCGCTGGATCACGGCGATTTCTTCCGGCCCTTTGACGATGCGCGAGAATTCCAAGACGTCACTCGCCGGAGCAAAGGTGGCTTCCGGCAGGGCGGTCGAAATACGCCGCCAGGTTTCAAACGGGATTGTGCCCTCCGGCATGCGATACTGATCGAGCAAACCGGTGACGCCGATGCGGCTTTTACCGAATCCCAGCTCACGCAGCCGTTCGGGAACCAACTTTGAAAAATCGCCCCAGCGGATATCCGAGGGCCACTTGAGATTAGCCACCCACATGCGGCGCTCGCGTTCCGAGGAGAGAATCGCAGTAACTTCGCCCGAAGCGGGAAAGACCACCCAGGCGCCGCCCTGGACTCCTCCCATCTGGCATAGGTAACGGGAGTTGGCCTGGGGCTCGCCGACATCCGCCGCCGGCGCCAATAAGCAGTCCAAGTTCCGCTCACGCATCAACCGGCGCACGTGCTCGTAGCGTCGATCGCGCTCAGCGAGGGAAAATGACGGCAAGCTCCGCTTGCCAGGTGCATCGGTTTGAAATGGATCCACGGGGTTGTACGACATCGCGCACCTCAACAGTGAGTGCTTTATTTGCCGCGTAGAGCACGAAGGTTTCGGATAATTCACCGCCGAGACGCGGAGGTCGCAGAGGAAAGAGTTTGAATTAAAAAATCTCTGCGTACTCCGTGCCTCTGCGGTGAATCCGCTTTTCGCACTTTTGGTTGTTGCTCGGTCTCGCTCGGGCATTCGTGGCTACATGCGTCAGGTATTCCTCTCGATAAAATTCATCACCACTTGATTCCAGTCTTGCGGGATCTCCCGATAATGAAAATGGGCGACGTTATTGAAGATGTGCATCTCCGTCTTGTTCGTTTTGGCGCTGATCATTTCAAACAGTTTGATACCGATCGGCAGGATGGCCGATGGATCGTTGGCTCCCCAACTGATCAAGACGGGCATGGTCATTCGTCCTTCTTGGATCCACTGATGGGTCTCGGCTTTATCGTGTTGAAATGTTCGAACGTTGGCCTCCGGATTGACCCCTTCGTCCTCTCTGCCGTCGGTGTTCAAGATTCTCAGAGTCTCCCGCGCCTTTGGCGTGTTGGCCATGAAAACGGCGGCGTCCAGATAATCATCGGTGATGTTGTCGGTGTTGACCGAGAGTTTTCCCCAGTGGAAGCGAATGTACTCTCGCAAGTCCTTCGGGCCGTTCGCAAAGAGCTTGTGGCGCCGCTCAGCCATGTCGCCCACCGGCGGTCCCAAGGTCGCGCTGTCGACGATGACCAAGCTCTTGCACATTTCCGGATGCTCGAGCGCCAAACGCGCCGCGGTGTAACCGCCGTTGGATTGTCCCACGACGTGGAACGACTTTACGCCCAGTATCTGGATGAACTGGTAGATATGCTGGACGATGGAGTGCTGCGTGAAATCGTCGAGGCTCTTGGGATTGTCAGTCATCCCGGCGCACAGCTTGTCCGGAGCCAAAACCCGAAACCGTTTCGATAGACCATCGATGTTGCGCGTCCAGGTGTTAGCGCTGCCCCAAGGCGAGAAGCGCGAGCCGTGGATCATGAGCATCACGTCACCCCGTCCCTCGTCGTAATAACGTGTCTTAATGCCGTTCACATCGACAAACTTTGCCTGATAAATAACCGAGCCTGTCTCCACCATGGTCGAAGTTCGGGCTGCTGGCGGACTCTGCATAATATTGTCTCCTTCGCTGCCAAAATCTGCGCGCATCTTAGGGCAGTGCGCCAAGATGAATCAAGCATTTAATAAACTGTTGCACATCCATTGACATCGATCTGTCCCACAAATATATGAACGCCAATCAGAATCAACGGCCACCGTCAAAGGGGAGAGTACTTTATGTCGAGAAAAAAGAAGAATTCTAAAGCCGGACAGGCGGTAAGAGCATTGAGCCGACGACAATTCATTCGCTTGTCCGTGACGTCGGTGGCGTCACTAGGAGCTTTCTCTTCACCGCGAGGATTTCTTTCTGCCGCTCAGCCGGGCCGAAAGAGAATCGTCATCCATACGGAGCGGCCAATCACGAGTCTAGGCTACCACAACCGCCGCGATACCGAGCATGTATCCATGGCCGATGCCGGCTTGGTCTTTCAGAATCCGGTGACCTTGGAACGAGTGCCCATTCTTGCTGAGGAGTTGCCGTCAATTAAGAAAGGAACCTGGAAAATCGACGTTCAGAAAAAAACCATGGTCACGGTCTACAAGCTTCGCCCCGGGCTAAAGTGGCACGACGGCAAGCCCTACACATCGAAGGATTTCGAATTCGGCTGGCAGATCGCCAAACATCCCGAATTCCCCATGCCCGATCGCCTCGTTCCAGAGATGATTTCTAAGATCGAGACGCCAGACGATCGCACCATCGTGATGCACTGGAACGATCTCTACAACGAGGCCTACGCGGTTCAATATACTCACGTGCGCGCATTTCCGCGCCATCTGCTCCAAGACGCTTTCAGCGCCGGCGACATGAAGGCGTTCGCCAACCTGCCGGCGTGGAACAAGACTTTCGTGGGCGCGGGACCCTATCGGGTGGCCGAATGGGATGGCGGCAACCGCATGGAGCTCGAGGCCTTCAATGACTATGCGCTGGGAAGACCCAAGATCGACCGAGTCACCGTCCGCTTCGTCGAGGACAGCAACACTAACCTTGCGGCCGTGCTCGCCGGGGAAGTAGATTTCTGCATGCGCAGCACGATCTCCTTCGACGGCGCGATGATTCTGCGCGAGCAGTGGGAGAAACAAGGCAAAGGCAAGGTTCACATCAGCCCAGCCTCTTGGAGTTGGCTAAACTTAAGCCGTGACAATCCCTGGTTCAGCGATGTGCGGGTGCGGCGCGCGTTGATGCATGCGATCGACCGCGAGGCGATGGTAAAGAGTATTTTCAAAGGTGAGAATCTCGTGTCGCATTTTTCCATGTCGCGCATTCGCAAGAGCTTCAAGAAGGCTATGGCAGTGGCGACGATCTACAAGCACGATCCGGAAAGGGCCAAAAAACTCTTGGCGGAGGCGGGCTGGAAGCCCGGGCCGGAGGGCATCCTGGTCAATGAAAAGGGCGAGCGCCTGGAGTTTGAGTTTCGTTGCCAGGCGGGCAGGCGCGAGCATGAGCAGGCCCAGGCAGTTATCAGCGACTACTGGAAGAAGATCGGCGTGCGCACCAGTATCAAGAACCTTCCAACCCGCTTGCTAAACTCGGCGGAAAACCGCAATCGTTGGCCCGGCGCCTATATCGGGACCCACAACGTCACTGTCGAGGAGTGGGCGGAGCGCTTTCATACCAAGAATATTCCGACGGCAGAAAATAAGTACGCGCTGGAAAACGTTTCCGGTTGGAACGATCCGCGCAAAGACGCGATCCTGGACGAGCTGAACGAGATCATTACCCCAGAGCGGTCCGAGAAATTGCAGCTCGAGTTCGTCAAGCTGTTTACCGAGTATTTGCCGGTTCACCCGCTTTATTTCGGACCCGAGGTCCTCGTCGCTAAAAAAGGCCTTAGCGGCGTCACCCCGCGGCAGGAAACCGGCGGGCAAAACTCGAGCACCTGGAACATGCACAAGTGGGATAAGGCGTAGCCGATTAACCACAAAGGACGCAAGGTGACAAAGCAGAGGCGCGATTCATCGCGCCCTCAGAGTGAAGAACCGTCGGTGTTTAGCCGCAAAGAACGCAAAGGGTGCAAAAAAGAATAGTTCAAACCTTTCGAGTCGTTCAACTGCTCAAGCGGTTTAGAAGTGGCAAGAATTTAGATTCATCACGGAGTCATGCCTTTCGTCGTGAATAATTATTCAGGTGGAAGCGAGGGTAAAAGATGAAAGTCGATGCCAATGGCGCGGTCGCATCGAATGTGAAGCGGATCGGCCATCTGGATACTCCGGGAGGCGGTCAAGTTTTGGTCCAAGGTAAAACTGCGTTCGTGGGGCATATTGATCCGCCGCACGGAACCTCGATAGTAGATGTATCGGAGCCGTCCCACCCGAGGCTGCTTTCGACTTTAGAGGTTCCGCCCGAAACGCATTCGCACAAGGTTAGAGTGTCGGGCGACATCATGGTCATCAACAATGAAAACTACACCCGACATCAGCAAATCGGCGGCAGCAGGATTCCCGCCGAGCGCACACGACTGGAAAGGGAGCTCGGACGGCCGCCGACGGATGCAGAGCTCGCCAGCGCTCTTAACTATACCGTCGCCGATCTAAAATCACTGCTGGAGTCGGCAGCGCGCGGCTATCAGGGCGGCGGCATCCGGATCTTCGATGTCGCCAATCCGCAAAAGCCGCGCGAGCTCTCTTTCTTCAAGACTGGTAGTAACGGCGTACACCGTTTCGATTTTGACGGGCGGTATGCACATCTCTCGACGAGAATGGAAGGGTACGAAGGCTATATTGTCATGATTGTCGATCTGAAAGATCCGAGCCGCCCGGAAGAAGTGTCTCGTTGGTGGCTCCCTGGACAATGGTTAGCGGGCGGAGAAACACCTTATTGGGGATACGACCGCTACGAATGCCATCATCCGATGCGTTTTGGCGATCGTCTCTATGTCAGCTACTGCATGGCGGGATTAGTGATTCTCGATATCAGCGACATTGCCAACCCCAAGCTCATAAGCCGGTACAACTATCATCCGCCTTTCTTCAAGACGCACACCTTTATTCGTGCCCCGTTTGCGATAGGTGGAAGAGACATCGCCGTGGCAGTCGACGAGCAGCCGCCACGGCCGCGCCCAGAACAAGTGCCGGCGTTCATGTGGTTCTTCGATGTGACGGATGAAAAGAGTCCCAAGCCGATCTCGGCGTATGCCATGTCTGAGGCGGACACACCGTGGACGCGCGCAGAGCACGGCGGGCGCTTTGGCGCGCACCAGTGTCACGAGCACATGACCGACAGTTTGGTCTACGTAACGTGGTTTAGAGGCGGGCTGCGGATTGTCGATATCGCTGACCCGGCAAAACCGAAGGAAGTGGGCTACTTCATTCCGCCGCCTGGCAAGGATCAGAAGACGCCGCAATCCAACGACGTGTTCGTTGACACTCAAGGACTGATCTATCTTATCGACCGGTTAAACGGGTTGGATATTCTAGAATATACTGGACCTTCGGGACAGAAATCCGCCGCATAGGAGCACGTTGATGAAATCTCATTTCAATACAGTGATCTTGGGGATTGCTGTAGCAATTATTCCAAGCCTTGCTTCGGTCGCGTCAGGCCAGCGTCTGGGAAAAGACCTTAATGAAATCGTCCAGCTTGCCAATAAGGAACGAAGTGTCCGTGTCGCCACTTCTTGGGAGCCGGAAAATGAAGCGGCGCTCCTTAAAGGCTTCTACCAAAAGTATCCAGCGATCAAGGTTACCACCGACCGCATTAGCGGCATCGAAACTCGCGAGCGCATCCTGAATGAAGCTTTGGCGGGAGTTGTCGAGCACGACCTGGTCAATGTATCGGGGGAATTGCGCAATAATTATGTTAAAGCCGGCGTAATGACTGGGCCCGTCGCCTGGCGCAAACTATTTCCGAACGTGAAGGATGTGCATTTCAGTCCCGATGGTTATTTCGCGGTCAGTGGATTTAGCACCTACATCATCGCCTACAATCCGTCGCTCGTACCGAAGGAGAAAGTTCCCAAAAAATGGGACGACTGTCTGGATCCCTACTGGAAAGGAAAGTTCGTGGTCTTAACCCGTCCCCGAACGTTCACCGGCCTCGCCGCCGGTTGGGGTGAAGAAAAGGCTCTCGCCTTCGCCCGCGCGCTCAAAGATAATCAACCGGTCTGGAAAAGCAGCCAATCGGGAGCACTCACCCAGGTGGCCATCGGCGAGTATCCGATGATCTGTGGGATGGCTTATCACTCCTTGAAAAGTGTGGTGATGAGGGACCCCAAGGCTAAGATCGCCTATGCTGTGCCCTCCGATCTTCCGTTCCAAATCGGCGAAGCGATGGCGATCATGAAAGGCGCCAAGTCGCCGAACGCGGCATTGGTATTGACCGGCTGGTTGGTGACACCGGAAGGGCAGAAAAACATGGACTTAGAGGGTAGAAGCTCTCCCTTTGTCCCAGGAACCGAAGCCGCGGAGCTGGTGAAAAAAAATAATGCCAAAATTGTTTTTGAAAGTTGGGACGCGCTGCAGCACGAAGCTGATATGGCGCGGAAGATTACCGCAACCTGGGGATTCCCCAAGGCGAAGAATTGACGCGGAAGAAAATTTAACCACAGAGGGTACAAAGATCACAAATAGGGCGCGATTCATCGAAAAAACATTTCACCACGAAAGTGACGAAGAGCACGAAGGAAAAGGATATAGCCGCAGAGGACGCAGAAAACGCAAAGTGTAAGGCACGGCGTGCCGTGCCCTCCGGGAAAACCTTCGTGGCCTTCGTGTACTTCGTGGTTGGGAATTTTCCCAGCGGTATGGCACGAGTCTATTTGAAAATGGATAAACCATGAACGGAACCAGAACGATTGCGATCCCTCGTTTCAATGCCCAAATTCTCCGGCGTTTCCGGGGAAACTTTATTCCGTTCGCCTTGACGGGCTTCTTGCTCTTTCTGATCATCATCCCTCTTGCGCGGTTGCTCATCAGCAGTTTTCAGTCTGGTCATCCGGCGATTCCCGAAGGTTGGACGCTGCAGAATTATGTCACGGCCTACTCGATGCCGCTCTTTTATCAGGCCCTCGGGACGACAATCATAATCTCTGCCATCGGTACTCTGTTCACTCTCGCGATCGCCATCTTGTTTGCCTGGCTGATCGAGCGGACTGATATGCCGCTGCGCAACCTTGCTTGGGCTTTGATTCTTATTCCGATGGCGATTCCCGGCGTTCTTTTTGCCCTCGGGTGGGCGCTGCTGCTGGCCCCTAAGACCGGGGTTTTGAATATTATCCTAAGGAGCGTCTTTGAACCGCTCGGTTTTCCGCTGACCGAGGGGCCTCTAAACATTTACTCCATCGGCGGACTGATCTTTCTCGACGGTCTTCGCGGAGTGACAACGGTCTTTCTGATGGTTGTGGGCGCTTTTCGCATGATGGATCCGACGATGGAAGAAGCAGCGCGAGTCGCTAAGGCCAATGGACGTGCCGCGTTTTTTCAGGTGACACTGCCTGCATTAATGCCCGCGGTTCTTAGCGCCGCCATCTATTCTTTCATTTCCAGCATGGAATCATTCGAAGGGCCGCTGGCCATCGGGCTTCCCGGCGGCATTTTTGTTTTGAGCACCTTGATCTACTTCACCACCCGTCTTCAGGCGCCGCTGGACTACGGTCTGGGCGCAGTGTTTGGCGTGGTTTATATGATTTTGATGCTCGTCTTGCTGTTTGGGTACCGACGAATAGTCCGCTATTCGGAGCGCTATTCGACTATCACGGGGAAAGGTTTCCGGCCGCGGGTCATTCCGATTGGCAAATGGCGTTATCCGGCTCTCGGCATGTTTGTCGGCTACTTTATCGTCACGGTCGGCGCGCCGTTCGTCATTTTGTTCTGGGCGTCTCTGCTGCCGAGTTATCGCATTCCATCCTACGAAGCTTTGAGTTTGGTTTCGCTCGCCAACTACCTGCAAATCTTGGCGATGCCCAAACTCGGCTCGATTGTCTGGAACACTCTCCTGCTGATGGTCATCGCAGCGACGGTGACCATGCTCCTCGCATTCTTCGTTTCATGGGTGATCGTGCGCACGGAATTGAGCGGCAGGGGCGCGCTCGATGCGGTCACCTTCTTTCCCCATGCCGTTCCGGGAATTGTCATCGCCTTGGCCTTGATGATGGCTTATCTCAGTCCGCCCCTAAAATATCTCGGCATCTACGGCACGCTTTGGATTCTCGCGATGGGGTTCATCGTAAGCTACATCGCTTTTGCAACCCGGCTGATGAACAGCGCGATCATTCAGGTGCAAAAAGAATTGGAGCAGGCCGCGTATGTTTGCGGCGCTACTCCCACACGTACTTTGCTTGCGATCACTTTGCCGCTGCTGTTTCCGGCCTTTGCTGCCGGTTGGGTTTGGGTGGCGGTCCACGTGTTGCGGGGATTTTCCATTCCATTGATGTTGTCGAGCAAGAGCAACCAGGTTTTTGCCGTATCGCTGTGGGAATTTTGGGATCGAGGACTGATATCCACGGCGTCGGCCCTTGGGGTTTTGCTCATCGCGGTTTTGATCCCTCTGACGCTCATCATGCGCCGTTTCATCCTCCGTGTAAGCGCTCAGGAAAGGTAAGACTGATTTATGAGAGTGAATGTAAATGGCCTGGGCAAAACGTTTCAGACCATGGACGGAAGGGTCGACGCGATTCAGGACCTTAGTTTTGAGGTCGAGCCGGGTCAATTTTACACGTTGCTCGGACCGAGCGGATGCGGCAAGAGCACGACGCTTAGATGCCTTGCGGGTCTGGAGCGCCCGGATCACGGCGAGATCAGAATTGGCGATCGAGTCGTATCGTCTCCGACGATTTTTCTCCCGCCGAACGAAAGACCCATCGGCATGGTTTTTCAATCTTACGCCATCTGGCCGCACATGACGGTTTTCAACAACGTGGCGTTTCCGTTGAAACAGCAAAAAGTGCGGAAGAACGACCGAGAGCGGCTGGTCATGGAAGCGCTCGCGCTTGTGCAAATGAAGGATTTGGCGCATCGGCCGGCGCCCTATCTCAGTGGCGGGCAACAGCAGCGAGTGGCTCTGGCGCGCGCGCTGGTGTCCGAGCCTCAGGTATTGCTGTTGGATGAGCCTCTGAGCAATTTGGACGCTAAACTGCGCGAGGAACTCAGACTGGAAATCAAAGAATTGCTGCAGCGATTAAACATCACCGCCGTTTATGTGACCCATGATCAAGCCGAGGCTTTGGCCATGTCGGATCGCGTTGCCGTGATGTTCGGCGGGAAAATTCTTCAGGAGGCCAACCCGAAGGAACTTTATCTCAAACCCAATGCTAAGTTCGTCGCCCAGTTTATCGGTCAGGTGAATTTTTTTGAAGGCACGGTTTCAGAAAGCTCACGCAACGGAATCGGCGTCGTCAAAACAGCCCAAGGTGATTTTCGTTGTGCTCTGCCTGGCATCATTCAGAGTGGCGCCGAGGCGCTCGTGGCTATCAGGCCGGAAAGTTTTCTGGTTTCCGCTGAGACGCGACCGGATGCAGCCAACGTTTTGCAGGGAAGGGTAGAGAAGAGCGTTTTTCTCGGCGATTTCATCGACTGCCAGATTCGCGTGGGCGAGCAAATCGTGCGCGCAAAGCTGCCGCCTACCAGCGACTTGACCCTGGCAGACCAAGTGTTCTTGCAATTCGAACCCCACGCGTGCATCGTCTTGCCGGTTTCGGCTTAATCTCGTTGGCGGACCGAAGAGGCCCGCAGACGGGAAAAACGAAAGACGGAAAGTCGTTTCGCCGCAAAGAACGTGGTTCGATAAACTCACCACCCTGAGCGAAGTCGACGGGCAAAATCGCAAAAAAGTCAGGAAGAAAAACCTTCGTAATGAAATAAAGTTAGCGTAACGATCAATCGAGCCGTGGTGCTGTCGCGGATTTTAAAAGGAAGTCATTATGGCGAGCTGCCCGATTCAATCGCTCACGAGACGACAATTCATGTTACGTTCCGGGATGGCTGCTATTGGCCTGGGGCTATCAACTCGGGCGCAGCCGTTGGCAGCTGCACAGGCCGGCCAGAAGCGAATTGTCATAATGGGAGGCCGCCGCACCGCCGGCTTCGCCAACCATGGCCGCTCGGATACCGAGCTCACAGGTTTGGTGGACGCGGGCCTCGCTGGACAGGACCCCGTCACGTTGGAGCGCTTTCCGTGGCTTGCCGAGGAACTTCCGTCCGTCAAGAAGGGAACCTGGAAGATCGACAGACAAAAGAAAACAATGGTGACCACATATCGTTTACGATCGGGCTTGAGATGGCACGATGGCAAACCCCACACCTCCCACGACTTCAAGTTCGGCTGGGAGGTGCACCGCCATCCGGAATTTCCCCTGCGCGATCGGCTGGTGCCCGACCTGATCGAGAAAATCGAAACTCCCGACGACCGTACCATCGCGATTCACTGGAAGGGGCTGTACAACGAGGCCTACGCGATTCAGAAGCAGCAGCTGCGCGCCTGGCCCAGGCATATTTTGCAGGACGCTTTTCAAGCAGGCGATATCAAAGCTTTAACCCGAGATGCTTACTGGAATCAGAGGTTCATCGGCACGGGACCCTATCGTCTAGTTGATTGGGGTGGCGGTGCGCAGATCGAAGTCGAAGCCAATCCCTATTATGCCTTGGGGAAACCGAAGATCGATCGGATTACCTATAAAGTGGTGGAGGATAGCAACACGGCTCTGTCGGCGATGCTGGCCGGGGAAGTCGATTTGGCGCTGCGTGATACACTTTCCTTCGACGGCGCCCTGGTCTTGAAGGAGCAGTGGGAGGCAAAAGGGCTGGGAACAATCAGCATCAGACCGATTACGTTCCGCTGGGTGAATCTGAGCGGAACTAATCCGCTCTTCAAGGACGTCCGGGTCAAACGCGCGCTGCTCCAAGCCATCGATCGCAACAGCATGGTGAATAATGTCTTCCGCGGCGTGGCGCCAATCATTCACTTTCCGCTCTCGCCGTTCCGCAAAGCGTACAAGCGAGCGGATGCCGCTGCGATGAAATACGAGTACAACGTGGACAAGGCGAAGCAGCTTTTGAACGACGCCGGATTTACGCTCAGGTCAGATGGAGTGTTGGCGAACAGCAGGGGTGAGCGCATGGAGTTCGAGTTTCGGACCGAAGCGGGGAGCCGTGAGGACGAACAGGCACAGGCCATCATCGTTGACTACTGGAAGAAGATCGGTGTGCGGGCTCAAATCAAGAACTTGCCGCCACGAGTCTTCAACTCCGAGGAATATCGCAACCGCTGGCCGGGCGCCGCGCTCGGCGGGCAAAATCTCGTCGTTGAAGAATGGGCGGAGCGCTTCCATAGCGCCGGCACGCCCACTGCGGAAAATCGCTGGGCATCCGAATCGGTGTCGCTGTGGCAAAATGCCCAGGCGGACGCGATCATGGATGAATTGAACACGATTATTCCTGAAGCGCGGGCCACTGACCTGCAAGTGGAGTTCGTTAAGCTCTTTACCCGCGATCTCCCATATCTGCCTCTTTACTATCGGCTCGAATGGCTCGCGATCCGAAAAGGATTGACGGGTGTGACTCCTCGCATCGAGAGCGGCGGGCAGAATATGAACACGTGGAATATGCACCGGTGGGACAAGGTATGAGAAAACAGTCGTTCAAATGTTCAAAACATTCAAGCCGTTCA
>Ga0137403_10002307_pt1 | contig 23443 bp, 18 predicted proteins | sample CZOMad2_1_16fung_FD_122057 | JGI IMG/M metagenome (GOLD analysis project Ga0137403, IMG submission 122057) | Vadose zone soil fungal communities from Angelo Coast Range Reserve, California, USA - CZOMad2_1_16fungal (Hybrid Assembly) | ecosystem: Environmental > Terrestrial > Soil > Vadose zone...
GGCTTGCCGACTGTTCAACTTGCCGGCAAGTAAGGTCGGCGTGATCGTGCATCCGCAGTCGACCATCCATTCGATGGTGGAGTTCGTCGATGGCACTTTCCTCGCCCAGTTCTCCGTAACCGACATGCGCCTGCCGATTTTGTATGCGCTCACCTATCCAGACCGGATTCCCAGTGACTTGAAGTACCCGGTATCGAACCTCCGTCACCTAGACTTCGAGCCCCCGGATATGAGGAAATTTCCTTGCCTGGCTTTAGCGTATGAAGCGGTGGAGGCGGGTGGCGGCAAGACTGTGGCCTTGAACGCAGCGGATGAGGTTGCGGTAGCGGCGTTCCTGGAGGGCAAGATTGCCTTCCCGGAAATCCCAAAAGTGATTGCGGACGTACTCAAGGAAACTTCGGCTGCACCGATGGGTTCTATAGCTCAAGTGCTCTCGGTGGACGCTGCGGCGCGAAAAATCGCCCGGGAGCTCACGCACCGAGCCATTGCCAGCTGAGTTGCATCTAAAGCAGTAGGTTAAAATTATGCCGCATTTTATTCTTTACCCGCTTTCCTTTGTATTGGTTCTGGGCATTATGATCGTGGTCCACGAATGGGGCCACTATGCTGCGGCCAAGCTACTCGGCGTGCGAGTGGAAGTCTTTTCCGTAGGTTTTGGGCCTCGTCTGCTTGGTTTCCGACGAGGCGATACCGATTACCGCATCAGCGCGATACCGCTCGGCGGCTACGTCAAAATGAGCGGCGAAAACCCGATGGAAGAAGCAACCGGCGATCCGGGCGAATTCATGTCGCATCCTCGTTGGCACCGCTTTCTCATCGCGGTCGCAGGGCCGTTCATGAACGTTGCGCTCGCCGTCGTATTGCTCACGGGCCTGTATGTCTTTCATTTCGAGCAACCCTCTTATTTCGACAATCCCGCGAGAGTGGGATGGGTGAAGGAAGGCAGCCCCGCGGACAAGGTTGGTATACGGCCAGGCGACGTGATCTCCAACATCAATGGGACGCTGCAGCCGACGTGGAAACAGGTGATGTTCAAGGCTGCTCTCAGCCCAGGACAGCCGATGCAGGTGGCCGTCCAACGCGACGCGCAAACTCTCAATCTTACCGTCGTCCCTGATGCATCCGGAGTGGACCGCTATGGCTCAGCCGGTTGGTGGCCTGAGCAGCCGGTCGAAGTAACATCCCTGGGTAAAGTGGGTAACGACGAGCCCGCTATCAAAGCGGGCATCCAGTTGGGCGATGTGATTACCCGGGCGGATGATGTGACCCTGACCGCACTGCCCACGCTTTTCGAGCACTTGCAGGACGCCAAAGGCAAACCCGCCGACCTCACAATCCTGCGCCGCGGCCAGGAAATGAAGGTAAAGGTGCAACCGGTCCTCGACAAGGCGGAAGGCGAGAATGAGGCGTTTTATCGGATTGGTGTCGGCTCGGAACGGATCACCGTGCAACGACTGCCGCTCGGAGAAGCCTGGAGGACCTCGCTCGCGGAAAATCGTGAGAACTCCCTCATGTTGGGCGAGCTGCTGCAAAAACTGGTTCGCGGAAAAGCTTCCATCAAGCAGATTTCTGGACCTATAGGCATTGGACAGGCTGCGGGTGATGCAGTCGAGGAAGGCTTGCAGGAAAAAAATTGGTTTCGTCTTTTCCGTCTCGTGACCATGATCAGCTTGAACCTGGGCATTTTCAACCTCCTGCCCATTCCGATCATGGATGGCGGCGTGATCTTGCTCCTGCTCCTAGAAGGTCTAATGCGCCGAGATATCAGCTTAGTGGTCAAAGAGCGGATTTATCAGACCGCATTCGTCTTCCTAGTGCTATTTGCGTCAGTCGTCATTTTTAACGACGTGACCAAGGTCTTTAGCTCAGGAAAGTTGCCGTAAGGAACTCATGCGTCTGATTTTTCTGCTTGCCCTCTGCCTGACGATCTGCGCAACCGCATTCGGTGGCTACGAGACGGTAGTCATCAGCGAACTTCAGACTGCGAAAGCGTTGGCCGGAGTGGTTACGGACAAGAATGGCGAAGCACTGTCAGACGTCATAGTTCGTGAGATTTCTCCCGATGGCAAGACCACCATTCGTTCCACAACGACTGATTCCGAGGGCCGCTGGTCGCTGCCCCGTGCGGGCCGCAAAACCTATCATCTTCTGTTTCTCAAGAGCGGGTTCGACAACCTCCAGATCCGAGTGAGGCTAAGCAAGCTAGGCAAAGAACTCCGAGTCAGCCTGCCCGTTGCGACCTAGTGCCAACGACACTCTTGGCCCCAAAGCCCGCATTTTCACGTGATAAACTAGTACTTCCATGGCAATCTTCCGTCGCAGAAAAACCCACACCGCGAATGTAGGCGGGGTCCGCATTGGCAGCGATGCTCCCATCGCCGTCCAATCCATGACCAACACGGACACGGCCGATATTCCCGGCACCATCGAGCAGGTGGCCGCGCTGGCTCGCGCTGGCTCAGAACTGGTCCGCGTCACCGTCAACAACGACGATGCTGCCGCCGCGCTGCCCTACATTCACGAGGGCCTGGAAAAAATCGGAGTCCACGTCCCGATCATTGGCGATTTCCATTACAACGGGCATTTGCTGCTGAAGAAGTACCCTGCGTGCGCGCGGGCGCTGGCGAAGTACCGCATCAATCCCGGGAACGTCAGCATTGGACGCAAAGACGACAACAACTTCGGCGCCATGATCGAAGTGGCGGTGGAAAATCAGAAGCCGGTGCGCATTGGCGTGAACTGGGGATCGCTCGATCAGGCTCTGCTTACTCGAATGATGGACGAGAACTCGCGACTCGACGAGCCCAAAGAAGCTCGCGACGTGATGATGGAAGCCATGGTGGTGAGCGCGCTGAAGTCGGCTGAGATTGCCGAGAAATATGGCATGCGCCCGGACCAGATTATTCTGAGCGCTAAAGTTAGCGGAGTGCAGGATTTGATCGATGTCTATCGTGTGCTGGCATCGCGCTGTGAGTACCCTCTGCATTTGGGATTGACAGAAGCCGGGATGGGCATGAAGGGAGTCGTGGCTTCGACGGCCGCACTCAGCGTCGTGTTGCAGGAAGGAATCGGCGATACCATCCGTGTTTCGCTCACTCCCGCGCCGAACGGCGACCGCACCGAGGAAGTTCTCTGCGGGCAGCAGATTCTGCAGTCGCTCGGCATTCGCAGCTTCGTGCCGCAGGTTACGGCCTGCCCGGGTTGTGGGCGCACCACCAGCGTATTTTTCCAAGAGATGGCGCAGCAGATTCAAACCTATTTGCGCGATCAAATGCCATCCTGGAAGATCCGCTATATCGGCGTCGAAGAGATGAAGGTGGCGGTGATGGGCTGCGTCGTCAACGGGCCTGGCGAATCCAAGCACTCGAATATCGGGATTTCGCTTCCTGGAACGTTCGAGGAACCCAAGGCTCCGGTCTACGTGGACGGCCGCTTGTTCACGACCCTGCGCGGAGACGCCATCGTGGCCGAGTTCATCAAGATTCTCGACAACTACGTGGATTCCCACTACGCCGCGACGGAGGAAGCCGTCAAGGTTTAGTTCCAAAGTAGCCCGCAACGCAATCAACCCAGCGTTAACACGCAGTTTTACTTCCCTTTGTAGTGGCGAGTGCCAACGATCCCTTTCGACTCTTGCACGGTAATCGTTTGGTCAGCAGGAGTATTGGCCAGCTTGTCGACTTGTCCGCTCGGCCATTGAATTTCCACTGCATCCGCCTTGGTCAACGACCCTAAGCCAAACGTGAGCACGAGCTCACTCTGCGAAAGATAGCTGGAGCCGCTGCGCAGCATCTGCGATTGGGCGTTCTGCTTGTCTTTCCCGGCCGTAACCCGCACGACCGCGCCAATCCCATCCCGATTCGACTTCGTTCCAATCAACTTAACGCGCAGGCTGTGATTCGTCACTTCAGTGTTATGGAAGAGATAGGCTGGACCACCGTTCGTGGTAAGCAGGAGATCGAGTGCTCCATCATTGTCAATGTCTGCATACGCTGCCCCGCGGCCCACACGAGGCGCTGCAAAAGCAACTCCCAACGAATCGGTGGTTTCCTGGAACTTCCCGCCACCTAAGTTGCGAAATACATGCGGCGGCTCAGCGTACTTTACGCGTTTCTGTACGCGCTCGACTTCGTTTTCTATATGGCCGTCGGCAATGAAAATATCGGGCCAGCCATCGTTATCGTAGTCAAAAAAGAAGCAGGCGAATCCCAGCGTGACGAGTGTGTTTCTTCCAACTTCCGAGCGCGGCGCTTCGTCCACAAACAAGCCATTGCCCTCGTTGTGATAGAGGGAGAGCATCTGATTGGCGAAGTTGCTGATGATCAGGCTCGGATGTCCGCTGCGGTCGTAGTCGGCGGCATCGACGCCCATGCCGGCACGTGCGATTCCGTCTTCGCTGAAGGCTACACCCGAGGCGACCGCTTTTTCTTCAAACGTCCCGTTGCCTCGATTCAGGTAGAGCTTGTTCGGCTGCGTGTCATTAGCGAGAAATATATCCGGCAAGCCGTCGCCGTTGTAATCGAGAATGGCGACACCCAGAGTCTTCGACGTGGGATCGTACATCCCCGCCTTCTGCGTGGCATCCTCGAACTTGCCGTTGCCCAGATTGTGCCAAAGCCTCGCCGACGTGCCCTTGTACGACTCCGGGGTGCAGTAGGACTTGTGCGTGCCATCGAGCGTGCAGCGAAGATCCCCTTCGATGGACCACTGCACGTAATTCCCCACCAAAAGATCTAGTTTCCCGTCCCGGTCATAGTCAACCCACGCGGCGCCAGTCGAGAATTCGTTCGGCCCCCACAACCCAGACGGCTTTGTGACATCCGTGAACGTCCCGTTGCCGTTGTTGTGGAAGAGGTGGCTCTGCCCGAGCGCGGAAATGAAAATATCGTCGTGACCGTCGTTATCGTAGTCCCCGACCGCAACACCCAGACCGAAGAGCGAGATGGCCAAACCTGCACTGGCGGTCACATCGGTAAAGGTTCCTTCATGGTTGTTGTGGTAAAGCTTTAACGTTGACTCCGAGCGCTTGTGCGCTGGCCAGTCTTCGCCGTTCACGAGAAGAATGTCGGCATAGCCGTCGCCGTCGTAGTCAATGAAAGCGCATCCGGGCCCCATGGTCTCCGGCAGATACTTCTTTCCGAAGGCCGCGTTGTTGTGCTTGAAACGCAGCCCCGCTTGGGCCGTAATGTCGCGAAACTGGATTTGAGAGAAAGCAGGAACACATCCCGCGAGAAGTACAGCCGCCGCCATCAGCTTATGCATCTAGTTCCCAACTCCTGGTTTCGTGTCTTGAAGCTTCGTGTATTTTGCTTTCGCAGGTTGTGGCCCTGGATTTCGCAGCCGAGTGTATCTTTGCGAAGGGCTCGCGGCACCGGGTACGGGCAACTTCACCGAAACGTGCTCATGGATCGCTTGCCTTTCGTTGTTGTCCTCGGGATGCAACAACCGGTAGTTGCCTGTAATCGCCTGCGCCGACTCATCCGCCTTGAAACGAAGATACCTCACCTCATGCTCATGCGCCTGCTTTGGATCGCCTAGGCCGTTGTAACAAAGCATCAGGTTGTAATGCGCTTGCAGGTCTTCCGGGTCGATTCCTAGCACAGCCTGAAGCTGCTGTACCGCGTCCTGATATTTTCTCTGCAGAAAAAGGATTCGCCCCAAATCATTCAGCGCTACTCGGTCTCGGGCATACTGAGCCACTACCAGCCGCAAGCGCTTCGCCGCGTCTTCGTAGTTCCCATCGTTGCGCAAAACCTTGGCATAAAAGAAATTAGCCCGCGCCAGATCCGGCTTCAGCGTCAAAGCCTTTTCCAGCACACCTCGCGCCCGGTCCATGTCGCCTTCCTGCACGGCCACGCGCCCGAGATTCACCCAGCCATCTGGATTTTTAGCGTCAATCTCCGTCACTTTCTGGAATGCCGCCTGCGCCGCCTTCAGGTCTCCTTGTAGAAAGAGTCCAATTCCGTAGTCATTCCAACGTTGCCAGTCTTCGGCGTGAAGCTCTGTTTTCGCTTGCTGCGGAGCGCTGCCATGCGCTGCTACTGGCAGGGTTACTTCATTCTCCGCCACCGTCTCAATGGGGACGTCGACAATTTCTTCGTGCTTCGCGGATACGCCCTTCAGCGATCCGTGGAAGTTAAATGTGCGGTCATCCCCATCCACACTCGGCTCTGGCTGTCCCGGATCGGGCTCCCCAGCGAACGAGAATTGTGTGTTCCACCAAGAGAATTTGCGATACAGCAACCGCGCATGTAGGGTGATCTTCGATCCGGCATTTTCGGGTACGTGCATTCGATAATGGACTGTATCCGCTGCCCCCGGAGGAATCAGGCGCACGTACACCACCGACCGCGTGGCCCAGGCGTTGCGCTTGTTGATTCGATTTCCGTGCCCGTCGATCTGGAGCGAGCGATAGAAGTGCGCACCCTTTTCGACCGGACCTTTGCCGTTGTCCTCCACCATCCCGCTCCAAAACACGGTTTGGTTTTTGTCATCCGTGCCCTTCAACTCCAGCCACGTATCGTAGGCGTCCACAGTGCCGCCAGGGAAAAAGTGTCCAACTCTTTTCGTCCGCACCACCACATCCACGCGAACGTCATCCCCGCGGCGCAGCGCCGGCAACACGCGGTTCAGGGGCGCCGTGACGGGCGCAACCTCGCCTTCGACATTCGCTGCCGCCTTCACCTCAGCCTCTTCGCCCACCGCGAACGTAGTGTTCACATCCGCCTGCGTCGCAGCACGCTGGTCCGGCGGCCGCGCCGGAGACACCGCAAAGATATCCACCGTCAAGTTCTTATTCTTCAAGAACTCTTCCGTAGCCTGCAATTGCTCGGGATCCTCATTCGCCGTCGGCACCGCCGTATTCGCAGCCGGGAAGCGATGCGAGTGCACGGAGCCATTCACGTTGCCCCGCTCTTCGGAGGACTCGAGAGGCATGTGGCAATCCGCGCACTGCTGAGGTTTGGCCGGATAATAGAACGAACGCGCACCCTGCCCGGAAACGCCGCTCGCCTGCCAGTTGTCGTATTCATTAAACCCGCGAATCCAGCGGTAGTGGTTCACCGGCTTGTCCAAATGCACCTTGTGGCAAGCCGAACAGAACTCCGCCGTCTGATCCCGCATAAACGGCTTCAGGAAAATTCGCCGGTGGGGTTCCGGATTCAGATCAACAATAAAGTCATGTAACCACCGCATCGCCGGATTCGGACTCGACGCCAGTTCATGCAACTTGGGATATTCCAGCAAGAAATCCGCCTGCCCCATCGTGCTCTTCACCTGCACGATGGAGTGGCACATCATGCAGCCGAGCCCGGCCTGCGCTTCGGGACGGTGCACGATCTGCTTGATCGGCGTATCCATCAATCCGCTATAAAGCACAGCCGGATCATGGCAGCCGCCACACCATTTCGATGGCTTGGTCCCCGCCACGTCCTGCATGTACTCAATGCTCTTGCGGTACCACTGATTGTTGAACGACGAAAAATGATGCGCAGAACCTTTCCACTGCTCGTAGATATCCTTGTGGCAGCGCTCGCAAACCTCGGATTCCATGAAGTATTTGCTGGGAATCTTGCCGCCGCCCGCCACCTGTGCCGAACTTGGAAAGAATGGACCCGAAACCCCGTCACCTTCTTCGTCCATCGTCGCAGTCGGCATGTGAGGATTCTGAATCCGCGCCCGGCTGCTCCACTGCGCATGCCGGCAGTAGTTCGCCAGCGCACTCAATCCGACCAGCAACACCAGACAAGCCGTAACCCGAGCGACTGCCCGCAGAACTCCAGTCGCCAGCCATCCCTGCCGCGAAGCCCAAACACTGAGCAGCAGCGCGCCCGCGAGTACCGACACGCCCATGTGCCAATACAGCCACTGGTAATGGGAATGCCGTGTCCCAATCTTCAGCAATATCAATCCTGGAACGCCCCCGGCCAACAATACCAACCAAGCCAGCCTCGCAGCCCACGATTGCTGACGGAAGTTCCGCAACAGCCACGGGAGCAAGAATAGGATGGCCAACACGCCAGCAAAAGCATGCAGTAACACAACCGCGGGATAAATCAGATTGGCCTGCGGAAACGCGTAAAGATACGCCGCCGAAACAAACAGCGAGAGGACGAGAAGAGAAAGCTTGCGGCCAGGGAGCACCGTACGCTCCGGAAGAGAATTCATAAGAGATCGTGTGGAGACGGCCGCCCCGGCCATCCAGCCTTAGCCCGTCTGGCGCCCGCCCGTCCGAAGGGGATGCAATTTACTTCGCCGCCACCTGCGCCTCAACGTGGTCAATCACCATCGCCTCCGACCCGCCGCGCTTGAAGACTTTCCCTGTCGCAGTCACCTTCTGCCCAGCAAAAGGCATGAGCTTGCTGTTTTGCTCCGTGGAGGGTGTGTCCCCGGAAATCGGCCAGTAAATCTCTCCGGCCGGAGTAAGAATCACGAGCGGCGATCCGCCCTTGGCGCAAGCCGTCGCGCACTCCGAGCTGATCGGCTTCTTCAGCCCCTTCGTAAATGCACACGCAGAATCGAGCACGTAGCCTTTGACCGTTACGGCCTTCTCCGGCGCAGCCTTCTTCGCGGCTTCGTCACCGAAAGCCAGCGTCAACAATGCGAACAAAACTACAAAAGAGGAAAGTTTGTAATTGCGATGCATTAGATTCTCCGTGCACGTCAGGGGTAAACTTCTCGAAAAGTGGAATCACGACGCTGACGGAAATGTAGTCTCGGGCAGAAACTGACACAATAGTGCAAAACCACTAGGGCAGGCTGTCAGAAGCCAGAGGCCTTAGCCGTAATACCCTTCCCCTCGATACAGTCGTAGGCCCTTCCCGTTGCCAGATCCTTGAATTCTTCCGTCCGTCCGTTGGGCCATTGAATAACGACGCGCGCAATCTTGTCGAGCTTACCCACCCCAAAAGTTGCCGGGAGCTCCGACTGCGAAAGATAGCTCGACCCGCCCTTGACCAGCCGCGACTGCGTCACAGCACCGTGCTCAATCCGTACGGACGCCCCGATGGCATCACGGTTAGATTGCGTGCCCGTCAGACGGAATCGAATACTGCGGTTTCCCGCCTGTTGGTCGTTGCGGTAGAGATACGCAGGGCCGTTGTTGGTGGTCATCAACAAGTCGAGATCACCGTCGCGGTCAAAATCGCCGTAAGCGAGGCCACGTCCCACCTTCGGCGAACGGAAGCCGTCGCCCAAATCATTTGCCACATCTTGGAACTGGCGTTTTCCGTTATTGAGGAAAAGCTCCGGTGGCTGCGCGTACCCGACGTTGCCGCGGATGTTGCGCACGGTCTCGTCAATGTGGCCATTCGCAACCGCCAGGTCGAGAAAGCCATCAAGATCGGCATCGAGGAACACGCAGCCAAATCCTAGTGTGGTCTTCGAAGGAAGACCTACACCCGCCGGCGTCGCAATGTCCTCGTAAGCGCCCTTACCCGAGGCTCGATACAGCCCGATCATCTCGTTGTCGAAATTCGTCATAGCGATTCCGGCCGCGCCGGAGTTCTCGAAGTCGCCAATATCCACGCCCATTCCAGCCCGCGCTTTGCCCTCATTGCTGAAAGCGAGGCCCGCCTCCACGGCCACATCTTTGAAGGTGCTGTTGCGCTGATTGCGATAGAGCTTGTTGGGCTGCGTGTCGTTGGCAACCAGCAGATCGGGCCAGCCGTCCTGGTCATAGTCGAGCAATGCCACGCCCAAAGACTTCGAACTGCTGTCGAAAATACCGCTGTTCGCAGTTACTTCTTCGAAGGTGCCGTTTCCACGATTGTGGAACAACCAGCACGTCTTCCCCTGGTACGCTTCCGGCGTGCAGTACGATTTGTGTTTGCCGTCTAGGCTGCAAAACACATCGTGTTCCGGAGACCATTTCGTGTAGTTGCAGACGAAAAGGTCCAGTTTCCCATCGCGATCGTAATCAAACCAAAGGGCCGACGTACTAAATCCAAGACGCCCGCCCAGACCGCTGGCCTGGGTTACATCAACAAAGGTTCCCTTGCCGGTGTTCTTGAAGAGGCGGTTCTGTCCCACGCAGGTGATGAGGATGTCAGGAAAACCATCGTTATTGAAATCGCCAACGGCCACGCCCATGCCGTACATTTCCACATCCAAGCCCGCACGCCGCGTGACATCGGTAAACGTCCCATCGCGGTTGTTGCGATAGAGCTGAAGCGTCGAGCGCTGCTTCTTGTGTCCCGGCCAGTCCATGCCGTTGACGAGCAGAATGTCCTGCCAACCGTCTGCGTCGTAGTCGAGAAAGGCACAGCCTGAGCCCAGTGTTTCAGGCAAAAGTTTGCCCCCGTATGCGCCGCTATTGTGGTGGAAACGAACGCCCGCTGCCTCGGTCACGTCGGTAAAACGAAATCCCGGGGAAGGCGGAGGCACCGGGAAGGCGTCCCGGCACAAGAGAGCAGCGGATGCCAAACCCGCCGCTCCGCTCAGGAAATGTCGTCGGTTCATGGAATATTCACCAAGCCGTTCCGAATGGCATATACAACCAGTTCGGCCGTCTTGTGAATTCCCAGAGCATCCATGATGTTGGCTCGGTGCACGGCCACGGTGTTGGCGCTCAGGCTCAGTTTCACGGCGATTTCCTTGTTCGATTGTCCGTCAACAATGAGTTGCAGAACCTCGAGCTCGCGAGCCGTCAGCGCGGACGAACTCTCTCCCTTCAAAGTGGCTGTCTTCGCCACCTGTGGATCCAGCACGATTTCCCCACGCGCCACGCGCCGTATCGCCGTTACCAGTTCCATGTCGACAATACTCTTGAGCAAATAGCCGCGAGCCCCCGCGTCGAGAGCCTGGTGTACCCAGGTTTCCTCCGAGTGCATGCTCAACATCAGCACGGCGGTAGCGGGGTTCGCCGTGAGAATTTTACGGGTCGCATCCAGGCCGTTCATGTTCGGCAAAGCGCAATCCATCACGATCACTTGGGGCCGAAGCTCCTTTGCCACGCGAACGGCCTCGGCGCCATCGCTAGCCTCGCCGACAACCGCCAGGTCGGACTCGTCCTCCAGGATGCGCCGGAATCCGCGCCGCACCAGGCTGTGATCGTCAACCAGAAGAATCGTGATTTTGCTCGTTTCGCTTTCAGACATGTCGCTCCTGTTGTATATGTGGAACATCCAGTCGCACCAGCGTTCCGCCTCCGTCGATTCTGTCGACGACCAGTGTGCCGCCCAGCAAGCCCGCGCGCTCGCGCATCGCTACCAGCCCGATACCATGCTGCCCCAGCCCTGGCGCGAATCCCTTGCCGTGATCCTCCACCTCCAGTTGCAGCTTTTCCGGTAAAAAGCGCAGCCGAACCCAGGCCTCGCGGCCTCCGGAATGCCTCACCACATTATTCAATGCTTCCTGCAATATGCGATAGACATGGACACTAGCGCGGCTTTCGACGGCAAAACCCGGACCAGTTTTTACATAGGAGACCGAAATCCCGGTCTGTCGCTGAAGAACCGGCAGGTACCACTCAATCGTTTTTTCGAGGCCTGCCTCTTCCAACATTACTGGATGCAGCGCCTGCGACAGTCCGCGCACGTTATTGAGTGACGACTGCGCAATCTCCGACACCTCCTGCAAATCAGCACGCAATGTCGAGCCTTCGGGCGCGTGGTTCCCGGCCCGCTTCAGCATAGATCCCATTGCTGTCAACACTTGGCCGAATTCGTCGTGCAACTCCCGCGAAATGTGCAGCAGCGTCGACTCTTGCGTCGAAATCAACTTCTGCGCCAGTTCACGGCGTTGCCCGGACAACTCCGCTAACTGCCGGAAGATGCGTCGGTTGGCACCGATCACATACGAGCTGGTTAAGGTAATAGCCAGCAGGGTGGCGGTCAAAAATAGGTAGACACGACTTTGCACGCGATCATAGATCGTCCCGACGCGCGCCGCCGCCTGCTCTTCTGTTTCGTTGTTTTGGACCAGCAGCCGCGCCACCGCGGTGTTGAGGCCTGCCAGGCGCGCCTGCAGGGAGAGGCGGATTTCCTCTCGCGCTTCTTTCTCCTTGCCGCTGCGCGCCAGAGTAAACGTGCGCTCAGTGGCATCCCAAAACTGCGTCAACGAGCTGCGCAAAAGTGCGCGCTGCTCGGCCGAACTCTCGACCACCGCCACCGCTTCTTCGCGCTTCAGCGCATCATCCAGATCGCCGTGAATTCGCTCAAACTGCGCTGACCACGCAGCCAAGGGATATGGCTCGTCCGCGTCAAGCATGTCGCGCATGGCTAACCCTAGCGAGTTCAGATCATTCTGGATGCGCAAGAGTTGGAGCGAATCCTTCCTGTTCCGGTCCGCCAAGTCGCTCTGCAGTTGCCGCAGCCCCCTAATTTGCGCGGTAATGTAACCGGAATAGGCGACCACGGCGGCAAGGGTCAGCACCAGGCCGAAAAGCAATCCTGTGGTGGGCGACCGCTTCGGTGACGACACGGGTGGCACGAGCCGAGGATATAACGCTTACCGTGAAATCCGCCAACGCGGGAGGATGCGCCGGGCCCTTGAGAAAACGAAGGTCCATCCCACGCACAGCAACTCTACAGCCCCAGAACCGCTCCATGTCAGCCTGGGTAGTTAAAGCACAGCCGTTTTCAGGCCGATAGTTGAGGAAGCCCAAGAAGGAGACGAAACCTCCCTTTCCCCCGTAGGAAATGTGTGCGTCTGATGAGCAGCATTCGCCTCTTGATTGTCGACGATTCCTCGGCCATGCGGAAGATGGTGGAACGAGCCCTTCGCCTGGCCGACGTCGAGATTACACAAGTCTTTGAAGCCGGCAATGGAAATGAAGCGTTAGCCCTCCTCAAAGACAACGCCCTCGATCTCATCCTGTGTGACATCAATATGCCCGAAATGAACGGGTTGGAATTTCTAAAGCGGCGCGCCGTGGATGGCGTCGGCAGGGACGTACCGGTGATCATGATCACTTCTGAAAGTGGCGAGGCAGACGTGGTGGCTGCGCTCTCTTCGGGAGCCAGCGGCTACATTCGCAAACCTTTTACACCGCGCCAAATACGTGAGCAAATTGTCCCCTTTCTGACACGAAAGGCTTAAGGAGTCACAGTGGACGAAATCCGAGTGCTGATCGTCGACGACTCTTCCGTCATGCGGAAAATGATCGAGCATAGCCTCCGCAATGCTGGTATCCAGATTCGGCAGGTCCTGGGGGCATCCGATGGGCTCGAGGCTCTAGCCGTGCTCAAGGACAACACCGTCGATTTGGTTCTTTCCGATATCAATATGCCGGTAATGAACGGGCTGGAGCTGCTCCAGAGGCTGTGCGCCACCGGGATTGCAAAGGGAGCGCCGGTCATCATGATCACTACCGAGGGAGGAGAGTCGGAAGTGGTACAAGCGCTCGCGTATGGGGCGCGCGGTTATATTCGCAAGCCGTTTGCTGCGGAGCAGATTCGTGAGCAAATCCTGCCGGTTCTAGCTGATAAAACCTAACCCTGCGGCCTCAAGCTCAAGTCCCAGTTCATCCTTGCCGATGTAGCGAGTTGCGGACGCAAGAGCACGCGGACTGATACTTACGCCCCGCGGAGAAATTGAGCCTTTTCATGAACAGCATCAGCGCTTTAATCGTGGACGACTCCTCAGTCATGCGCAAGATTGTGGAACGATCGCTGCGTCAGGCCGGCATGGACCTCAAACAAGTTCTGGAGGCCGCGAACGGGGCCGAGGCTCTGGGCATTCTGAACGACAATCTTGTCGACATCATCTTGTGCGACATCAACATGCCGGTCATGGACGGGTTGGAGTTTATCAAACGGCTTCCTGGCGTACCGAACGCGAAGGGTGTTCCAGTGGTGATGATCACGACCGAGGGCAGCGAGGCCCACGTCGTCCAGGCGATTTCGGCGGGCGCGCGCGGTTACATCCGCAAGCCCTTCACGGCTGACCAGGTGAAAGAGCAAATCATCCCCATTCTGGCAGGGAAACCATGACCCCATCGACCGCTCCATCGGCTGCCTCCGGCACTCCCGCGAACTGGGCGCCGCTACTGGAGCAAGCCGCAAGCGAAGTATTTGAACTCATGCTGGGCTGCAAACTGACTGTGTCGATGAACCCGACCCAGGGGGGATCGGAGATCACTTCCATGGTGGGCCTGGCAGGGCAACTCTGCGGTCTCCTGACCATCCGGTGTAGCCGCAAAGCGGCCGCGCTCATGGCCTCCAAGATGCTCGGCATGGAGATGGGCGAGGCCGACGGAGAGGTCTTTGATGCCTATGGCGAAGTTGGCAACATGGTCGCCGGCAACTTCAAGAACAAGATTCCCGGCCTGGGCGACGGTTGCATGCTCTCGGTGCCTACTGTGGTCACTGGCAGCGACTACAGCTTACATTCGAATGCGGCGGTCCCTGCCATCGAACTCCGGTTATTGTTTGAGAGCCTGCCTGTCGTCATTGCGCTCCAGATCAGCGAATAAGCCGCGCCGCTTGGATGGGAAGTGCGCCTCCAACGTTCCTTCCCATTTTGGAACCCGCCTCCGCAAATTCCCGAATTAGTCGTTGGCTTAACACTCCACCGACCACACAATGTCCATAAGGGTGGCTGCATTGGGAGATGGTCTTGTAGACCTATCTCCTTATGTTTTCCGGATTTTACCCGTAAGTCCTTTCAACTCAAAGATTTGGCCTCCTTCACCACGTATCTCGTTGATTCCAAAAGACCGCAGGGGGGAGGGGGTGGGGCCACATTTTGTCGGGGCCGTCAAGCCTTGGCCGCTGCCGAAGCTCCGAAGATCGTGGCGACAAGTTCGCCGATTTCTCCCACCGCCTCGTCCAACTCGAAGGTAAACCGCACCAGGTCCACGCCTTCGAGTTCACGATGCTCCTGCAAGAGAATCTCCCATGCCGGATTGTTGGCTAAATCCACTCTCCTGTTCTCATAGTAGCCGTAGCCGAGACCACGCGCCCGGCAAAGGAGATCACAGAGATGGACCAGGGCAACCAGCGGCGGGGCCGATTTGCTCCGTTCCGGAGCGTGGTGATGCGCGATGACGTCGACAAGCCTGCCACCCAGATTCCACTGCCGGGCCAAGGCCGCGCCAGTATCTTCGTGAGTAAAGCCCATGGCCTCGCGCTCGGCTTCATCGAAGGGGATTCCGCTTTGGTGCGCCAGCTCCATAGCCTTGGAAAATTCTTCGGGAAAGGACAGGCAATTGACCAGAAATCCGATGTCGTGCAGGAGCCCCGCCATGTAGGCTTCGTCGCCGTCCGCTCCCTTGAGTTTCTCCGCGAATTTGCGGCACACCATGGCACAGCCGAGGGAATGTCGCCAAAAGACCGCGGGATCAATGATCCAATTCCGCGCGGGGAAAGCCTGCGAAAGGCAGCAAGTGAGCAGGATGGTCTCCACGCGGCGCAAGCCGAGGCTGATGACCGCCCCCTTGATCGATTCGGGCGATTTGGTCATGCCAAAAAGCGGAGAACTGGCGACCCGCAGGCATTGCGCTGCGATGGTGTTGTCGTAGGAAACTAGTTGCACCACCTTGTCCAGCTTTACCTGGTCCGGAGGGGCATTGAGCATTTCGAGTAATGGCAGAAATACGGCTGGGATAGCGGGAGTGGCTTCAATGCGGCTCACGCGTTCGGCTATCTTGGTTTCGAGGGTTGAGGTCATAGTTTTCCGCTCTTGAGTGATAGTTTCCAGTACCCGATGGCGCCGGGAAAATGGACCAGGTGGAACTTGTCGTTGAGCTTGATCAGGGATTCCGAGGTTCCCAAAAAGAAATATCCGCCGAAGTTCAGGTTGCTGAAAAAGTGGTTGATGACTCTGGATTTGGAAGGCGCGTCGAAGTAAATGAGCACATTGCAGCAGAAGATGAGGTCCATACCCTTCATGAACAGCATTTTTGAGTCTTCCTGAAGGTTGAGGCGGCTGAAGGTGATGAGGTTCTTGACCTCCGGACGGACTTGCATCTTCTTTTCGTCCAAAGACGTAAAGTATTTTGCCTTGTAGTAGTCCGTGGTGTAACGCAGGGCGTAGTCGCCGTAGATTCCTGCTTTGGCGGTTTCGACGGACCGGTCGTTGAGGTCGGTGGCGAGGACTTCGATGGTCCAGCCTTTTAGCAGGCGCTCGCTTTCCTCCATCATGTTCATAGCCAGCGTGTAGGACTCTTCGCCTGTGGAACAACCTGCGCTCCAGATGCGCAGCTGCTTGGTAATCTGCTTGGTTTTTTCCTGAACAATTTCTGGAAGGATGACTTTGCGCAGCGCATCGAGCTGCGGCAAGCTGCGGAACAGACAGGTTTCTCCGATCGTGACTTCGTTGAGAAGCTGGCGCATCTCATGCTCTCGCGTGCCTTGGGCACTGAGCAGTTCCCAGTATTCGCGCGTGCTGCGCAGGCTGAGCTTCTTGATGCGCCGGCCGCTGGAATCAACCAGGAGATACAGTTTTTCCTCTTGCTGGTAGATACCCGACGTTTTGTAAACCAGGTCGCGAATCTGCCGGAAGATGGGATCGATTGTCGCTCGGGTGGCTTCCGCTTTAGCGGGTGCCACTGCGGATTGGCTTGCTGTCGTCATTTTGTGGAAGACTCCATTTTGGTCGAGGACTCGAACTTGGAGGCAGTGGAACCACCTGCCGCCGCGTGCATTACGCGGTTGTGCGTTACGCGGCGTGTGATTTCAGCCGCCAGCTGCGACAGTGGATACACGCCATCGGCTTGCCCAGCGGCGCAGACCGCTCCCGGCATGCCCCAAACCACCGAAGACGCTTCGTCCTGCACGATAACCTCGCCGCCTGCATCCCGAATCTCCTTCGCTCCCGAAACCCCGTCGGCGCCCATGCCTGTCATCACGACCCCGAGGACATGAGAGTGACCGACGGCGGCGACCGAGCGAAAGAGCACATCCACTGCTGGCCGGCAGGAGTGCTCGGGGGGATTCTGGTTCAATCCCAAACGCCAGTTCTTTCCGGAGGCAGCGGTAACCGCTGCGGCTACGGTCATATGGAAGTCGCCGGGAGCGATCCAGGCCTGCCCGGGAGCGAGAACTGTCCCCATCTTGCCCTCCGCAACGGAGATTTTGGCATTCCGCGCCAGGCGTTCGGACAGCAGGCCGGTGAAGGCTGCCGGCATGTGTTGCACAATCACCACCGGCACCGGAAAATCCGCGGGAAATTGGGGAATCACTTCCGCGAGGGCGTTCGGCCCACCGGGTGGACGTGCCGATGGCGACGATTTCGATGCGCCGGTTCGAAGGTGTTCGCGGACTGGATCGTGCAGGAAGCGGGGGCGCGGCCGCCGCCCGCGTCAAGCCGCAGAGCACCTTGATCTTCGGAATGAGATCCTTCTGAATGGCCTCCATGGTGAGGGCCAAGCTCCCACTGTCATAGGGCTTGGTGGCATAATCGGATGCTCCCAGAGCCAGAGCCTCGATCGTCTCTGCGGCGCTGCGCGCCGTCAGGGTGCTGAACATGATCACGCGCAGTTCGGGGTAGTCCTTCTTTAACACCGCCAGCGTCTCCAGACCGCCCATGACGGGCATGGTGACGTCGAGGATGACTAGGTCCGGCTGGAGAGTCGGGATTCGAATCAGTGCCATCCGCCCATCACCGGCGGTTCCGACCACTTCGAAAGCGGGATCGCTCTTCAGCGCTTCGGACACCACTTTGCGAATAACCAGCGAATCGTCCACGACGAGAATTCGTATGGGAGGCATAAATGTCAACCAGCAATGCTCGCTCTGGCACCAAATCGCGCCGCGTCGATCAGCCCGTCCGCCCCGCCAGGCATTTCGGGCCGACCCGCTTTCCATGCCGCAGATCTTGAATCGCGCGACCGGGGACGGCCTCCGCAGTCTCTTTTATCGTCCGTCTTGCCGGTTGTCGTGAGTATGAGTTGGGGCACTTAGGGCTAAAGTTGGCGTGCCAAGCAATACAGAGACGTGGCAGATTCCATCGGAATCACACCGTTCAGGCTCTCGTCTGGATACCGCGACGTTCTCGAACTGCTCTCCATAGTCTAAGTCAAACTGCTGTAAACAAATATCTTATGTGCCGGTAAGAGGCTCGACGCAAGTCTCGCCCCGACCCGCGCGTACCAAAGAGCCGACTATCTGCGTTTCTTGTTTGCCGCGCCCAAGAGGATATGCTACGGTGCGTTAGGAATGCGTCGCATACTCGCCATCTTCATGCTGTTGGTGACCGGCTGTTTATCAGTCGCTCCGGTGGTATTTGCGGCCACTTACAGAGACACCCCTGCCTGCTGTCGCCGGGACGGAAAGCACCACTGCCAATCCGGAATGTTGGACACGGCTGGTATGTCGGGAATGCCCACCGACGCCGCTCCCGGACTTCGAGCCACCGCAGCGGGCTGTCCGCATCGCTCACAGAGCGCGACTGCAGTGTCTGCCGGACAGGCGGCAAGCGCTGAATTCTCAGTGCCCCGGCTGCCGGGCGCTACTCTGGTTTCCGTTCCCAACTCGCTCGGTTTTGCTTCTCAGCCGGTTCTGCGCAACTCGGAACGCGGTCCTCCCTTCTCACGCTAACTCGTAAACTCCGAACGTTAGTTTTCATCAGCAACGATGGTTAGCGTCCGCCCGTTTGAGTGCGTGCTGCGGTTTCCGCACGCAGGGGTGCGTGAGATGAGGACTCCATGATTCGCTCTATTCTAAAAGCTTTGTTTGCCTTATCGGTGATCCCTTGTTTGTTCACGTCCGTGGCCCTAGCCACGATTTTTGGATCGGTTCGAGGGGTTGTGCATGACCCGCAGCACCGCCCGGTCCAAGGTGCCATGGTCATGCTGCGCGCCAAAACCTCCGACTGGGCCAAGACCGCGAACACTGACGCCAACGGCCAGTTTGAATTGAATGCCGTGCCTCTAGGCGAATACTCCGTTAGCGTGGCCAGCCCGGGATTCGTACAGACGGATCAGTACGTCGAGGTCAACTCGGGTACGGTTCCCGTAGTCCACTTTCAACTGCGGGTCGCCAGCACAAAAGAAATCGTCGAGGTGACTGAGAATCTTCAGGTTGTGGCCACCGATTCGGCTACCCCAAACACCATGGTGAACCGTGTGGATATCCAGCGAACCCCTGGCGCATCCCGCAGCAACAGCATGGCGATGATCACAAACTATGTCCCGGGCTCCTACGTGACGCATGACCAACTGCACATCCGTGGCGGTCACCAGACGAGCTGGCTGGTGGACGGTGTTCCCGTGCCCAACACTAATATTGCGTCCAATATCGGGCCGCAGTTCGATCCCAAAGACATCGACTATATGGAAGTAAACCGCGGGAGTTACGGCGCGGAGTTTGGCGACCGGACGTATGGCGTTTTCAACATCGTGCCGCGCTCCGGCTTCGAACGCAACAACCAGGCCGAACTGGTATTGGGCGCCGGAAATTTCAATCAGACGAACGATCAACTGAGCTTCGGCAGCCACACCGAGCGCTTTGCCTACTATGGCAGCGTGAATGGCAACCGTAGCGACCTAGGCTTGCAAACTCCCGTTTCAAAAGTGGTGCATGATGCAGTCAATGGGTACGGTGGTTTCGGATCGTTTATTTTCAACGTCGATCCTTCCGACCAGTTGCGCCTAGTGACCTCGGCACGCAAGGACTCCTACCAGATCCCATACGATCCCTTTCCGAACGACATTGAGAACTCCAATGCTGACACGGCCAGCATCGGCCTTCGCGACGGCAATCACGAATCCGACGCCCTCGCGAATTTCTCCTGGGTGCATACGTTCAATTCCAAGGTGCTGCTTACGGTTTCACCCTTCTATCACCGCAACAGCGCGAACTACGACAGTTCGCCCACGGACAGTCCCATCGCCACCACCGACCATCACACCTCCACCTACGCTGGCGGACAGGTCAGCTTGGGCGCCAACCTTGCCAAGAACAATCTTCAGATAGGTTTCTACGGGTTTCATCAAAAGGACGATCAGTTTTTTCGCGCAATTTTCAATGATGGCAGCAATTCGACAATTGCCGAGCAGGATCCTGCCTCTGGCGGCATTGCATCTTTCTTCATCGATGACAAGTTCCGGCCATTCTCCTGGCTAACGCTCACCGCCGGAATACGCCCAACGCACTTCAGCGGCGGCAATTCGGAAAACGCGATCAGCCCGCGCTTCGGCGCAGCGGTGAATCTTCCCCGCTTGAATTGGACGTTCCGAGCCTTCTACGGACACTACTACCAGGCTGCGCCTCTCCTCACGGTTGGAGGCCCTTTGGAAGGGTTCTGCACAGCGAACGATTGTGGCTTCCTTCCGCTGAGGGGTGAGCGCGACGAGGAGCATCAGTTCGGTGTCACCATTCCCTATCGCGGATGGGTTCTCGACGCTGACAACTTCCAGACCAACGCGCACAATTTCTTTGACCATGGGTGCATAGGCTCCGGGCTGTGTTTGCCCATAACAATTGACCGTGCGAAGGTTCGGGGTTGGGAATTAACCTTGCGCTCGCCCCGGATCGCCCACCGCGGGCAAATGCATCTTGCCTACTCCAATCAAGTGGCCACAGGAAAGCTGCCCATCACGGGGGGCTTCACGGATTTCTCCCCACCCACTCCATTCTTCCCTCTCGACCATGACCAAACCAACACGCTCAACGTCGGCGCAGACTTGACGCTTCCCTGGCAGGCCTTCGCTTCCACGAATGTTTACTACGGATCCGGGTTCAGCAACGCTTTCGTGGGTAGTCCCTACCCAGAGAGGCATCTGCCGGGGCACACAACGTTCGACATGTCCCTCGGCAAGGATTTCGGCGAACGCTTCTCCGCATCGGTAAACGCTCTGAACGTAGCCAACCGGCGCGTAGATCTTGACAACAGCCAGACCTTCGGCGGCTTCCACTGGAACAACCCGCGCGAGATGTATGTGGAATTGCGCTATCGATTTCACTATTAGTCGAGTAGTTAGCCCGCGAGGATCCTAGGGAACGGGATTTGCCCTAGCGACTGTCGGCCCGCTAATGGGCTAGAATCGTCCGGCAGTCCGGTCCCGACAAAATCATGAATCGAAGATCTTTTACTCGTAATTGCGCGGCCGCGACGCTGGCCGCAACTGTGACCACGTACAACCCGCTCCTCAGCGCGGAGGGGATGCCTGTGGCTCGCGAGGCGGCCACTTCCGATGCGCCGTTCAAGATTTCCGTGATGCTCTGGACTATTTTTAGAGATCTTCCGTTCGAAGAGCGCCTCGAGAAGGTTGCTGAGGCGGGCTACAGGAATGTGGAACTTGTCGGGGAGTATCAGAAATGGTCCGAAGCGGACTACGCCAGGGCCAATGCGAAGCGCAAAGAACTTGGCATCTCGTTCGATGCGACGGCGGGATTGAAGCACGGCGTGGCCAACCCTGCTGATCGCGATGCTCTGCTGGCGGATCTGCGCGAGGCACTCATTTCGATGGAAAAGCTCGACTGCCCGAGCATTATTCTTCTCTCCGGCGACGTCGTTCCTGGCCTGAGCCGCGCCGCCCAGCATCAGAGCTGCATCGACAGCTTGAAAGCCGCGGCTAAGCTGGTCGAGGGAAAGAAGATTGCCGGCGAGCCAGTGCGACTCTTGCTGGAGACGATTGATCCCCTGGAGAACCCAAAGTACTACCTGACGTCCGCCAACGAGGCCTTCGAGATCGTAAAGGCCGTCAACCATCCCCAAGTTGAGTTTCTATACGATTTCTTTCATGAGCAGATCGCGGAAGGCAACTTGATTGACAAGCTCGAGAAGAACATCGCCCACGTGGCCTTGGTGCACATTGCCGATGTTCCCGGACGTCACGAACCGGGAACGGGCGAGATCAACTATGGCAGCATTTTTCGCAAACTCGGCGAGCTGAAATACCGAGGCACGATCGCTATGGAATTTCTTCCCACGGGCGACCCGGTTGCACAGTTGCAGGCCGCCCGAGAGATGGCTGTGCGCGCTGCCTCGGGAAAATAGTCCAGTTTTACGGTTTCACGTCTTTACGGTTTCACGTCCATGACAACTTCGTACTCTCGTACGACTTGCACATCTTGGAGATTGGCCACCTGGCCGTCGGCGGGGAATGCAGGGCGAGTGCCTTCGGGGAGATAGATCGGCGCATCTCTCCGCAGTGGCAGGACGATCAGCTGCAGCTTATCCCACGCTGACTGAGGAACGTGATCAAGCCCGATCGTCCATGATGTCCCGTTGTAGAAATTATCCGTGACCAGCCTTCCATCCGCATACAATCCTGCAACATCCCCCTGATAGGTGATCTGCAGAAAAACACTCGACGGCGTCGCCGAAACTGTTCGCGGGACGCGAATCCGCCAAGTGGCTGAGGCGTCGAAAGCTGTCTCGCCGGGGACTAAGGCGACTTCCCTGGTGATTTTTACTTCTGGAACTTTACCTGCGAGGTGCGTTGGTTGGACCTCCGCCGGGCCGGAAACCGGTTCGACGTGCGCTGCGTATAGGGTGAAAATACCGTCCTTGCCACTTTCCACGAAGCCGTTTGGAGCGTGGTTCAACGCCGGGAAAAAGCCGGCTTTCAGTTGCAAAGGGTCGCTGCTTGCCACATGGACAACAGAGGCATCAAAATACAACTGCGCCCGTGACAAGATCAAGCGCTCGCGTCCCGCCAGCGGCGCCTTCCAGACGTTCATTGCCTGTTCGCGAGTCAAGACCAGGATATTGATCCATGTGTTGTTGCGGCCGCGAATCCTGACTACGCCGTTGCTTCCGGGCTCGAGCTGTACGTAAGCAGTCCCCCCTTCCCGGGTGACCTGGCCGGTTCGGGCCTCGATCAACATGTCGGTTTCGTCCTTGACCGCAAATTCCGCGGGGATGCCGGGCCAAACGAAGAATGCGTACGTGCGCGGATCGTCCAACTTACACAAAAGCTGGGCCGTGGCGTAGCGAAGCTTGACCCCGCCCAAATCGAGATTGACTGGCCAAATCGTGTAGGCATCGCTTGGCATGGTTACGGGATGTCGCGGCACATCCAACGGACCCGAAGGGATATCGAGTTTGACCTGAAAGTTGGAATGCTCCGGCAAGTGGTAGGTACGCTCATGATTGTTCAGAAAAAGAAACCCATGATCGCCGTCAAGGCGAGCTGCCACACGTGGAGTCGCAGTGTCTGCCTTGCTTGTCGGCAGGCGTTCCGGAAAATACGGCATCATCGGCGCCAAACTCGCTCCAAAATCATTCAAGAAAAGGTCGAGGGTTTTCACCGCGCCGAAGGACGGATTCATCTGTCCGAATTCTCCCAGCGGCGCCTGGAAGTCGTAATTCTTCACCGGCAAATCGTTGGGATAGCCCGTGGCTTGCGACTCCTGTAAAGTCGCTTTCTTCCCTTCCGGATTTGTTCCCCCGTGAAACATGTAATACCCGTATAGCACGACGCCCGATCCCAGCTTGACCACCGCCATGGCGGCCGTGTCGTCGACGCTCAGCAGGGGACGCCTGTGATAAGAAGCCGCCATGCCTCCTCCCATCTCGGCCGTCAAGTAGGGAAACGTAGCTTGCACGGCATCAA
>Ga0137403_10002308_pt1 | contig 23438 bp, 22 predicted proteins | sample CZOMad2_1_16fung_FD_122057 | JGI IMG/M metagenome (GOLD analysis project Ga0137403, IMG submission 122057) | Vadose zone soil fungal communities from Angelo Coast Range Reserve, California, USA - CZOMad2_1_16fungal (Hybrid Assembly) | ecosystem: Environmental > Terrestrial > Soil > Vadose zone...
GAGCCGCTTCTGGAACTATTCGCCCGGCACATGGCGTCGGACGCCAAGGTTCTCGACGAAGACGAGGAGACGGGCGCGAAGAAGTACCGCTACATCCGGACCGGGGAGGACCACCTCTCCCTGGCCTTCACCTACGCGTGGCTGGGGGCCCAGGACAGCAGCGGCGCGCGAGGGTTTCTTCGGTGGATCCGGGCCGAGAACCGAAAGAACCGAGCGCACGGCCCGCGCTGACCCCCGAAAATGCGGCATGGGGTCCCCGAAAAGGGAAGGATTTCGTTCCCTGGACGCCTCGGAGGGAAGGAATTCCTTCCCTCGGACCGGAAACGGGCTCGAAAGCCGTCCCTCGGACCCTGAGAACCCCCCGAAAAAGGGCAGACTTTTTGCGAGAGAGGGGGCCGATCGGCCGATCCTGCCCCTCCCGTCATTTTCCGATTACCCGAAGCAGGTCAACCAGTTAACCCCTCTTGAAGGGCAGCTCCGAGGGGCAGAAATCTGTGGGGGGAGGCCGAAATCGTGCCCAAATCTGCCCCTCCCCTGCCGGTCGCCGGCCGGAAAACGGGTGAATCCTGCCCCCGAAATGCCCCTCCCGCCGGCCGCAAGCCCCGAACCGGCCCCGACTCTGCCGCGAGCGCATGGGGAGCGCATATCGCCTTTGTGCCAATAGACGCAATCCGTGATACCATATGACTTCTGTTCGAACAACCGACTCTGAGCGCTAGACCTCACGCATGCTGCGGTCACATATAGGTGCGTCTCGATGTGCTATGTTGAACTGCTGAGAGCGGAACCTTCCCACGTCCGCGCAACTCGAACGCAATCGAACGTCGCGGAACCGTTCGTCGCCAAGGAGACGCTCGTTCCCCGCAGAGGGCGACGAGCGCGAGTCCGCAGATTCTTGGTCGCTGTTTGTATGCAGCTAACTGTCACGATTGCAACGCCGAGCCGAGCTGACGACCAATCATCGATCGTCCAATTCGGAAAGGCCACGCTCACCGTCGACGTAAACCCCAGGTCCACGACGCCTCCCCGATACACGCTAGAAATCAGAGGACACAACGTCTGCGCGCATCGCGCAGTTGACTCAGATCCTAACTCGAAGTTTCCTCCGGTTCTCATACCCCTTCCGGTCCGACTTGACCAAGTCAAAGAAGGCTTTCTCATCCACCCGCCGGAGAGCCGATCCATTCTCATCGGTACATCTGAGCAAGTCAGCGACAGTGATTTCCTCACGCTACAACCCGAGCTCAGCGGGTTTTGCGCCCTAGACGTCGAGGCCACCGGTTTGTTCTCCACGAGCTTCGGCTCCGGATTATTCGACAATACCGCGAAGACGGGCAACCTCGAAATCACCTTCGCCGCTCCCAGGAGCGAGAGGACGATTACTCAATTCACAGACCTGGATGTTGACATCAACAACGCTGACGTGCCTACGCCTCCAACTGGCTTCGTTACGCGTGGGTCGAACAATCACCTATCCGCCAAGAAGGACTTTCTCGATAGCCTTCATCGAACCTGGTACATCGGTATCCTACCCCGCCCCTGGCCATTTGGTTGGATCGCGCTGGTCCTCGCAACGACAATTGCTGTCGGTCAGGCAACTAGCGATCGCTGGCAAGCGCTGCTGTTGAGGCATCGCAGGGCATCTCGAGTCCTACCCCTCCTCGTTTGTAGTATCGCGATTGCCTCGTGGATCATGCTGGAGCCCTCAAGCCCTTCGTACTATCGCTCCCTCCTCACCAACGGCCTCGCTGGAGCGATTTCTCTATGCTTCGTCACCTTCTGTCAGGCCCTTCTCTTGAGGGACACTCATGACTAGCGGCGAACTGCTTGAGGCGCTAGCCTTGGCGCATTTCCTTGGCATCGCCGCCTGCATTATTGCGACTAGAATCTACCTTTGGCTGACAGGATACTTTGCGTCTCTCCTCCGATGGTGGTCGCTTGCCCTTTTCTTCACGCTCATACTCCATTTCAACCGCCTTGTCCTAGGAGTTGGGGATGCAGGCCTCATTTTCTTGGTTGTCGAGTCCTGTATCTCGAACATCGCTAATCTGGCTCTCATAGCGATGGCGCGGGAGGTTCGTGGCCTGGGTACGATTCGGCATCGAACCCGATCGAGCAACTTCCTACTTCTTCTGGTGGCTGTCCTGCCGGTGCTTGTATTTGCTTGTGTCCAAATACCTGGCCTCCGAATTCCGATAGAGATTCAGAAGGCGCTCGTTCGTCTGCCGGCGGCCCTTCTGAGCGTTTATGCAGTGTTCAAGGCCGGGAAAGAGCTCGGCAAGTACCTAATCTCCTTGCGGAAAGCTGTAACGCTTACATTTGCAATTTGGTCATTCTACCAATTCTTCGACTGGATCTTCCCGCTCCTGCGCAACACGCCTTTCAGACAAACTGCCGAAGCGATCTACTTGGACCTTTCGCTTCCATTCAAGATTGCATGCACGTACGCTCTGATCGCTGCGGCGTCGGAGTACTCTCGCAGAACTCAAGTACGAGAACTGTTGGATTCAGGAATGCTTGAAAGCCGGCTTGAGCCAAGCGACGCGGTCTCAGGCGGTGTGCCCATGCCACTATTTGAAGACTTCGATCGGCGGGTTGTGGTTGTGTGGAGTGGTGGCGATGAACGCGCTCTAGAGCGCGCCAAGGCAACGTTAGTGCGCGAGCGACTCGTTCCGGAAGTTATTCTTGCGAAAGAACGACTCGATTCCCCACATAGAGCGGCGGGTCTCCTAATGGGGAGCAAGTACGGCCTGGTCATGATGGACCGAACGCCATCGCGTACGCTAGGTGAATTGTCCGGACTGTTTCTGAGTTCAAGAAAAGACTGCCTGATCCTGATTAGAGACAATGTTGCGGCTGGGAGAGAGTTTGGAAATGTGGGGCGAATCGTTTTTGATTACCATTCGGAGAAGGATCTCGATGCGATTGTGTCCAAATGGGTACGAAAGACAGTTCTTCCTCCTATCGAGGGTTTCAAGAAGTCAATGGTAGCTGGGCTTAGCTCGGTAGGTCGATAATCGCTTCTGACGCCCCTCGTCCGTGAAGGTGACGCGTGCCGCGCGAACCTCTGCGCCAGGAAGAGGTCCCTCGACGCCCGATACACGTTCGTCACCGCCGAGTGACGCAGCTGGTGGAACCCGTAGTGCCGATCGAACCCCGCCCTCCGCTGCCACCAGGCGAACCGCCACTGCGCGGCCGGGGGTGACAGTCGGCGCGGTGTCAACGATTCCCCGTCATTCCTCCGCCGCCTCGCAGCTAATATTCCCCCCCTCAGGGCCGTCCATGCTGGCGGCGATTGCGACCTTCACGGCGGCGGCGTACCATCTCGTCGCCCCTTGGTGCTCAGCCCTCAGGACTACCACCCTGCATGGAGGCATGCCGTGCGATTCTGCCCCGCTCTCTGGCATCTTGCGCCGATCGCTTTGGGAATCCTGCTCGCTTCGCAGGGCGTAGGCTTCACTCAGGTGCCACCCTTGCCGACCGGCGCAGCGGATCTGTTCGTTCCTGCGATTCCCGGGCTGGCGGCCAGTGATTTCTGCGCTGGCGCCTCGTGTTGGTTCGGGACCACGAACGGCCGCATGTTCGAGTTGGTCGGTTCGCAGTTGGCTGCCGACGCCCGCGGTTCTCTCTACCTCCCCCCAGCACCAATCCTCACCGGAGCAACATGTACGATCGGCGCTTTCAGCCAACCGGAGTACGAGACTCCGATCTGGCGCGTGCCTACTTCGGGTCCTCCGGAGCTTGTTGGGACCCTTCGAGACGACTGTGGACCGGACTTCTGGCGCCACGTCCACACGGTTGCCCTGGGCATCGATTCCACCAACGGCGTGATCTACGTCCACATGATCGCAGCACACGTGAACGGCGCGGGAGGTATCGAAAGCCCCGTGGCGATCAAGATCACGGGGATGCCCGCCGTGACGGATGTCGTACCTCAAGGCCCCCCGGGACCGCCCGGTCCATCAGGTCCCAGTGGCCCTACCGGCTCGCAGGGTCTCACCGGTCCCCAAGGTCCCCCCGGCCCACTTCTCACCCCCTGCCCCGACGCCGACGCGGACGGCTTCCGCGACTGCGTGACGATCCCTGGCTGCTTCCCCTACGGCGGTGCGTGCGGCGACTGCGACGACCACGATCCGACGATCAACCCGCGTGGAAGTGAGACCAGCCCGCGGAAGAACCGCCACGACGGGAAGGACAACGACTGCAACGGGGTGGTGGATGGGTAGTCCAGCCGGAAGCAACGGTCGCCGGAGCGCGACGTTCATGCGGGTAAGGGGTGGGTCAATGTGGGTCCTTAGATCATGACCGCGCTCGTTGTCGCGCACGAGAGAAGGAGTATGTGGACGTGAAGCACACGCAGAGGGCGATCGGCTCTACATTGCTATGCATTGTTTTGTCCCTGAGCACGAACACATTTGCCGCCGGCCTCAAAGAGTACTCAAAGAGTCTCAAGACATCCTTTCGGAACGAGCTCAAGATGTGGGACGCCGCCGCCCAGACACGACCGAAGTGTCTGATTGGATACCGACCGAGCGACGATGGATATGTGCTATTCGTCGGTCCCAGCGCCAGAACGGCGGGCCTGCAGCCGGGGGATCGGGTGATTACCGTAGACGGAGTAAGTGCAGTGGATAAAGAGAAACAGACAGATCTCTCACGCAGGCGGTCCCCTGGGGATCGGGTGCCTGTGGCCATCGAACGCGATGGTGTGAAGCAGACGCTCACCGCAATTTGCATCGATCAGCTGGAGAACAATCGCCTGATAGGTAAGATGTTGGAGGCTGGAGCGTCAGGGGAGTGGGATGATTGTATCAGCGCCACCCGGGAGCTTGAACGGCTAAATGGTCCCGATTCCTGGGACGCCTATCAACGAATGGCATGCAATGACGCAAAGTGGATATCTGAGGGTCGTCTCCCCAACAGCAATGACGCCGAACTAGTCTACGAGGCGAGGAGACGCACCATCGAAGAACAACGTTACGTGCCGGACGGGTTAGCCCAAATCCGGGCTGACGTCCTCGGAGCCACGTCATGGCTTGAGAAGAACAACTTCGGCACCTTTGCGGCCGATCTCAAGAATCAAATGGACCGAGCGCAGCAGGCGCAAGAAACGCAAGTCAGAGCGACGCCGAGTGCTCCTCGGGTGAGTCAGGGCACCTGCTTTGCGATTGGCCCAGACGGTGAAATTCTCACGGCCTATCATGTCATCCAAGATGCCAACGCAATTGAGGTTCGGTTTTCAACGGGAGATGCTCTCAAGGCGAGAGTCGAACGGTTCTCTGCGTCAAACGATCTCGCCTTGCTCCGCGTACCACTTCGTACCGAGAAGTACCTTTCTCTGGTGGCGGCACACTCCCTAACGGTTGGACAGGAAGTGTTCACCATCGGGTTCCCGGCGATGGAAATCCTAGGCCAAGAGCCGAAGTTCACGGACGGAGTGGTGAGCTCACTCACGGGTCCAGGTGGCGAGGACGCGCTGATGCAAATCACTGTGCCCGTTCAGCCCGGAAATTCTGGCGGACCCTTGGTGACGATGCGCGGGGAGGTCGCGGGCGTCGTGACCGCAACTGCTGCTGTAGGTTCATTCTTGAAGAGTACGGGGACTTTGCCCCAAAACGTGAACTGGGCAATATCATCAGAATACGCACGACCGCTCCTGGGGGAAGTTCACAACATCGAACAGACGTTGTCGCGTGAAGAAGCCATCGCCAGAGCGAAGAGTTCGCTGTGTATGGTTACGGCTACGCATCAATAGGAGCGTTGGATATTCGCCCCCGTTTGCTTGCGTGTTCATCCAATGCGGATTTCTTACCTTCTACCGGCTCTCGTCGTCGCTCGGGTGTGTGTAGTCGTCCGTCGTCAGCGGAGACGCATGCCGCGCGAACCTTGGCGCCAGGAACAAGTCGCTCGAGGCCCGGTAGACGGTTGTCAGCGTCGAGTGCCCCAGTTGGCGGAGATTCAGATTCAACTGAAGCAGAGATGGTGGGAGACCTACGCCGCCGACTTCTTCGATGCCAGCCGAGCCCATGTTGCGACACTCCCGCGCAAAGGCAGTTCCCCAACTGCGGCTCGAGTGGCAAGTACTGACGTCCGTCTGGGAACGTGATGCATGCACTCTGGACCTTCACCACGCGCTGGCCGGCGTTTGCAGCCGAAAGCAGAAACACGGTCCGCGGCTCTGGTGTGTCGCCCAAAACGTTCAAGGTGAGCCGGGCTCTTAGGATCCGTCGCGTCGTGCGACGAGCGGTCATCGCCGTGTAGGTCGCCAGGCCGGCACCATAAACTGCGACCGCCGCGGTGATTGCTGTTGCCAGGTCACGGAGATCCAATGACATGATTGTCCTCCAACTTGGAAGAGTCAGGAACCTCCCACTACTTCGGGATTGCGCCCGAGGGAGGTCGGCCCTCGGCAAGCCTTGACGAACTCCCCCCCGAAAAAGGTCAAAGCATAGCCATCGTGGTCGTACGCCATCTCGAGGGTGCCCCCGATCAGAGTACTGGTCTTGGCGACGAGGCCCAGGCGAATGAGGTTCACGACTGAGAACATGAAGGCCGGATTTCCGAGTCCCAGATTCTTTCGGACTTCGCGCCCCGTGATCCCAAGGTACAGCGGGCCTGGCGGCCAACCGCCCTTAACCTCGCGCAGAAGATGCTCCAGAAGAAGGTCCAGAACGCGACCATCGTCGGGCAGAAGCTGGCCCAAGACCACCGGGAACGACGGCGGTATCTTGGCCCCGGCACCCGCGGATGCCAGTAGCCGTGACCACCTCTCCACGAGTTCGTTCTCCTCTTCCAGTCCAGCGCCCTCCAGTACCGCCACGAGAATCTTGGCCTCGACAGGGACGGGATCCAGACCGTTGTCGCGGAGGATCTCTCGAGCGCGCACAAGAACGCGGACGGAATTCTTGATTCGGAGGAAACGGATTTTGTCGGCGACATATTCACCGAGCTGCGAGAAGACTGGATCGGTGAAGGGCTTGATGAGATCACCGAAGGATTTCAGGGCTTCCGCGGCAGCCTTGACGCCACCGCCGTCTGCAACGGGTTCGGGCATGGCGACGATTCTATCCGATTCAGACTGGAGGAGTGTGGTCGTCGCAAAGGGTGGCGGTCAGCACGTCAGGTCACGCAGGCGCTCGTACATCTCCTCGTCGCTCGGGTGGGTGTAGACCACCGTCGTCAGCGGAGAGGCATGCCGCGCGAATCTCTGCGCCAGGAGCAGGTCCTTCGACGCTCGGTAGACGTTGGCCCGCACCCCGCCGTTCTTCTGGTGCCGAGTGTCCGCCTCCTACTCACTCAGCAATCTTCGGGAGGAAGAGGTCTTTCGATCTTGCCTCGTATTCGACTCGAGTAGCCGTAATCTGAACGAGCTTCGAGTCGAACACCTTTGCCGCGGCCGGATCGAACAGGACCGCGTTACTTCCGCCTGGATTCATGGCACTTCGATAGCGGAGGCCTTCCAACCCTTGGCTTTCAACAGACTGGGCGAAGCGTTGACAAGGGAGATACTCGGCCGGGTCATCGTCGCGTTCCAATGGCGTCGCCAGTTCCGCATCGAATGCTCTCAGGAATCCGAGGATTTCCAGCCAGGGATATGCCTGCCCTGGCGGAAGCGGACCTCGGTCAGGGGTAGCTGTAAGATCGAGGATCAGCACGTCTTCAACCAGCTCGGCGTGAGCGACTGAGACGAACTGACCTCTGGCTGGGCGCACCTCCGCAACTGCCGTGGCTTCCTGGTCGGCGCAGTAGAGAACGCATTTTCCCTCGGGGTTGACTCGACCGACCTTTCGCCTGCCTTCGGGAGGAGCTCCGATTTCCTCTCCCTCGTAGGGTCGCACCCTTCCGTCCGGCAGTCTGGATGCGCCGAGCCTTGCGCGGAAGAGCAGCGTGCCAGCGCTCACACGAGCGGAGAGCAGCTTCAGGTCTGCTGCGAGGTCGTAGAACATCTCGGCATACTCAGCGACCTCTGCCGAGTCTCGCTTTGCAGCTGCGGCCCAGCGAGCCCAAGTCAGCCGAGAGCGTCGCGCTGGATCTGCGATCCCATCCAGCCTGACCAACTGGACGTCTTCCGATCCGCAGTACGAGCAGTATCCCGTCTCGGCGGGAGGAGTGATCTTTTTGAGTGCGAGGAACGATGGATCGGCAACGCAATGGATGCAGAGGGCCATAGGGACTCCCGTGCCTACGCAGGAAGATCTTACCCGATCCTCTGGATGAACTGGTCAACAGGGTAAGTTCCTGACCCGCTCGTACATCTCCTCGTCCGAAGGATGCGTGTAGACGACCGTCGTCAACGGCGAGGCGTGCCGCGCGAACCTCTGCGCCAGGAAGAGGTCCCTCGACGCCCGGTACACGTTGGTCACCGCCGAGTGGCGGAGTTGGTGGAAGCCGTAGTGCCGGTCGAACCCCGCTCGGCGCTGCCACCACGCGAATCGCCACTGCGCGGCCCGCGGAGAAAGGCGACGTCGCTGCGACGAAACGAACAGAGGAGCGTCCGACTGGAGCGACTGACCGAAGCGACGCTTCCACGCAAGGAATCGTCGCAGCTTCGTGACGAGCCGCGCCGGAAGGAACACCTCGCCCTTTCGGCCCCCCTTCGTCGTGGCGGGGTCGAGAACCACCCGATGACGCACCTCGCGGCCGTCCGGGGTGACGTCGCCCACGTTGAGCCCGAGGAGTTCCCGAAGCCGCAACCCCGTCCCGAGCGCCATCGAGTAGAGGACGTGATCCCGGGGATCGTCGTGCGCGGCCGTCACCCGCAGGAGCGCGGCTTGCTCGGCGGCGGTCATCGTTTCGGGGGCGCGGTGGCTTGTGAACATGCGGAACCTCCGACGACAAGGCTGCCGCTGCGGGGTGGGAAGTCAAGGAGGGTTGCAGGATACCAGTCATTCGGCGACGCAACGACTCTGCGAGTGGACATCTTGCAGCCGGAGGTTATTGACCGCGGATACGTTTAGGGGTATAAGAGAGGCGCCGCAAGCGACATACCTCCCAACCCCAAGAAGCCGTGGAGCAGTTCGACCCCTGAGTCGGCGGGACCGACCTTGGAGCGTCACGAAATTAGCGGGAGAGGAGTCACGCTGGTGGGCAGAGATTCATTACTTGTACTCAAGCAAGGAACGACGCCAAGTCGGCTTTTCGAACGGAGGACACCATGTCCGACACTCGCACTCGATCGATCCTCATACTCTTGGTAGTCGTCTCCCTCGCGTTACCACTTTCGTGCATGAAGAAACAGATGGCGACCTGGGTTGGCCACTCGGAGGCGCAGCTCGTTCAAGCGTGGGGCGCTCCCGACGAAACCTATAACCTGCCTGATGGGAGTCGAACCCTCACGTGGATTACTCCAATGACTCAATACAATGGCGTGGTTACTAAGTGTCGACAGAGTTTTAATATGAGCCCGCAAGGCTTGGTAGTCAGCACGTCCTACTCTGGCTGTTGATCGCTCGTACGCCGAAGACGACTGGCATTTTCACGCAGGATCCATCTCTGGTGCCCGCGGCGGAACAATTCTGCGGCATGACGATCGTGTCGCTGTTCGATCCGTTCGTTCCGAGTGTGGGAAAGGCGGTCTACTATCTCGTGACAGGCGTCAGTGCGGGCGGAGAAGGTTTCCTCGGAACTCGGAGCAACGGGACACCTCGGCCGAACGATAACCCCTGCCAGTAGACATCAGCCCGCCATCCTCCTCGCCGCCGCGATCGCCGCCCTGACCCCCTTGGCGGCTCGGAGCTTCTTCACATGAGCTCGCTGCCGCGGCTTGAGTCCGCGCATCGTTCCCATGTACGCGCCCTGGAGTTTCAGCGCGCGACGCCAGGCAAGGGTGAGCCGTGGCTTCGTGCGCTGACGGGTTTCAGCTGGCGACGCTCCGTTGCTCGACGCGGCGGCCGCAAGGACCGACCCGAGACCCTGGAACGCGCCCGCGAGTTCCTTGAGGGCGTTGCTCACTCGACGCAATTCTCGAGCGCCAGAACTCTTCCGCGGCATATTGCCTCCCGCACGGTGGGGGGGAACAGTCCACTCGGCGGCGAAGGATATCACGAGAGACGGGCGGTAAGGCTGGGGCGAATCGGTCTGAATTCGCCAAACAGCATCGAGCCGAGAAAAGCATTGACCCCGGATACGTTTAAGGGTATAAGAACTGCGCCCGCAAGCGGAATTCCCGCTCTCCACTCCGCCCCCTCTGTCTTGGAGACCGCATGCGCCCCGCCAGCCCCCCTCGCATTCTCTCCGTTCGTTTGTTTCTCGATCCCTGCCCCTCAACTCCCAGAGGTGGGGTAGTTCTCACCGAGGCGCGTAGGGCCAGTGTGAGGCCGGTGATTGGGGTAGCGGTTCTAGCTATGGCGGCCATGTGTCTCGTTGCCACACCAGCGTTTGCGTTGTCGGTCCCGGCAACCCTGGGTCCTGGGCTCCCGGCACCAGGGAACCAGGTGATTCCGACCACAACTCCAACCTTCCAGTGGAACGCGGTACAGGGCGCGGCGAAATATGGCCTGTACATTAGCCAGGAGCCGTACACGGGTGCCCTCGTGTACCAGAACGAACTGATCTCGGGTTCCTCAACTTCATTCCCTCTTCCCGCTGGGTGGCTTTCGGAGGGAGTGAACTATCGCTGGAACATGGCGTCGTTTGACAGCTCCGGCAACATTGTCTGTTGCTCCACTCGACTCTACTTCACCGTTGCATCTCCCCCCGCTGCGCCGACGAACCTAAAGGCTATCGGCAGTTCAAACCAGATGCTGATTCCCTGGACGGACAACTCAACCAACGAGACCGGGTTCCAAGTCGAGCGACGAGTTGGGACCTTCGGGGCATACGCGCCACTGCAGCAGGTCAGCGCCAATGCTCCTGGGTACACAGACAGTGGGCTCGCCTTCGGGACCACGTATTGTTATCGAGTTTACGCATTCAACGCGAGTGGTAGCTCGGGGTACTCGAACGAGGCGTGTGGGACTGCGCTAGACGCGCCCGCGCTGACCCTTCCGGCGAACGGGGCCACGGTAACGACCAACTTCGTGACTCTACAGTGGATTGGCGTTGCCGCCACGGAGGTTTATGCCGTTGACATGGGAACGACCTGCGGGGGAACGAGTGTCTTCAGCGCTCAAGCCGCCACGTCGCTCAACATCCAAGCAACTGGGCTGACGAACGGGACGTACTACTGGCGAGTAAGGGCAATCAACCTCACCAACCCCGGAGCGTCCGCGCCCTCCGGGTGTCGATCCGTCACCGTCGCTGTGGTGGGCGACACAACCTCCCCAACGATTTCGGTGACGTACCCTACGGCTTGTCAGTCCTACGCGACCGACATGGCCCCGATCGCCCTTTCTGGGTCGGCTTCCGACAACGTCTCGGTGACTCAGGTTGTTTGGACCAATGCGCGTGGTGGATCCGGAACCGCAGATCTTCAACCCCTCGGCAGCGGAAGCTACTATTGGTCCCTCTCTTCCGGGACCTATCAGCCTGGTGATAACCTGATCACGCTAACCGCCTACGACTCAGCGGGGAATACGGCCTCAACTCACATCACCGTCACTTTTCGAACAGTGCCCCGCGCAACCTACGTTAACTGCGCCGCTTCCGTTCAAGGGGACGGCTCGAATTCAACACCGTTCAACTCCTTAGCATTCGCCACGAGGAACGCGATAACAGGAGACGAAGTCACTGTCCTCGGCGGACCGTGCGCTGAAAACGTGGTGATTCACTCCGGAATAACGCTCGTCGGTGACGCATCGCTGCCTCCGGCGTCGATCGCGGGCTTTTCCGGCGCATCTTGCGACGGGGCTACCAGCGCACTCGAACTCGGGACGAGCTTTCCCGTGACACTCAGGAACCTGGCCCTTGCGTCGGGTCCGGGCCACTTCCTTGGAGCCGATGCCGTCAACCTTACGTGCGACAAGGTGAACGGGGGCCAAGTAGACATCGGCTCATACGGGGGGAACGTCGCGCTTCTCAACTCGACTTCCATCGGCGTCGCTGGTCCCGCAGTCTACGACTCCATATCCGTGGACGTCCAAGGATCGACTGGCGTTTCGATCGATCTGGCAGGCCCAGGTTTCCCGGCAACCGTGACGGGCAGACATTCCGAGTTCCAGCGGCTGAGAATTCTGAGGCATGGCGGGTGGACCGTCGACGTCCAGGATAGCCTCATATCCGGCGATGGCCTTTACGTGGATAAGGGTGCAGAAGGAGGATTGCTTCACCTCTCTCTCCTTGACTCCACGGTTCAAGCGAGCTCGGTGGCGATTGGCTTCAGCCCATTCTCTAATGGCGTTGGCGAGACGGTTTCCGTCAACTTCTCCGGGAGCCGATTCATCGATAGTGCAGTTAGCATAGGGTTGAGGCAAGGCTTCGAGAGCGGAGCGGGCAGCCAACAATCGTGGAACATCCTAGTAAAAGGAAACGCGTTCATCCGAACCCCGGTGTCCGTCGTTCTGACAGAGGGCACGTTGCAGGACCTCTATGCGAGCGTATTGCTTCCAAACAACGTCCTCTATGGCCCAGGGTCCAAGCTCAGCGTTGCCGCGAGCATCATCGCTGGCACCAACAACATCCGACCGCACTGGAGTCTCTCAGCGAATAGCAACATCGTCGCCGGAGGAAGTGGAGGGATCGGCGTCGACGGCGCAAGCCTCTTTGATTCTCTCGACGTAAGGTATAACGATGTTTTTGCCACCGCTGGGGCTCGATATACAGGTGACCTAACTGATCTGACTGGCACTGGCGGCAACGTGTCCGCTGATCCTGCCTTCGTAAACGCGACCGTGTCGGATTTTCATCTGTCCCCTCGCTCTCCTTGTATCGATGCGGGCGATCCAACCGCGGACTACCGTCTTGAGCCCCAGGGCGGGGGATGCCGCGTAGACATGGGTGCCTACGGGAACACATCGGAGGCAGCGATTTCGCCAGACTTCGACGGCGACGCCCGTGCCGGGTACTGTGACAACTGCCCCACCATCTTCAACCCATCGCAGTCTGACGGCAACGGCAACCAGATCGGCGACGCATGCGATTCCTGCACATCCACGGACTCGGATGGAGACGGCCGCTGTGACAACACGGACAACTGTCCAACGGTGTACAACCCCTCTCAAAGCAATGCCGACGGGGACAGGATGGGCGACGCATGCGACAGTGACAGCGACAACGACGGGGTGCCAGACAGCTCGGACAAGTGTCCTCTGGTTTTTGACCCGGGCCAGGTGGACCTGGATGGCGACGGAGTCGGCGACGCTTGCGACAAGTGTCCTAGCGTCTACGACCCAGGCCAGGAGGACGCGGATCGCGACGGCGTCGGAGACGTCTGCGACAACTGCCGCACTGTGTCGAATCCGGATCGCAGGGACACCGATGGTGACGGCGTCGGCGACGCTTGCGAACAAGAGATCTGCGGAGATCATCTCGACAACAATGGCGTCAACGGGGTGGATGAAGGTTGTAATGGCGGAAGTCTCACGGGCAGGGTGTTGTTCGAGGGCGGCTCAGACCCGAGTCAGAACTTTCCGTGGGTAGGCATAAAGGCCGCGCGGGTCACAGTGTGCGCGCGGCCGTTAAGTCTAAACAACTCCGGTTCTACTCCCCCGCTCGCTAATCCGCAGGCAGGATACTGCCTTTCGGCGATGACCGATACGATCGGTCGGTTCGCCTTCTCCAACCTCTTGGATGGTGAGTACAACGTTAGAGCTTCCGTCGACTATAGTGTCGGACCACCATACTGTACGGGTTCCCTGGTGTGTGAATGCCAAGACCCGACGACTGGCAACTGCAAGGACTCGAGGTGTCTGGACCATACATATGATCCAACTGACCTCGATTGCCGCACCGTTACGATCACCAATTATGTGGATGACGACGAGAGTGGATTCCCCGTGTCTTTGGTTGATGGTGCAACGTTCGTTCGTGGAAGCACAAGCACTACCGGAGGGGTAGACGTTATCTACCCGCGCCCGGTGTTGCTTGTGCACGGAACCCATCCTCAGGGCAGCGGCGATGCAGGCACGCCGGATGGCACGTGGAGAAGAGCATTCTGCGAGTTTACGCATAAAGACGACACAGCGACGGCGGACTGTCCGCCTGTCTTGGGCGGAAGGAATGGGAAGAAGGAGTTCGTCGTATTTCTTGCGCGGAACCTGGATGGCAGTCGTAACAGTATTGACAATGCCATGCTCTTAGATGTCTACTTGCAATATCTGTTCGCCACAGCCCTACCGAAGCTTACAGACGGCAATGTCGTCGCGATAGACGTTGTGGCACATAGTCTTGGCGGTACCGTGGTGCGGCAGTATTTCGCCTTTCATCGACCTGGCGCGATCGGAGTAAAGCGTCAACGAATTGCCTCCTTGGTGATGATGGGTACACCGAGCGCAGGGACTCAGGCCGCAGAGGATCTGTGCGGCTTTCTGGGCTCGAATGCGGCTGTCTGTGACCAGAGATTTGATCCAAGGGCGTCTTTCAATCGGAACAACCCCGATGCGGACTCGACAAGTCCACATGGGAACATCATGGGATCGGTCAAGTACTATTACGTCGCCGGGATCTCTGATAACCCACCATTGTTTGGGTGGTTATCCCGCGCATCGCCTCCGAAGCCAGCCGATGGGGTAACGCCAATGCAGAGCGTGTTCCCATGGAGCGTGTGTGGGTTTGGTTCGTGCTTACAGGAAGCAGACAATACGCAGAACGAAGTATTTAGAACCCAGACCACAACGATCGTCGATGACCATCGTAGCAAGAGAGGGGAGCACCAGTTTCTGTGCACTGGTGATGATCACTCAGGCTTGCATGACAACGCGAAGACCCTCGGTGAAGTCGAAAGCAGATTACTGAACGATCCCTCATTGGGAAATGATGGCTGCGATGCATATTATCTTGCTTCGCCCACAGCTGCTTCGGGAGGTCACAATAGTGCCACGACCGGTCTGGCCGTCGCGTTGGACACCATTGTAGATGGTGGGGGGCCGTCCTCGGACGAAACGTGGTCGTTCACGGTAGACGACTTGGCGAGCCTCTCACTAACGGCGCAGTGGGCGTTCGGTGAGGCGGACGTGGTCCTGACAGACCCCGCGGATCGGCGGATTGACGCGAATACGGGTGCCATGGATCCATCGGTCTCGTATGTGTCGAAGCCGGGATCCCCGAACGTCATTTCCTACTCCATCCAGGCGCCGCTGGCAGGGACTTGGGGTCTACGGATCACTCTCGCTCCAAACTATTCGGACGGCGGGCTTCCGATGTTCGTGACGATCCAAGGCCAGTCGGATTTGGTGCTGGAAAGCAGGCCAAGGAGTGCGGAGTACCCAGTTGGGCAGAGCGCGGTCATCGAGGCATCTTTGACCGATACGTTGGGACCCGTTGCGGGCGCAGTGTGCGGCGCGTCGCCGCTTTCGGGTTTCGGGCCTCGACCTACGTACCCAATGCTAGACGACGGTGTGAGGCCTGATGCTGCACCCGGTGACGGTCGTTATACTGCCCAGATTCCGGCCAGCCGACAGGCGGGCGTCCAGAGCTTCGAAGTTCGTTGTTCGGGGTTTGGACCTGGACATGGGGAGTTCGTTAGGAGAGCGGTTGTCGGTTACGATGCTGTGGAGGCGTCTGCGACGTTCGCAGTGACGCAGCCTACGGAGGCGCTAGTAGATCTCGACGGGAATGGGCTGGCTGACGCTCTAGAGACGTCGTTCGAGGTCAATCTGTTGCAAACGGGGTTATTTACGCTGAGGGGCACATTGCGCTCGTTGAGCGGTGTGCTAATTGCCACCGTGACCACGAACGTACAGGCCGCCGGCCCGGAGACGCGTGTGATTAGCGTTGACTTCGGGGGTCGGGAGATTCGGGGCAGTGGCTTCGACGGTCCGTACAATGTCACAGGTCTGTCACTGTTCGATTCGGTGACGGGAGAGATTCCAGTGGATCAACGCCTGGACTGGACGACGGGGTCTCACGCAGCAAGCGAGTTCGACATAGCCGATGCGGACGGAGACGGCGTACCCGACACGTCGGACATCTGCCCTGGCTCTTTTGATCCGCTTCAGGTCGACGCAGACGTGGACGGTCGGGGTGACATCTGCGATGACTGCTTATTGACCTACAATCCCGGACAGGAAGACCAGGACCGGGATAGAATTGGCGATGCGTGCGACAATTGCCCGTCGGCCGCTAACACCGACCAGTCCGACGTGAATCGGAACGGAATCGGGGATGTCTGCGATCCAGATGCGGACTCCGATGGCACGCCCAGCGCGTTGGACTGCGCACCCTACAGCGCCGGCACAAGCGACTTGCCTAGAGAGGTGGGCAGTCTCACTGTCCAATCGTCGGGAACTGGTCTCACTTGGTCGTATCCAAGCGGAGTGAATCCAGGAGAGTTGTTCCGCTACGCTGTTGTTCGCGGAGACATTTCTGATCTGCAAGAGGACGGGGGGTTCCCTCGGGCAATCTGCAAGGGCTCGGTCACCTCTGGGAGTTTGCTGGGCGATCCAGAGACGCCGGCTGTTGGCAAGGCGTTCTACTACCTTGTCGCTGCAGCGAACGTCTGTGGTGGGGGGACCTTTGGCACCGGCTCGGACGGCCAGAAACGCGTCGTGACCGCGTGCCCGTGAGCCGGTGATGGTACTGTGCCGCGAAGTTGGAGGAAGGCTCGAGCAAAGGCGTCGCACGATCAACAAAGGAGGAGGCTGTGCCAGGGAAGGTTCTTGGGCTAGTCGTGGCATTGACTTTCTTCTTGTCCTGCAGCTTAGGACCAGATAACCAGACCTCGCCGTCTGGAAGCGCAACGAGAGCAAAGTCCGCCAGCCCGAAGCCACCCCAGTCACCCCAGAGTGTTTTCACTGGCCATCTGATGGGATCGGCCACGCCTAAGTTTGTCGCAAGAGGCTTCGATGAGGGAGCCTACAGTAGACCGGCCCTTCGGGTGTTTCTCGTGGCCAGGGAAGACGTAAGCCAATTCAATAATAATGAACTAAAGTTTTCATGCTTTTCTATAGAGAGCATCCCCCGCCCGGAATTCGTCAAATCACCGCAGGGCCAAGAGTTTGGCGGATCTCACTCAGGATCGTACGCTGGATTCATCAGTCGCCACGAAGGATTCCCTCTTGATAATCGCTGGTTGTTCCCTTGGCCAACTTGTAACGGAGCAAATACTGAACCTATCCAATACCGTAACCTAACCAAGTTCGTCGCCTTCTATGATTCTTTTGTTAACCGCTACCCGACTCCCCTGAGACGACAGGCGGCGGTTCCTGAATTCTACGCGGCGCTTCAGCATGCTTGGGTTCAGTATGCGGGGGACCTTGAGAATAACTATAACACGTTTTTCAAAGCCGAGGCGACAAAGGGATTCTCCTGGCAGGAGTCAATGTATTCCACTGAAAGGCAAGTTATGCGTCCGCCGACGAACGTCATCACTGAACTCGTAGATGCCATCACGAACAATAGGAAACCTAGGACAGACATGGCTTACGCTGCCAGCTACACGGCGATCGTACGGAACTTTGACGCAGTGAGCCGGACGGAGTTTCATGCAACGATTGATGAGGCTGAGAAGTGGATCTCGCAGACTAAGGAGAAGCCTGCTCGGGTCACGATAGTATTCCGAAACTGGCGCCGCAAGAACGCGAAGGGGGAAGAACGATTTGCGGAGTTGGGAATTGAGGGTGAGACAACTAACTGGATGATGCCGATCGAAATCGTTGGTGTTCAGATCGAATTCGGGCAGGGCGTGGAGAAGAAGTCGCTGGCGGCCAACTATTGAAAGAAATCACTTTACTATAGTGTGACGGCGCTCCCCTCTTTCCGCAGCTTCTGTCGTTACGAATCTGCGATTACCGTCCGGAGGTCGATGCCACGCCGCGCCGACGAGTGTTTTGAAAATCTCTTGGCGGCAGGCGGACACCCCGGGCTCGAATCGTTCTTTGCGGGCGAGCGGCGTTACGCTGTTCACATTGATGCCGGGGTCTGAGAGTCGCACCGGTACCTCTTTGAAATAATCGCTGAAGGTGCAGGAGCGGCTAAATAGAAAACCGCGATTCGGGATCGCCGTAAGTGTATGACTCACAATGGGGTTCTTTTGACATCGCGGCCCCCATCAAGTACAAAGGCCTCCCGAGAAGTCATCCGCGTGTTTCTCCGACACGCGACTCAGGAGGCCCTCGACATGAACGCGCGCATTCTACTTCAACTCCACCGCCAAGTCAGGCGGCGGCTCGAACGTCGACTTCAGAAGAGTCGCGACGCCAGACTTCGGACTCGACTCCAGATTGTGCTTCTCTACAACCGGGGCTGGGGTGCTCACCGCATCGCTCAGGCTCTCGGGTGCGTCCCCGCGACTGCGGTCCGCGTCGTGAACCGATTCCTCGATTTTGGTGAGGAAGGGCTGCGCGACGCGCGCCGGGACAACGGACAGGCCAAGGTCGATGCCGACATGATGCAGGCCCTTGCCGAGATCGTCGCGGGTTCCCCCGAAGATCACGGCTGGCCCCGTCCGACGTGGACGAGAGAGATGCTGGCTTCGACGCTTCTCGAGAAGACTGGCACGCAAGTAAGCGTCACCACGGTCGCTCGGATGTTGAAGAACCTCCGAGCTCGCTGGGGCATGGCTCGGCCCACGGTGCTTTGTCCATGGTCGAAGACCCGCAAGAGCCGCAGGGTTCGGAAGATCTTGCGCGTCGTGGAGAACCTCCCGGCACGTGAAGTCGCGTTCTTCGAGGACGAGGTGGACATCCACCTGAACCCCGACATCGGCCGCGACTGGATGCTGCACGGACAGCAGAAGATCGTCGTCACCCCCGGACAGAACAAGAAGCGATACGTCGCGGGCGCGCTCAGCACTCGGGGCGACGGCCTCGTGTTCGTGAGCGCCGAGAGAAAGAACTCCGACCTCTTCATCGCGTTGCTCGAGAGGCTGCGCCAGGTTCATGCGAGCGCGCGACGCATCCACCTTGTTCTCGACAACTACGTGATCCACTCGAGCCGTCGGGTCCAGAAGTTCCTTCAGGGCTGCGGAGATCTCTTCGTGCTGCACTTCCTGCCACCCTACAGCCCTGACCACAACCGGATCGAGCGACTCTGGCGCGAGCTTCACGCCAACGTCACCCGCAATCATCGCTGCGCAACCATCGACGAGTTGATGAGGAAGGTGAACTGGTATCTGCGCCGGAAGAACAAGAAACTGCAACAGCGCAGTGCCGCCGTCCTCAATCAACGCAGGCGTGCAAGGTCGGCAGCGTGACGCTCGGCGCACCTGCTCCGAATCGCGGACGGCTATTTAGGACAGTAGGTCCCTCACCCTGTTGATGGAGACGCCGAGGCGGGTCGCGATCTCCGAGCGTTTCAGGCCGCCCTCCTTGAGTCGGGCCGCTTCCTGGACGAGCCATGCCTCATGTGACGGCCGAGACTCCGCCTCGTAGATCTCCTTCGCTCTCTCGAGAAGTTCCCACCAGTCGGCTTGTTGAATTCCCGCATCTACCCCGAGGGCCTTCCCTGCAGCGGTGCGACGCTGGATGTCGTTTCGGGCGTTCTGGAAGCTGCGATCGGCGGCGACCTTACGAGCAAGCTCATCCATGAGCGCTTCCTTTGCAGGATCCTCTTCTGCGATTCCGGCATCATCGTCCGCCTCGCGCTCATCGGAGGCATAGACTAGGTTGAACCACTCAGCGAAGCGATCGAACTTCAACAGCGTTCGCGGCTGCTGCGTCAGAGCCCGGAGCTCGAGGGCCGCGATGGATCCGACTGACCCTTCAAGCCCTCGAAGTGTGCGGATGTCTGCACGCTCCTGCTCATCCATCTCCTTCACAGTCCCGCGCTCTGCGATGCTCGTCTCCAATTCATCAAGTGTCAGGCGTGTGATGTTGAGAAACAGAGCAACGATCTCGAACGCGTGAGCTGCGCCAAGGAAGTTCTCAAGACTGCTATCCCCTTCCTCGTTGTACACGAGCACCAGGAGACTTCCTTCTTTCTCAACGAAGCCATCAAGCAGGCGCACGTTGTGGGTGCCCGCCCATTCTCGGATCTTGGAAACAAGTTGATCTAGTGGATCGGTCGTCGCGTTCACAGTAACTGGCCCTCGATACCCGATAGCACGGCCGGCGTTCCCCGCCAGCGGCCCCGCCAGGACCTCACGCTTGGCCAGGCGCTCATGTCAAGTCTCCGCAGGTAGGGCAGCGGCGATTCTGTGGGGGAGCAGCCATGAACAAGTCGGGGCAACCTCGCCTGCCGCACGCTCGGATGATCACGGGCAACGTGCGGGGAACAGGGTAGCGGCTCATGACGCGGGCTAGGACCTCCTTGACGGAGTCACGAATCGTGGTTTCCAGAGGTGTCCGGGCGCGAAGCTCGGGCGGCCAAGCCAATATGTGCGCACTTGCAGCGCCGGCTGCAGATTCGGTTGCATGCAGAACCGACCCGATCGAGATTGCGATCTGTCCGAATCTGGAATTCCGAGTCTCGTGGAGCTGCTCGACCAGCATGCCGCGTGCAGTATCCGCATGGACCGCGGCTCGGATCCAAGTCTGACTGCCGAGGCCGACCGCGTCCGGGTCCGGCTCGGTTGTCGACGCCCAGACCAAGGCGACCCGATCAAATCCCATACGGCAGAGGTTTTCAGCCTGAGCGTGGAACTTCCTCACTGCCCGACCGGACCTGGTTGCCTTCAGCTCGTACTGAGCCGTCATGACTACCGCCTTCACTTCTGCGGCGGTCATGACGTCGAACGATGGTGGCCAGATCACCGCGCCCGCAGCCAAGAGCTCGAGCGATGCCAGTTCACTAATCGCACCCGAGCTCGCGTTTAGGCGATGTCGCGCTACCTCGTCCCGTGCGTCGCGGAATCGCTCCTCGTCCACCCCGAGGGGCCCGCCCATGATGTCAATGTCTCCTGGAAAAGCGGCGGCGGTTGACTCGTCGGGTAGAAGCAGACGCTTCGGAACTCGCACCGCGTACCAGGCCCACCGACCTGGCCAGCCCAGAGCAGGCGAGAGAATTGTCGGTCCCAAGATCTGACCTGTCCCGGGGTGCAAGAGGAATTCAATTACCGCCGTCTCTCGGTCCTGTCCCTGCGCGAACAGGTAGCCCGGTTTCGCGATCGAGTCGCCGTCGCGCTCGAAGGACGAGGCGGTCCTCAGTTCGCCATCCTCCTCGCCGCCGCGATCGCCGCCCTGACCCCCTTCGCTGCCCGGATCTGTTTCACCTGAGATCGCTGTCGCGGCTTGAGCCCGCGAATCGTGCCCATGTACGCGCCCTGAAGCTTCAGCGCGCGTCGCCAGGCGGCGGTAAGGCGCGGCTTCGCGCGCTGGCGGGTTCCGGTTCGCGAAGTTCCGTTACTCGACACGGTGGCTACGAGGACGGATCCAAGACCTTGAAACGCGCCGGCGAGTTCCTTGAGGGCTGTACTCACTCGATTCAATTCTCGAACGGCGGGGTTCTTGCGCTGCATTTGGCCTCCGCTTGGTGAAGGGAGCGTCCACCTCGGTCGCGAAGGGTAGCACGAGGGTCCGATAGCGATCGCAGCAAACGACTCCCAGTCAAGGTGCCGGCGCTGCTGCCGCCGGCTGCCCGAGCAGCTTCAAGTTCTCCCGCGCCTCCTTCTGCCCTGGCTCGATGCGCATCGCCTCCTCGAAGTCCCGACGCGCCGCGGCCGCGTCTCCGATCTTGAGCTCCGCGAGCCCCCGATTGTTGAACGCCTGGGCGTCGAGAGGGTGAAGCTCGACCGCTTTCGTGAGGTCCGCCCGAGCGGCCTCGAACTGGCCGGCCTTGAGCTGCTCAAGCCCCCGGTTGTAGTACGCGGCCTCGAGGTCGGGGTAGAGCTCGAGAGCGGCGTCGAAGTCCGCCAGGGCGTCCTCGCGCCGTCCCCCCCGGGACGCGATAGCCCCCCGGTTGCTGAGGAAATGCGCGATGACAGCGCGCTGCGACAGTGGGCCCAGGAAGAGGCCGCGCTCGACGGAGGAGTCCGCGATCCGGTTCCGGCGACGGTACTCGGCGTCGTCGACCGTTCGTCCTTGCTCCAGGGTTTCGATGTTGATGACCCCGTCCGGCCCATCGTACCGGACGAACAGATGGACCGGCGTCGCTGCCGCGTGGACGTCGAGGCCGAGGCGCTCGGCGATGGCCAGGTAGAGGATGACGAGGTTGACGCAGGTGCCGCGTTTGTCCCTGAGAAGTTGGGGAATGGAAGGGCTGCTGGGGTCGGAGAGGGATATCGTCCCGCGAAACCCCTCTTTCGTGAAGAGCACGTCGTTGATGACGTCGAGCGTCTGGCGGGGGGTGGCGCCGGGCGGGAGCGCGGTTGTCACTCGTCCCGCGAGCTCGTCGATTCGGCGTAGAGTTTCTCGGCGGTCTCGTCGGTTGGCTGCCTCGGGTGCGAGGCGAAGGGCCGCCTCGGCGAGGTCGAACGATTCGCCCCGCAGAACCACCCACGAGAGCGCGGACGGTGGTGAAGGACTGCGGGGAGGCTTCGCGGCCTGGACGAACGAGCCGAGCGCGCCGGCGAGGATGACCGTACAGAGCAAATAGAATGTCCGGATCCGGACAATTCCTTCCTTCATCGAGTGCGGTGCTCCTTGCGCCTCGAATATTTGTTGACACGTGCAACGCAGTTGGCGTATAAAGGACGTGAAATCCTGCCTGGGGGCGCTGCCCCCAACGCCACTCGTCGGAAAACCAGAATAACCGCCGGAGAACTGATTCCGCTGGAGGTCCTTGCGATGCGTCCCCTGCCCCGCCCCCGGTCCGAGTGCCTCACGTGTCTTGCCATGGCGCTCGCCGCGATCCTGTCCTTGGGCTCGCCCCTCGTGGCAAACGACCAGTTCGCCCTCCCAGGCATGCCACCTAACCACTTTCTCCAGACAAGTGGATTCGACCGAATCGACATCCTAAATGGAAGTCTTCACTTCAGTCAGTCCCTGTACTCTGCTCAGATCGATTCGGGCTTCACCTATTCTCTCACTCTCGCATACAACAGCAACGTCTGGGAGAAAGACGCCTCAGTTACCGCGGGCGGCGGAGAGAAGGCAAAGATCGCCCAGCAGGGACCGGTCGGGGTTGGATTCAAGTTGCACCTGGGAAGAATCTACGAGATCAACGGCTGCACTGCCAACGGCTGCCCCCACTACTACGAGGAGCCGGATGGCACGACACACCGCCTCTTTTCCCAGAGTATCGGTGGGCCCAATTACTACTTCACTCATGACACCTCGAACCTTCGCGCCAAGCAACTCCTCGATGGGAACAATGACACCGTGGGTTGGCTTCTGTGGCGTCCCGACGGGACTCTCTACGAGATGCGCCACAAAGTTACGCTCGGGGACCCAGGGCGTTCGAATTACAAAGGTTGGTACACCACGCTCATCAGATCGCCACTTGAGCCGACGCACAACTACGTCACGGTCGGCTATGACGTGACATACCCCCTCTGCATCGCAGAGATTCTCGACACCGTCGGCCGACTT
>Ga0137403_10002309_pt1 | contig 23437 bp, 20 predicted proteins | sample CZOMad2_1_16fung_FD_122057 | JGI IMG/M metagenome (GOLD analysis project Ga0137403, IMG submission 122057) | Vadose zone soil fungal communities from Angelo Coast Range Reserve, California, USA - CZOMad2_1_16fungal (Hybrid Assembly) | ecosystem: Environmental > Terrestrial > Soil > Vadose zone...
AGCGTTCGCCTGGACTGAAGCGTTCCAGTTCAGAAGCGATACTTGAGCGCGAGCTGAATCTGGCGCGCGCCTTGCGAAGTGAAGATCTCACCATAGTTGGACGCGCCCGCGGTATGCTGTCCGCTGAACTCTTGTCCCAAGTTGAAAATCGGCGTGTTCGTGAAGTTGGTAATGTCCGCACGGAACTCGAGTGAATGTCTCTCGGTGATGGTGAAGCCCTTGGCGATGCTGAGGTCTGCGGATTTGTATCCGGGACCATCGAAAGCTCCGACCGGGCAAGAGCCAAAGACTCCCAACGTCGTTGGATTGGCGGAGACCGGATTCTTGACCGCAGCAGGATTCAAGAAGTGAACGCCCTTAGTGTTCGGATCGAAAGTCATCGGAACCGTCGAAGGAACTCCCGCAACGCAATCCGCCCGAGTTGAGAATCCTCCCGTAAGGGAGGTATCGCTGTTGGCGAAAATGGTCTGAGCGAATCCAGTGTGGAAGACGAAGCTGGAACTCACGCGCCATCCACCAATCGCCAGGTCTGCCAAGCGGCCGATATTGTTCGCGTAGCGCCTGCCGTGGCCGAAAGGCAATTCGTAAACGATGTAGCCGTTGAACAGGTGCTTGATGTTCTGCGGGCAGCGGCCGTAGTCGCCGTGTTGATGGTAAGGATCTTGCGGGAAGGCCCAAGCCGAGATGGTCTGCGCTTCGGTGGCGACGTTGTCTCCGAATTGTCCGAAGAATCCCGGCGTATCGCTCAAGCATTTGGAGAACGAGTAGTTCACCTGCGCTTGCAACCCATTCGCTAAGCGTTCCTGGACAATAGCCTGCAACGCATTGTAGTTGCCGACGCCGTTGGACAACGACAGTCTCCTTTGACCCGGCAGACCCAGCAAGGCTGCATTAAGAAACGGGCTGGGCGTGCGCGTGCCATCCGCGTTCAATTGCTGTTGCTGAAGCATGATGATGTTGGAGAGGTGCTGGTTGTCTTGGCCGACGTATCCGATTTGAACGGTGGTGGCATTTCCGAACTGGCGTTGAACGCTCAGATTCCATTGGAAATGGACCGCGGGCCGTATGTTGACGTCAAAAGCGTGAATGGTCGTTCCACTGAAACACACCGGATCAAACGTCTGCGCGAGCGCCAGCGTACATCCGGTCGGGAAACCGACGAACCCCTGGTCCAACGTGCTGGCGGGCAAGTTGGTGTTGGGGGCGAAGGTAACGTTGTGGGCCGTCTCGAACGGCGGATTCTGGGTGAGTAGGTTGTTGACTCCGTTGCTCTCGGTGAAGTTGGAGACGCCGAATGCCGCGTGTACCACTGTATTCTTCAGAAAGTCTGGCTGCCACGCGACACCAATGCGCGGCTGGAAGTTGGTAATACCGTTGTACTGGTGGTAGAGGGCTTTGCCCAAGCCGTTATTGTTGACCGTCGGAGTGATGAGATCTCCGCCTTTGAGCGCGTAGTTGACGGCGTTGCCTTCGGCTGCGGCGCGCGGAGTGTTGACTTCCCAGCGGAGGCCGACATTCACCGTGACATTACGCCGAATGCGCCAGTTGTCCTGTCCGTATGCGGAATAAAGGCTGTTCTGCATGTGGCGATTGCCGACGCCTTGGCCGATGCCGAGGTTGTTGGGCAAGCCGAGGAGAAAATCGGCGAGTCCGGATCCAGCGGAAGTGCCACCGTTGCCGGTGTACTGTCCATTGAAGGCGAAGAAGCCCGCCAGACCTTCATTGCCGGGATAAAGAAAATTGTCGCGATAGCGGTTGAACTGGAAGCCCACGCGAAATTCGTGATTGCCTTGCGTCTTTAGCAGCGAGTCGCCAATCTGAATGACGGTGTCAGCGAAGGTGTTGAACGCGCCAAGATTGTTGCCGATTGTAGCGACTCCGCCAAACTGGCCACCGATCCCCGGAAGGAAGGAACTCGGCGAACCCGCAATGCCGAACGTCTGCGGCAGGTTTTGTCCGGTCGGATTGGAAAAGCCCTGACTGACTGGGAAATAGCTGAGGCCGAGGCGCAGATCGTTCACCAGCGAGGAGTTGATCGTATGCGCCCAATCGACGACGCCGTTGCGCATCGGATATTTGAAGTCCGTGAAGCCGTTATTGGCGAGCAGGAAGGTTTGCGTGGTGGGATTGCGCACGGACTGCTGCGAATAACGCCCGAAGACGCGGTCTTTGTCCGTGGGCGTCCAGTCGATCTTCAGGTCACCCTGGTCGGCGCTGTTCTGGACGGTCTGCGAGTAGTTCAAAAAGTTTGCGGCCACATTCGCCGCCGGGTACAACGGAGAATTGACGATCGCCTTAGCGGCTGGACTCAGAGCAAGGCCCGCCGCAGTTAGATTGTTAAAAGGGACTGCTGTTCGAGCGGTGGGAGCCGCGTTGGCTTGCGGCTTGAACAACTGCTGGGCCGGGTCGGCACAGATGCCGGAGCCGTTAAATCCGGCCGTGCACAACTCGCCTAGGTCTCCGGTGCGCTCTGCTGCGCTCAAGACCTGTATTTGTTGTGTCGAGGAGGTTGGATTGCGCAACCCCTGGTAGTCGGCGAAGAAGAACAGGCGGTTCCGGATGATGGGGCCGCCCACGGTGGCTCCGAACTGGTTGTACCGAAGCGCCGCTTTCTTGACGCCGGTGAGGTTGTTGCTCCACGAGTTGGCATTCAATTTGTCGTTGCGCAGAAACTCGTAGGCGCTGCCGTGATAATCATTGGTGCCGGACTTGATGCTGGTGTTCAGAATGCCGCCAAGAAAGTTGCCAAACTCCGCCGAGGGATTCTGGGTGATCAGGTTGAATTCCTGAATCGCGTCTGGACTCGGCGAGTACGCTACTTCGTTGTTGTCGTGCTGATTGTTGTCGATGCCATCCAGGATGTAGTTGCTGGTCTGCTCGCGATTGCCGTTGATATAGGGACGGCCGACCTGGAAAGTGTTCTGACCTGACACGAACGCTCCGGGATTCGTGCTAACGGCACCCGGGGTCAGCAACGTGAGTTGGCCATAGTTCCGGGTAAGCAGCGGGATATTTTCAGCCACAACGTGATCGATGTGCGTGCTGATCTCCGTCGTCTCCGTTTGTAGCAAGGGCGTTACGCCGCTTACCTCGACGACCTGCGACACCGAGCCGACAACCATCTGTACATCCACGCGCGCGACTTGGTTGAGAACGAGTTCGAACGCCGGACGAAGCGAGGTCTGGAATCCCTTGGCTTCGACCCTGACTTCATACCTGCCGGTAGGAACGCGCACCAGATAATAGACGCCGTCGCCGTTGGTCTCGCCGGTAAAAACGACGCCCCGCGCGACATCTTTTGCGGCGACCGATGCGCCGGCGATCGGAGCGCCGGCTGGATCGGTAACGGAGCCGGTGATTGCGCCCGAAACTTCCTGGGCGAACGCGTTGCCGGCGCCAAACAAAAACAGAACGAACAACAGCAAGAAAAACCCAACCAGTTTCACAGTTTTCATTTTCACGCCTCCCAATTTCGAAGCCGGCGATCGTTCGATGACTGCCGCCAGCCGCTACTTCCCCCAAAAATCAGCGAACACCCCAGTACAGCTATATGGCCCGATGCGGCATAGCTATATAGCACAAAAAAATGCTTGTCAACAGAAAAATTGTGATTTATAAGAAATGCTGACCGAGTGCAGCAGCGCGCACTATAGCTGCAACCCCTGCACTCTATAACACCGTGCCGCCGAGTGGGCGGGTGCTATATACAGGCTTGGGGCTGAACGAGTACTGGAACTGCGGTGCAGCAGGACCACCCGGCCGGGATTGCCGGACCCGCGGGAGATGTGAAGTCGTCCACCGGGCGGTTGCAGAGATTGTGTAAGCTGTGAGGCAACGTCGAGGAGAGTGGTGTGGCGCAGAAGAATCGAAACGGCAAAGGCAGCGTACCTGCCTATCAGCGGATTCAGAGCTCCATCCGTAAACGGATTGAGTCGGGACATTTGCGCCCCGGCGACGGGGTGGCATCGGAGCGCGATCTCGCACGCATTCATTCCGTCAGCTTAATGACGGCGCGGCATGCGCTGGCGTTTCTCGAACATGAGGGCGTGGTCGAGCGGCGGCGCGGCGTTGGCACGTTCGTGGCGGCGCCCAAGATTCATTTTAATAAGTTGATGAGCTATACGGAACAGATGTCCGGACGCGGGCTAACCGGCGGCTCCAAAGTGCTGGTAGCGCGTATCAGCGACGATGAGCCGGAAGCCGCGGCACGGCTTTCGCTGCCGCCCAAGGCCAGCATCATCAAGCTGGAACGGTTGCGACAGACGGCGGATGAGCCGTTCGCCCTGGAAACATGTTATTTGCCGGCGGCAGACTTCCCGGATCTCGTTTCGGCTCCGCTGGGTCGCGAATCGTTATTTGGATTGCTGGAGCGTGAGTATAAGACAGTGATCGCTTACGCCGACGAAGAAGTGGATGCTACCGCAGCGGATACCCGCATCGCCGATTTGCTGGGAATCCCCAAGCGCGATCCGCTGCTGCGGATTCGGCAAGTCATTTATTCGACCAAAGGCCGGTCGATTATGTACGTTCTGGGCTTCTACCGTTCCGACCGTCACAATCTCGTGATCCGGCGCTTCCGCTAACGATGCTCGTCGTTCTGCAACGCAGTAAAGAAGAAGTTGCCTGGCAGGCCGCGGAGATTATTGCCGGCTCGATTCACCGCAAGCTTTCACTACGGCTGGGGCTTGCCACCGGCGGAACGATGGTTGGGGTTTATCGCGAATTGGTAAGAAGGCATCGCGAGAACGGGCTGGATTTCTCTGGCGTCGTCACTTTCAATCTCGACGAGTACCTCGGCATTGCTCCCACGCATACGCAAAGTTTCCATCACTTCATGGATGAGCATCTCTTCTCGCAGGTGAATATTTCGCCAGCGAATATTCATATTCCAGACGGCACGCTTTCCGGCAACTACGACGCTTACTGCGAAAAATACGAAGAAGCGATTCGCGACGCCGGTGGAATCGACTTGCAGCTCCTGGGCATCGGCCGGAACGGGCACATCGGATTCAACGAACCCATGTCCAGCCTCGGTTCGCGGACGCGCATGAAAGAATTGAGCGCGGAAACGATTGAAGACAATCGCAAAGCGTTTGGACCAGGCGAACAAATGCCACAGTGCGCGATTACCGTAGGCATTGGCACAATCCTGGAGACACGGCGCATTCTTCTGCTGGCAACGGGCGAATCCAAAGCCGCCGCCATTGCGAAATCCATCGAAGGGCCGGTGGCGGCATCAGTCACGGCCTCGGCGCTGCAACTGCACCGCGACGTAACCTTCATCGTGGACGAACAGGCCGGCGCGAAGCTCATGCAAAAGAATTACTACGAACACGTTCTGAAAATGACCAAGGCGCTGATGCCCGAACGGCTTTCCTGATTCTCTGCCAATTCCTGCCAGTCAAGTTTCTTCACGTTGCGCCTCGCCTCGCTGACTCGCTAGAATCATGGGCCGAGCGCAGTCTACGCGGACGTAGCCCTCCCGCTGCTCACATCTTACAAACCGGTTCGACAGGAGGTCTCCGTGAAACGTACTTCCCTTCTCACACTGTCGGCTCTTCTCGTTGCGCCACTTTTCTTTGCCTCTGCCGCTTTGGCGCAGGATTGGGCGAAAGAGCGTCTGGAAAAATCTCCGCGACACCGCGAATGGGTCACCATCAAGCACGATGGCCGGTCCGTGGAGACGTTCATCGCCTATCCAGAATCAAAAGACAAGCGACCCGTCGTGCTAGTGATTCACGAAATCTTTGGCATGACCGACTGGGTACAGGAACTCGCCGACGAGGTAGCCGAAGCGGGCTACATCGCGGTCGCGCCGGATCTGCTTTCCGGCATGGCGCCGAATGGTGGCCGCTCAAAGGACTTGCAGCAAAACCAAGCGACGGAAGCCGTATCGAAATTGCCGCCGGATCAGATTACCGCGGACCTGAACGCGGTTGCCAATTACGGACTGAAGCTGCCGGCGTCGAACGGAAAACTATTCGTCGAGGGCTTCTGCTGGGGCGGCTCACAAACTTTTCGCTTCGCTACCAATCGCGGAGACCTCGCGGCGGCTTTCGTTTTCTACGGCGGTCCACCGGAGAAAGATGCGATGGCGCGCATCAAGGCTCCGGTGTACGGCTTCTACGCCGGGAACGACGCGCGCATCGGCGCCACGGTTCCCGACGCCATCGCCAACATGAAAACCGCCGGAAAAACGTACGAGCCGATGACGTACGAGGGTGCTGGGCACGGTTTCATGCGCGCCGGCGAAGCGCCGGACGCGTCTGACGCCAACAAGAAAGCCCGCGCCGATTCCTGGGTGCGTTTGAAGTCGCTACTCGCGAAATAGTCACCCGTCCGGAGTCCGCACGAGATCGCGGTCCGGGCATCCAAATCGTTCTTCATGGCGCTTCCCACGTGGCAGTTCCTGTCTCATGGCAGGGCGAAGGTGAATAGGGCGGAGCCTGCGGCTATGGCTATGTATTGCTTGCCGTCGATGGCGTAGGACATCGGAGAGGCATAGACGGAGGCGCCGCACTGGAAGTGCCAGAGGACTTTGCCGCTGGCAGCGTCGAGTGCCATGAAATTGCCTTCGGCGTCGCCGGTGAAGATCAGACCGCCTGCGGTGGACAGCACGCCGGCCCATGTTGGCGACGGGTGCTTGAATTCCCACTTTAGTTTGCCGGTGGCGGGATCGATGGCGCGGAGCGCGCCCCAGAATGGCGCGGCATCATCGTTGGGAAAATAGGAGCTGCCGTAGAAGGCGTGACCCTTCTCGTAGGGTTGCGGCGCGGTGCTGAAGATGTCGCACTGCTCGCGGGCGGTGACGTAGAAGAGCGAAGTCTGTGGATCGTAAGTGGGCGACATCCAGTTTGTGGCGCCGGCAGCACCTGGACAAACATGCGTTCCATCGGGCGTTGGCGAGGCGTCCTTGCGGGCGATGGGGCTGCCGGTCGAATCCTTGGAGTCGCTCCAAGTGACTTTGGCGTAGGGATTGGCGGAGACCAGTTTTCCGCTGGAGCGATCGATCACGTAAAAGAAGCCATTGCGATTGGCTTGCAGGATCAAGTGTTTGTCGCCCTGGTCGACCATGACCGGGACTTGCGTGGCATCGTAATCATGTTCATCGTGCTTCGAGAATTGGTAGTACCACTTCAGCTTTCCGGTGTCGATGTCGAGCGCGAGAAGTGAATTGCTATAAAGGTTGTCACCGGCACGGCCTTCGCCACGATTAGAGGGCGAAGGGTTCCCCGTAGTCCAGAACGTTGTGTTGGTGACCGGATCGTAGGAACCGGTGATCCAAGCGGGCGAGCCGCCGATCTTCCAAGAGTCGCCTTCCCAGGTGTCGTGTCCGGGTTCGCCAGGGCCAGGAATGGTGTAGAAGCGCCATTTGCGCTCACCGGTATTCGCATCGTAGGCGTCAACGAAGCCACGAATTCCGTATTCGCCGCCGGAGACGCCGATGAGGACGAGATTTTTCACGGCGAGCGGCGCCAGCGTGATGCTGTAACCGGCGCGATAGTCGATGGTGGTGACGTCCCAAACGACGTTGCCCGTTTTGGCGTCGAGGGCTACGACATGGGCATCGAGCGTGCCCAGAAAGACTTTGTCGCCGAGGATGGCGAAGCCGCGATTGACACGGCCGCAACAGGGCCGGACGTCGCCGGGAAGAGCACGCTGGTATTGCCAGATGGGACGACCGGTGCGAGCGTCGAGGGCGAAAGCGCGATCGTCCTGGCCAGTGGCATACAGAATGCCGTCGACGACCAGTGGTGTGGCTTCAAATTTTCCGCCGGCCATCGTTTGGTAAGCCCACTTCGGGGAGAGAGTGGCAGCGTTTTTCGTATTGATCTGTTCCAGAGTGCTGTAGCGGCGACCAGCGTAATCGCCGGAGTACATGAGCCAGTTCTGCGGCTCTTTGGCGGAATCGAGCAGGCGCTGCGGCGTGACTTGAGCGTGGATCGCGGAGGGCGCTAGGGCGGCGGCGAGCGCGAGTAGCGAGAGGCCAGTCGTCGGGATCTTGATTTGGGTGTTCATTGGGGTGCGCTCACACTGAGGAGATAGGCGATGATGTCTTGCAAATCTTTGTCGCTGATGGTCTTGGCATCGTAAGCGGGCATCAAGGATTCGCGAGTTTTTTCGAAGGACTTCAGTTTGTCCTTATCGAAGAGATGGATCTGCTCGCGCGAGTCCATCATCTGCAGGGTGAAACTGTCTTCGTTGAGGACGACGCCCTGGAGTTTGGTTCCGTCGGCGGTGACGACGTTAGCGGTTTCGTACTCCTGCGAAAACTCTTTCATGGCTTCGGAGATGCCTTGCGCCAGGCGGCGGTTGGGATTGCGCACGGAATCGACGAGATACTCGAAGGAACGCGCGGAGCCTGCAGAAGTGAGGTCCGGGCCGAGACGGCCGCCTTTGCCGTTGATCATGTGGCATGTGCCGCAGGCGGATGCGCTGAACAGTGTTTTGCCACGCGCGGCGTCCCCGGTGGCTTCGGCGGAGACTTTTTTCTCGACGCTCCGAATGTAAGTGATCACCTGCCAGATCTCTTCAGGAGTCATGCCAACGCCCTGCTGGGTGGCTCCGTTGGGGGGCATGGCGGTGCCCGGGACACCGTAGTTGATAGTGCGGAACAAATCCGCATCGGCGCTGCCATTCTTCTTTTTGGCGCGAGTCAAGTCCGGACCGCGACCGCCGCCACGTGCGCCGAGTCCGTGGCAGAAGGCGCAGTTGGCGCGAAACTGGAACTCGCCGAGTTGCGCCATTTTTTGGGCGGTTTGGGCGTCGCCAGTGTAGGGATTTTTGTCCTGGGCGCGGACGGTTAGGACGAGAAATCCGAGTACGGCGGACGCGAAGCCAACCGGTAGAGCCAGATTGCGTTTAGGACGAAACATGCTTAGCCACTCCCTCGCTGGGCGAGTCTGTGTGGCGGGAATATACCACTGGCGGGCGACGAGGGATAGGTTTGCGCGGCGAGTTCCACAATGGGAAGAGGCGCTTTTGATGACACCCCCGGTGTTTTCGCAAAGAGCGCGAAAGCGATTGAAAAATAAAGGGATGCGCTTTGCTCTTTTGCACAAGAGTGCAAAAAAGCGACAAAAGAGTGCGGTCCTGGGAGGCGGAGGAATGGCGGGGGAGGGAGTGCGGTTGGCAAGATTCGTCGATTGAGAGCGGGACGAAGGCGGGAAGGGCACTTTCATGCAGAATGGTACCATAAAGATAGACGTTTTGTCAAGTAATTAAACGGTAGCATTCGAACGCGCTGTGGAAAAACGGCGCATCGGCGACGAAGGCACAGCAAAGCATTCGGAAGGCCGCCCTAAGAGGACGGCCCCTACACTCCGGTTAGGAGCCGGAGTAGAGCTGGAAGGGGGCCCAGTAGAAGGGCTTGGCGAAGACGTTGTGGGAGTGCAGGAAGGCAAGCTTGGCGTTGCGGAGGGCGGTGGCGGGGTCTTTGCCGGCGGCGAGTTCGGCGTACATTTTGTCCATGAGCTGGGGGGTGGAAACGTCGCTGACTTCCCAGAGGGCGCCGATGACGTTGTGGGCGCCGGCGCGGAGGAAGGCCCAGGAAAGGCCAACGAGGCCTTCGCCGGAGTAAGCGCGGGTGCCGGAACCGTTGCAGGCGGAGATGGTTACGAGTTCGGCTTGCAGGGGGTGAGCAACGATGTCGCGGGCATAGAGTTTGTAGGTGTCGCTATTGAATTCCCTGCTGAGAATGACGGCGGATTCGAGCGGGCGGGCGCGGCTCGCCGTGCCGTGCGTGACGAAATGAACGTAGGAGTAGCGGCCCGGCTGGCTCTTCAGGTACGCGCTGGGTGTGGCTTGCGCGCCTTGCAAAATGGTGCGGCGTGTCTTGGGGAAGTATGGCTGGACTCTTTCGATTTCTACAAAAGCTTGTGGAAGCGGGCCAAATTCGGAGACGGGGACGGCGTCCCCGACGAGCAAAAGGGATTTTTGTTTGGGAGCCGGGCGGTTAGCGGCGGAGGCGAGCAGCGACAGCGAACTGGCGGTGGTTACGGTTACGTCTTCGATCCAGAAATGCGGCTGAGGATTGGGGACGATGAGAGTTTCGAAGTTCAGGGTGTAGAGGCTGTCATCAGGAAGGACGATTACGCGGGACCCTGGCGGAATGAGTTTTTGGGCTGGCTCAACTAGCGATGCGTAGAGTTTTTCGCCTGCGGCGGTGGCATCTTTCAATACGTCGACGGACTTGAGGCTTAAGTCTCGGTAGGACCTGACGAGGCGGTCGATCTCGGTAGCAAATGGGAGCGTCAAACATTCCGTTTTTGTTGGAGTGATGGCCCACACGTAGGAATGCTCTTCGCCAAGCCAATAAACGAGAAGAGTTGAATGGAGGCGCCGGGCGAGTTGCTGCGGCTGAGTATTCGTAGTGGACTGGGACACCGCAACGCGCTTGGTGGAGAGTCCCTCCGCTAGGATGCGGGCGCGGCTCAAGTCTGCTTGGCGTAGCGCGTCGTCTGCACGACCGCGCCGAATCAGAAAATCGATGTATTCACCGTAGACGGCGATGCCGGTCGAGAGAAAACTGAGGCGCAGTTCGTCATGATTGATCGAGCCTCTGGCCTGCTCGATCATGGTAATCGCGGCACCGTACAGATCATCTGCCTCGGCAGGTTTGTCCTGGCCGTCTCGAACTCCTGCAAGTCCAGCTTGTGCCTGCCATCGTAGGGGAGTTTCCGCCGTGCCGTCGTCCAGAACTTGGCGAAAGTACTTCTCTGCTTCGTCAAAACGCTTCTTGGCGCTGGCGATGCGCCCCGCTAAGACGAGGGAATCAGGAATTCCAAACTGATCGCCGCTTGAGCGAGCTTCTTGATTGAGTTTTTCGGCGCGGTCGAGACGACCCGTTCGCAGAGCGTTCTTGGCGAGGATGTTCAGGCATTCTGTAATGGTTTGCGCATTCTTGAGGTCGCGGGCCTGCTTTAACGTTTTTTCAGCGAGATCTTCCGCCGAGGCGTAATCGTGCAGAGCGATATCCGCATTGGCGATGCCGGTCAGCCAATAAGCCTCGAGGACCGGAAGACCGCTGCTCTCCGACGCCTTAGCACCTTGTTTGAAGAAGTCGAGAGCGGACTCAAAATCCCCCAATTCCGAATAGCTCCACGCCATATTTCCCAGGATCGTCGCCGTATAGCCCTTTGCTTTCAGCGAATAGGAGAGCGCAAGGGCTGTGCCGTTTACGTCGATTGCGTCGTCGAAATGTTCCTGACTGGGCGCCAGCGATCCCAAATCCGTCAAGACATTTAGTTCCAGCAACGACAGCCGTTCTTCTCGCGCCAAGTTTAGAGCTTTCTTGTAGTCTGCTTCAGCTTGGGCAAAGTTCTTTTCGTCAATTTCGAGACCTCCCTTGGCAATTAGCAATTGACATCGAAGGGAGGGAGCAATGTGGGCGGCCATCGATTCAGCTTCGTCGAAGGCTTTCCTGGCCTCTGCGAAATGCTGACCGGCTCGCTCAGCCATGCCCTGGAAGACCTTGCGCTGCTCGGGTATCTCCGTTGATGCCAAGTTCGCTGGCGGATTTTCTTCCAGTAGCGCGAGCGCTTCTCTGTACTGCTTGCGGGATACAAGAATGCGAGCCTTTAGAATTCGGATGCGCCAACCCAATTCATCATTTGAGGATTGGTGCCGAAGAGCTTGGTCGACGTGTAACAAAGCAACGTCGAATTGACCATGATCAATCTCGTTTTTGATGTGTTCGTAGCTGGTTTCTGGCGAGCGACAGCCGTGCGCGACGAACAAAACTAGTGCCGTTAACAGAAGTACCACTGCAACGCGAAACTTTAGCCTCCGATGCCAGCGGGCGGCCCTGTCTGGCCGTTGGTGACGGATTCGGCTACGGCTAGGCTGGCTACGTGGGGCGAGCCAAGCTCGAGGTGAAGCATGGTCAGGGTACGGGTGCCGGGTTCGGCGAAGATTTCGGCCAAGAAGATTTTGCCAAAACCCTTGATCTCGATGAGATGACGCTTGGCATCGACTCCGGGCAGCTTCGTCTCGATTTTTTCGACCAGCGAACAAACGGCCACCTTACGGTCCTTATGGATGGAAGCTATTTTGCCGGATTTTGAGTCGGATGCAAGAGACTGTGCCAAAGCATCATAGGTTTTGGCGTTGATGAGAAGATTGTGGCGCAACGTGACTTTGACATCGAAACCATCGATCTTGAGTCCTTCGAAGCGGCTGTCATCGGCGACGATGTGGCCTTCGGGATCGTCCGGCACGTGGATTGAGGTGAGGCGGCTGACGATACGATCCGCGGTGATCCTGCCGAGAATATTCAGACCGGTGACGGTGGTGGAGGCGTGAGTGACAAAAGTCCCATTGCGATGCTGCTTGCCGGAGATGTGAGTGTGCGCGAGCTTAAAATGGATGAAGTCCTGGAAATGAAAGTCCCTAGACTCGGTCGTAGCGTGACCGCCGACGGTCGGCAACGATGCGGAGGCTTGCGCCGGGACAACAGCCCACAGCGGATGGCGAAAATCGCCGCCCAAAGCTTGCGCATGTGCGTGGAAATGGAACGGAACTCGGGGTGATTGGGACATCGGGGACAGCACCTCGACAGAAATATTTGGGGTTAAAGCTTTATCCAGCTACTGATGAAATGCAACAGTTATCGTAAAGCTCTGGGGGATATCGCCGGGCAAGGGCTGTCCAGAAGCTTGGTCGGCGCCCAGGATGACGACTTGATAGGTGCCAGCAGCCCGAAGCAGTCCGCCCGGGACGGCCAACTGGTATTCGTGACCGGCAATCTCACCGGAGACGGGGACTTGGAGAAGAACGCGTTGTCCGAAGGCGTCTCGCAACTGACAGATGTAGGCCGGCAGAGTGGCGTTGGGCGTGAAGTCAAACTTTACGAAGAAAGGCTCGTTGGGGCGAACGGCAAAGGCTGCGGCGTTCGCGCTCTTCTCTGCACTGCGCTTGGCCAAAGCCGCTCCCAGGGACAGTGTGCGGCTGGTAGCGGCCGGAAAGCTGATCGTTGGGCTAGCGGTTTCCTTGAGATGGGGAATGAGCACAGTGTCCTGGTAAGTGACGATGGTGGCCAGGACGAGCGCGGCGAAAGCGGGGACGGCGGCGAAAGTCCAGCGGAAGCGCTCGAGGAAGCTGGGGCGGGCGGCGGCGCGGCGGCCAGCACGCTCGGCGGCGAGCGCAGCAACTGCGTCCTCTTGAAAGACTTGGCGGCTGGTGGCGGCAAAGGCAGCGGCGGCGCGGAGATCCAGGGCGCACGCGCTACAGTCAAAATAATGCTCCTCGTACTCATCCCGAAGGGTGGCGTCAAGCTCCCCCAGGAGGTACTTTTCAGCAGCTTGCAGCCGTACGGCTTGTGTGTGGTCCATAGCCCTTATCACCTGTCCTCATCCGGGTAAATAGTGCAGGAAGAGGGGGTTTCGTTTCACGGCCTTTAGCCAGGGGTCGGCGGCTTGGGCCGCTGACGCTTTTCGTAATGGGAGCGGAATTTGTCTTTAGCACGGAGGAAGCAGACACGGAGGTAGTTGCGGTCGATGTCAAACTCGCGGCAAACCTCGTCTTTGTCCTTTTCTTCCCAGAAGATAGCGCGAAGGATGGCCACTTCGCGGGTGGAGAGCTCTTTCATGATCTCACGGACCTGAACCATGAGCTCTTTGGTGGCCAGAACGCGGTCCAAGTCAATTGCCTTATCCGGAATCTCATAATGGGAATCGTCCAGGGGGTTGCCGTCCCTCTGTGTGCTGCGGTTGCGTTCGCGGAGGACATTCTTGCAAGTTGTACAAACGAAAGCCCCAAAGCGTTCGGGCTGGCGGATGCCGTCCTTCCTTAGTTGGACCAGAACACGGGTAAAGGTTTCCTGAGTGATGTCCTCGATTTGGTCGGGAAGCGTGGATCGGCTGCGCAACATCATATGGAGGAACGGCTCGAAATAGGCGAAAAAGTGCTGTTCAACGGCAGGATCACCGTTGCGCAGACGATCGACGTATGTACGGTCGAACGCGAAAAAATCCAAAAATGTGCCCCAGGGAATCCCCTACTTCTAGCTGGGGAGTATAGCTAGGCCAGGCCTACTGGGCAAATCATGTATGGAATTTTGAATGAAACGAAGAGCGATTATCGCGCACTACCAAAATGGAACCTCCCTGAACCGGGAGTTCTCATCTACGGGGAACTATCCCCTCCCCGTGTGCCCCACACGGGCGCATCTTTGCAACTGAACCGGCAAGGATGCGCCTCCCCTCTTTGTGAGGGATGGGGAAAGACCCCTGGAGGTTTTGTGGAACTCGAGTCCCATGCACGTTCTTCCCGAAGCATATCGAAGGATCGATTCGCGCCCAATGCGGCGGCCAGCCCATGCCATGCGGCAGCGGCCAGCCTTACCGCGTTGAGCATGGATTTTGTGGCTAAGCCGTCGGAAGCACACCGGGCGCACCTGGCGATCCCTGCGGCCGTGGCCAGCACGATGAAAGGTGTAGCCGGATACGCGGGCTGTCTGGTGATGGTGTCCGATCAAGAAGCGCGGCTGATCACGCTGATCACTTTCTGGATCGGCGAGCAGCGAGCCAGGAGTTGCCGCGAGAACGAGCGCTGGCTGCGCAAATTGCTGGCGCCGTACCTGGAAGGATGCTTGCGCACGCGGACGTTTGCCACGCATCGCGCGGAAATGATCGAAATCCGAAGCAATGGCGAGACGGGCGAGGTGCACTCCCTCAATGCCACATTCGCTGATGAGCCAAGCGCGCTTTTTGCGGCATAAAACAGGGCTTAGCCGGTTACGAAAACGACAGAAGCAGATGAACAATACTCTTTGGGCGCGGGGCCAATGGAAACGATACGTAGAGAACGTAATTGCTGTGTGGATCGTTGTGCAGGCGCCGCGGTTGCTTTTCTGGCTGAACAGGATCTTTGCCTGAATCACTTCCTGGCGCGGTGTTACGACCAACTCGATCGAATCGACCCGCGAAGCCGGCGGCGGCCGTTGCTCAGCGGGGAGCAGGCGAGCGCGCGGGAGTTCGTGGAAGAATGCTCGAGTCAGGCACTGAGCGTGTGCTTGCAGAGCAATGCGTTGTCAAACCTGGAACGCGGGCGGCTGCTGGATATTCTGCTGTGGGCTGGCGAGCTGTACGCCATGGTGCGAACGTCGATGGGCTATCCGTTCGCGGATTTTTCGCGGACGACGACGGGCGGACCGGTGCGCCTGGCATTTGCCAAGCGCTAGTCAGGAACTCGAAACGCTGTCCAGTTCGCGACGCAACTGCTGAAGAATTTCCGCCAGGCGCTTGCCGTCTTCGCGATATAGATCCGCTTCGCCCGTGAGGATTTCCTCCATCAATCGAGAGAGCCGGGAGCCTTCCGGAAAACCGAAAGTGCCAAGCGCTCCGGCCAACTTGTGGGACTCAATGGCGGCTTCACCGCGGAGTTCGGGCGTGAGCGAGCCGGCGATTAGTGCGGACGAAGCGCGCTCGATGGCCGCTACGCTGTTTAGAGTCAGATGCTTCTTCTGCTCCCAAATTCTTGCGACGAGAGCTTTGACTCGCATTTGGTTGGAGAGCGTTTCGCTCATTCGATTTGCCAACCCAGAGCCAAGGCAACTTGCGCCGGCAAGGTGAGAGGATCGAAGGGTTTGCTGAGAACCGCGGCAAAACCGAATTTCGCGAATCTCCGGAGATCTTCGGTGAGCACGCTGGCCGTCAACAAGATGACTGGGATTTGCTGGGTGCTGGGATTGGCGCGCAAACGTTGAAAGGTGGTCGGTCCGTCCATTTCGGGCATGTTGGCGTCTAGAATTATTGCGTCCGGCTGTTCGGACTCGGCACGCAGGATGACTTCCGGGCCAGGGACGGCGAAAACGACTTGCCAGCCGTCCACCTGTTCGAGGCTGATGGCGACAATTTCGCGAATTTCGTCTTGATCGTCTACCACTAGGATTTTTTTAGAGGACATTTCTGTTTTGCGCCGAAATCCATGAGTTTCCTAGTTGTCCTGAACTTCCACATGAAACGAAACGGCACGCCTGGGCCCAAGATCAGAGCGAGCGAGCGTGTCGCCGGGATCCATTCGCGTGCCGACACCACGGGCGATGAAATAGCTTCGAGCAATGCCACTGGACTGCAGACGAAGCAGAATCGCGTTGGCACGCAACTGGCTGAGTTCTTCGTTCCAGCGTTCGTCGCCGGGTTTGTCAGCATGGCCCAAGATGGTGATTTGAATTTTTTTGTTGGCTTGTGTGGCGCAGGTCAGCGCGATCCTGACGTCTTCGACAATTTTCGGTATCTTCTGGCCTTCGCTTGGGGCGAGTTCGGTGGTGCCGGACAAGAAATCGAGGGACGCGGAGTTGAGACTCTGTGCTGCCGCGTTCAGCTTGACGACTTCTTCGGATACCAGGCGCGAATCATCATATTTGTTGATGCCTCCGACGAACCCGGCCTGCTTATGAGCAGTATCGACCCAACTTTGCGGTGCGGTGCCGGAGGCGTACAGAATTCCGGCATCCACTTTCAATTGCGTTTCAGATTCGGGAGCCAGCAGTTCCTTTGCGCGCGACAGGACGTAGTCGGGATAGGACGCAGCGTACGGCTCCCACCGCGCTTCCACATCTTGTGCGGCTAGATGGGCGTCGCGGAGCAATGCAGAAGGATCTGGCGCAAGCGGATCACGCAGGCCGGTCACGTGAAATTTTCCCTGGCGATTCTCAGTGTCGATCACGACGATTCCAGGCTGATCTTTCAAGCTCCGCACGTAATTGCGCCACCGGTATCTCTGCAGGAGCGGGTGGGCTACCAACGCAGCGATAACCAGCGCCGCTCCCACTGCCACCAGGCCTACTGCGCGATACGATTGCGCTGGCTTTTCTTGCCGCCGGAACGTGAGGCATCCGTCGAGTAGTGGGCGGCACAATTCAAAGGGTGCCGAGTTGCCATCGAACTCCTTAAGTTCGTCCGCATATTCCCGATGAATTCGTTCGATGGCTTCCTGCAGGAGAACTCGAAGGTCGGTCGGCGCCTCACCACGGATTACGGCGGCCAAAACCGCCTGTGGACCTCGCACGATCCAGACTTTCAGTTCACCGATTTGCAGGGTGTCAATGTCCTCCGTCTTTTCGAGCTTGAACGAATCGTGGACGAAATCCTGAATGGCGGTGAGCATCGCGGAAATCATGTCCGCACCTGCGACGAGAGCGGTCGCGGAGACATGCTGCAGCATCAGGCCGGTTCGGCTATGGATCAAGAAGACTTGCTCAACGCGATATTCGAGCGTACGGAGAAGAACGATTTCAGCGAACGGTTTGCCGGTGCGCCAGGATTCGACCCGCCAACCCAGGGAACGGGGAGAAAAGCTGTGCTCGATGGTCTGGTTCAAGGAAACCAGCATGGCGCCGAGCGTCGCAGCGATCGCCTTGCGAATCGCTGGACCCAGCAATGGGAAAATGACTCCAGCCAAGACCTCCGGGCGTTTCTTTACGGAAAGAGCGATCGCCGTTTCAACCGTGGGCAGAAACGACGCGGCCAGCTTGTCGTCCTGCCACGAGCGAAGGTTCATGGCTTCCGGCAGAACCCGGCTGACCATCTGGACGTTGAATTCGGGATCTTCGACACGTTTCTGGAGTTCGCGAATCTGCGAACGTTCCGGAGACACCAGCAGCCGGCGGATTTCCTCGATAGGACCGGCGGCGGCGCCGTTGGTTCCATCAGGCTTGCTCTGTTCTCGCGTCTCCGGAAAATCGTCCATGATTTATTTCGACCGGCCGGCCTTCGCGGCGGATGCCTCCGCTCCGGGAATATTGAATTCATTGTTCAGCCGCAATGCCATCTCGGTGAAGAGGTTGGCGAGAGCGGAGCGGCCAGGCTTGTCCGCGTTGAGTTCCTGGACGGAGCGCTCGACGGAACTCTTGATCTCCTGGTGCAAGCGCCGGAATTCGCCGGAAAGCTCTTCGCCTTGATCGAGGATTTGCTTGCGAACGTCCCGCTGATTCTTGGAGACCAACTCGTCAAGCTGCGTCAGCCGCTTTTCCGTTACTTTGGCAAGCTCTTTCAACTCGCGGCCAAGTTGACCGACCTTTTCGGCGCGTTCCTCTTGTTCCGACTTGATGCGCTCGGCCATCGATTCCATTTCACTCCTGATGTACAAGTTCAAAGAATCGAAGCGCTTCTTGGATTCTTCGCGCAGCGTGGCGGCTTCTCCGGCCAGGCGTTCGTCAAAACGGGCCAGCTTCTTCTCGAATTCCCGTTGCTGCGACCCAAAGAGGATCTCGCGAATGCGGTCGACGTTCTCTCCACCGCCATCCGCGCCCATCGCTCCATTTGAGCCTTTGTTCTCTTCTGTATTGTTCACGTTCCTGCTCCTTTCGGAATGTTTCGAAGCTTGTTTCCTGGAAGACTTTTCGCTACCTCTGCTCTTGGCAGTTGGCGACATGATGGTTCGATCCTTTCAGGCACCCGAGGTGACTGCCGCTAGCAGTCCTGGTCACGCTCCGTTGCCGCCGGCAATTCCGACGCCGGATTTGGCGTAGTTCTCGGCCACCGGCAGCGAAAACGCGAAGCAACTCCCTTTGCCCAGTTCGCTAGTCACCGTGATGGTCCCTCCGTGCCGCTCGACCAGGCGTTTGGTGATCGCCAGACCCAGGCCAGTGCCGTCGATAGCTTTCTCTTTGGCATTGCTGGCGCGAAAGAAGTCCCGGAACAAGCGTTCCTGTTCTTCCGTGGAAATACCGATTCCCGTGTCAGAGACGGATGTCAGGACAAAGTCCCCGTGGGCATGCGACTCGACACGCACCGCACCGCTGGCCGGAGTAAACTTCACTGCATTGCTCAACAAATTGGCCAGCAACTGTTTGAATCGCAAGAAATCCGCGTGCACTGCGAGCCCTTTCACGATGTCCGTCTCGATTAGGACGCCCTTGCTCCGGGCATGTGAACCGATCATCGCGAGAACCTCGTTTGCTGCATCGGCCACCAGAAAGTCTTCGGTCTTCAGGTCCAGCTCTCCCGCTTCAATCTTCGAGAGGTCCAGAATGTCGTTGATAAGCGCCAGGAGATGCTTGGCGCTGTTATCCATGTGCCCCACGAAGCGATGCTGCTTCTCATTCAACAGGCCCGGCACCTGCTTCAACAGCAGCCCGCTATAGCCCAGAATCGCGGTCAGCGGCGTGCGCAGCTCGTGGCTCATATTTGCCAGGAACTGGCTCTTCAGTTGCGTGGCTCGTTCGAGTTGCTGATTCCTGACTTCGAGAAGAGCGTTAAGAGCGTTCAAACGATCTTGCAGCAAACTCAGTTCGTTGCGTTCCTGCTGGATCAAGCCCTTTTGCGCATCGCTGGCTTCGGCGTCGAGTAGAATCACCCAATCCAGAGCTTCCAGCTTGGCTGCATAGACATCGTGCGCGGAATGCGTGCCGAACCGTACCGATGGAAGGTAAAGCCCGGCGCCGTCAAGAGGCAACGAACCAGCAAGAAACAGCGCCTTTTCCTCGGCCACATCTCCGGTGGCCACGTCCGCCAAGCCATATCGATCGAGGTCACCGCCGCAATCCCTGATGCGGCCCTCGCGATCACAAACCAGATAGGCCGGAGAGCGGCTGGCCACCAGTTGATCGCCGAGAATCCTAAGAACCTGTGGCGGAAGATGCATTCACATTCCTCTGCATGACCTGCGTGGCTAGACGCAGAAATGCTTGCTCGACTTCTTCGCCGGTCTTCGCGCTGGTCTTGGCGACGTACCAGGATCGTTGCGTTAGTTCCAGGAGGTCGCTCTCCCGTACTTCCCAGTCCGCTTCCAAATCGCGTTTGTTCACCAGCACTACGAGGGGCACTTGCGGCCCGAGCAACGAGCTGACCGTGGACTGAATGTTGATCGCGGTAGTCAGCGTGGCGCGGCGCGTTCCGTCAACGACCAGCAGATAGCCGGAAATGCCGCGCAAATAGGAAAGGTACAGTTGCTGGGTACTGTCTTCGCCCTGGATGTCCCACAGAATCAGGTCCACGGAATTGCCTGCTACTTCCACGGTTTTCTTATCGACTTTGACGCCGATGGTGGTGTGATACTTCTCCGAAAATCCTTTGGTCAGGAATTGCGCGACCAGGCTGGTTTTGCCGACAGCGAACGAGCCCAGCATGCAGATCTTCTTCTGAATCATCGAGGCAAGTCTCGTGGGGACCGGATGGCGCCGTATCTGGCGCGGACTCAATGGCTTGGTCGGCCTTGGGCCCGGTTTACGTGGGGGGAATCATACCGCCGAGTACCGGGAATTGATAGCGCTGGAGTGCCGCGCCGAGACAGTCTGTGCCGGCTCGACAGGAAAATCGCACGGAATTCGCTGCGCAACAAACGAGATATGAGAAAGTAGAATCGACCGTATGAGCCCAACGCTAAAGAAGGAACCTTCGCTGCCGGAGCCTTGGCTGCGCGGGACGCTCGGTGAAGTACCCGCGGTGGCTCGCGCCGTCCTCCACGCGCTGGAGCTCGCAAGGGAAGACTTACAGAAATGGTGCGGCGAACTCACGGACGACGAACTAAGCGCCTGTCCGGCCGACCTTCCGCCCGTGGCGTTTCATCTGCGCCATATCGCCCGCAGGATCGATCGGCTGCTTACTTATGCGGAAGGCGGCGAATTGACCGGCGAGCAAATCGCCGCGCTCAGAAATGAGCTGGAATCTGGCGCGAGGCCCGGTGAAGTATTCGCGGAACTGCGTGACGGTCTGAAACGAGGCGCTGCGCGAGTCCGAATCCTTTCGCAAAAAGACTTGAGCGAGCCGCGCCTGGTAGGGAAAAAACAATTGCCCACCAGCCTCGCCGGATTGCTGGTACACGTGGCGGATCATACTCAGCGCCATGTGGGACAAGCCGTTACCACGGCAAAAATTGTGATGTCCCTACGAAAGTGAGATCCTGCGCCATCTGGAGTGAGCCTTGGTCGTAGCCAAAAGTATTCTGCTGATCCTGAGTGCGCTGTTTCCCATCGTGAATCCCTTGGGAGGCAGCCCGGTTTTTCTGGCGCTTACGCACGACTATGCCCGCGACGTTCGGCGCACGCTCGCATGGAAAGTGGCCGTCAACAGTTTCGTCTTGCTGATGGCATCGTTTCTGGTGGGCACCCACATTCTGCGCTTTTTTGGCATTTCCATTCCCGTCGTGCAGGTGGGCGGCGGCCTCATCGTCGTAGCCAACGGCTGGGCTCTCCTCAAGCGCAACGACGAACCGGATCGCGCCGGTGCAACACATAAAAACGTCAACCCGACGGACATTTTTCGCAGCGCCTTCTATCCCTTGACCATGCCTCTGACCGTCGGCCCGGGTTCGATCTCCGTCGCCATCACTCTGGGCGCCAACGAAGAACGCGGCGTGGCCAATTTGCTGCTGATTCTCGCGGCTCTGGTAGGCTCGTTGCTCGTAGCCTTCAGCATTTACCTTTGCTACGGATTCGCGGACTGGCTGGCAGCCGCTATCGGCCAGAGTGCCATGAGCATTATTCTGCGGCTTTCGTCATTTCTTCTAGTCTGCATCGGCGTGCAGATTATGTGGAATGGAGTTAGCGCACTGCTGAAAACGCTGCCGGCATTTTCCGGATGAAGATAGTTGCGTTTGCAGGCGGCTCGCGGCGCAGATAGACTTTTCGATGAGGAACTGACGCACTTGTGTGGAATCACCGGATTTACGCATAGAAACACGCTGCCACCGCCGGAACGCATCCGGCAAGCGACCAGCACGCTGATCCACCGCGGCCCGGATCAGCAGGGCGTGCATGAGACCAGTACGTTTTCGTTTGGCGCCACGCGGCTGAAAATCATCGATCTGGCTTCCGGCGATCAGCCCATCCTCGCGCAAAACGGCGAATTCGGAATTGTCTTCAACGGCGAAATCTACAATCATCTCGAGATTCGTGCGGAGCTTGAGCAACTCGGCCACCGTTTCGAATCCCATTCGGACACCGAAACCGTTCTCCGCGCTTTCATGCAGTGGGACAAGGAATGCTTCGCCAGGCTGCGCGGGATGTTCGCGGTGGCGCTGTGGCAGAAATCGATGCGGCGGATGGTCTTGGCCCGCGACCGCATGGGCATCAAGCCTCTTTACATCGCGCGTCATGGCGAGGATTTATTTTTTGGCTCCGAACTGAAATCCATCTTCGTCCACCCCGAGATCGAGCGCAGGCTCAGCCTCGATGGCCTCGACTGCTACCTGGCGCTCAACTATGTGCCCTGTCCATGGACCTTAGTCGAAGGAATCGAAAAACTTCCCGCGGGCAACTGGATGGAATGGCGCGACGGCGCGATTTCTTCCGGAAGCTACTGGCGGCTTCCCTTTGGCGTGCGCCAGGACTTGACCATGGGCGCCGCAAAAGAAGAACTCGATTCCCTGCTGCAAAGCGCTGTGAAAGAGCATTTGCTTTCCGATGTGCCACTGGGCGTGTGGCTAAGCGGGGGCATCGATTCGAGCACCATCCTGCACTACGCCGCTGCGGCCACCACCTCAAAACTAAAAACATTTTCCATTTCCTTTCGCGGGCGCAGCTTCGACGAATCCAAATATGTCGCCGACGCTGTAAGGAAATACGACACTGATCACCAAGAGATGGACTTGAATCCGCAGGTAGATTTGCCAAGCGCCATCGAGGAATTTGCCTATTACACCGATGAACCGAGCGCCGATGCCGGTTCTCTCCCGGTATGGTTTTTGTCCAAGCTCTGCAAGCAAAAAACGACCGTGGCGCTGAGCGGCGAAGGGGCGGACGAACTCTTCGGCGGCTATTTGACTTACCGCGCCAACCGCATCGCCGCCAGGATGCGCTGGGCGCCAAACGCCCTGTGGCGATTGGGCGCAGCGGCAGTACAGCATTGGCCGGCGTCCAACGAAAAAATCAGCTTCGAATACAAAGTGAAGCGCTTCCTGCAAGGCGCGCTCATGAAACCGGAACGCGCGCACGTCTATTGGAACGGCACTTTTTCGGACCAGGAAAAAAATGACTTGGTTCGCATGTCTCTGCCGGGAGCGCTTGGAAGAGTCATTGCCGAAATGCCTCTGGGTGCCGCCGGCTCGGATGATCTGGCTCCGTACACCTGGTGGGATCAAAGATACTTTCTCGCCGACGACATTTTGGTCAAAAGCGACCGCATGAGCATGGCCCACTCCGTGGAAGTCCGCCCGGTCTTTCTCGATCATCGCGTCGTCGAATTCGCCGCCACTCTTTCGGCGCGCCTCAAGATTCAAGGCACGACGCAGAAAATCGTCTTGCGCGAATTAATGAAGGACCGGCTCCCCCAAGCCATCTTGAAACACGGCAAGATCGGCTTCGATATCCCCGCGCACGATTGGCTCCGCGGCCCTCTGCGCCCCATGCTCGAAGAAACCCTCCGCGAAGGCATCCGCGACTACGGAGATGTTTTCCGGGGAGATGTCATTGACGATCTGGCAAAGCGTCACGCCGCGAGACAAGTCAACGCCGGCTACCAACTCTGGGGCCTGCTCATCCTTTTCCAGTGGATGA
>Ga0137403_10002310_pt1 | contig 23417 bp, 24 predicted proteins | sample CZOMad2_1_16fung_FD_122057 | JGI IMG/M metagenome (GOLD analysis project Ga0137403, IMG submission 122057) | Vadose zone soil fungal communities from Angelo Coast Range Reserve, California, USA - CZOMad2_1_16fungal (Hybrid Assembly) | ecosystem: Environmental > Terrestrial > Soil > Vadose zone...
TTGGGTCTGGTTTGTGTTGTTTAGATTCGTGATTTGCAGCCGGGCGTTGTCCACTTGCGCGGATTGCGCAATCGGCGTCGGCACTGTCGTTGCGGGAGCAGGTGCGGGAACCCTGGCGACCGCCGCTTGAGGCGCGGTGGCCGGTGCCGCGGAATCGTTGGGTGCGGCTTTCGTCACGGCTGGAGTCTCCGCCAGGGCGGGCGTGGCCTCGCTGCGTTGGGACAACACGAAGTCCGCTGCTGCTGAAAAGATGGCGAAGCGCTGCACGTTGAACAGGCCAGCGTCCTGGCCGGTGGCCCCACCGTTGACCGCCGAAGACGTGAATTGATCTTCGGAATTCAAGCCGGTGACGTTGGTCGTAGTGGGTTTCGCCTGTTTGGTATTGCTCGCTGCGTTTTGCCCTTGCTCGAAGGTCTGATTGAGCAGGCGTTGGGCGAGATTGACGATGGCTACCAGCGACATTTTTCCTCCCGCCCGATACGGATTAAGTCCGAGGATATACAAACCGAAAGGCGGTTTCGGCGCGAAGGCTCCGCAACACCCGGAGTTCGGCAATGGGTATATCGGCAGAAGGGCCAGAACCTTTAGGAGGATTAGTAGATTGTGCTAAGTGGCTTGTTTTGTTACTCTTCGCCCAAGAATTCGACTTTGGCGGGGCCGGGAAGCAGGCCTGCTTCCGTTCCACGGCCGATGAGTTCTTTTACGGCTTGTTTGCCGCGTTCGCCGTAGCCGAGGGTCCACTTGTTGACATACATGGCCACAAACTTGTCCGCCACTTCCGGGTCCATATCGCGGGCGAACTGCATGGCGTACTTCAAGGCATCGTCTCGATGCTCGAGTCCGTATTCGACGCTTCCCCGGATGGTACGAGCGATTTCAAGTCCCAAGGCCGGACCCAGTGCGCGCCGGACAGCATTGCCTCCCAAGGGAAGCGGGAGTTGCGTCTTTTCTTGCCACCAGATGCCCAGATCCAGGACGCGATGCAGGCCCATTTGGGGGAAGAGCAGCTGGCCTTCGTGAATCAACAGGCCGGCTTCTACAACTTCGTTCTTGACGGCATCCAGAATCTTATCGAACGGCATTACGACCGCTTCAAAGTCCGGTTCAAAGAGCTTCAGAGTAAGGTAGGCGGTGGTTTTCAAGCCTGGAACCGCGACGCGCCTTCCCCTGATCTCTTCTTTTTTCAATGACTTAGAAGAGACGACGATGGGCCCATAGCCTTCGCCAAAGCTAGCTCCACAATCCAGCAGAATGTATTTGTCGCGCAGCTCCGGGTAGGCTGCAAAGCTGATAGCGGTCACATCGTAGGTTTCGACGTGAGCCGCCTCGTTCAGCGTCTGAATGTCGGATAGCACGTGAGTGTACTTGTACCCGGGGGTCGGCAGTTTGTGCGTAGCCAGGGCGTAAAACATGAAAGCATCGTCGGAATCAGGCGAGTGCGCGAGCTTGATCTCAACGGGCTCTTTTTCGGTTCTCGAAGCGGTCTGTGAGCTAGACATGGGCGTGCCTATCTTGGGGGCCCGACCTTGGTTCTCCCCGGGTAGATGCAGCCGCCAGGAGATGAAACCGCCAAGGAGAGACACGGCGTTGCAGGGACATACCTGATGCTTGGCCGGGCCCGGTTTTTGGCAACGCAAAGACTAGCACATTGAAGCAGGTGGGACAATGACACGAGGGCCGCGCCCTGGTCCGAGCGCGGCCTGCGTACAGGCCATCGAGGCCACCACAACAACACTGCAGAAACAACAACTACAGAAGCTTCACGGAGTGAACGTTGAGCGTATCCCCCGCACCTCGCCCGAGACGTCCACCGAAGATGATCCTTCTTCTTGGAGTTCTTCAGGGCTTCCGTGACCTTGGCGTTTCCGCCGGCATCGAGCTTCAGCGACTTGTTCTGGGTGGTGATGACCACGAAGCCCGATGCCGCGCATGCAGGGCGCAGACCCGCGTTTGGAAGTCCGGATCAGCCGCCGCTTTGGCAGCAGAGGCTCTGGAACTTTCCAAGGAGAACGTGAAAGTGCGATTGCCTCGCGGGCGCGCCACGCTGCGGCGGCAAATCTTCGAGCGCGCTCTGGCGAATCCCGCCGGCTAAAGCGCGGAGACCATGCGGGCGATGGCGTCCTCGAACGTGGCGCGGCCATCGAGATAGGGAGCCCAGAAGCGTTCCAGCAAATCCAGATAGTTGTCCCAGTTGCGGCGGTACAGACCTTCGCGGAAGGCGTAGGGTTTGTAGGGGCCGCCGGAGGCACTGCCTCCCGGGCCGCTGCCATCGGAATCGGCGGCGTCGGCGCTAGCCATGATCGGGCGGACAACTTCGCCGGTGGTGTAGAAGACCAGGGCGTGCCAGAGGTCGCGCGGGATGGCTTTGTCGCGCTGGCGGCATTCGCGAATGATGGCGGCTTCTACCGGCTGAGCGATGCCGTGCGACGCTTCATGAAAGAGAACTTCCAAAGCGGCACTGCCTTGATTTCGCCCGTCGGTGCTGGAGATGGTGACGTCAAGCGGATCGAGAGTGGTATAAGCGCCGGCCCAATTGGCGTAGGCGGTCATGTCCACGCGGATTTTGTGGCGGGGCCACTGCGTCTGGTAAATATCGGCGAGGCGTTGCGATAGGCCGACACCGCGCTGGCGCACCAGCGGAGCTACGCGAAGAACCCAGCGGCGATTGGCGCGGTCGTGGCCTGGCCACAGGTGAGCGCGATAGACGGGGGCCGCAGCTTCGAGAATTCTTGTGAGTTTGGGGTCGAGGCCGGCGTTGCAAAATTTTTGTTTGGAGCCGGAGAGGTCGGCGCAATCCTCGAAGTCGCCGAGCTGGCTCTTGAGTAGAGTCAAGTCCCCGGAGAAGAGCAGGTCTTTGTTGGCAAAGTTGGCGGCGTAGTAGGCGATGCCGTCTTCCCAGGCGCGGCGCTCCGCGTCGGTGAGGCCGTTCGATGGATCGGCAAGGGATGGCGGCGCGGGCGAAGACGACTTGGCGTTTTTGTCGCCCTGTGTTGGCAGTGACGCGCGCTTGCGCGCTTCCTGGTACAGCGTGTGATGAAGGTTCAGCCAGAAGCCGCTGTGGAATTCAAAAACGGGAAGCTGACCATAGCCGGTATCGATTTGCGGACCCGCTAAGGCTCCCGCCACTAGAACAAACAGAGCGGACAGTTGCAGCGCGTAGAATCTTGTCAGCAGCAGCCGGAGCGACATAGCGAGTCAACGATAGTAGCGCCAACTGTGGCTCGCCACAAAATTGCAGAATGGCGGCACATTGCCGGCCGGTGCTGGGGAATCACACTGATGGCGGTTCGTTCAGCCAGCGATCGAGAATTGCGCGTTGTTCCAGGGGGACCGGCTCCTCGAATTGCAGGCCCATCCCCAATCCGGGACTCACGTAGACAACTTTAGCAGTGACATCAAAGAGTTCGGTTTCGTGAGTGAGACGCACACGAACCCTGGAGCCGGACGGAATGGGATTGAGCGTGTCGATATAGCAGCCACTACGGCTGATATCAGCGGAACGCGCGTTGAGCCTTGCACCTCTTGGCAGCTCGACGATTTCCGCGCCGAGAACCATTGCGACGCGCGGCGCCGAGCGCCGGTCGACAAGTACATCCGCATCTGGCATCGCCAGGTCTCCTGATGCCCAGAGAGACCTGTAAGTCGCGAGCGAAAGCGCTCGCGGGAAGTAAGGATGCCCTAAGAATATTCTGGAACCGCAAGCTGCTTGGAACAAGCGACACTAAGCTCATTCACACGTATGGGTTAACTGTACCAACGGCGGGCGCCTAGTCGACCGGCGGATCGCTGGGGCTGCCGACGGCGCCCTGGTGGTCGGCGGCGTGGAACTTGCCGTCCGCGTCGCGAAAGAAGGAGCGGATGCCTCCGCGGCCATACTGGATGGGAGTGGCGGCCAGTTCGTAGCGCGCTTGAGCGCCGGAAGTGCTGTTGGACTTCAAAACATAGCGAAAGGTGTAGCCGTTTTTGCGGCCGCTAGCGAGTTCGGCGTCAATGAAGGCGGCGGTCTGGGCGCTGGCTTTACCTTGCAACGGCGGACCCAAGGCGTCGAGGGTGTCCGGAAGGCGTGTGTAGGCATGGCGATAGGATTCGACCGCGATGGCGATGAATTTGAGGCTGCGCAGGGCGGCGTCTTCGTTGGGGGTGTTTTCGGCGGCGTCCCACTCGGCTTCGAGGGCGGGAAGATCGAGGAGCAGAAGGCCGAGCGAGAGGACCTTCCATTCACCGGATTCGCGAATCATGCCGATCTTGATGTGCAGGACGTTGCCGGTGGGATCGGTCGCGTCGCGTATCTCGAGTGGCAGAAATGCGAGGCTCTCGTGCAGGTCAGCGCCGCCGATTTGCATTTCTGCCGCGCCGATAGACGTCGTGCAACGAACGATCGGCCGGCCCACTGGATTAACGGAGGTGGAAGGCTGGCCCTGATCGTCCAGAAGGACGAAACGCTTCATAAGAGAAATGCGCGCGGCGGGAGTCATGCGAGCGAATGCTTCGCGATTGCCCGCCGTGAAGAAACGAACGAAGTCTTTTTCGTTGTGAGAGCAGGCGGCGGAAAGCGCGTCGCGGAGGGTTGCGGCCGGCCCCGGGGGAGTGACGGCGGCTGCAGGGGCGACAGGGCCGGGCGCGGACTCCTGCGCGAGCGCCAACAAGGAGGCAAAGAAGGAGACCGTGACTGCGAGCCCGAAGCGCGTGAGGATATTTTTCATCGAGGAGCGCACGTCAGCTCCGCGCCGCAGTTAGGATTTCCGCGAGCCTTTGCGTGAAGGCAGAGCGCGGCATCACTTCGCTGCAGCCGGCATTTTGCGCTTGTACGGCCAGTTCGCGTTGCACGTGCGAAAGAAAGCCGATGACTGGAAGATGTGGCAGGGCCGCGCGGACTTTTTCTATGGCTTGAATCGGTTGGCTGCGAGAATTCAGGTCCACGATGACGAGTTGGGGCAGGGGATCCAGGAGACCGATCAGGGCGTCAGCGTTGGTGGCGACCCTCAATTCCACGCCGATGTGCTTGGCGGTCTCGGCGACTTTCATTTGAAAAAACAAATCATCCATCAGAGCGACTACGCGGGCGACTGCTTGGGCCATGGCACGTCCTTGTTCCTAGAAGGTGTACGTCTTTGCGATCAAGAAAAACAGCAGCACGCCAAATCCGAATACGAAAGCGATCATGCCGAGCCAGACGAGCACGAAGGTGCGTTCGTCGTGGCCTTCGGGCGGCGGCGTGATCCCGACGAACATGTGCAGTCCTCGGAAGAACTTGGCCAACAAGCTGATCATACCGGGGGCCTCGGTTATCGGGCTTTTTTGGCAAAAGCCTCCGCGCTAGAATACCGCGCTTGTAAGGAGGTGTCCCGTGCAACCCCGTGCCGCCCTCGAACTACAGCCCGCGCTGACGCTACTGGAGAAGACGCCGATTGTGCTGGAAACGCTGCTTCCGGATCTGCCGCAGGAGATTTTGGAGTGGAAGCCGTCCGAGGAGCGCTGGTCGATCCGGGAGGTGATGGCGCACCTGGCGGACATCGAGGAGTTGTACGGCGAGCGAGCGCAGCGCATTGTGCGCGAAGAACGGCCGGCACTAGCGAAGTATGTGCCCAGCGCGAAATTGCTGGGCGGGCCGTCCGCGGACGCGGTGGAGAGGATGGTGCGCTTCGGATTGCTGCGGCGGGGATTGGTGGCGTTCGTGAGAGAGGCGCCGGCGTCGGCGGCCCTGCGGACCGGGATGCATGAAGAGCTGGGTCCGGTGACGCTGGCGCAAATGCTGAATGAGCTGGCGAATCATGATCTGGGGCACCTGCGGCAGATTGCGGAGCTGTACCGGGCGCGCGCCTTCTATCCGAACGTCGGTCCCTTCCAGAGGTACTCGAACCCGCAGCCATAGGGTTCTGGGGTCCCCCTTCTCCCGGTTTTCTGTAAGTGTTGATTCTAAAGGACTTACCGAACGCGTAAGTCTTTTGTTTTCATACAGATTCATGCAGACCTGCAAGTGTTGATTCTAAAGGGGTTTCGGGTGGCGATATGGTACGCCTTTCCCAGCGATCGTTCCTCCGTAGATCGGGAGACCGGAGCGGCGAGGCCGAACCCTGCGGGTGGGACGCTGGCCACCAATTGAGCCTGCCGCGAAGAGGGCACGATGTATCGTGACCTATCGGGGTAACGCACGGCACTGCCAAAACAAAAACGCCCCAAATTGGCCGGGGCGCTACAAAAACGACTTGCAAGATTGCCTAGAAGCTAATCTACATCGCTGTTACGGATTCGTCAAGGGCAAAAATGGGGCGACATTAGACGGAAAGCACCGGAGTGAATCGCACCGCAGTGGCTAAAGCCTTGTTGATTTTGCGGCAGTAACGGCACGGCTGCAGCCGCGCCCTCCCTAAGAGCGCAGGATGATAGCGACTGGCTAATGGCCGTCGGGGGCAGAGTGGGCGCCTACGGTGGTGTCGGGGTCGTCGCCTTTGCGGCCTTTTACGCGGTCGTAGACACTGATCTGGCTGACCGAGCCGAGGGCTTCGTTGTAGAACGTGGGAACGCCCAGGGATGTGCGCATCTCTTCGTTGAACTTGCGGAGATTTTGCAGGTGCGTAGCCAGGGCGGGAATTTTGTGACCGTCATCGGTGAGCAGGAATTTCTGGTAGCCGGCGTCCCACAGCTTGGTGAACTGGCCGTTGTGCATGATGGTGGGGAGCACGGTCATTTGGAAGCGGCCGTCAGGCTCCTGGCGAAATTCCGTGCCGCTGCCGTATTTCTCCACGCGGACGACGCCGCGGGTGGCGCCCACGCTAAAGCCCAGGGCGGCCATGCTTTCGATGGCTTTCTTGTCGAATCGTTCGTTAACGTTCCACATGGTGAGTGACAGAGTACGATTGGCCGAGGCGTCTGTAAAGCGGGCGGCCAGGAGGAGCGCCGAGGGCCTTCTATTGCCTTCCCATAGGGGGATGACGCAATCCATATGGGTATCCCATAGAAAAGAGGCCGAAAGGGGCTGTGGAAGCGGTTTTTTGGCTGGTTAGTGAAACGTTCCGACGAGTGGCCCGTCTTCTCCGGCATAGGAGTTCCCCAATGAAAACGCTGCGCGCCTGGTTGCAGAGGCTGGCCGGAACGCTCCGTCCCGATCGAAAAGACCGCGAGATTGCCGAAGAAATGGACAGCCACCTGCGGATGCATATCGAAGACAACGTACGGGCCGGAATGGGGGAGCAAGAAGCGCGGCGAGCGGCGGTGATCAAGCTGGGCGGGGTGGCAGCGACGACGGAAAGCGTGCGAGACCGGCAGCGGCTGCCGTGGCTGGACACCTTCGCGCAGGATGTGCGGTTTGGGTTGCGCATGCTGCGCAAGAATCCGGGGTTCGCGGCCGGAGCGATGGTGATTCTGGCGCTGGGGATTGGCGCGAACACAGTGATTTTCAGCGCGGCGCGGGCGGTGTTTCTGAAGCCGCTGCCGTATCCGAATGCGGAGCGGCTGATGTTCGTGAGCCGGGCGTATCCCGGGTATCCGCAGGGCGGCGGAAATTTCACGTATCCGGCTTCGCGAGATATCCAGCAGCTGAACCATTCGTTCGACACGTTTGCGGTGACGCAATCGTATGGGGCGCTGGCTTTGACGGAAGGAGCGGAGCCGGTACGCGTGGCGATCAACTATGTGACGCCATCGTATCTGCAATTGCTGGGCGCCCCCATGAAGCTGGGACGCACTTTTCGAGCGGAAGAGAACCGCTATGGGAGCGGCGATTTTGTGATCGTGCTGAGCCACGGATTCTGGCAGCGGCAGTTTGCGGGCGCAGCGGACATCGTGGGGCGGACGATTCATCTGAACCAGAAGGCGTTCACGGTAGTTGGCGTGACGGCAGAATCGTTTCATGACGCTCCGGCGCAGCAGGACTTTGACGCACCGGTGATCGATGCGTGGATTCCGCTGGGACTTTCCGAGCAGTTGACGGGATTGGTGGGCGTGTCGGACCGCGCAAAGGCGATTCTGTGGGGCGTGGGGCACCTGAAGGATGGAGTTTCGCCGGAGCAGGGGAGCAAGGACATTGCGTCGATCGGGCCGCAGTTGGCGAAAACGTATCCGGAAACGGATCGCGGATTCGGGATGGTGGCGCGGCCGCTGAAGGATGTGCTGTACGGGCAATACTTCATGCCGGTGCGGCTGCTGCTGGCCGGATCGGCTTTTATTTTGCTGATTGGGTGTGCGAACGTGGCCAATTTGCTGGTGGCGCGGATGATTGCGCGACAAAGGGAGTTTGCGGTGCGCAGCGCGCTGGGTGCGTCGAGCGGGCGGCTGGTGCGGCAAATGCTGATCGAAAACTCGTTGCTTACCGTGGCGGCGGGAGCGTTGGGGCTGGCGCTGGCGTACTGGGGAGTGCGCGCGTTGCAACCCTGGGCCGTGGAGCATCTTTCGCCGCTGATGCGGATCGATATGGACGTGATGGTGCTGGCGGCTTCGCTCGGGTTTTCCGTGCTGACGGGAATTGTTTTCGGTTTTGGTCCGGCGCTGCTGAGCGCGCGGGCAGATGTGCGCGATGCGTTGAGCCATGCAGGGCGGCAGGGAACGAGTCTTGGGCGGCGCAAAGGGGCACGGCTGCTGGTGATTGCCGAAGTGGGTATGGCGCTGATGCTGCTAGTTGGGGCGGGCTTGCTGCTGAAGAGTTTTCAGCGGCTTGCTACTACCGGTCTTGGATTTGATACGAAGAATTTGCTGGTGCTGCGACTGAACCTGACGAGCGAGCGCTATGCCAAGGCGGAAGCGCGCGCGGACTTTGCGCGTCGACTGGAACAGTCAGCGGGGGCGCTGCCTGGTGTAAAGTCCGTGACGATCTGGGGACCGAGCATGCTGGGGCAAGCGACCTGGGTGATTAACGCGATTGCGGAAGGGCGCGATTCCGCGGATCCGAACAATGTTTTGATGGCCAACCGCCACAGCGTGAATCCGGGTGGGCTAGGAAACCTGGGAACGGCGATCCTGCGCGGCAGAGATTTGGCGGAGACGGACACGGCGCAAACTCCGACTGTGGCAGTGGTGAGCGAGAGCTTCGCCAAACACGTATGGCCCAGCGAAGATGCGCTGGGCAAACGAATGCGCCCAGAAAATGGACGGGACTGGATTACGGTGATCGGCGTGGCCGCGGATGCGAAACATTCGCAGCGATTCAATATGCAGGATGCTTCGATCGGGATTCCGCCGTCGGGAGTGGGGCCGCAATACGATGTGTATCTGGCGTATCAGCAGCGGCCGAACTCGGCAATGGTGTTGAACTTGCGGATTCAGAGCGATGCGGCTTCAGTGGCCAAGGAATTGCGCGCAGCGGTTTTCTCGATGGATCCGACGCTGGCGCTTTACGATGTGGCGCTGCTGGACGAACGGCTGGCGCAGCAGGATCAGGCTTCGCGGTCGCTGGCGGCGATTACCGCGGCTTATGCGGTGCTGGCGCTGTTTCTGGCGGCGTTCGGATTGTTTGCGGTGCTGGCGCAGACGGTGCGGCGGAGGACGTCGGAGATCGGCATTCGCATGGCGATGGGAGCGGGGCCGCGCGACGTGCTGGGAATGATTTTGCGCGAAGGAATGAGTTTGTCGACGGCGGGAATTGCGGTGGGATTTGTTGGCGCGCTGCTGCTGACTCGCGTGATGACTAGTTTGTTGTTTGGTGTGAGCGCGGCCGACCCGAGTGTGTTCGTTGCGATCTGCGCGCTGCTTTTGTTGGTTGCCGCGGTAGCTTGCTGGATTCCAGCGCGGCGGGCTACGCGAGTGGACCCGATCATCGCGCTGCGGGACGAATAGGCGAAATGCTACCGAAGTGCGGATGATTGCCGCTAAGTTGCGGTAAACTAGGGAAATATCCGATAGATGGGCTGTCGCATCCAATTCGGAGTAAACTCGTCGCCTTTCGTGGCGCTGTCTCTAGCGGCCGTTGTGCTGGATGCGGATTTTTCGGAGATTGATGGCTTCTGTGGACCAGAGTTTGGCGCACAAACGCACGGCCGCCGCGGGCCGCGCCGGTGCGTCGCTTCTCGATCACATTGGTAACACACCTTTGCTGCGGCTGGAACGCGCCGGCAGCGAATTCCCTCACATTGAATTTTGTGCCAAGGCGGAGTGGTTTAATCCGGGCGGGTCGGTAAAAGACCGGCCAGCTTTAAGCATGATCCAGGCTGGGTTGGCTAGCGGGGAGCTGCGCGCCGGCAAAACCATCATCGACGCGACTAGTGGGAATACGGGAATCGCTTACGCAATGATCGGGGCGGCGCTGGGTTATCCGGTGAAACTGTGTTTGCCGGACAGCGCTTCCCATGAGCGGAAGCGGATTCTAGGGGCGTTTGGCGCGGAATTGGTGATTACACCTGGAGATGAGGGCACGGACGGGGCGATTCGGCGCGTGCATGAAATTGTCGCCGGAGATCGCGAGAAGTATTTTTATCCGGATCAGTACAGCAACGCGGCCAATTGGCAGGCGCACTACCGGACGACGGCTAACGAGATTTGGGAACAGACCGGCGGGCGGATTACGCATTTTGTGGCAGCGCTGGGCACGAGCGGAACATTTGTGGGGACGACGCGGCGGTTGCGCGAACTGAATTCGCGAATTCGCTGCATCAGCTTGCAGCCGGATAGCACATTTCATGGGTTGGAAGGCTGGAAGCATATGCCGACGGCGCTGCGTCCGGCGATTTATGACGATACGCTGGCGGATGAGAATTTCGAGATTGAGACGGAGGGCGCGTACCGGCTGGTGAAGCGCCTGGCGCGCGAAGAGGGATTGCTCGTTAGTCCGAGTGCGGCGGCGGCGTTGCTGGGATGTTTTCAGGTGGCTAAGGGGATTTCTCGAGAAGAGCGGGCGGTGATCGTCACGGTTTTCGCGGACTCTGCGTCGAAGTACTTGAACGAGCGATTTTGGGATGAAGACTAAGCGAGCATGAGCGCCACGCAAAAACTTTGTATCAGCCAGGAGCTTGCGGATCGCATCGGGAAGCATGGGGCGGAGACGTATCCACATGAGTGCTGCGGCGCGCTGCTGGGTAGCGATGCGAGCGACGAAGTACGTGAAGTGCGGGAGCTTTTTCCGCTGGTGAACAGGCGGGATGATTCGCCCCGCAATCGATTTGCGGTGACGGCGGAAGATGTGCGGGATGCGGAGAAAGCAGGGCGTGCGGCGGGGCTGGATGTGGTGGGCTGGTATCATTCGCATCCGGACCATCCGGCGCGGCCGAGTGAGTTTGACCGCGAACATGCTTGGCCGTGGTACAGCTACATCATCGTCAGCGTGCAGAACGGCGCGCCAAAGGACATGACTTCGTGGCGGTTGAATGATGACCGGGCAGCGTATTCGGCGGAAGAGATTGAAGTTGGACGGCACGCTCAGGCGTAGATGCGGCTACTGCGGCGTATGATTTTGCTTCGAGTTTGAGCGACATTTGTGAGGAGCGCGCTATGCCGGTGAAGGTGATGATTCCGACTCCGCTACGGGTGTATGCGGGGAAGCGAGATTCAGCGGAGTTTAGCGCCGCGACTGTGGGCGAGGCGCTGGGCCATCTGACGAGGGAATTTGCCGATTTGCGCAAGCATTTGTATACCGAAGAAGGGAAGCTGCGCAGCTTCGTGAATGTTTACGTGAACGACGAAGACATCCGGTATCTGGCCAAGGAAAATACGCCGACCAAGGATGGAGATGTGGTGAGCATCGTGCCGTCGATTGCTGGCGGAAGTAACGAGCTAAAGAGCTAAGGAAGTAAGGAAAAATGGCGACGAAAACACAACCGGTGACGGATGGAAAGGCGACGAGCCTTTCGAACGATGAGATTTTGCGGTACAGCCGGCACTTGATCATGCCCGAGGTGGGCATGGAAGGGCAGCTGAAGCTGAAGAACGCCAAGGTGCTGCTGATTGGCACTGGCGGACTGGGTGCGCCGCTGGGCTTGTATCTGGCGGCGGCGGGCGTCGGCAGACTTGGGCTGGTGGATTTTGACGTAGTGGACTTTACGAATTTGCAGCGGCAGGTGACTTTCGGAACTGACGACGTTGGAAAGCACAAGAGCGAAGCGGCACGCGCGCGGCTCTCGAATCTGAATCCGGCGATTGAGATTGAAAGTTTTGAGACGCAATTGACCAGCGCCAACGCCCTGGAGCTGTTCAAGGATTTCGACATCATCGTGGATGGCACGGATAATTTTCCAACGCGCTACCTGGTGAACGATGCGTGCATTCTTTTGGGCAAGCCGAATGTTTACGGCTCGATTTTTCGGTTCGAAGGGCAGGCGACCGTTTTTGGAATGCCGGACGGGCCTTGCTACCGTTGCTTATATCCGGAACCGCCGCCGCCCGGATTGGTGCCTTCGTGCGCAGAGGGTGGAGTGCTTGGCGTGTTGCCGGGAATCGTTGGCTCGATTCAAGCGATGGAAACGATCAAGCTGATTTTGGGGCGCGGAGACAGCCTTGCCGGACGCTTGCTGCTTTTCGATGCGTTGGGCATGAAATTCCGCGAATTAAAGCTGCGCAAAAATCCCAACTGCCCGATGTGCGGGCCGAATCGCACGATTCACGAGTTGATCGATTACTACGAGTTTTGCGGCGTGCGCGGAGAAGAAGCGCCAGCACCCGACATTCAAGTGCCGGAAATTACTCCGCGCGAGTTGAGGGCGCGGCTGGACCGCGGAGACGACCTCTTTATCCTGGATGTGCGCGAGCCGCACGAATACCAGATTTGCAATCTCCAGGGCCAGCTCATTCCGCTCGGCGAATTGCCACGGCGCGTGCATGAGCTGGATTCGTCGCGGGAAATTGTGGCGCACTGCCGCAGCGGCAAGCGTTCGGCAGAAGCGGTGGATTTTCTGCGCAAAGCCGGCTTCCGCAAAACGCTCAACCTCAAGGGCGGAATTCTGGCGTGGTCGGACGAAGTCGACCCATCTGTGCCAAAATACTAGTCGCTTCACGACCACTACCTTACCAGGAGAGCCATGCCCGCGACCAAGATCACGGTGAATCACAACGGTTCACTTCGCATCGAAGGCGATTTTGAAATTGTGGACCCGGAAGGCAAGCCATTCGGGTTGGCGGGACGCACGACGATTGGGCTGTGCCGGTGCGGGCACTCAGGGAACAAGCCGTTTTGCGACGGCAGCCACAAGACCTGCAGCTTTGCAGATTTGGTGATTGCGCGGGAACTCCCGGCGCCAAAGCCGAAGGTCTGACAACCCGGAGAAAATGAGCAAGCAGCTTGCAAGTCATTGATTTTCCGTCGATTCCGGAGTGAGACAGTCTCACAGTGAGACTCCCAGTCTTTAGCCGCATTTTCTTCTCCGATGTGTCGTAAGTCTAAAAAAACAAAGATGATACATCTCTAATGCCGGGAATAGTGCGCGGATGGAACCGTCTCGCGCGGAATCTCAGGGTGCGGCTTGCGTGACGGGTTCCTCCGCTAAACCATCTGCAATCAACATTTTACAGCCACCCTAAATTGGCCAGGGAACGGAGGCCGGCGTGCATTCTTCCGGCAGTTGTCCTAGTTTCTTAGGCATTTGGGGGTTTTCGTGGGCGGTTGGGCCAAACTCATCGGGTTTCTTCGGAGGGAGCACACGCGCCTTTTCGTGGCTTTCTCGGCCGCCGTCACCGTGGCGTTTTTTGCCGCGATTTTCTATTTACGCCAGCCGGAAATTTCCGGCACTCCGCAAATTTATCTTTATCTGGAAGTTGGCGGCACGCTGCTCAGCTTTTGCTATGCAGCAAACGCGCTGGTCCGTTTTCGCGGTACTCACGATCGCACCGCGCTGATTCTGGCCTTCGGTTTCGTGCTGTCCGGCATTATCGAAACAGTTGGCTACTTCGGACTCGACGATCTCCTCGCCTCCGGCCCAGCCTCGTTGTCTCGCGTACCGATGGGCTGGATGGTGGCTCGCACCTTGCTCGCGGTGCTTTTGCTCGCGGCGATTGCCGTTGAGCGCTTCATACCAACTGCGCGCCAACCGAGTAAGGAAACTGCCGGCGCACTCTTGGTGGTGGCCATCGCTGCGTATGCGACGAGCGCCGCGTTTCTGGCTGCGCCGGCCGCTCCGGTCGCGCATCCTGACCGGCTGCTATCGCGTCCTTGGGATTTACTTCCTGCCGGATTGTTCCTGCTCGCGGCCATTTGTTTTCGCGAGCGCCTGAAGGACACCAAGCGCGGCAAGAGCGCCGTCGGTCTTTATGACTACGCTCTTTTCTCCGTGGCATCTCTCAACGTTATCTGCCACATGTCCGCCGCATTTTCGCGACAGCTCTTTGACGGCCCGTTCTTCCTGGCGGAACTCACCAAAATTGCCAGCTACATCATCATGCTTTCCGGCGCGCTGCTGGATCAGGCGCGCTTGTTCGATCAGGTTCGCTCGATGGCGGTCAGTGATTCGCTCACCGGCCTGGCGAACTATCGGCGCCTCATCGGCGTGCTGGAGGCGGAAGTCGATCGCTCGCGGCGCACGCAACGTCCGTTCAGCGTGATCTTGTTGGACATGGACGGCCTGAAAGGCATCAACGATCAGTTCGGCCATCTCACCGGCAGTCGTTCGCTGGTGCGCCTCGGCAAAATCCTTCGCAATCATTCGCGCGCCATCGATACGGCGGCCCGTTACGGCGGCGACGAGTTTGCCTTGGTGCTTCCCGAGGCCGGCCCGGAAATCGCCACGCGTGTGCTCAGCCGCATTCGCGAACGTCTTTCATCCGAAACCGAGCAGCCTGCGCTTTCCGCCAGTGCCGGCGTCGCAGCATTCCCCGAGGATGGCGACACACCCGAGAAACTTTTGGCTGCGGCCGACCGTGCGCTCTATCGCATGAAGCACGACGGCGTCAGCAGCGTACGCAATCTCACCCGGATCGCCGCGTGCTTGTGAGAACCAATGCCGACCCCGCCTCACAAAGCCAGCCATCCGTTTCATCGCGCCGACCGCCGGATCCCCATGGAGATCCCGGTAGTGCTCGATGGTCACCGGCAAGTGCCGGGCACGGAATCGACGTTCACGGAGAACGTCAGTGCGCGAGGCGCTCGGGTAGTCAGCGTGCGCCGCTGGGAAAAAAACGAGCGGCTGACGCTCGTTTCGCGCACCGGAGAGTTTCGCTCCTCAGCTCGAGTAGCTTACTGCCAGGCGTTACAAGGCGACGGCTTTGTAATCGGCGTGGAGTTCCTCGAGCCCAAAGGGCGATGGGTAGTTCAATCCCCAAGATAGCTTGACGAAGTCCAGCAAGCGGATAGGAGGAAACGCCTGGAACAAAGGAAGTCAGATTACTGTCGCAGATGAAGCGCCGTGGCGGATCGAGAAGGAGACGCCCGGCGCTTCATCTTTTTTGCTTAGCTATTGATCTGAAGAGCCCGCACGGCTTTTACAGATCCTTGAGTGCGAGTTTCGTGTCCGCACTGCTCCACGCTTTTTTGAACTGGCCTTCGACCCATGCTGCATCTTCTTCGCGCCGCTGCGCTTTTAGCGCGCTCATCAAACCAAAGAGAGAACGTGGATTGCGCGGATTCCGGCGCAAATCATCGCGAAATGCCTGCTCTGCCGCCTTGGCGTCGCCGGCAGAAAGAAGCGCCGCCCCCAGCGATTCGCGCACCGGGTAATACCAATCCGCAGGCTCGTCGTAGATCAGCGCATCTTGCAGTTCAGCCGCTTTGCGCCAGTGCTCGATGGCTTCCGCTGAATTTCCCCGCGCATCCGCCACGCGCGCATCCGCCACTTGCAAGGCCACTCCCAGCACATCGTTCAGCTTGTTCAGCCCATATTCGTGATGCCCACCCGCCGCCGCCGCCGCTTCTTTCTCGAACGCGTCCCGCTCTGCAGTCGCTTTGTCCACTTCTCCCCGTGCAGCGAACGCCAGCGTCCGCGAATACGTCCAGAATAAATGCGTCGTGGGCATCAATTTCACTGGTTCCGGTCGCACCAGAATCGTGTCCCACTTGCCGAACCGCGCATCCACCCAGATCGGCGTGGCGATAAAATAGTCGAGCATCAGCATCCCTTGCACGTGCGGTTCGATTCGCTTGGCCAATCCGTCGGCGGCCGCGCGAGCCTCCGCATAACGGCCTGCCATCGAAGCCGCCATGGCGATGAAGTGTTCGTTGTGGCTGTGATACATCAGGTCGTAGATGCTGCCGGTTTGTTGCGCTTCGAGCGCGTACTTCTGATCCGCTTTCACGGCCAGAACATTGCACTTGATTGCCGCGTCGAGATCGCCCGTGCGGATATAGATGTGCGCGGGCATATGCACCAGGTGGCCCGCCTGCGGAACCATGGCCTCCAGCCGTTTGGCGCTGGGCAAAGCGCGCTGCGGCGCGGGCGACGATTCCACCGCATGAATGTAGTAGTGGTTCGCGCCCGCATGATTTGGATCGCGTGCCAGAACTGTTTCCAGCACACGAATGATCTCCTCCGTGTTTTCTCCTTCTTGCCCGCTCGGCGACCACAGCCGCCACGGGCTCAAATCCATCAAGCTCTCCGCGTACAGGGTGGCGGCGTCGAGATCGTCGGGGTATTTCTCGGCCAGAGCTTTTGTCGCTTGCGCGTAATCTCGCGCGAGTCTTTTGTAGTTCGGCTTTTCGTCTCCGGAATAGCGGACCGCCATGGTCGCAACGTAGTCTTTTTCGATTTGCGGCGAGTGTTCCGCGAGCTTTTGCGCCTTCTGGATTGTCTCGAAGGCAATCTTCTCGCGTTGTGCATCGACATCAGCGTTGTAGTTCGGCCCAACCGCCAGCGCGATACCCCACAGCGGCATCGGCGAAGCGGGATCGAGTTTGGCCGCCTGCTCGAACGCGCGTCCGGCTTCTTCATGGTTGAATCCGTAGATGAGCGTGATGCCCTGATCGAAATATTGCTGCGCTTCCTTGCTGCCGGTGTGAATGGCGTGGTGCTGCCTTCCCACGGCCGTCAGCGCCAAGTCGGGCTTCTTCTCCGGCGCTTTCTTGTCCTCCGCCGCGATGGTTCCACTCAGAACGGCAATCAACAGCAAGCTGGTTGCGCAGGCACGCATATTTTCCTCTCAGATGTTGACGATACTGCGGACCGGACCTTGGGGGCGTTGCAGACTCTGAGCGCATTGTACCTCAAACGGAATGTTACGCACGGGCGGAGCGGGCCAACTAAACCTTCCTCGCGACCAGCATCAGGCACTCGCCGAACAGCAGTGAGGGAGAAAGCAGCGTCGCCAAAATCTCGCGATTTCTTGCGCGTTGCGCCGGATCCTTTTCTTTGCGGAACGCAATTCGTGTATACAACCACATCCACGGAGCATAGAACGCATAGAAATAACTGATCGGTTTGATATGCGTATGGCGCACCTCGGTCAGCCGAAAGCCGGACATGCGCAATTCGTAGCGAAGCTCGGGAAACGTCGCCAGGCTGATGTGGTGCAGCGGATGACGGGCATTTTCGTTGAGCGGGCGGGCGTCACGCCCAAAGAATCCGCTGCCAAAAAAGCGCACGCGAGACCGCAGCGCCGTGATGTTAGGCGTCGTAACGATCAGCAATCCGCTCGGCCGAAGAATGCGCTGAAGTTCCGCGAGAAAGGTGTAGTGACTCTCCAGGTGCTCGATGCCTTCGGTGGAAATAACGGCGTCAAAAGTCCCATCGGGCCACGGCATCGGTTTGTTGAGGTCTACCTGGGCAAATCCTTGGCCCAGAATCGCTGCAGCATCCGCATCGCAATCGGCCCCGGTCACCGCGAAGCCTTTCGCGCGCAACGCCAGCGAGAGGGCCGCGCTTGATCCGCATGGCGCATCGAGAATATGCCCGCCCGGCGGCAGGCCGAACGTGCCGATTCGATCCAGCACCACTCGCTGAATGACCGTGAGTTGTGCCGCGCTCACGGCGCGCTCCAATTCCGCACCACGTCGTCGTACACGCGAATCGTGTTTGTCACCATGCGCTCCACGGAAAATCTCTGGATGATCTCATCCCGTCCTGCCTGGCTCAATCCCGTTCGCAACGTCGAATCGCTCATGATTCGCAGCATCGCCGCCGCGAATTCGCGCGCTTGCGGTTCGACAACCAAAGCGGTGCGCTGGTCGTCCACGACTTCTCCCAATGCGCCGCGCGCGGTCGAAATCGATGGCAGCGCCATAGCCATCGCCGTTTGCAGCGCCGTTCCCAGTCCTTCAAACTCCGACGGAAATACGAAAGCGTCCAGTGCGGCGTAAACTTCGTGTACGTTCGTCACGAAACCCGGAAAAAGCACCGCGCCTTGTTGGCCGAGGCGGCTGGTCAGCGATTCCAGATCTTTCCGGCATGCGCCGTCACCAGCCAGCAATAGTTTTGCGCCCGGATAAGTGGCGCGGACTTCCGGCAGGGCTTCAATCACATGCCGCTGGCCCTTTTCCGGCACAAACACGCTGACGCATCCGAACAAAAAATCCGCGTCTCCAATGCCCCAGCGTTTGCGTGCCAGCGCCCGTTCCGCCGCGGCCGGAAGCGCCGGAATCTCCACTCCTTCGTTTACGATGGAAATTCGCTCGACGAAGATTCCCGAATCCGTCAAACTCTTCGCGACATCTCTGCTATTGGCCACGAATCGCGTGACTGCGCGAAAACGCGCTTCCGATATGCGGTTCTTCTGCAACGGAAATCCGATTCGCCGCGAAAGCAGTAGCGGCGCGTGTTGGTGCGCTCCGGCCATCCATGCCGCCGTCAGCGCATGCGGCTCATTCAAATGCAGGAGTTGGAATCTTTGCGTCGCTGTCAGTTTGCGGAGGGCGCCCGCCGCCCAGCCGCGCAATCCCAGCCACCGCACGCCATGGACTGGAATCCCGCTTGCCGCCGTTCGTTGCGCCAGGGGCGATTCTTGCGCGGCCAGTAATTCCACGGCGTATCCTCGCTCGCGCAAGCCGCGCAGTGTCAGCAGCGCCTGACTTTGTCCTCCGCGCCATTCACGCTCGAGGTCGACGTACAGAATTTTCATGGAGTCGGCGTTCCGCCCGAACGTCGTTCATCTTCGACCAGCTTGCCGAGTTTTTCAAATTTCAGCCGCGTGCTTCGTGCAGCCATTTGCGCGATCAAAGCGCCCCGGTACCCGTCGAGAAAGCCGCCGCGCAGAAAATAATTGTGGAACCAGCTCCACGGCGTGGCCAACCAGACCGCGCCTCGCCAGCTCCGTTTGCCCCCCGCGTACATTTGCTGTGCCGCGAGTGTCGTGTAGCGTTCCACTTTGCTTTCGTGTTCCGCGAAAGAATTCACCGAGTAATGCAACAGATCGCCGCGCAGTCGTCCAGGCTGGCCTTCGAATCGCAATGCCTCGTGAATGATCCCGGAAAATCGCGCCGCGTCCCGCCGGTACAGCCGACGCTGAAAATCCGGATACCAGCCGGAAAAACGAATCCACTTCCCCAGGTACCAGGCGCGCCGCGCGACTTCGTAGACTGGCGATTTCGGCTCGCGTTTCTTCCAGTCCAACAGGGAAGTCTGCAGCCCGCTGCTCAGTTCTTCATCCGCATCCATCGAGAGAATCCACTCGTTACTAGCGGATTCCGCCGCGAAATTCTTCTGTTCGGAATAGCTGGTCCATGTCCGTGCCAAAAAACGCACGCCGTGCTGGTGCGCGATCGCTTCCGTCCGATCCGTGCTTCCCGCGTCGACTACAACGATCTCGTCGGCAACAGCATTGAGCGATGTCAGCAAACGGGAGAGATTGCGCTCTTCATTCAGCGTAATTACGCAGGCGGAGATGCGTTGGGAAGGATGCACGGCGCACAAGGGTTGTCGCCAGTATCTTACACCGTCAAATGCGGCAGTTCACTTCGGCAGGAAATTCACGCGAATCACGGTCGTGCCTACGCGAAATTGGCTGCCATCCTGCAGCATCGCCGCGCGTACTCGTTCTCCGTCAAAGAACGTCCCGTTCGTTGAATCCACGTCCTTCAAGTTGATGTAGGTGTCGCGCACTTCGAGCAGGCAATGATGCCTGGAGATTTCCGGATCGGCCAGCGGCACATCCGTGCCTTTTCGGCCAACCATCACGCGCGGTTTCATAAGCTTGTGAGTTTCGCCCTTGGATGGCCCTTCCGTGATGGTGAGCACCACCGTAGCTTTGGCCGGCAGCTTGAGACTCGGATCTTCCGGCGGCAATCGCAGATTGGACGACGAAGCATTGGCGCGCGCAAACGACGGCAGCGGCGAAATCACCATCGTGGCGTCAACGCGGGCTTGGATCTCCACCACCGTGGACTGTCCGCACTTCGAGCAGCGAAACTTCACCTTCGGATGTTTGTTGACTTCCGCATCCTTCAGCGCGTGCTGCGCCCCGCAATGAATGCACGCCGTCTCCATGACCTTTTGAAGTTATCACGCGCGACCGTTGACGGCTCCAAAGGCTGATTTGGTCATGCCCCATCAGTTACTCGAATCGGACTTCGGACGCCAAATTTGGGCTCGGGGTCCCTACTTTTTGCGGCGCTTCAGTTGTATCATCCCGCGCACAGTAAATCGGAGGCGCCCCTTGATGCGAAGGTCTGGAAAATTCTCCACTGCTATCGCCCTGTTGCTCGCGATTCTTGCTTCGCCGCTGAGTGCCCAGCAGCGTGCCGCGCTCGACTCGATGAAGACCGAGGCGGTCGCGGAAGTCGACAAGATGCAGACACTCACGCAGCAGATGGTCGACCAAATCTTCAGTTATAGCGAGCTCGGCTTTCAGGAATTCGAAACCTCGCGCTATGTCACCGGCATCCTCGAGAAAAATGGCTTCAAAGTCGAACACGGTACCGCGGGAATTCCCACGGCGTGGACCGCCGCGTATGGCAGCGGCAAACCGGTCATCGCATTTATCACGGACATCGATTGCATCCCCCGCGCATCGCAAAAACCAGGCGTCGCCTATCACGATCCGATCGTCGCTGGCGCACCCGGACACGGCGAAGGCCATAACTCCGGCATGGCCGTCAACGTCACCGCCGTCCTGGTTCTCAAAAAATTGATGGAAGAGCACAAAATCGCCGGCACACTCAAGATCGTTCCCGGAGTAGCCGAAGAAATTCTCGGCTCGAAAGCTGTCTTCGTTCGTGCCGGCGTTTTCAAAGACGTCGACCTCGTCCTCGGCACCCACGTAGAATCCGAATTCTCCACTTCCTACGCCACCGGGAACGGCGAGTGGAGCGGCCTAGTCTCGGTCCAATATTTTTTCCATGGCAAAGCCGCCCACGCAGCATCGGCCCCATGGGAAGGCCGCAGCGCGCTAGACGCCGTCGAGCTAATGGACACCGGCTGGGATTTCCGCCGTGAACATTTGCGCACCGCGCAGCGCTCTCACCGCGTCATCATCAATGGCGGCGATCAGCCCAACGTCGTCCCCTCCGAAGCCGCGGTTTGGTATTACTTCCGCGAAATGGATTATCCCCACATCAAGGCGCTCTACGATTTAGGAAACACCATGGCCGACTCCGCCGCGAAAATGACCGGAACCACTGTCGACCACCACCTCGTCGGCTCCGCATGGCCGCCCTTCTTCAACAAAGTCATCGCCGAGATCCAGCAGAAAAATATCGAAACCGTTGGCATGCCCAAGTGGACCGAAGCCGATCAAACTCTAGCCAAGGCGCTGCAAAAGGAAATCGGAGCAAAAGTCGAAGGCCTCAAAACCAAAGTTGAACTCCTCGCCGAACCCGAAAAGAAACAAGCTGGTGGAGGCTCCGACGATGTCGGCGATATTTCCTGGAACGTTCCCATGGTCTATCTGATGTACCCAGCCAACATTCCCAATCTTCCCGGGCACAATTGGACTGACGCCGTAGCTATGGCCACCCCGATCGCGCACAAAGGATCCACTGCAGGCGCGAAAGTCCAGGCTATGACCGCCCTCGACTTTCTCCTCCAACCGGAACTCGTGCAAAAGGCCTGGGACTATTTCCGCAACGTCCAGACCAAAGACCTGCACTACGAATCCTTCCTTGGCCCGGACGACCAGCCCATGATCGAAATGAACAGAGAAAAAATGGAGAAATTCCTGCCCGACCTGAAAAAGCATTACTACGACCCGTCGCGCTACAAATCTTATCTGGAGCAGTTGGGCATTCAATACCCGACGGTCAAATCAGCTCAGCCGTGACCAGCTAAGCCCTCGTTGCACTTCGGGCTGCGCAGCGCGGCTAACCCCTTTAGAATCAACACTTACGAAGGCGATAATATAGTTGACTCATCAGGGCAAACAAATCAAACTATCCCAAGCTCCAGCGAGTTGCGGAAGTTTTTTGTAGGGTTAGCGCCGCATCTTCTCGGGAAGAGGATGGTATTGGCTTTACAGGTCTACGTAGACGAGAGTGGAGAGGTAGGCCAAAGCCGCGCTTTCATAATGGCTGGCTTTCTTGCGTCGGTTGACACTTGGAACCGATTCGGTAAGGAGTGGCATCGTGTTCTTGGCATCCGGCCCCAACTTTCCTACTTAAAAATGTATGAAGCGTTTCATCAAATAGGACAGTTTTCAGGGTGGACGGAGAAGGCCCGCGATGATCGGCTAAGGGAACTGGCTGACGTTGCCGTTAATTGTAAGCTGAAAGAGTTTGTTTGTGGCGTTAGTGCTCAGGCGTTTAAGAATTTCGATATCAAAAGCCTTCTGCCGGCACCTGCAAATAGCCCCTATTTTCTAGGATTCCATAAAATGATTCGCACGGTTGCGGGTTATCTACTATCCGTGGAACATAAAGAGCGGTTCGAGATTTTCTTCGACGTTCACAAGATTTTCGGGTACCGAGCGAAAAAGTACTATCCGCTTGTTCAGATATTGGAGAAGAACACGCCGATGGGAGCGATTCTTCCGATTGAGCCTATATTCCGCGACGACAAGGAAACTTACCCCTTGCAAATAGCTGATATGGCTGCGTGGTTAGTGCGCGACAAGTGTGAAGGAAATGAGCATTGGCTGCTACAGCGATTCGAGAATGTCGAACTGTATGGCGATTTTCTTGGTCTGCCAGAGCTTATGAATATCGCAAATTCAGAGCCGATTGAATTGACCAGTGAGCAGCAATACGAGTGGCAGGAAGTCATAGATAGTCTGCATCTGGACATTCGAGACTAAAACCATGCTAGCATCAACAAATGGGCTCTCGTTCGTCACCCGAGTTCGATGCCTTCACGACTCTCGTAGATCGCGTACTTTCCGTTCCGCACTCCGAGATACAGACGCGCGTCGAGGCGCACCGCGAGGCTGCCGCGAAGAATCCGAACCGCCGAGGACCGAAGCCGAAGCGACGAGCACGAAAGCGGCAATAAGATGCGAAAGCAATCCACTACTGAATTGGCCCTGTTGGTTTTTTCAAAAACGCTTCAAGGGCTTCGTGCTCCGTGGGATTACGTGCCAGCGAGTCCAACGCCGCGCGGAACGTCTGGAAAGATGGGTCACTTTCCAGTCTCTTCCGCTCGCAGTGAAAAGCCTCAAGTGCGCTCGCGTCCGAAGCAACGAACACGTTGAATATTGCAGTGAATCCAAGCTGAAGG
>Ga0137403_10002311_pt1 | contig 23413 bp, 19 predicted proteins | sample CZOMad2_1_16fung_FD_122057 | JGI IMG/M metagenome (GOLD analysis project Ga0137403, IMG submission 122057) | Vadose zone soil fungal communities from Angelo Coast Range Reserve, California, USA - CZOMad2_1_16fungal (Hybrid Assembly) | ecosystem: Environmental > Terrestrial > Soil > Vadose zone...
AATGACCACCCTGCGCCACGCAATGACCTGTCTCTTCGCTATCGGCTCCGTGCTCGCGGCCAATTCCTGCGCCGCGTCGCCCTGGCCGCAGGGGGGCGCGCTGCGCGACCGCGCCGGTGCCTACGACGTCGAGGTGCTGGTCGATGGCGTGCCTGCCCCGACCTACGGCCACGACGGCGAGACCTACGTCATGGTCGGTGATCCGGCCGACCCGATCCTGGCCGACTACTACGCCTTCGGCGCGCACAACTTCGACACCGCCACTGCGCTCAAGGACATGGTCGCCAGCCCTGGCGGCACCACGATTGCCGGGTTGCATGCGATGGAACGAGCAGGCGTACGCTGCGGCCTTATGGATGCCGTCGTAGCTGCTTCGCAACGTGCCTCTGAACTGGGGAAGAACTAAGCTCGTGAACCTCTTCGTGGCCATTCTGCTGTTATTGCAATCTGCACCCAGCGTGGCGCCATTGACCAATGCCCATGCTCATAACGACTATGAGCATACACGACCTCTCTTCGACGCACTCAGCCATGGCTTCTGCTCGGTGGAAGCGGATATCTTCGTAACACCAGAGAAGACTCTGCTCGTCGGTCACAACAATGCTGACCTCAAGCCTGAACGCACTTTGCAGAAGCTCTATCTTGATCCGTTACGTCAACGCATCAAGGAACAGGGTGGCTGTGTCTTCAAAAACAGTAACGGCAAACCCGTCCCTTTCACGCTTCTGATCGATATCAAAACCGATGCTGCCAGCACCTATCCCGTTCTGCATGAAGTTCTCTCACAATATGCAGACATGTTTACTGAAGTGAGGGATGGCAAAGTTACCGAACGTGCCATCACAGTCATCCTCTCTGGCTCAAGGCCAAGTCTTAATGAGCTGGCTAAACAATCACCACGCTATGCCGGATATGATGGCAGACTCAGCGATCTTAACAGCGATGTCCCTGCTCATTTGATGCCTTGGATCAGTGACAACTGGGCCTTGAAATTCGGATGGAATGGCATTGGCACTATGTCTGTGAAGGATCGTGAGAAGCTCGATAATTTGATCGCCGACGTGCGCCGTGAATACGACGAAATCGCCAGGAATGACGTGCAGAAGGCTTTTTTTGTGTCGTTCGAGCAGGAAGCGTTGACGTTGCTCGACAATTATCTCGACCACGTCGAGGCCTATCTCGATGACAAGAAACTCGTCGATCCCTTGACGGAGGAGGAGCGCGCTCCGGATGAGAAGCTGATGCGCTCCATCGAGGACAAGGTCAAGGTGCCCGACAGCGGCAAGGATGCCTTCCGCAACGAGGTCTTCCGCAAGGTGGCGATGGCCCAGCGGCGGGGCGAACACTTTGACTACACGACCCATGAGAAACTGAAAGAGGCCATCGAAAAACAGCTCTTCGAGGAACGGCGGGATACGATCAAGTTGACCGTGTCGACGCGGAATCCGGATCCGGATCAACTCCGGAAGATCAACGAGGTCGTCGACACCTTGGTGCGCAAGGAAAACTATTGCGCCGAATGTGCCAACGAGCTGCTGAAATACGTCAGTAGCTTGCTGGCGCGGGAGAAGTAACCATGTCGGACATCCCGTGGGATCTGAGGCGGCGGGCGCTCAAAGATAGTATGCGCCATGATAAGCGCGTCAAGGAGGCCATCCGCAAAAACCTCAAGGAGCTAATTGCGGAGGAGAACATTATCACCTCCGATGGCCGCAAGCTGGTGAAAATCCCCCTGCGCTATCTGGATCAGTACCGCTTCCGCTTCGGCCAGATGGGGAGTGGGACGGGCCAGGGCAAGGGCCACGTTGGCGATGTCATCGCGCGGGAGAGTGAGCGTGGGGACGGCCACGAGCAGCCGGGAGATCAGCCGGGCGAGCAGGTCTATGAGGCCGAGATCGCGGTGGAAGAGCTGACGCGCATGATGTTGGAGGACCTGGCATTGCCATGGCTGGAGGAGAAAGATCAGCAGGAAATCACCACCACCACCTACACCTTCGACGAGGTGCGACGGAAAGGCTCGATGGCCAACATCGACAAGAAGCGTACCTTGCTCGAAAACCTCAAACGTCATGCCGCCCATAAGGAGCCGAAGGTTGGGGCGTTTCGCGATGCCGACTTGCGCTTCAAGGTATGGAGCGTGCGCGAGGAGCATCACTCCAACGCCGCCGTGTATCTGTTGATGGACCGTAGCGGCTCGATGACCACCGAGAAGAAATACATCGCCAAGAGCTTTTTCTTCTGGCTGGTGCGCTTCCTTCGCCTCAAATATCAGACCGTGGACACGGTGTTCATCGCCCACGACACCGAGGCGCAGATCGTCCCCGAGCAGGACTTCTTCACCATCAGCAACAGCGGTGGCACGATGTGTTCTTCCGCCTATCACGTGGCCCTGGAGCACATCCAGAAGACACACCCGAAGTCGCAGTGGAACAACTATGTGTTTCACTTCTCCGATGGCGATAACTGGGAGGAGGATAATCGACGTTGCCAGGAGCTAGTCACCCAGCTTCTTGACCATACTGCCATGGTAGGTTATGGCGAAATTCGCTATCGTGATGAGGCCACATTCTACGGTTGGGTGAAGTCCTTCAATCCGGCGTGGAGTACTTTGCACAAAGAGCTGAGCGGCATCACGCATCCGCGCTTTGTCACGACCGCCATCAAGCAGAAAGAAGACGTATATCAGGCGTTGCAGGCGTTCTTTGGCAGGCGTGAGGGAGCGAACGCTGCCCCTGTGCCTTCGTAGCAGTCTACGCACAGGAAACAGACGCAGCACCCCCAAGCGGCATGCATACGTCAAGTGTTGGGCGTACCGTCAGGGGCAGGGGCAATCGCAGGGCTCGCTCCTGCTTTATGACGCGTCGCCGGAGTCCTTATCTACGGACTCCGTAGCCACATCGGTCACCTCACCACCCAGATAGCTCCCCTCCTGAGTCAGCTGGGCCTGTGCCTCGGCGGCTTGTGAGCGTTGGTCCGCGCCGATGAGCTCCGGTTCATGTGCCTTCCCGCCTTCGAGAATGGCATCGGCGAGCGTTCCCGTAATCAGCCGAATGGAGCGGATGGCCTCGTCATTGCCTGGAATAACGTAATCGACATCCCCCGGATCACAGTTCGTATCCACAATGGCAATGGTCGGGATACCCAGACGTTTGGCCTCACGGAGGGCAATGCGTTCCTTGCGCGTATCGATAGCGAAGAGGGCATCTGGCAAGCGATCCATGGTTTTGATGCCCAGCAGGAAGCGCTCAAGCTTCTGCCGCTCCTTGCGCAACTGCATGGCTTCTTTCTTGGGGCGCAGCTCGAGCTGGCCCTCCGCTTCCATGTGCTCCAACTCCTGCAGTCGCTGGATGCGTTGGCGAATGGTGGCGAAATTTGTGAGCATCCCGCCCAGCCAGCGCTCGGTCACATAATACATGCCACAGCGCTGGGCCTCTTCGGTGACGGCTTCTTGGGCTTGGCGCTTGGTGCCGACGAACAGAAAGGTCCCCCCATCGGCCGCCAGCCGCCGTACCACATTAGCAGCCTGACGCAATTGTCGGAGAGTCTTTTGCAGGTCGATGATGTAGATGCCGTTACGCGCGCCGTAGATATACCGCTTCATCTTGGGGTTCCAGCGCCGCGTCTGATGCCCAAAATGCGTCCCAGCTTCCAGCAATTGCCGCAAGGTTACGGTCGCCACACTGTCTCTCCTCCCTGTGCATGCCTCCAACCCATCGTAGCGGTACCCGAGGCTCCGCGAGAGCTCCCAGGCATAGGGGCGGGCCTCGACCCACCCCTCACACACTTAGCCGAAGCGCTTCGACACCGTGTCCCAATTGACATTGCCCATGAACGCGTCGATGTATTTTGCTCGCTCGGTCGCCTTGAAATCGACGGTGTAGGCATGTTCCCACACATCCATGATCAACACTGGCTTAAAGCCGGCGATGTGTCCGACCTCGTGATCGCCAACCCAGTGATTGCTCAGGGCTTTGGTGTTGGGATCCTGGAACATGATAGCCCAGCCAATACCGCGCATGAGCCCGGTGTTCTTGAAATCCGCCTCCCAGGTTTCGTAGCTGCCATAGCATTCCTGGAGTTTCTTATACAACGCACCATCTTTGCTCAGTGGGGCGGTCGATTGCAGATTGTCGAAATAGTATTCGTGCAGCACCATACCGTTATACTCAAAGCCCAGGCGTCGCTTCAATTCGGCACAGTCGGGGGTATTATTCTTGCCATCCTTAATCATCTGGGCGATGGTGTCATTCAGGCGGTTGGTGTTCGTCACATAGCCTTGATACAGGGCGAAATGCACATCGAGCTGATCCTTGCTGAGGCCTTTCAAATTAAGCGTCCAGCTTCTGGCGGAGTATGCCATGAGTATCCTCCCCTTCTCTCGTCATGAAACGATCCTCGCCGTGGTTTCCATGGCGCATCATTGTCACGTGGCCTGTAGTCAACATCCCCTGCAAAACGCGTTATAATCGGAGCCACCTTGATTCATGCGGCCATCGCTGTGCGATGGCCAACATGGCCAGATCGCCCGAGAGCCACTCCGCAGTCTAAAGGTGGAGTAGCATATATTGGCTTGGATACAAACATGCATTATACTGATAGTGCCCGCTGCCTGGCAAGGGAAAGCCGCAAGGGAGCGCTCTACGATAGTCTCTGAGCCGCCTAGGCGGAAGCGATTGACTTCGACTCAGGAGATTCCTACAAGGAAAGGTGCAGACCAGTGGTGATTGATGAGTAGTGGAGGATGACCGACAAGGGAGTGCCCCATGATAAAAATTTACACCAAAACAGGAGATACAGGCGAAACCAGCTTGTTCGCTGGCGGCCGGGTCCACAAAGATGCGGCCCGCGTCGAAGCCTATGGCACCGTGGATGAGCTCAACGCCTGTCTGGGCATGATCTGCGCCCAGTTGGCGAACGACGACGTGCTGGAGTGCTTACGGCGCATTCAAACCGAGCTCTTCGATCTTGGAGCCGACCTGGCCACCCCTCTGAGTGCGACCACTCGCAAAGAGATCCCCCGCGCCCGCGAGGAGCAGACGACCCGCATGGAGGGGTGGATCGATCAGTATTCCGAGGGATTACCAGCGCTAACGCAGTTCATTCTCCCCAGCGGCTCGTTGCCGGGCGCCACCCTGCATTTCGCCCGCACAGTATGCCGGCGCGCCGAACGCCAAGTAGTGACCTTGAGTCGAGAGGAGGAGATCAACCCCGAGATTGTCCGCTATTTGAACCGGCTGTCCGATTTGCTCTTTGTGTTGGCGCGTGTGGTCAATCAGCGCGCGCAGATACCCGAGACGACCTGGCAGCCATAGCACCTTATCTAACTGGGCGTGCCACCACCTCGAAGCCGACGAGCACCTCGCTCTTCATGGGGACGAGAAACAACCGTGGCACGCGAATGTTGTATTCCTGCATGTCCATGTAGATTCGTCCCCGAGCTGTGACGCGCTCGTTGGCAATACTGACGGTCGTCGGCACCTTGACGTCGCGGGTGATGCCGTGCACCGTGAGCTTTCCTTGGAGCACCAGATCCCAACTGGCTGTGTTCGCTACGTGTTGTGGCGTCAGCAGCTTGTCCACACGAAACTCGATGGTCGGGAAGCGCTCCACCTCTAGAAAATCTTGGCGCATGTCGGCATCCCGCTCAGGGTGACCAGTATCCAGGCTCGCCGCATTGATGGTCACGGTGGCATCGGTGAGCTGGGGAGGGGCAAGCTGTTGCAGTATGAAACGACCTGTGAGCTGTTGCGTTTCTCCGCGGAAACTGTGCAGGCGTGCATCGGCATTGAACCAGACGCGGCTCTCGGCCGGATCGAGGCGGAACAGCATGGGAGCGTCGCTAGCTGCGAGGGCGACACTGCACACGATCCCCCATGCGATCAGCACCAACACAAACGCCACACGAATCACCACGTCTTCCTTCCGGAGGCACCTCACAATCAGCCAATGAATGCTGGGCTGGCATGGGCTCCGTGGACCAGCCCCTCTGCTCAGCACGCAAAATGCCAGACGTATGGTTCTCCCGTCCCGACAGGCTCACACGTCTTGGCGACTTGTGACGATTCTGCTATCTTAAACGGCGCACACGCAAAATTGCCCCTGTGGTCTCTGCTCATCTCTCGTGGAACGAGCGACGGCTATGGTGGATGACAACACCCGTCTGCGTCACAACATGGTGACGCAGCAACTGATCAAGCGTGGCATCGAGGATCCACGCGTGCTTCAGGCTATGCGCGACACCCCACGGCACCGCTTTGTGCCGGCGCGCCATCGTGCCATGGCCTACGAGGACATGCCTCTAGCCATCGGCCATGAGCAGACCATCTCACAGCCGTTGATGGTGGCGATGATGACAGCGGCGCTGCAGTTATATGGCCATGAGCGTGTCCTGGAGATCGGCACAGGTTCCGGTTACCAGGCGGCGATTCTGTCCCGCCTCGTTGTCGCGGTGTTTTCGATCGAACGCATCCCCGAGTTGGCCTCCCAAGCCCGTGCCACATTGGCCATGGCTGGGATTATGAACGTCCATGTGTTCGTTGGAGATGGGAGCTTGGGGTTGCCGGAGCATGGGCCTTACGATGCCGTTGTCGTCACCGCCGCGTCCCCAAAAGTTCCGCCGGCATTGGTCGACCAACTGAAGCCGGGTGGGCGACTGATCATCCCTGTGGGAGATCGGTATGAGCAAACGCTCATACGTCTAACGGCGACAAGCAATGGACCCCAGGTCGAGCGTCTCGGTGGATGCCGGTTCGTCCCCCTGATTGGCCAACAGGGCTGGCTTGGAGGCGAGATACCACAGACGGAGGGTCCGTAGGTGCTCGCTCAGCGCTCACACACATGGGTATACGTGGAGAGGAAAGCGGGGACTGCGCCACGTGTGCTCCCTTCTAACTCATCGCCTTCATGACTCGAGCCGTTAGGAAACCACTGGTTGCCCCTGACCCGAGCTGCGGGGGAGCACGCCATCGGCCGCTCCCCCGCAGCTCGGCATAACTAAAGGCGAACGTTAATTCTCTTTACTCTTTACCAGCGGAACCCCATTTGGACTGGAATTCATCGCCCGCGAGCTTGTAGTAGTCCGCATTCTTTTCGATGAAGGACCGCCATTTATCCGGCGTGTCATCAGCCGTAAAGATCGCGGTGACAGGGCATTCAGGTTCACACACACCGCAGTCGATGCAGGTATCGGGATCGATGTAAAGTTGCTCGGCGGCGTCGAATTCTCCCTCTTCCGACGTGGGATGGATGCAATCGACCGGGCATACCTTCACGCAGGCGGTGTCCTTTACGCCGATGCAGGGTTCGGCGATGATATAAGCCATGTCTCCAGCTCCTTATGCAAGGGTACTTAACGTCCCACCAGGAGATTTCACTCTTATTGTACCAAGATCCCCAACACTTGCCAAGCTTTTTGCCTGCCACAACTGACGGCGACGCGGCTTGATACTTGACTTATACACACCTTAACAGCCCTGTCAACTCAGCCGTCGCCTAGCGGGCTGCCCGCTCACTCTCCAGGCCTCCTGACCCACGGCTCGCCGACAGCTGCCCAAGTACGGCAGGGCAGCGACCAGGGCCACCAGATGCAGCACGAACGTCATCCAGAAACCGAAGCGGAAAATCGCTGGACCACTGAGATGCCCACGTTCGTAGACCACCACCGTAAAGGGACTTGCCGCTGGATGGCGAGCGCCCGGTACTGTAGCACACCCGGAATATCCAGGCAACACACACCCATACCCGCAACAATCGCAGTTGAACACCCAGCTTTGTGGAGTAAAATAAGAGACTCGCGGAGGCCTCGTCCTGGCTGATGAACCTCTGAGTATAGGGCCAAGAGGCAACCGCGACGCTACCGACAGACGGACATGTATCCAGCGTGTGAACAGGGGGTGAGAGGGTATGGCGGTACCATCGATGCAGAACGAGATGGATTCCGATACGTACCAAATGGCCGTACGCCAACTCGACCTGGTAGCCGAGCGTCTGGGCCTCGAGCGCGGCATCCAGGAGAGGCTGAAGCTGCCACAGCGCTGTATGGTGGTGAGCGTACCGGTGCTGATGGATAACGGCGAGACGCAGGTGTTCATCGGGTATCGAGTCCATCACAACCTCGTCCTTGGGCCAGGGAAGGGGGGCCTACGCTATCACCTGAGCGTGAGCCTCGGGGATGTGAGCGCCTTGGCCATGTGGATGACGTGGAAGTGCGCGTTGGTGGGACTGCCCTTCGGTGGTGCTAAAGGGGGTGTCCGTTGTGACCCCACGACCATGTCTCCTCATGAACGCGAACGCCTAACCCGTCGCTATACCCAGGAGATCCTGTTAGTCATCGGCCCACAAGTCGACATCCTCGCCCCTGATGTCAACACCAACGAAGAGACCATGGCCTGGATCATGGACACTTACAGCATGCAGGTCGGCTATTCCGTGCCGGGCGTGGTCACCGGCAAGCCCATCGTCATTGGTGGGTCGCTGGGGCGGCGGGAGGCTACCGGTCGAGGTGTGGTGTACTGTGTGCAGGAAGCTTGCGCCCTGCAGAAGATGCCGATACAGGGGGCGCGCGTTGTGGTACAAGGGTTTGGCAATGTGGGCTCTGTGACTGCTGCGCTCATGCATGAGCTGGGCGCTCGCGTCATCGCCGTCAGCGATGTTCAGGGCGGCGTCTATCACGCGAGCGGGCTTGACATCCCCAAGCTGTTAAAGCATCAGCAAGAGAAGAAAACGATCGGCGGCTTCCCAGAGGCGCAAGCTATCACCAATGCCGACCTCCTCACCCTGCCCTGTGACATTCTGGTGCCTGCAGCGCTGGAACGCCAGATCACCGTAGATAACGCCCAAAAAATTCAGTGTCGGATCCTGGCCGAGGGAGCCAATGGCCCCACGACCCCTGACGCGGATGTCATCCTGCGCCAGCGCGACATCTTTGTGATCCCGGACGTCCTCTGCAACGCGGGCGGGGTCACCGTGTCGTATTTCGAATGGGTGCAAGATCTGCAAAATTACTTCTGGACGGAAACTCAGATCAACCGCCGTCTCAGGCAGGTGCTGATCAAAGCCTTCCGCGAGGCGTATGCTGGGGCAGAACGTGCCCAAGTGGACATGCGCACGGCGGCGCTGATGTTGGGAGTCGGCAGAGTTGCTCAGGGCGAACGCGTGCGCGGGCTGTTTCCGTGAAAAACAGGACGGACGACTGAGCAGTATAAGAACTGCACTCAGTTCCGAGTCCTCAGTCCTCAGCACTGTGCTCTTACCAGTCCCCATCTCGACGCTTCAGCGTGCGCAGCAGGGGAAGACCAAGCGTCAGGGCCAAGCCATAGCCAAGCAAGCCGGCGACCGACAGTCCCTTGACCATGGGGCCGATGTGCGCCTGGATGAGCAGCGAACCACCGATGATCATCGCACAGACCATCGCCCCGCGAATGGCGCGATGCCACATCTGTTCCCACTGTTGAAGGACATGAGCTTCTGTGCCCGGCATCAACTCCACCCGCACGCGGCCTTCTTCGACAGACTGGAGAATGCGCTCCAACCGTTGGGGCAATCGGCGCACGAGATGGATGACTTGACGGGTCGTGCGCCACCCGGTTTTGAGCAAGGCCTCCGCTGACAACCGGAGACGCATGAGGCGTTCGACCTCCCAGCGCGCTTCTTCCACCAGCGCAAAGGCGGGATCGAGGGCTCGAATCACCGCCTCAAGGGTCATCATGGTTTTCCCTAACAACACCAGATTCGAGTGCACTTTCAGACGATGCTTGCGTCCCATCTCGAACAAGGTCTCGAGAATGTGACCGAGGGAGATGTCGCGTAAGGGCAGGTCCAGATGCTCTGCCAGCAACTCATCGATCTCATACTGAATGGTCCGCCGATCCAAATCCGCCGGCATCAGCCCCAGCGCGATGCATTCATCTAAGAGCGCCTCAACGTCTTGTTCCATAATAGCGAGCAAGATCGTCACCAGCCCGGCCAGGCGATCGCGCGAGACGCGTCCGATGATACCGAAATCGAGCAACCCGACGCGGCCATCGGGCAAGAACAGGAGATTGCCAGGGTGGGGATCAGCGTGAAAGAAGCCGTCTTCGAAGATTTGCTTCAGGAAGGCCTTATAGAGATTGGCCGCGATGTGGTGGCGCTCTTCCACTGAGCGGCTGAGCGCTTCGCGCAATCCCTGACCGACCATATACTCGATGGTGAGCACACGCGGCGCCGAATATTCCCAAACCACTTGTGGAATCACGATCCCCGGCATGTCGCGCAGATGCTGCCGGAGCCGATCAGCATTCCGCCCTTCGCGCCGAAAATCCAGCTCCAGCAGGATGGTTTTGCGGAATTCGTCGACCAGTCCCCCAGGGTCATAGCGCCGGCTCTCGGGGATACGGCGGGCCAACAGATGCGCCAGATGCTCCATAATGGCAAGATCCTTCAAGATCATCTGACGAATTTGCGGCCGTTGCACTTTGACAATTACCTCCTGGCCGGTTTTCGTGCGCGCCAGGTGCGCCTGCGCAATGGACGCCGAGGCCAGTGGCTCGGAGGCAAACTCTTCGAAGACGTCCTTGACGTCCCGGCCAAACTCCTCCGCGATCAGCCGCGCCACCTCTGCATAGGAGAAAGGCGGCACCGCATCCTGCAACTTTTCGAATTCGCGGACATACTCCTCAGGCAGCAAATCTCGCCGAATGCTGAGGATCTGACCGAATTTGATGAAGGTAGGCCCGAGCTCTTCGAAAATCATCCGTAGACGCTCGGGGAGTGAAAACGAGATCGCTTCAGGCGGGGGCTGTCGCCACCAGCGCACCCCGGGGAGACGCAGGCGCTGAGCCACATGGCCGAGGCCGTGCCGTAGCAAAACACGACCGATTTCTCGCAAACGGGGGAGATCGCGCAGCGTGTCAAACCAGCTGATCATGCGCTATCCTTAGTGGCATGAGAAGAAGAATGGAAAGATCGTCCCTGTCAGGCTGAACTCGCAGGGGTGGGGGAAGGAGGTACTACTCGCCCTGCACAGCCGAAGAATCCCCCACGTTAAGGCGCTTATATCCTCCCTTGACAAAGGCGTGCTCGCCGATGAGGGAACGCTGCAGGAGGGCATCGTGGACCATTGCTCCCTCATTGATGATGCTGTCGCTGATAATCGAGTGTTCCACCACTGCCTGGGAAGCGATGGAGACGTACGGCCCGACGACCGACCGGCGAATTTGAGCCCCGGCCTCGATGCATACGGGAGGAATGATCACCGACTCGATGGTATCGATGAGCCGCTGATGGCCATTTTCCAGGAGCACACGGTTGGTGTCAAGGAGGGCCTCGATCGTGCCGCAATCGTACCAACCCCGCACCGGGGCCGCCTCAAGGCGATAGTCCTCATCCAGCATGAGCTGAAGGGGGTCGGGGAGATAAAACTCCCCCTTGACCGTACGTCCTTCGCGCATCACCCGCTCGATGTATTGCATCAGGCCAGGCCCATCCCTCAGATAGTACATCCCAATCATCGCCAGGTTCGATGGCGGCAACTCCGGCTTCTCAACCAGGCGCACGATACGCTTGCCCTCAAGTTCCACAAGGCCAAAGCGTCGCGGGTCGTCTACCTCACGTACCCAGATTATCCCATCGCCTTGATGGGTTTCGATCTGGCTCAGGTCGGCGTCGAACAAGGTGTCATTGAAGATGATCAGGACGTCCTGATCGATGTACTGACGAGCCAGAAAGATCGCGTGCGCGGGGCCCTTGAGTTCCATTTGACGGACATACCGCACAGGCACCGGCGCCGTGGCGTCGAGGAACTGCCGGATGCTCGCTTCTTTCGACTCATCGGGATCGATGATGAGGATCAATTCCTCCATGGGCAACGAGCGAATGCGGTCGACGAGATGGCCCAGAATCGGCTTTCCTGCCACTCGTACCAGCGACTTCGGTTTGGTATGCGTATGAGGGCGCAAGCGCGTTCCTTTGCCAGCGACGGGCACGATGACTTTCATACATCTCCCTCCTGATCAATATTTGTCTATCATTGAAACCCCATTATAGCAGGGGACCTTTCCTAACGTCGAGCGCCGAGGTGCCGGTTGCCTGGATAGAATTGACAGCAGGCCTGTGCCATGCCACAGTGTCGGCAGTGTGTGGGACAAAGAGTCGCCCAACAGGGGGAGATGTCCATGCCACGTTTCGATGTTGAGCGCTTTCGGCGTTTGCTGCGGACGGGCGTCCTGGGGCAGAGCTGCCATGCCTTCGAGGTGCTGGCTTCGACGAATACCTTCCTGTACGCGCTGGGGCAACGAGGAGATCCCGAGGGCACCATCGTGCTCGCCGATGAGCAAACAGCGGGTCGCGGCCAGGCTGACAAGGTCTGGATCTCGCCGCCGCGGCGCAACCTCTATGTGTCCGTGCTTCTGCGCCCATCGATCGCCCCTGCACAGGCGCCACTGTTATCGCTTCTGGCAGCTGTCGCACTGGTAGATACCCTGAGTCAGCAGGGGGCCGCCTGCGGCATCAAGTGGCCCAACGATGTCCTCATCCAGCAGCGCAAAGTAGCAGGGATCTTGACGGAGATGGAAACGTACCAGGATGCTGTCCAGTTCGTGGTGGTTGGCATCGGCGTGAACGTCAACATGACCCAGGAGGACCTGGAGAACCATCTGGGATCAGTGGCCCAGCCGGCGACATCGTTGCAGGTGTCGTTGGGACGCGAGACTTCCCGAGAGGCGTTACTAGCTGCCCTCATGGGGAGCCTGGAGGCGTGGTATAGCCGGTTCATCACCCAAGGGGAGACAGTCTTGCAGGCGGCGTGGGAGGCGCGCTCGCTCATGCATGGCCGCCGCATCCGCGCTCGGACGGCCGGCGCAACCTGGGAGGGCACGGCCGAAAGCATTGATCAAGCCGGCCGTCTGCGGCTGTGTCAAGATGACGGCGCCTCGGTTGTGCTCACATCCGCGGAGGTGCGTTTCCTGGACTGAGCCGGTTCTTGACCGGACTCTCCTGCTTCCGTTATGGTGAGCACCATCTAAATCAGATGGATGCCTGTGATGACGAGGAAATGATACTCACGCTCAAAGACATTGAGGCAGCGCGGCAGACGATCGATAGCGCCATTGGTCTCACCCCATGCCAGTACTCAGGCTTTCTGAGCCGTCTCACCGGCGCGCAGGTCTATCTCAAGCTGGAAAATCTGCAGAACACCGGATCGTTCAAGATTCGCGGCGCCCTCAATAAGCTCAACACCTTGAGCCCTGAGGAACGGCGTGGCGGCGTCATCGCAGCGTCGGCGGGGAATCATGCCCAGGGCGTCGCCCGAGCCGCCCTGCAATTAGGTATCCATGCCACCATTCTGATGCCGGAGGCGACGCCGATCACCAAGGTCGAGGCCACCAAAGCCGCTGGTGCGGAGGTCATTCTGCAGGGGGAGACGTTCGATGATGCCATGAGCGTGGCGCGATCCCTGGCAGCTGAGCGCGGCTTGACGATGATTCATCCCTTCGATGATCCAGCCGTCATCGCCGGCCAGGGGACGATCGGCCTCGAAATGTTGCAGCAATTGCCCGAGCTGGGGGCCGTGGTGGTACCGGTTGGCGGGGGTGGGCTGATCTCCGGCATCGCCGTCGCCTTGAAAACCTTACGCCCAACCATTCGTATCATCGGTGTCGAGGCCGAGCAAGCTGCCTCTGCCGTGCTCTCACGCCAGACGGGTCGGGTGATGGAACTGGGCGCCATCAAGACCATCGCCGATGGCATCGCCGTCAAGCGCGTGGGGGATCTCACCTTTGCGCTTATTCAGCAATATGTTGACAATCTCGTCACGGTGAGCGACGAGGACATCGCGGCGGCAATTCTCATCTACATGGAACGCATCCGGGTGGTGGTCGAGGGGGCTGGCGCGGCATCCCTCGCGGCCCTGGTCAGCCATAAAGTAAAACTCGATGGCGTGTGCACGGGGGTGGTGGTGAGCGGGGGCAACATCGATGTGCAGATGGTGGCGAAGATCATCGAGAAAGGCCTGGTGCGCACCGACCGCCTGCTGCGCATCACGGTCCAGCTACTCGATATGCCCGGCGCACTCGGCCGTCTGTCAACGCTGCTGGGGCAGTTGCGAGCCAACATTCTACAGATCTCACACGACCGCCTGACCAGCGACCTGCCGTTAGACCGCGCCATCGTGGACATCAGCCTCGATACGCGCAACCGCGAGCATCAGCAGGAGGTCATGCAGGCGCTCGACCAAGCTGGGTATGCACCCCGGCGAAAGGATTGAAACGTGGGGAGACTACGTGGTGTAGTAGGCGTTCTCCTTTATATAACCTTCAGTTAAATCACAGCCCCAGACACGCGCTGAAGCGTTCCCGATCCCCAAATCCACGCCGATTTCTACCTCTTTCTGCCCGAGATATTTCTGCAACGTCTGCAGATCGCATTCCACTGGGGAGCCTAACTCGAAGACGGCGGTCGGACCGAAGCGAAGGGACGTGCGGTTGGGTTCGATGTCTTGTTCGTCGGCGCACTTGCCCACCGCCATGACGACGCGCCCCCAATTGGGATCGCAACCATACACCGCCGTTTTCACCAGCGGCGAGTTCACTACGGCTTTGGCGACGAACTTCGCCTGGCGGGGATTCTTTGCGCCGGTGACCTGCACGGTCAGGAGTTTGCTGGCGCCCTCGCCGTTGCGGGCGATTTCGCGCGCCAGATGCTCAGAGACTTCGATCAACGCCTCCTCGAAGGCCCGACGATTCACCGCTCCCGCCAGGCCATTGGCCATCAGCACCACGGTGTCGCTGGTGCTGGTATCCGTGTCGATGCTGATCGCGTTGAACGACCGGTCCACCACGCGCCGCAGCATCGGACGCATCACCTGCGACGGCAGGTCGGCATCGGTCATGATGTAGGCGAGCATCGTTGCCATGTTGGGCTCGATCATCCCCGCCCCTTTGGCAATGCCGGCCACGACCGCGGATCCCACTGGCCGCGAGATATACTTGGGGTACATGTCCGTGGTCATGATGGCACGCGCCGCCAATTCCAGGTTGTTGGGCCGGAGCTCATCGCGAATCCCCTTCAGACCCGCGCGGATTTTATCCATCGGCAAATGTCGCCCGATCACCCCAGTTGAGAAGGGAAGAACATCGCGTGTATCGATGCCCAGCTCACCGGCCACCAGTCGACACATCTCGACCGCGTCTTCGATGCCGCGCTGGCCAGTCGCCACATTCGCGTTCTTACTATTCACCACGATCGCCTGGGCATAGCCATCAGAGATGTGCGCCCGCCCGACGATGACTGGTGCACCGGGAAAACGGTTACGGGTGAACATGGCGGCTGCACGCGCCCGCACAGTGGAATAGATCACCGTCATGTCGAGCGTTTCATCCTTTATGCCCACGTTCTTCGCGGCCGCCAAAAATCCCTGGGGTTGTTGGTGCATGACCGGTGATTCGGGGTTCATCTCCGCTGATTCCTCCCTTCCCCACCCCTTCCCATTCCTCCCTCATCGAGGGGGAGGGTCAGGCTGGGGGGGCTATACCACATGGCTACAAGCCCTGCTGAAGCTGTGCCAGTCGTACTGAGACGTGATTATAGGCCCCTAACTTGCCGTGATGGCTGATGATGTTACCTGTCAACTGGTTTGGTGTGCCGCCAGCGCCGAGCCATGTCCCCTGGCTGGTAAAGAGCGTATCATGACGTTGGTGGGCATCAACCTGGATGCGGACCCGCATGCTGCCGTAAGGCGATTCGACCAGCGCCTCTTCTCCTGGCGCCAGCCCCGCCTCCGCCAACACCTGCGGATGCGCCCATACCTGGGGCAGCTGGTCGCGGTCGCGATCGAGCACCTGCGAGTTCAGGCGGGTGTTGGTTTTACCGGTAATCAGATAGAGTGGGTAGTCGACGGTCGGTCGGAAGTCCTCTCCCCATGCCGTGAGAAACTCAAATTTCTGCGAGGGTGTATAAAATTTCCGATCCGCAAACGGCACATCCTGCGCCAACGGGTGACGCACCCAGCCCTCGGCCCGCAAACGGTCCAGGGTGATGCCATAGCCCTGCATCGGCGCGATCAGGCGGCGAAGCCATTCACCTGTTGAGCCAGCCATCTCAGCGCCGAATCCGAGGCGCGCGGCTAGACCTTGAAAGATGGCCAGGTCCGACTTGGCCTCGCCACAGGGTGAGACCACCGGTCGCACATAGCTGAAATAGGCGTGCCACCAATCCGTCACCAGCAGGTCTTCCTCTTCCACAAAGGTCGTGGTCGGCAGAAATAGATGGGCGTATTGGGCCGTATCCGTCAGGTAGATATCGCTGACGACCACGTGCTCGGTGCGCCCCAGCGCCTGGCGCACCAGGTCGGAGTTGAGGGCCTGGGTGACGGGATTGGCGCCGCAGACCCACGCGAGACGGACAGGCGGATCCTGGGCCTCTAGTAGATCGCGCCCGATGCTTGGTCGCAGCACCAGGCGCCGGGTTTTTGCCTGATCGTCGGCCATCCATGACTGGTCGATCAATGCCGGCAGACGGGACGCGTAATTCACCCCACCGCCGGGCACCCCAATATTGCCCGCCAAGGCTGCCAGCGCATCGATGAGTTGGAACACCTCGGCGCCAGCCATCCAGCGCTGCGGCCCCATGCCCAGATGAATGCTCCCCGGCTTCTGGGTGCCATAGCGCCACGCCAGGTCGTCGATAGTCTCAGCGGATAACCCCGTCTGATTGAGGATCGTTTCTTGATCGACACCCCCCAACACTTTCTGAAAATCAGCGAGATTGGCCGTGGCGGTGGTCAGAAACTCCCAGTCCACCAGTCCTTGCCGCAACAGCGACTGCGCCAGGCCGATGGCCAGATAGGCATCGCCCCCGGGCTTCAGTGCCACATGCTGGTCAGCATATTTCACCGTCTCCGTGCGGCGGGGGTCGATGACCACCACCGTCGCTCCGCGTTCCCTGGCGGTCTTCAGCAGGGGGAGCATGTGGATATTGGTGACGACGGGGTTACGCCCCCAGATCAGGATCGTGCGGCTATTCAAGAGATCCTGGGGGGCATGGCTACGCACGGCGCCATAGCTGCTGAGCTGCCCAGCGATTCCAGCACCCGAACACAGGCTCCCCACCGCCTCGGTGACACCGCCCCAGAGGTTGAAAAAACGACTATTGAGTGCCTTCAAAAGGCCCATGGAACCAGCACTCTGATAATGCAGCACCGCCAGCGAGCCGTCCTGCGCCTTCAGGGTGGTGAGCCACTCCGCCAGCGTATCGAAGGCGTCATTCCAGGTGATGCGGCGCCACCCCCCTTTGGTGCGCTGGAGCGGGTGCAGAATACGGTTTGAGCTGTAGACCCGTGAGGGATATTGATAGGTCTTTTTGCACAGAAACCCGCGCGTGAGCGGGTGGTCGGCATTGCCCTCTAGTCGAACCAACCGGCCGTTCTCTACATGGGCGATCACCGCACAGGCATCGGGGCAGTCACGGGTACAGGTCGTGTGAACAATGGACATCGCCCTATCCTTCACTAGCGCTTTAGGCTCTTGGCCACGGCAGAGATCACCGTCCAAGGATAACAAGCCTCCAACGCGAGATCTTGAACCTTGAACTTTGACTCGATTTACGCCGGCACACAGAGCAGGACGCGCAGATCCTCAAACCCAGTGGCATACTCTTGCCAGGAGCGCCCCCCATCGAAGGTCCCCAGGAGTTGCCCGCAGAGCGTTCCGGCGAACAGATGGCGGGGTTGGAGGGGATTCATGGTGACCGTCCAGAGGGTACTCTGCAGGGCGACGTCCCCCTGGAACCGTGTCCAGGTTGCACCCATATCGACGGACCGATACAAGGCGCCTTCATCGCCAAAGGGTGCCACACCTGCCGTGACATACAGCACGTCAGGGTTATCGGGAGCGACCGCTAGACTCCGAAAATAGGTCAGAGCCAAATCATCTTTCAGGCGCAGTGCCGTCCAATGCTCGCCCCAGTCGCCACTCCGGAAAATATCCGAGGCCGTGGCCACATGCAAGGTGGGTGGCGACGAGGCGCACACACAGAGCGCATGCACATCGGGGTCCGTGAGCCCCTCATTGATCGTCTCCCACCGACGGCCCCCATCGACACTCCGCAGCAAACCACCCACTTCGATGCCAACGTAGATGGTCTCGCTATCCTCGGGGTCAACCGCGATGCCGGTGATCCGCGTCGTGGCCGGGAGCTCCAACGCCAATTGCCCCCAGGTCCGTCCCCCATCGTGGCTGCCATACACCCGCGCTGGGCGTGTGCCGGCAAAAATCAGGTCGGGATCTTGGGGACAGATGTACAGACTCCACACCTCGATGGTCTCGTCGATGCTGCGAATCGGCTTCCAGCTTAAGCCGCTATCCTGGCTGCGAAAACAGCCATGGTCGGTGCCAGCGAACAGGAGACTAAGATGCTGCGGGTGCGCGACCAGCGCGCGCACATCGCACTGTGGCGGTAAGCCGTAATTGACGGCCTCCCAGTGTTCGCCGCCATCCCGACTGCGCTGTACTCCCTGCCCGATCGTTCCAGCATACAAGAGCTCATCGAATTTGCTGCTGTATCCGCGTTGCATCCTGACTCCTCCCCGTGCCTTGTGGCCGAGCCACAGAGGGCAGCATGCCCTGTACTGCATGTCTGGGATATTGGGGCGGATAGGCTCAGTTGTCAACACAAAATGTGCGTGCGAGAGCGCACAAGGTCGACCAGACCCCACCACAGGGCTATGTCTTGACAAGAGGCGTCTCGCTTCCTACACTGCGGGGTCTACGGGTTATTTCAGCCCGATCCCAGTGCGGCACTCCCTTTGCCCCCTCAGGCGAGAACGCACGCGCCCGATCCTCTGATAGAAAGGAGTGGGTGGCTATGGGCCTCGTCGTCGGCACACCGACCACACGCATCGATGCCCTCGAAAAAGCGCTCGGCAACGGCAAATTCGCGGCAGACATCCAGCTCCCAGGCCTCTTGCACGGTAAGCTGCGCTTAAGTGACCAGGCCCATGCCCGCGTGCTCTCCATCGATACCAGTGAAGCCGAGCGCCTGCCCGGCGTCAAGGCGGTGCTGAGCGCCTGGAATACGCCGGAATATCGTTTTGGCAGCGAGTTTCAAGACCAGACCCTGTTCGCTCGGGAGAAGGTGCTACACCGTGGGTCGATACTGGCAGCGGTGGCTGCCGTGGATGCGGAAACCGCTGAAGAGGCCGTGCGTCGCATTCGTGTGGTCTATGATCCCCTTCCCGCCGTGACGCATGTCCTGGAAGCGATCAAGCCCGACGCACCGATCTTGCACGAGCAGTTGGCCACTTACCCAGGCGTCAATCCGGCGCATATCCGCGGCAACATCTGCTCGCAGTCGATGGTGGCGTGGGGCGATGTCACCGAAGGGTTTCGCCAGGCTGATCGCATCTTCGAGCATACCTTTACGACCTCGACTGTGCACCAGGGCTATCTCGAGCCCATGGCCAGCGTGGCGCAACTCGAGCCGGGGGGCAAACTGACGCTGTGGACCAGTACTCAGGGTACCTATGTCGTACGCTCGCGGCTGGCATCCCTGCTTGGCATCCCTCTGCACAAGGTGCGCGTGATCGTGCCCCATGTCGGTGGTGGCTTTGGGGGGAAATTGCAGACGGTGCTAGAGCCCTACTGTGCATTGCTGGCCCAGCGGACAGGGCACGCGGTGAAAATCGTGCTGTCACGCGAGGAGGAGTTTTTCCTGGGGAAACCACGCTCGGCGGGGGTGATTCACCTGAAAACCGGCGTCACACGGGACGGTATGCTGGTGGCTCGGCAGGCCCTGATGTACTTCGATACCGGCTTTGCCTGTCATCCACGCAGCACCGAGATCGCCCCGACCGTCATCCGTGGCCCCTACAACATCCCCCATGTGCGGTTTGAGGCCTACTGCGTGTATACAAACAAGATGGGGTGCGGATCGTTCCGCGGACCAGGGGGGATCCAGGCGCACTTCGCCGGAGAATCCCAGATCGACATCATCTGCCGCGACCTCGGCCTTGACCCGGTCGAGTTTCGGCGTCGCAACGGCGTGCGTGAGGGTGGGACCTCGGGCGCTGGGGTTCGACTGCGCCATGTTGGCATGCGGCAAGCGCTGGATCGTGCCGCCGAAGCAGCCGACTGGGGGAAACCGCTGCCGCGGCAGCCGGGCAAACGCGTCGGCCGCGGGTTGGCCTGCGGCGAGTGGCGTCTGGGCGGCGGACGAGGGTCTGGGGCCTGGGTCAAGCTCAACGAAGATGGGACGGTGCACCTGATCGCCGGCATGAGCGAGATCGGCAGCGGTTCCAGCACTGCTATGGTCCAGATCGCTGCCGAGGTCTTGGGGGTGGGAGCCGACGCCGTGGCACTTATCAGCGGCGACACCGAGACCACGCCGTTCGACACGCTCACCGCCGCCAGCCGCGTCACCGTCTCCGTCGGCAATGCGGTCAAGCGTGCCGCCACCGATGCACGCGACCAGCTATTACAATTGGCTGCGGAACGGCTCGAAGCGAATGTCGCGGACCTCGATTGCCGCGACAGTCGTATCTTCGTCAGAGGCTCGCCAGAACGCGGCTTCGGACTTGGGGAGCTGGCCCGTTACGCCCAAACCCTCGGCCCTGGACCGATTCTTGGCCGTGGCGCCTTTTCATCCCGTCCACCACAGTCGCTGCACACCTTTGGCACGCAGGTCGTCGAGGTGGAAGTCGATGAGGAGACCGGACAGGTGGTGCTGACGCGCATCGTCGCCGCCCACGACGTGGGCTGTGCCATCAATCCGCAGGGGGTCGAGGGTCAGATCCAGGGAGGCGTGACGCAGGCGATCGGCCATACCCTGATGGAAGAGGTGAAGTATGCTGCCAATGGTGATCCGCAGAACGCTGGATTCCTCGACTACAAGATCCCGTCCATCCTCGACCTGCCGCTGATCGAGCCGGTCATCGTCGAAGAGGCTGATGAAGAAGGTCCGTTTGGTGCGCGCGGCATCGGCGAACCGCCGATACTCGCCATGGCCCCGGCTATCGCCAACGCCATCGAGGATGCCGTTGGGGTGCGCATCACCTCGCTGCCGATCACCGCCGAGAAGGTGCTGCAGGCGCTTGGGGAACAAATCAGAAGCGGCGGGAGAGGGAGTGGCTGAGCGCCCACCGGGGTGCTGCCAGGCGCGGGCGAGTGGCTGGAGAGCTGCCAGGAGGGGCAACAGTGCAGATGATCACCGCACAAGCGGAAACCACCTTGATTACCGGCGAAGAACTGCTGACGATGGGGGATATAGGCCCGTGTGAGCTGATCGATGGGAGGATCGTGCCCATGAGCCCGACTGGTGGTAGACATGGGATCATTGAATCGCGTCTTGGTTCTGCCCTGAGTTTCTTCGTGCAAGAACATAATCTCGGTTGGGTGCTAACAGGCGAGGTGGGCATCTACATTCGACGCAATCCCGACCGTGTCCGGGGGGCAGATATCGTCTTTCTGTCGAGGGAACGTTGGCCGGAGGGTCCCTCTGAAGGATTTCTCGAAGGGACCCCAGACCTCGTCGTCGAAATCATGTCGCCGAATGACCGTTGGCAGGAAGTACGGCAAAAGATCGCGGAGTATTTTTCGATCGGCGTGCGCTGGGTGTGGATCGTTGAGCCTGAAAACCGCGCCGTGCTTGTCTTCCGGTCCAGCAGCGACTTTCAGCAGTTCGGCGCAGAAGATATGTTAGTTGGAGAGGGCACGCTGGAGGGATTCACCCTGGCCGTGGTCAGCCTCTTTACAGAGTAAGCTCACAAGCGCAGACGCGGCGTAGAATGCGGCATAGTACACCCGCACGGCCGCGAAATCCGAGAAGCCTGCCGCGATGAGGGTCTGCGTCGCCCACAGCGCCTCCTGCGCGCGCTACCACAGTTCGACGATTTCTCGTCGCGACGCCTTCATAAGGCCACGCCCTCAGCCTTCGCCTGCCGATAGAGGGCATACTCGCCGCGGTGGTAGAGCGCCACATCCACGGGCACCACCGACAAGAGACGGTCACTCTCCAGCTGGAGGGGATAGAGAACTTCCCAGATCCGCCGAATTTCCTGGGACGTGTCGACCGGGCCCTCCAACAGCACCATCAGGTCGATATCGCTCTCTGGCGCCTCCGTGCCTCGGGCACACGAGCCATAGAGAACGATGCCATGTAACCGTGTGCCATAGAGCGTGTGGAGGAGGGCACGGCATTTCTGTAATGTCAGATCGTCGCAGTCCATTGCAGTACCCCCTTCAGTCCAGTGTGACGTGTGCGCACACTCCCCGTCCGTCACCAAGCCTGCAATCGTCTAGATCTCAGCGGTGAAGAAATCCGGCGCGACCAGGTATTCGTTGCGTCACAGCAGTTCTTGATTCACTGATCCCATGATATATGCCAACAATTGTTTCCAATCCATGCCTCGTTTCACTCTGCCGCAGCCTCTCACATTGACGGGGAGTATGGGGCATAGTGAAATGGAATTCAAGGTGAAGAGCACGTAATGGCGGGGCTGTAACCTTTGGGGAAATGATGAGGTTGAGATTTTTGACTTAACGAGGATGGGCTGCGCCGTCTGCTGCAGGGCCAGGACCAAGTGCCACAAGAGCCGCCCAAGCTTCGGGACGCTCAGGGAGAGGTAAGGCCCCGGCGGATTTTGAACACCGCCAGAATGCCCGATGCTTAGGGGCCCGGTAGGTTTTCTTTAAGGGCTTCTACGGCGATGGCCCCTGCATGCAATACCGTTGATCGAACCGGTCATCGTCGAAGAAGCTGATGACGAGGGGCCCTATGGAGTGCGCGGTAGCGGCGAGCCCCCGATCCTCGCCATGGCTCCGGGCATCGCCAATGCTATCTATGATGCGGTGGGCGTGCGCATCGCCACCCTTTACCGACGGGAAGGTGCTGCAGGCGCTGCGGGAGAAGAGAACCACGGATGCACACAGATGAACACGGATAATTAGCGTATATCCGAGCCCATCGTCGGTTTCAACCCATGGATCGTTCTTCGCATTCCCTCCCCCTTGATGGGCGAGGGCTAGGGTGAGGGTGACGAAAGGACGCGATCTGTTTGCTCTTCTCACGCCCTCGACTATGACGACAATTCGGCGAGCAGCGCCCTGGCTTCTTGCAAGTCTGCCGTGTCAAACCCCTCGGTGAACCAGCCAGAGATCGGTGCTAACAGCTGGCGGGCCTCATTTCGCTTGCCTTGCTGCTGCCACAGGCAAGGCAGGCTCATCGCGGCCCGCAATTCGAACGACTTCGCCTGCTGGCGGCGAGCCACGTCGAGGGCCTGTCGAAAACAGACTTCGGCCTGGGTCGCATCCGGGACGGCCTGGCGCAACAACAACTCGCCCTGGAGGCGATATGCCTCTGCCAGCATGTCGCCCTGCCCGCTCGCCTCGAAGGCTGTCAGGGCATCGGCTAGCAGGCGCAGTCCCTCCTCGACGCGGCCGACATA
>Ga0137403_10002312_pt1 | contig 23411 bp, 24 predicted proteins | sample CZOMad2_1_16fung_FD_122057 | JGI IMG/M metagenome (GOLD analysis project Ga0137403, IMG submission 122057) | Vadose zone soil fungal communities from Angelo Coast Range Reserve, California, USA - CZOMad2_1_16fungal (Hybrid Assembly) | ecosystem: Environmental > Terrestrial > Soil > Vadose zone...
GGGGACGTAGTTCAGTTGGTTAGAACGCTGCCCTGTCACGGCAGAGGTCGCGAGTTCGAGTCTCGTCGTCCCCGCCAGCTTTTTCAATAACTTACAAGTTGGCACTTTTGGAATCTGGGTGCAATTAGGGTGCAACAACCGCGTCTGCGGTTTTTCGCACTCGCAATTGCGCCGGAAGAATGGCATCCACCAGCCTATCCTGGGCTTTCCGTTTCGTCTTCGATGCCGCTTGCAAATACTTGTTCGTCACACTGAGATTGCTGTGACGCAAGTAGTTGCGGATCGTCAACTGATGCTCGCCCAGCTCAGCCAGCACTGTTCCGACCGTGTGCCGGAACGTATGCCATCCCACGCCGGTGATCCCAAGCTTCTCGAATGCAGGCCGAATCTTTCTTTTTAGGACCGCTGCCAGATCGAGAGCTTTCCGACCACCGTAGAGTCGAGATGGGAAAACGAAATCCGTGAGTTGCGTTGCGAGGACTCTGCGTCTTCCATTCCAGCAGAGCTTGTTTCAATGCCGGATGCATCGGAAGCGGCTTCGCGGAGGCTTCTGTTTTCGTGGTTTTCAGAATGCCGCCACGCCGCCAGTAGTAGGAATGCTCAATCTGAAAAGTGTCGTTTTCAAAATCGCAGTCCTGCCACCGCAAAGCTGCAAGTTCACCCCGGCGAGTTCCCAGTGCGCCATCCAAAAGAACCAACAATTGATCCCGAAACTCAAGCATCGTGAGACCGAGCTTGACTTGCTCCGGCAACAAAACTATTGGCGCTTTTTGCCGCTTTGCGCTCACGCGAACGCCGATGCTAGTACCGCGCTTTCCACCCGACCCTAAAGGGATTCCTGACGAGATCGGATTGGTGGAAGTGAACTCCCATCGAACAGCATGTGAGAACAGAGCCGACATGACGCATTTGATCTTGGCCCTTGTGCCGTTTGAAACCGCCGCTTCTCGCAACCAACGTTCGACATCGACTGTTTTCACTTTCAGGAGTAGCTCACGACCCCAACGCGGAAGAATCCAATTCTTGGCATACGAAAGGTATCCGTCCTGCGTGGAGAAATCCTAAAGGGAAGTTCCTCACGGGAGTAGTGCTCCCAGAGGGACTGCACAGTTATCTGGCTCACGCCATTGCGTTGCGACTGGTTATTAATTGTCAACCGAAGAGCGTCTATTGCGGCCTTGGCCGCCGTTTTGTTCGGGTACTGGCTGAGATCTCCGACCTGATGCTTGCGGTATACGCGCTTGCCATTAGCATCGGTATCCCACCATCGGTAAACCCAGACGTGTGGCCCTCTCTTGCGCTCTTCGAGCTTCAAACTTCCTTGCTGATACGTCGTCCGTTTAAACAATAAACCTCCTCGTTTAACGGACGCCGATCGCCTGGACACATCATAACTCAAATCGCGGCGATGTTCGTTGTTTTTTTGCCTTAGATGCACAAGAATTTAACTCACCATTTTTTCTAGCCAGAGGTTCAGCGCCGATCCCGAAAGCGCCATAGCTTGCCGATATGAATTGCAGCTACTTCGCCATTGCGCGCCAGTTTCTGTAGAGTCTTTGGGTGGATCTTCAAGAGCGCCGCAGCTTCCTCGCTGTCGAGCAAGGGTTCGAATCCATCCTCCCGGAGCGCGGAGGACACTTGTTCCTCTTCCGAGCGGCTATGGTTCCCATTGTGGTTCGTTTTCGAATTCATTTGAACGCCTCATCTTCCCGGAAGTAGGTGACGGCCAGGCCGAGCGGGTTCACCTGAATCAAGTCATTGGCAACTGAATCCCGAAAGAGAAAGACGAAGTGCCCGGTATAGAGCGTGCGTTTGGTTTCCACATGCTCAAGCGGCGAATAAGCGATCTCGTAAAAATCGACAGTCGCCTTGTAGGGAGCGGATCGCAAATCCTCAATCGAAACCTTCTGGACCTCGATGTCGATGTCAGGCCCACTGGAGTCCTGGAGGTAACTTTCTATCGTGTGGTTCTTCCGGTATGCCTCGGCAACGCTGTTAGCGAGCTGTGCTTCCATGAACAGCAAAGACTTCTTGAAACTGTCGCGAATCGTGTAGCGGTTCCGGCCGTAATAGAGCCGGCAGAAGTCGCTTAGAAAATATTTGATTTCCGCATCCTGGGGCTTATAGCCGAGCGTGTCGTATTTTGACGGCTTCTGCCCGGCCAATGTCGTTGATGCGGATCACCAGTGGCTTGAAGTTCTCAACCATGCGAACCGTCTTGACGTTCGTATAGATCAGGCCACCAGCGACCAGGGCCATCACCAGCAAGGCGATTTTAAAATACGTGTTCGTCACAATCGCATCGCCGAACTGTTCCGCATAGAGCTGCTTCGCGGCATTGAACGTGGAATCATGTTTTGCTTCGCTGGCCATAACTTAACCTCGACTGACATAAGCGATCATCGCCGCAGCCAGGCCAGAATCAGCCCCGGCTGCTCCGCTGAAAAGATGGTTCGTCAAAGTCGGAATCTTCAGCAATCCGCAAATTGCGATGAGCAGAAAGATCAGCATCGCGGAGAATGCCGTCATCCATTGATCCACCGACATGCCGCCCGTATCGACCGCGAAGAAGGCCAGCAGGAGCTTGGCGAATATATAAACAAACGCGCTTGCGATGACCTGATAAAACGAATACTGGAGGAAGGACTTGAACCACCCCCAAAAGAGCCAATCCATTTTCGGCACAATGAAGAACGGAATGAATATTGGCCCGACGAGCAGGAGGACTGCCTGAGCTATCAGTCCGAATCCGATAATCATGAGGACCACGGCCTGAATCGTGGCCAGACTTATAGCCGGCGTACCGGGAGTCCTTCTTTATGTCGATGGCATTGCAAATATGACCGCACATTGTAAATAATAATTTCGCACTGTTGCGACAAAACGGGAGAACCAATAGATGGATGAATCTAGACTTACTAAGAATGTGCCGTCTACTAGGCAGCGCGATCTTCGCTTACGTATCGGATTATGGGCAATGATTGCCGTATTGTCGGCTATAGCCATCGAATCAATGAACACGCAGCGCATGGTCAGGCCACGGCTGAATCTTTTATTGGCTTTGGTGGCTGGAGTCATTGTCATTGGCGTTGTTAGCATCGCATACGTTTTGGCATTTCAGCACGGTTTGGAAAAGCTCAAACATGAAATGTCTTTTGTTCTCACCGATCGCGCGCTAATTCGAAAATGGAAGGGCCATTCCAATGTCCAGATCGGCCTTGCAGATATTAGCGCGGTTTATTTACAAGGTAGCCGCCTTGTTGTCGAGAGCTCGACCCTCGGGCGGCAAATTGCGATACCGCAAGAAATCGAAGGCTTCCAAGACTCTTCTTGACAATCTAAAGAAGCAGCACGCTGTGACAACTCAATCAAGCTATGCTGCACTAGGATTAACGAAGCTTCTAGTCTACGGACTGTGTTGCGCCTTGGCTCTGTGGTCACGCAGTGTCACAGTCTTGATATTGGCGTCAACGATTGGACTAGCGATGATTGGATTCGAATCGTTTTATCTTTTGATTCAGATCAGGCGTAATCCCAAGCAGAGATATCCAATCGCCATCTTTTTGTTTTTATGGCTTGGCGCAGCTTTAATTGCGTATTTTCGGTTTATCAGATCCTGATAGCGAGCAGAGATGCGTGCCGAATTGATTCAAAAGTTTCTAATGCATTGCTGAAAGACATTCACGACAGGATGCCGGTTATCCTCAGTCCAGACGATTTCGATCTCTGGCTTGATCCCGGTTTAACTGACCCCATGAAGATCAGCGGTCTGTTAAAACCGTTCGATGCTCGGCTCATGCGCGTGTACACGGTGAGTTCGACTGTAAATAAGGTTGAGAATGATGGGCCGGAATGCGCGGAAGAGATTGCCGCATCGGAACCTCGGAGCAAACAAACCTATTTTGAGTATCGAGGAGCAGTTGCACTATTCGTCTACGCCATTTCTAGGGTACAAAAATCAGGCTTTTAACGCTTTTTGGTAAATCTTGCAAGGAGGAGAAACTACTATCAATGGTGAGTTCCTGCAACTTTGACAGACGGTCGGTTTGACTAAGCTGTATTGTCGAATGACTAATGTCGGCTGTTACTGACTGTAAATTCCCAAGCGATTTTAGATTGGGCAAAGTCCTTATCTGAGTTCCGCGCAGGTTTAGATGCAATTCCTCCAAATTGCTTAACCTCTCTAATGCCGAGAGGTCCTGTATGTCAGACTCCTCTACATCAACTGTCACCTTGCGAAGACGTGACAGGGAAGATAAATCCGGCAGTGTTGTAATCCGGGACTTGTTTAGGTCCATCGTGAGCTCTTCAAGGGCTTGCAAGCTGCCAAGCGACGGCAGCTTTTCCGTACTCGGCAGGCCGCTAACGTGAATTTCCAGAGCCCGCAAGCCTTTGATCAGCGTCAGATCCGGCAGGTCATGGATTTGTTCCCAGCCGAGGTAAAGAACCAGCTTTCCAAGATTGGACAGCTTTACGATGCGGTCGAGATCTTGGATGTCTGCTCCGCGAATATCCAAAACCAAGTTTTGTAATAAGGGAAGATTTTCGATTCCCGGTAAGGAGTTCACCTTCGAGTGTGCAAGGCGCACGGACAGGGATGAGAGCTTGGGCAATGCGGCAAAGTTCGACAATTTGCGGATGCTGGTATGGCTGATATTCAATTCCAGGCTGTCAAGATCGCGAAGTTGCGACAAATCGGGCAGTCTGTCAATCCCGCTTGACTGCAACTGTAAATTAAGGCTGTGCAGGTCCTTCATCTGCCCGATTGGCGGCAGGACTGTAGCATCTGACCCGTTTAGCACTATTGCAAGTTTTTGCAGCTGTTTTAAATAAGTTATATCAGGAACCGCACTCTTATCAGGTAAGACACTGCCCCTCGCTCCCGGCATATACAGGGCTAGACTGACGAGTCCGTGCATGCCGCTAAGATCGGGCAGGGGAGTATTGGGCGGGGATGTTATCGACAACGTCAAAGAACGCAGGCTTTGGCTCTCGTTCAAATCCGCCAGCATTTGCATCTGTGTTCCGTCGACGCTGAGATTTAAGCTTTCAAGAGCGTCAATCCTTGCCAGTGGCTTTAGGCTCTGTACATGGGATAAATCCACAAAAACCGATCCCGAGCGGAGATTGCGCAGTTTGGACAGGTCGGGAAGAGCGGAAATGGCGGTACTAGATCTTAAGTCAAGCGTAATCTCCCTCAACTCTTGGCACGGCGCAAAATCTGGAAGAGATGAGGCGGGGGAATGCTCGAAACCAAGATAAACGGCTCTCAGCTCTAGAAAAGCGCTGAGGTCAGGCGTAAAACTTGTTTTCGCCCGGCCAAGATTGCGCAACACTAAAGTGTTCAGCCGGTGGAGAGCAGAAAGGCCGTTTAAAGACTTAAGGGGAACATTTTTGAGATCAAGGTCAAGGGAGTGAAGCTGGCTCAGGTTGTTTAAGCCATCCAATGAATCAAGCTTGGAACTGGCGATAGTAAACCCACTGAGGCGGCTCGAACCGAGCCAGCTAAGGGAGGTGACATCATTTTGGTGGATTGACAAGGAGTCGAGCTGGCTTTGGCGGTCGTACATCTCGGCCGGCAGATGGAAGCTGCTTAATTGATGGCGAAAAGCAAGAGCCCTGCAAGCACGCCAGGCAACAAGGCTCGCGATAAGTAGCATCACGGCTGCCAAGATCTTTACCTGACGCGGTATTGGGAATCTGGCAACTGCCGTATAGCGGCCCGCCTGTTCTTTGATTGCAACTTCTGCTCCTTCGCTCTCGAAATCCGACCGGATTTTCTCGATATCTGAATCTCGGATATCGACGATCTTCTCAGTTCTTCTCATAGTTCCTCTCCAGAAGCAATGCCGAGGTCCCTGATAGCCTTAATACGGAGCTGAGTGAAATACTCGGCACTGATAAACGCCGTTATGGAGACGTTTGAAAGACCGTTAGCCTTCATCCATTTTTCTAGGCGGGCTTCATTCCGCTTGTTAGTTGTTTTGCTGTCCGGTTTCCAAAACTTCCGCACAATTTTTCCGGTTGCGTCGGCAGCGGTAGAAGCTCTGAATTCCTCTTGGACGGGCATATTGCCCCGGTCTATTAAGATCGAAGCTTTGTCGAAGATGAGATGAGCTGGTCTAGACCAGGTCAGGACTGTGACGGCACATACCACCAGCACAATCACTCCAATCCCAGCCTTAATTAAAAACAACATATCCTCTTGGGGCAACCTGTAGGCCGGCAGTGAGAAATCTAAGAATGATCCGATAATCAGCAAGACAAGAACATACAGCCCCAGTGGCGAAGCAACAGCCTCGATAATTCTTACCCAGTTAACACGCGTCTGTTTATCGGACTTGGGCATATTTTCACATCTGCCACGGAGCGAAAGTCGGAAACTTCAAAAAAGGGAGCAGAAATGGTTACCCCTGTGCAGTCCTGAGTCCCGCCAAATTGGGCCAACTAGGCCGTGCAGGGGCCGTATTAGGCTTTGCGTCGTACATAGGATTTTGGGCATTTTAGCACTGCTCGCCAAGCCCTTCTTGATTTACAGAAGAGACGTCTGGCGCTAGTGAATTCGCCGCTTAACATTACAGTTCATTTAAATCAGAATATCCTTAGCGAACTTTAATGGCTGGTTTCTTCTTCCCATCATCCGCGCTGACTTTCATACTTATTTCACAGCGTCAACATAAGCAAGAGGCTGGGTCAATTCCATCGATCATTAACAAACACTCATTGATGATGCATCGCGGCGTTGTCAGTAGATTTCCGCCGAGAGAAGCAAAAAAAAAAGAGTTTGTAACGAATCACCTCCTACTGTCACTAGTTAATAACGGTATTTGCTGTGGCATTCGCCAACTGTTCGGGTCTGCTGTTAGGACACCGGAGCAGCTGATAAGGTTACTTTAGCAGGTGCTTTTTTGGTGCCCTACTGTTTAGTTCCAATTTGGAACTGGCACAAATGGAACTTGCTTGATTGCAAATTGCGGACTATCCTACAGCGAAATCGCCACACCCACTCTTTTGCGGGTGAGGCATACAAAGACTATTGTGGCATCCCTTAGCCCAAAGAGGATGTAGGAAGAAGGAGCAAAAGTATGACGAGAGGACGAAATAGCTGCAATGAAAAAAAGATTGATCATTTCGATTATGTGGCTATACGGAACTCATTGGGCGTTCGGACAGTGTGGCTCCGCACACGACTCTGACCTCAGTGGTTCTTATGTAAGTTCGACCAGCACGGACCCGTGCTCCGGTGGTGGTCATGTCGGGATAGTTGGTGAAGCTGAAACTCCAGTTTCTCAGCCCCCTGTTTTCGACCTAGCCGTTATACGCGGCAGCAGTGCCACTGCTCCGGTCATATTCTTTGGTCACAAATATACCGCCGACTTTGCCCGCCCCCGTATCTTAATTAATCAGCCAAACCAGATTCACGACACGCCTTCAGCATGTCTGCAAATTTCAATATCAGAGGCTGTTTCTGATTGGCGGGATGATAATCGCTTGTCGCAAGACCCTACAAAGTTCAACAGACGCTGCAGTACGGCTCGGAGAATAATCCTCCGTGCGGCTCTGGAAAGAGGCTGGCAATGAGTCCGGCGCGAGCAGCCGCATTTGTGCTGTGTCTAGCTTTTCTTAGCGCCCGGCCGGCTCTTTCCATGCAGAAGGATGATCCGCTCCTTGAGAAAAGCTACAATTTAAGCCAAAGGCTCGGCGTGCCCGAGAAGCTGTACTACCTTATCGAGTTGTGCCGAGTCAGCGCTCAGCTTCAGCCTCCGGCGGCAAGAGCCAAAGAGTGGTGCATTGAACTCTACAATCTTGCATCCACAGAACAAGACCCGAAACTGCGGACCGTCGCGCAGAAGAACGCTGTTACTTTTTTGTCGTATGTAGACGCGCCGATGGCGATGGAGTTGTTGACTCAGATAAGCTTTCAGCGGCCCAGGCCGGGCCAAATGGTTTACGAAGACCCACGGTATAACGCGGCAGAAAAAACATTTGTCAATTATCTGAAGACAGCCAAGCCGCATGACCTTGGTGTGATTGCCGCCAAAGCGAAATTTCTCGGCCAAACGGGACAGTTTCCCTACCGAGCGGTCGCGACGATCATTGACCAGTTCGCAAAGCAGCTAACTGGGGAAATCAACGTCATCTTAAAGGATGCTCTCGGATTTTATGCCACCGAGACCGGCTTTTATAACCGAGATGAGGAATTCCTCGTTCTATTGCAGTCACTGAGTCATAGCACGGTCATCGACCAGGACGTGGCGGCTCAGGCAGCGACGACCTTTGTTCAACATTTAAAAAATGATCCCATTCAACTTCCTGGCGACTATTACGGCGAAGTTCAGCTCGATTCTAGCGGAAAGGTCTTCCCCTTTACCGACCGCAATGCGGCTTTTCTTTTCCAGGCAATTCCCGCAATCCGGCAGTGTAACAATTCATTAGCCACCCAATTGGTCCAGCAGGACCCAAAGCTGGATCAGACCACGACTACTGGCAAAATGCGCTATGTTTCCGGCGGATTCGTGCAGGGAGACCCGACGTCGGCAGAGGCAGCTCAGCAACATTCTCAATGGGTGCAAGAGTCTCTGGTAAACCGTATCAAAGAATGTCAAGACAGCAACCCAGAATCGGCAGCTCAACTTGCTCAGAGGTTGAGCAATTCGGAGTCGCGTATCCTTGGATTTTCAGCGGTGCTTTCAGGCCTTGCGCGCACGAATAGAGAGCAAGCGCGGGCGATCTATCAAAGGCAGCTCTCAGACTTGCCAAGTTTGACCAGTTCCATGAGCAGATTTCGGGCGATTGCTGCATTGGTGCCGCCTGCCTATCACGTTGGCGACTCTAAGCAATACGAATCATTGAGCGCGCAGGCCTTCGATATCGGCAGTAGGTTTTTCGTTGAAGACGCCAAGGCAGGGCGCACACAGAACCGCAAAGGCTTTGCCGAACTGATGGGTCTCGTCACCTTTACGGCATTGCAGCCCGTTGACATCCTGCAACAGAAAGTCCAGGGATTACCCGACGATTGGCTCAAAGCATATCTTTGGCTGTACGAAGTGGAAGGACATGGGAAACAAAACGCCCAAGCGCCTCCTCCCGCAACTTGTTCCAAGTGAATCAAACCGCGTTTAAGCGCCGGGTTAGGAAAGTGATTCTTCGAAGTTTGCAAGGGTGCGGTAAGATAAATTTATGACAGCCCAAACCCCTCCAATTTCAGCAAAATTCACCAGCTTTCCACGAACGGCCGGAATCAGTGAATAGTGAGACTGTGGGACGGCGCATTGGACGCTAAAGAGTGCGCAATTACCGTTTCTTAAGGAATAGTACTCATTCTCTTTTCATATTTCTTAAGTTGCACGAGCAGTTGGTCAATTGACGCTTCGATTCCAAACAATAAGGTGATATTTCTTGCCAAGCCCGGGAATTGCCCGATGTTCTTCAGTGCCTGCTCCAACTCTCTTACGGCTGACCCATATTCGCTCGTCCGGAAAATTCTTGATTGCGCTCGCGCCGGAGGCATTCCTGTCGCGTCACAAAACGGCAAGAAGCCAATCCCTCGCCCAAACGACCCACAACCGAGAACGCATCGTGGCCGATTATCGAGGGACGGGATTAACAACCGGCCCGCACCCGATGGTCTAGAGGCGGACAGAGATGCGCGGACTGAATATCAAGTCTGCTACTGAGTTGAGAGCAATGCACATGGCAGGAAAGCAACGGTCGCAGACGCGGTCATCACTAGACAGCGCCCAGGCACGGCGAAGGGCCTGATCTTCTTGACGTTGGAAGATGAGACTGGCAACGCCAATGTGATAGTCATGCCGGACATTTATGAGAAATATCGGCAGGCGGTATTAGATCCAAGAATTCGTTCGGGTCTTGGGTATCGTTCAAAACCAGGATGGAATCGTGCACTTACGAGCTGAGCAAATTGCGTCATTAGTGATCAGTGCGGCTGAGGTCTCATCGCATGATTTTCACTGAGAATCTTCGTGTTGAAACCTGCGGTTTTGATAGCCACGAAATCGACTACAATGCCCGAATGTCAGCCACTCCATCAACTCCCAAGCTGTTCAATTTGAAGGATTAGCTCAGCTGAATTACAACGACGGAGGTTTACCATGCACACTTATCGCAGATTCATGTTGTCAAGCTTCTTTTGCTTGGCTGTCATGAGATTGCTCGCTCAAGCACAACAGAGAGAAGCAACGCCGACATCGGCCAGCAACATCGCGGCATCAAAGTCGGTGAAGGTTGATACAGTAAGCAAAATACTCATTAGTAAAGATAATCCGGCATATCTGATTTCTTACAGCTACGACTTTGGCAACCGTCCAGATGTGTATATCAAGGGCATTGGAACCGTTGCTCCCAAGGGCGAATATCACTATATTTCTCAAAAGCAGGAACTCGAGTTTCGCGATCCTGTAAACGATAGCGTGCTGGCCCGCGTCCCGCTTGTCGAAACCACGGTTGTAGCAGACACTCCTCCGATGAATGAAATGCCTGGCGAGAATCAATTTCCTTCTGATTATCGCGCATTTACGTGGGAACTCGGCACCTCTTTACAAGAACGAGCCAACTCCGTGCTTGGTCAATATTTCAATTACTTACCACACGAGCACGGTAAGGTTACATTCCTGGCAACCACATACACTCCACTGACACTGGAGCGAAAATTGTCTACAAAAGGCGTGACGGCCCTCATCGCTCTATTGGTATCTTTTCCTTTTGATCCAACCACCGGCAAATACTCTTTTCATATTCAATCTTTGGTAAAAGAGGGTAGGGCGCTCACAGACATCACTAAACCGACTAGCGATCCAGAGATCCTGAATACGGCAAAGCTTTTCGTGGACACTCTAGTGTCTCAAATGAAGACAGGAGAAAGATAGAACCGTGACCATGAATCGAGCGCGTTTCAGCCTCCTCAGCATCTTCGTTGTCTTTCTGAGTGTACAGCTCGTGGCCTTCTCCGCCGTAAGCCAGAAGGTGTGGCCTGAAGAGTACCAGACCCTGATGCTTAAGGTGTTGGCCATTTACTCGGTGCATCTAACAGTGATTCTCGGAGCCATTTTCGCGCAGGCCAGAACACATCTGAAGAACCCACCCGCGGAGCTTGCCTGGACCGCGATTCTACTGGCCCTGTTGTGGAATCTTGCGCTAACATGGCGATCCATATCCTTTAGTCTAGCGAGTCAAGACTCTGTTCGGGACCTCATCAAATATCTTGACAGTATGTCATCTGCAAGTTCATTCCTTGTGACCGGAGCGCTCGCGTTTTTCTTTACAAAGGGCAGCCAGCCAGCTAAATAGGATAAGCCCGGCGGTGGATCTTCATCGACGGGACTTTCTAATTGAACTATGGCAACAGTTGCGTTCAATAATTCTTAGCCCTGGTTCTCCCAGTAGTGCTCGCATTGTTAATCTCGTGCCGCTGCTCGCCCCGCCCGGTCAGCAAGAATCTTACTGCTCTGCCCTTGTCAGCGCAAAATCTAAACCGATCGAGTTAATAAGCGGTACTTGGCGGAAACTACGTGTGACTTGTTCCGACGCCCCGGGCAACTGGGCCTTGATATAGGCGGACACCTGGTCGACAGTAATCGTGCCGGGACCCTGCTGCAGCGCTTTCAGCAGCATCTCCGCAAGCATGCTCTGCCCTTCCTTCAGCCCCACCGCATAGCTCAACGGCAGAGTCGCTGCAATCAGATGGACTCCAACTCCCTGCTCGCGCCCTGGCGCCTTGCTCGCTTCCCCAGTTCGCTGCTGCTCCACCTGTGCCTTCACCACTCCGATCTTGCTCAGCGCCTCAATTGCTCCCCCCGATTGACAGGCATCCATGATCAGCACGATCCGCCGTGCGGGAAGGCTCCGCAGTGCCTCCGCGATGATCGCCGTGCTCACTCCCGTGTTGAGCAAGTCGTCATCCCTCCCATCAACCGGAATATAATAGAACATCTCCTGCCCTGGCGAGACTTTCCCGTGACCTGCCAGATACAAGAACACCACATCGTTCTCTCCCACTGATTTAACCATGTCCGCCCAGCGCTGGCGCACTTTCTCCCTAGTCGCTTCCGTGTCGTACAACCCATCCCAGACTCGGACTGCGGCATATGGCTTATTCGCACGGGTTCCTAGCTCCTTGAAGAAACTCTCGATAGCATGGGCACTTGTTACAGCGTAGGGCAACCGATCAAATCCTGAATTGGAGGGGTATTGGCTGACGCCAACAGTCAGCACATGCAACGTCGATTGCCTAGTATCGGAAGGTTTGCCATCCCAAGGAGTGGTTATTACTTCTGACTTCCAGTTCTGCAACTGCTTCATTAGGACTACAGCATTCGCACCGGCATTCGGCAACTTCTTCTGAAACCTGCATGTTGGAGTTGTGCCCGTCTCATAGCCGTTGACCGGAGGAAAAACGACGCGCTGGTCGTTAGGGCCAGCATTAATCGCTGCCCCTGGTTTTTGCTCAAAGCAGATTACAGCTTGTCCGTCATGAATCTCCGGATGCACGAACTTGTTCGTCAGCATCATTCTCAACCCGGGCACTTGTAATATCGTCGCAATGTCTACGACAGCCTTCGGCCGTCCACCAGCGAGGATCTCAGGCAGCAACCCGGGATGGTAAAAATCGGTGAAGAACGCATCCAGAGAAGTGAGTTCGGTGGGATTAGACCTTCGCCAGGCCACTTGCTGCATCCCGTCCGCGGTGCCATCAAAGAGTCCGTCTGGCGTTATCACCAACCAGTCTGCCGAGGCCCTCATTGTGGCGTGCATCGAAACCAATGTCGCGGTCAACTCGCCGGTGGCAGGCTTCCAGAAACGCTCGCTGCCGTCGTCGCTGGCTGATACCAGCCAGCGATCATCGGCGGTGAAAGCCAGCTTGGTGATCCTGTCCGTATGGCCGGCAAGATTTCGCAGCTCTTTTCCAGTGCGAACGTTCCAGAATTTAATGTTGTCGTCAGAGCTTCCGGAAACCAACTCTCCGTTGCCAGCAAAGGCCAATGCGGTCACTTTACCGGTGTGTCCTAACATCTCGCGGACCTTTAGGCCGGTGTTCAGGTCAATAACGACGACAAAACCATCGCCTGTACCGACCGCGAGCCAGCGATCATCGGGGCTAACTGCCATCAATTCGCCGCCTTTAGCAAAGCTCCTCATTTTTTTACCACTGAGCACATCATAGATCGCACCGCCGTCAAAGCCACTTGTCACTAGCGTGCGCCCGCCGACGGCAAATGAGGAACCGGTCAGTGTTGCAATCTTTTTGAGAGTGGTTGCCGACCAGAGTGTTACGCTAATGCCGTCGGTTACGACCAAGCGTCCACCGGGAAGGAACTTGATAGCATCAGCAAGGATTCTGTCACTGTTCCGATCAGGGCCCTCGCCTGATCCGCTGGTGTGAACTACCTTTCCGTCCACTGGGTCAAAGAGAACTAAAGTTTCATCGTTGCTGTCCCTGACCGCAGCCAGCCGCTTTCCATCCGGACTAAACGAGAGTGCAAGAAAACTGATCGCCTCGTCCGGGTCGTCCTCAGGCCCGTGATAGACAATTGTGTGGATGACGTGCCCCTGTCGCAAGTCCCATATTGCCACGGAGCCGTCGGTACTGGCAGAGGCCATGAAATGGCCGTCCGCGCTGATCGCCATGGCAATTGCCTGCGAGGTCACGCCACTCAGGTTTCGCTCCCCGCCGCCTTGGATTGAATAAAGCCGGAAATTCCGCTCTTCTGGGTCATCCCCACTGGCCTCTGCCAGGTATCTGCCGTCTTTGCTGAAAGCAATCCCATTTACCCTTATCCCATGCATATGACTCAACAGCGTGCGGTCCAGTTGACCGGAGCGGGCGTCCCAAAGTCTTATCGAATCGCTCTCTTCGGTTACCAGCCAGCGTTCATCGGGGCTAAAAGTTATGTGGTCAATGACAAATCTTACGGGATCGTCCGTTTGCGGCGGAGCATCGAGATGCAGCACCGGCCTGCCAGTGTCCATCTCAACCACCGAGGCGCTTCCGTCGCTCGTATTAGCTAATGCGATCAGCCGCCCGCGCGGTCCAACGCCTAGAATGTGTAGTTCCTTGCCCTGTTCTCCCGATTTGGTCTTAAGCGCAGTCGGGTGTTCTTGCCCGCTGATTCCGTCGCGCAAAATCACATTCATTGGACTATCAAATGCGCCGGTGTTCGCCGCCACGAGTTCTAGAACGTTCGGATCGGAGTTGAAGGAAGTCGTGTCCGTGGCATTGCGGTAAGTTACTTCGAGCTTACGTCCGTTGGTGACGTCCCACCTGTTGACTGGCAACGCGGATGAGAAGCCAGCTTCCGGTTTTGATGCAGCGTTGACCGCTTTGCCATCAGCCGAGAAATAAAGTACTTCAGCGGTCATGCCGACTTTAATCGTCCGTCTCTCTGCACCGGACTCCACATCCCAGAGCTTGACCGTCTGATCCTTGCTCGCAGACGCCAAGATTCGACTATCCGGGCTGAAGGCCACCGCGGTGATGGCCCCGAAGTCGCCCGTCAGTACGCGATACACCCGGCCTGTGGAAACTTCCCAAAGACGAATCGTCGTGTCGTCGCTACCAGACGCTAGGTATTGGCCGGTCAGGCTGAACGCAACGCAGTTCACCTTGGCTGTGTGCCCAGCTTGCAAGACGAGGTCAGCGCTAGAATGAGTCTGGGCATTCCCGAATAAGGGCGCAAGCAGACTGCCAGCGCAAACTACCGCCAAGCCAGAAATTCGCAAGTGGAGCAGAGACTTCATGGTCATCCCTCATCCGGTTCTCACTATAGTAAAGGAAATACCTGTACCTTGTATCCGACCTGATTTGATCTGCCGCAGAGCTATAATGCCGAAAAGAAAAGGGAGACAATCTCATGCGCATGCGATGCCTTGGCACGTTGATTCTGGCGGCGCTGGTGATGCCGGTACTTGCCCAAACGATAGTAGAAATCAATGAGGGCCAAGTGCACGCGCTCTCGGGTAACGTAACCGACCCGGCGGGCGCCGCTATGGCGAACGTGACGGTGGTGCGCACTTCCGTTAACGGCAAGAAGGTGCTAGCCACAACGCACACCGACAGCAACGGCCATTTTTCCTTCAAAGTCCCTGATGGCCGCTACACGTTGCGTTTCGTAGCTCCAGGCTTTAAAACCATGATCATTCGTGTAACGGTGTTCCACAAGATACACAAGATGCTGAACGTAGAGATGTCTGTGGGGATGTCTCAAGGCTCAGGGCAGACGCAGCCGGGAGGTGCGTCGGCCACCAGGAAGGTCATCAAGGATCCGGCGGAATACAACGCCTACATAACAGCGCTGAATTCCCAGGAACCGGCAGCAAGAGCCGCGGCCATGGAAGCTTTTGTGATGCAGTATCCACAAAGCGTCGTGCAGGTTGATGGGTTGGAACAGGCGATGGCTGCCTATCAGGAAGCCGGAAACCAGGCCGGGGTTGAGGATTCAGCCAAGCGTATCCTGCTGCTCACGCGCGACAATATTCGTGCCCTCGCGATTGTCACCGCGATTGATCGGTCCAGGGCCTCCGGCGGGGACCAGGGAGCACTAAAGGAAACGTGCACGTCCGCTCGAACGGGACAGCAGCGGTTGCCCAGTTGGCAGAAACCAGAAGGCGTTGCGGACGCCGGTTTTGCGAAGCTGAAGAACCAGATGGCGGACATCTTCAATGGTGCCGCAGGTTTTTGCGCCCTTCAAGCCAAGAACTACCCTCAAGCGCGTGATTTCCTGACCCAAGCCTTTCAAATCGACCCCACCAGCTTGCAGGACGCTTTTCAGCTTGCTGTATCGGATCTGGAGATGAATCCCATTGATGTAAATGGACTATGGTATTGCAGCAAAGCCATAACTCTGGCCCAGCACCTGAACAATGCCCAAGCCGTGCAGCAAATGGTGACGTACTGCAAAGCCAAATATAAGAGGTATCACGGCAGCGAAGATGGCTGGGACTACATGATCGACGGAACCGCTGCCGAGAACACACTGCCTCCGTCCTTTCCGCTGCGCATTAAGCCTGCACTCATACCATGAGAGCTGGCAGTGAAAACACCTGCGACATTTCACTAATCCGGGAGCGACGGTGCTCCCGTCGTCAAAAATGCTGGAAAAAGGTGACCCCGCATGGTCAAAAAGTCGAACGGCTTGGAAACACTTCAATTTGTGGGTGTAGGCAATTTTGAGGCTCTCAGAGTCTTAGACTGCAACACAGAACAACGGATTTCAACGATCAGCATGCAACAGATTTCAATATCAATAACAGGTTTCAATAAGCCTCAATAGGTCTGGAATCTGGTTCGGGACCAGTGGTGAGGTTCAAATCCTCTCTCCCCGGAACCAAGCTTGTCCTGGGGGAGGAGTCGGCAATCCGGAGGGTGCAATAGGTATTCAGAGCCGAGCTTGCGTCCGCAGGGTGGCAGCAGGTGTTCAGCTTGGCGTGCCCGCAAACCACAATTCGTGACGTGCCTAGAGCGCCATGGCTTCATTTGCTGTGTTTACGACCGAAGCCTTAAGTGCGGGAGCAAAACAGGAGGAACAGCCGGTATTCAAAGAGGCGCTCGTGCGATCTGGCTACACAGAGAATAATTTCATAGCCGAAGAGTGTGCGACGTCGGACGCTGATTGAGGTCTGGCGCAGCGGGCGGCTTGAGGGATGTGCGCTAGTCGTTACACGGTGATATGTCAATTCGACAAGGTGGTCAATGCCTTGTGCACGGTCGCGAAGGGCGATAAGCCGATATCTTGAACTGGCGGAGGTGCGGCCAATTAGGCCAAAACCCGGTAACTTATGCCGCGCCATGGCATTTTTTGTACTTTTTGCCAGTTCCACACGGGCATGGATCGTTTCTTCCAACCTTGCGTTCATGAGCACGCTGCAATTCTGCAAGCAGAGCAGCACGTCGTGTCTCGATATATTCTATTCGCCTTGCCCTGTGACCAGATAACCTGACCTCTCCAAAGCCCGGCACTGAATTGAGAATTAATGTGCGTTCGCTGCTTAAGTCGCAGAACTCCTGCACTCTTGCATCATCCAACAAGGGCATTCTGATGTTGTCCCGTAACTGGCCTGCGTTGAAGTCGAACACAGCATTGTCGTCAGGCAAGAACAAAATACGGTCAATGGTCGCGAGCAAGGGCGGTGTGATATCGACCCATGGCGGGCCGGATGGGGGCTCGTAAACCGCATGATGTTCGGCCTCAAGGTAATACTGGGAACATTGCCACACTGCCCAACCGAACTGCATTCGCCCGCCTTCGACTTCGACCTTTTGTCGCACATTTACGAAACACTCGACTTGCTTGCTGCCGAGGCCGGGCTTAACTGGGAAGTAATCAGGCGAGTTGGCCGGCTGTATACGCCGGCACAGTGCAATTACCGCTTGTGTCAACGACGGCACGAATGTCCTGGGCATCAGCTCATTCTATGCGATTAGATCAAAACCTATAACCACGCAAACCGGGGTGCCGACAGCCGCAAGGTTGAATTTTGAAGACCCGATTAGTCAAATTCGAATTCTAGTGTTGTTGGCATATTCAGCTTTCGGTTTCTCGAATCGGTTAGCTTCGCGCCGTTGTGCCACTCTGCTCAGTTTCGGGTGTTCGCCGCCCATTAGCGACTTGGTCGGTCACTCGGTCTGAGCGCCGATTTCGCGCCAAAAAAACCCAAAAGCGTTTTGTCACTCATCGCGCCGACTCTCGCGCCCTACACCCTCACTCCGCTTCGTTGTTCCCCATCTGCCTGTGTCGCTGGATTTGTCTGGCTGCCGCCTGAAGTGAAAGACAAATCACAGCCGACCCGGCAGATAGGGGTTTTTTAATGTTAGTTAATAGCAAAGACAAAATCAGAAGCGTTCGTCAGGCAGTTCGGGCAGGTGTTGAACTATTAGCCAGTGACATCGAATCAGGTCATCCCGAGGTGTTGTCCGAATGCCTCAAGGCGATGGCACGTTTTCACACATACAGCTTCGGCAATGTCCTCTTGATCTCAACCCAGCGACCCACGGCAACTCAAGTTGCGGGGTGGCGCGGTTGGAATGAATTAGGCCGCAGAATCAAGCAGGGCGAAAAGGGCATCCTGATTTTTGCTCCCATCCTTGCAGAACCCAAGAAACCAGCCAACACAGCGGAGAGCACCAGCGAGGCCGCAGAGCCACAACAGGAATTGCTCGGTTTCCGTCAGGTGCGCGTGTTCGATGTGGCGCAGACTGAAGGTGAAGCGGTATTAGAAAGTGACCAGTTTTCAAACCTTGATCTCTCTGAAGTGCTGACCAAGCTAATTGAGTTTGCCGGCAGTCAGGGCTTCAAGATCGAGTATTCAGACAAGATCGCACCAGCACAGGGAACGTCCTGTCGTGGGCTGATTCGCCTGATGCCCGACATGGAGGCAGAGGAAAGCGTTCCCGTCCTCATTCGAGAACTGGCCTTACAGATGCTGTACGAGACGCAACGCCGCAGCTTTGTAACCCGTGATGTACTGCTCAGAGAAGCAAAGGCCGTTTCTTTCGTAGTTTGCAATGCTCTGGACTTGGCCACAGAGCCAGCCGAAAACATCCAGCTCTACCGCAGCAATTTGAACCTGCTGGCCGAGAGCTTGGAAGTAGTGCAGCGCACTTCTGCCGTCATCCTTGGGGCACTCAGCCCCGAGGAGGCACAGAACGGAAAGGCGGTGCAGTAATGCAGGCGGTTCTACCTCTTTCCGCAGTGCAACAGATTCGCCGGATGCGCGGAGGCTCACAGTCTCAGCTCATGCGGGCATCTGATGGGCAATTACTACATCACCAAATTTCAAGCAAACCCGCAGCATACGAGGGTGCTGGCAAATGAATTTATAGCCAGCAGACTTGGGTTATGTCTCGGTTTGCCCATGCCCGAAGTCGGTGTGATTTATGTTTCGGATTGGCTGATAGAGAACACGCCGGAACTCCGCTTTGACGTGGCCGGACTTGGAACTCCGTGCAGGAGTGGACTGCAACTCGGTTCCCGGTATGTGGCCGATCCTGAAAAAGACATGATTTTCGACTACCTGCCCGAAACTCTGATGCTTGAAAAAATCCGCAACTTGCGCGACTTCCCCCGAGTGCTGGTTTTGGATAAATGGGCCGGGAACGCAGATGGGCGCCAAGTGGTATTCACCAAGCCAGCAACGGCCCGGAAGTACAGCGCGGTTTTCATTGACCAGGGCTATTGTTTTAACTGCTCGGAATGGAATTTTCCTGATTCCCCGCTCCGTGGTAGCTATGCGCGAAATTTAGTTTATCAGCACGTAACAGGCTGGGATTCCTTTGAACCCGTCCTCAGCCGGGCCGAGCAGATTGACAGTGCAGAGCTTTGGGCGCTCACCGAGGGGATGCCGGAGGAATGGTGGTCCCACTATGGCTCAGCAGATGATCTCTGCCGCCTGCTTGAAACGCTTTATCAGCGCCGTTCATCCATCCGCGATCTCATCACGGCTTTCCGCACTTCCACTCGTAATCCCTTCCCCAATTGGGCCGGCCATTGAGTCGGCCCACACTTCAGCCATAACAAAGCACGAGTGCCAGCGACCGGCGCTCCGTGTGTCTTTGTGTAAAAAAATTTCGAGGGGCGCTCTGTGGCCGCCCCCTCGTACTCCCCCGGCCCCGACTGGCGTACCCAAATCCAAAACCGACGGCTATTTTCCATCGTGCGATTAGAATTAAAGGAAAGAATGCCTCATTTGGTGCAATTTAATTTTCGGGGATACGACACGATCCGCTATCCGCTCCCGACTGGCCCTGTAACTCTTTTTACAGATGAAGTGCCGTATTGCGCCGATAGAGTCACAACCAAAGCCGAAGCAGAGATTCTGAACTGGCTACTTGGAACGTTACCAGCCAGGGATCTGCTATTCACAAATTTAGATTTGCCAGCGGGGACGTATGCGCAGACTTCGATCACCGAGCCAATCTTGGACCGCAGGCCAACACGGAAACCAGGTGATCTGGACATGTTGTTAGTGCCACGACCGGGTGACCCGTCTCGCGTAATCTCAATCCAAGCCAAACGCGTTAAGGTCGAGGCGGTTAGCACATACCGCGATAACGTTTCGAATCGGCATATTGGAAATCTAACCGCCGTAGTGGAACAAGCCAACGGAAGCCGAGATCTGGGATTTCATCTGAATTACGCGATGATCGTTGTACAGGTCGATGGAATGGAAAGGTCAGAGTTTAACTTCTTGGCACGCACCACCACAGAAGAGCAATTTAATCGGATTTATCATTGTGCCTGGGATTCACCATTGCACTCAGATGTAGGCCTGATCTTTATCGAGATTTCGCAACCCACGGGAGCGAGTATCGACAATGCAGGATTCATTGCTATATCGGTGGACAAACGTGCAAAGCCGCTTGAGCAGCCTGTCGCTTTGAACGCCAAAGTACGGCAGCTCACACAGCAGATGCGCTCCCTATAGCCGCGACTTTGCTGACACAGTGCCGCGCGGGAGGCGTTGCTGAAACTGGACAGCAGCCAATTAGAAATCGATTGCCGCGATTTTTGTGGAAATCGAACCAAACTGGCGAACAATCAAAACTGGGTGCAAACAGGGTACGATAACACTTCCGCAGGGTTACTCTGGGCGCTGAAATAGGCGATCGGCGTCCTTAGTTTTCAATCAATTACTCCTGAAACATCCTCTGTCACGGCAGAGGTCGCGAGTTCGAGTCTCGTCGTCCCCGCCAGCTTTTTCAATAACTTACGAAGATCACCGGCGTTTCCCCACAAAATTCACAACAAATCATGCGTGACCGGTTGTTCCGGTGCGCATGATCAGGTCGGCCAAACGCTCTTGTGCTTGGTTTAGGCTCATCCAGGGCCTGAGTGTAGCTATCCCTCGTGTTTATTCTTCATCGCAGAGAAATTCGAAAGTTAAAGCCTTACGGTTCGACCGGGTTCCAGATATATCAACAGGCCGAAGAACGATGGCTTTGGCGACGCTGCCTCAGGCGGAGACGATCGCCTGTTTTCTTCACCATTATGCTCACGTTCCAATCGAACCATAAATTCAGCAGCGTATTTTCAGTGGTCTGAATCAACCAGATGGTTGGGAATGGCCTTAATAAGACCTAGAGAAAGGGTCGTGCGGTCGACACAATGTCCGCATTTCGACAGAGCTCCGATTGCAACTGATGGAACGGGCGCTTGTCCATGCTTATTGGCGCTCGTCTCCGTCATCCTGAGCGTCTCAGACTTTGGCAGACCGATTGCTCTTCTTCATAGAGATGAATGAGCGCAGGCCCTACTCCCATCCCCCAAGACCTGCGCCATCGCACGAAGCGCGCTTCGTGCAGAGCTGAGTCATCCACCAGCCGTGCGTGCGCGCTTCGCCCCTCCGCAAGAGGGTCGAATAATTGAATGCTTAGGAAGGAATAATGGCAATACCGAAACAAGAAGCAATGAGCTCGGATCACAGACTCAGAGGTAAATTGATAACAGGGGCAGCTGTCGTCTTTATATTGGCACTCACGTTACTGGTCACCATTTTCTTGCTTGCTACGATATCCGTCGGCTGATGTCGAAGTATTTCGCTGCTGGAGTGCCCACGACCTGGAAAACTTGAAGCAAGTGCTTGCCCGCCGCGCTCACGAGTTTGAGCACACGCCTACTATTGGACGCACGCATGGCATACATGCCGAGCCGACCACGTTCGGACTGAAACTGGCCAACTGGTACGCCGAAACAGTGCGCAAGATTGAGCGCTTCCAGCGCAGCGCGGAAGAAATATGTGTGGGCAAGCGGGTTTTTGGGACGTAACCTTTTACCGCGGATTTGCGGGAATGAAACTAGCCACCCAGTTTACGCTGAGAACGTGGAACCCATTTGCCGCTACTCGCCCTTTTTTTGGGCAAGAACTTTTTCCATTTCCCGTTGCGTCACTTCCGAATCCCAGCCTCGGAGGCGTGCTTGCAACACGACGTCATAGGTATTCGATTTCGGCGGCGATGTCTGATCGTTCCGGCGGGATGTTTGAAATTGAAGAATCAACCGCTTGCGCGCCCGCCTTCTAAGTATCCAGGGAAGAAAAGCCAGGGCGGCAATAAGAGTACCTGGCAGAAACGGAATCTGTCCGATGATCGGCACCTTCTCCAGCAATGCACTGCAGACGACCGCCGCAAGCCATCCATAAATAGAAAATACCTGTTTTACATCCGGCCTGCTCTTGGAATAGACAGCGTATTGCCTGGAAGAATAGACCACGAAGTAATTGCTCTTGTTTGAGTCTCTGATCCGCAAGCTTCGCAGCGGGATGACGGGAATGTAGAGGAACGTAAACCATTCTGTGGTCGTGTAAGTTTCATCTAACGCAAAATCCCGCGCACCATAGAAAGTGGTACCGACGCCGTTGAATGTGAATGGCATAAGCAGTTCAGAATAGTAGCATCCCAGAACAAGATAGTTACAAAAAATTGCGGGTCACCCAATCCGCTAGTTGACAAGATATTCAAGAGGGTATTCGGGAAGTAACCTGACAGAAAAATGGCTTAGTCAATGCGCATTTTTTATGGCTATCCAGTGCTTTCAAACAGCTACAAAAATAGGGGCCTTTTCTACAGGTTCCAAATTGGGAATTCCACTTGAGCTACGCTCCAGGAAAATGGTTTGATGAGGGCTTGCAACTAACATAGACTAGGCAGCAAATCGTCTTTGGGCCCCATTTTGCGGGAGATAGCAAAATGAGTTTTTTTCGACTGGCTGCAATCCTCATCATTCTTCCTTTGACCGCTGCTGCCTGGAACGGCAGTTCTGAACGCGATTTGCTGGCTCGGGCTCGCAGAAGTATCAGCAACACGACTACGACGGCGTCATCGCGGACCTGACCGAATTGATCCGGATGAAGCCCCGCTCCGTCGATGCATATCGCGGCCGCGGATATGCTTACGAGAGCAAAGGCGACCATGACCACTCGATCCAGGACTTCACTGAAGTCATACGCCTGGAACCAAAAGACGCGGCGGCGTTCCACGCTCGCGGCTATGCCTACGAGAAAAAAGGCGACTATACCCATGCCATCCAGGACTTAACCGATTCAATCCGCTTGCGCCCCGGCTATGCCAATTCCTTTCTTGACCGGGGCGTGGCCTATGACCATACCGGCGAGCACGATCGCGCTATCGAGGACTATACCGAATCGATTCGTCTATCGCCCGGCAATGCCCTGGTGTTCTATGATCGCGGCGCCGCCTATCTGGGAAAGCGCGATTATTCATCGGCTATCCTGGATTTCAATGAGGCGATCCGCTTGCAGCCAGACCATGCCAAAGCTTTTTACAACCGAGGCCTTGCTTATGAAAAAAGCGGGGACAATCAGCGCGCGCTAGCTGACTACTCACAAGCCATCCATCTGGATCCAAACTTCTTTGAGCCGTTGATTACCCGGGGACGGCTGTA
>Ga0137403_10002314_pt1 | contig 23400 bp, 27 predicted proteins | sample CZOMad2_1_16fung_FD_122057 | JGI IMG/M metagenome (GOLD analysis project Ga0137403, IMG submission 122057) | Vadose zone soil fungal communities from Angelo Coast Range Reserve, California, USA - CZOMad2_1_16fungal (Hybrid Assembly) | ecosystem: Environmental > Terrestrial > Soil > Vadose zone...
CGGGGCGTAGCGCAGCCTGGTAGCGCGCACGGTTCGGGACCGTGAAGTCGGAGGTTCAAATCCTCTCGCCCCGACCACTTCTTTCGCCGCCCGTCGGCCGGCGCCAACCGGCCGGCGGCGCGGCGACGCTCGACCAACCGGAACCGCCGTGACCATCGCTGCCGAGATCGTCGTCGAGGGACGCGTGCAGGGCGTGGGCTATCGCGACTACGCCCAGCGCCAGGCCGCGCGTCTGGGCCTCGCCGGCTACGTCATGAACCTCAAGGACGGCCGCGTGCGGGCGCGCGCCGAGGGGCCGCGCGAGGTGATCGAGGAGTTCGTGCGGGCCCTCGAGAAGGGGCCTCCGCTGTCCCAGGTGAGCACCGTGAACGTGCGGTGGGTGGCCTCGACCGGACGCTTCGCGGGCTTCGGTGTCCGCTTCGCGGGTTTCGAGCCGTGACGGCCGGGCGGGGGCTGCTCGCGGGCGCCCTCGGCGCGGCGCTCCTTGCCACGGCGGTGATGGCGCCGGCCGATCCGGCGGCCGACCGCGTCCACACGGTCGCGCGGGGCGACACGCTCAGCGCGCTCGCGCGGCGCTACGGCGTCTCCGTCGGCGCGCTCGTCTCCGCCAACAACTTCCCGAACGACCGCGTCGGCCTGCGGCTGGGCCAGCGGCTCGCAATCCCAGCCGCGACCGCCTCGTCTCCGCGCGTCGCGGCCAGGACGGATCGCCCGCGCGCCGCCGACGCCGGACCCCGCACGCGCGGGCCGCGCGCCCCGGTAGACTTCGTGCTCGCGGTACCGGAGTTCGCCGACGCCCTCGGCGCCTTCCTGTGGCCGACCGACGGCGCCGTGAGCTCGCCCTTCGGACGGCGGCGCAGCGGCTGGCACCGCGGCATCGACATCCGCGCCGACCGCGGCGATCCGATCCTGGCGGCGGGGGCGGGCGTGGTGGTCGTGGCCGGCGTCGAGCCGCGCTACGGCCGCGTGCTGAAGATCGAGCACGAGTACGGCTTCACCACCGTGTACGCGCACAACGACGAGAACCTCGTCGCGGTCGGTGACTGGGTGACGCCCGGCCAGCGCATCGCGAGCGTCGGCCGCACGGGCCGCGCCACGAACTACCACGTGCACTTCGAGATCCGTCGCGACGGCCGGGTCTACAATCCCCTCTACATGCTGCCGATGCCCTCACGCGTGGCGCACGTGGACGAGAGCCAGGACGACGAGCCCGATGAGTAGCCGCGAGGCCGAGGAGATCGTCCCCGACGAGCCGCTCGAGCCGCTCGTGGACGCGGTGGACGAGGACCTCCGCGACGAGACGCGCGAGACGAGCCGCGCGAACCTCGGCGTGTACCTTGCCGAGATCGCGCGCATCCCGCTCCTGACGCGCGAGGAGGAGCAGGCCCTCGCCCGGCGCGTGCAGGCGGGCGACGAGGCCGCCAAGCAGCGCATGGTCGAGGCGAACCTGCGCCTCGTCGTCCAGATCGCGCGCCGCTACCTGAACCGCGGGCTGCCCCTGCCGGATCTCATCGAGGAGGGCAACCTCGGGCTCCTGCGCGCGGTGGAGAAGTTCGAGCCCGAGCGCGGCACGCGCTTTTCCACCTACGCGACGTGGTGGATCCGGCAGGCCGTCACGCGCGCGCTCGCCAACCAGGCGCGCACGATCCGGCTGCCCGTGCACGTCGAGCTGCTGCTCTCGCGCTACGTGCGCGAGCAGCGCCGGCTCACCCAGGCGCTCGGCCGGACCCCCACCGCCGAGGAGCTGGCGCAGGCCCTCGGCACGAGCGAGCGCGAGATCGCCGAGCTGGAGGAGGTGCGCCAGCACCCGGTGTCGCTCGACGCGCCGGTGGACGCGGACTCGACGGCGACGCTCGGCGACCTCATCGCCGACCGTTCCGCCGTGCCGTCGGTGACGCTCACCGATCTGTTCCGCGACCGCGCCGGGCTCGTCTCCGTGCTCGACGACCTCGCCGCCAACGAGCGCACGGTGCTGCGTCGGCGCTTCGGGCTCGAGGGCGATCCGCCCGAGACGCTGGAGACGATCGGGCAGCGGCTGGGGCTCAGCCGCGAGCGGGTGCGGCAGCTGGAAGGCGCGGGACTCCGAAAACTGCGCGCGCTGCTGAAAGCCCGCGGGATCGACTCGGCGGATCTGGCGTAGCGACCCTTCCTGCGCCGGCGCATCATCCGCGCGCCGTCCCAAGTGCTACATCGCCAGAGGGAGGCCGGTGTAGCGGGCCGTCATTCTGGATGATCAGTGGGACAGGGACAAGAAGCCCGAGAACGTCGTGGTGTTCGAGCTAAACGTGGTTCGGCGGCCATTACGACGGTGGCGTCTGTTCGCGCGGCTGCGTGGCCCGCCTCCATATGGGAAAAAAATTTCCCGTCCGAGAAACGACTTGCCTGTTCGGCATATCGGGTAGAAACTACGAATACGAGGGGCTTCCAGGCGGACATTCGTCGATCCATCGACGTGAGGAGTATTGGTGATGGCCGTGAAGCGCGCCAGTGGTAGCACAAGTCACATCGATGTTCTGGACCGGGTGCTCGACAAGGGCATCGTCATCGATGCCTGCGTCCGGGTGGCGCTCGTCGGCATTGACGTGCTCACCGTCGAAGCCAACGTCGTGGTCGCCTCCATGGCGACGTATCTCCGGTACGGCGAGGCCGTTGCCGACCGACAGGCGCGGGCTCGCGCCGAGAGGGAAGTAGCCCTGCTGGAGTCGATGCTGCCAAGGAGCGGGCCGAACGGGCCGCGCAGTCGATCGTCTTAACCCGCTCGATCAGCACTTATCGCGTAACTACCATTCCCATCATCTTCCCAGCACGCCGCGCGGATTTGGATCCGGTCTCACACCTCGAGTCCGGGGATTTTACTTGATATCGATGATTGCCGGGCCTCCGCAACCAGCGATAAGCGTACGGCCTCCTCGTCTTCGAGGAGGCCGTCGTCGTTCGTAGCGCTGAGTCAGCGTTCGGAACGAGGTCCCTCGTCAGCGTTTAAGGTGCACGCTACGATGGTACTGCCGGCCGCACTCGCGGCAGCGCAGCCAGCCGCGATGTGCGCGCGGCACCAGGCGCCGACAGTGCGGGCAGCGTTGATACCGACGGCTGACGAAGCCCAGCACCGCCAGGGCGACGGCGCCGAGGCCGATCGCCTGGACGAGCGGGGAGGCGAGCGCGTCCACCCCGGGGATGGTACATCAACCGCCATGCAGGAAGACAAGGTCGCCGAGATCAACGATTACCTGGTTCGGCACATTCCCGACGTCCGGGTGACGAATCACTACGACTTCGACCGCGAGGCGCAGCGGTTCCGGGTGAAGCATGGCCGGATGGTCACCCACATCCTGTTCGTCGACGAGGCCGCGATGATTCAGCATTCGCGCGACGAGCTGAACCAGCTGCTCGACAAGGCCATCCACCACCTCCGCCTGACGGCGCCCGAGGTGGAGGTGCGCGTCACCGAGCGGGGCGTGGTGATCAAGCAAGCGGAGCACTGAGATGAAGCCTGCCGAGATCCTTTCCGAAGCCCGGGCGCTCCTCGACGACGCGATCCAGCTCCGGCGCCGCATCCATCGCCACCCCGAGATCGGCCTCACGCTGCCGCGCACGCAGGCCAGCGTGCTCGAGGCGCTCGACGGGCTCGGGCTCGAGACGCGCACCGGCCAGCGGACCACGTCCGTGCTCGCACGGCTCGCCGGCGGCAAGCCCGGCCCGACGATCCTGCTGCGCGCCGACATGGACGCGCTGCCGCTGCGCGAGGAGACGGGGCTGCCGTTCGCGTCCGAGGTCGACGGCGCCATGCACGCGTGCGGCCACGACGCGCACGTGGCGATGCTGGTGGGCGCCGCGCGCGTGCTGGCGCGGCGGCGCGCGGACCTCGCGGGCTCCGTCCTCTTCATGTTCCAGCCGGGCGAGGAGGGCTACCATGGCGCCCGCGTGATGCTCGAGGAAGGCCTGCTCGATGGAGCGGCGCCGAGCGGTGCCTTCGCGCTGCACGTCACGCACCGCGAGGCAGCGGGCGTGGTCACCACGCGGCCCGGACCGATGCTGGCGTCGGGCGACACCATCCAGATCACGGTGCGCGGCAAGGGCGGCCACGCCTCGGCGCCTCACGACTGCCTCGACCCCATCCCCGTCGCGTGCGAGATCGTGCAGGCGTTCCAGACGCTCGTCACGCGCCGCGTGAACGTCTTCGACCCCGCCGTCATCACCATCGGCAAGATCACGGCGGGCACCACGCGCAACGTCATCCCCGAGACCGCGCACCTGCTGGGCACCGTGCGCACGGTCTCCGAGGTGACGCGCGAGCGGGTGCTGGAGGGCATCCGTCGCGTCGCCGACGGCATCGCCACCGCGCACGGCGCGGAGGCGGCCGTGGAGCTGATCCGCGGCTACCCGGTGACGTCGAACGACGCGAGCTTCGCGGGCTTCGTGCTCGACACCGCGCGCGAGGTGCTGGGGCCGGAGCGCGTCACCCCGATGAGCCACCCGGTCATGGGCAGCGAGGACTTCTCCTACGTGCTGCAGCGCGTCCCGGGCGCGATGGCGAACCTCGGCACCCGTCCCGACAGCGGCGAGGTGTACCCGAACCACTCCAACCGAATGCTCGTCAACGAGGCGGCGCTGGCCTCGGGCATCGCCGTGCACGTCGCGGTGGCGCTGCGCTTCTTCGAGCGCGGCGGCGCGACCGGGACGGCCGGCTGATAGAATCGTCGTCGGACCGGCGGACGATCCGGGAGCTCGGCGGCTGGAGCGAGCTCGCGATGGTGGAGCGCTACGCGCACCTGAGCGCCAGCCACAAGGCGGAGGCCGTCGAGCGCCTCGCGATCGAAGAGAAGTCACCCTCTAACCTTGTGGCGATTGCCTCACATGGATGATGCCACCGCGGTTAATTCTGTCCTCTATGCGCTGAGCACAATCGCCCAAACGTGTGCTGCCCTGGCGGCGCTGGTCGGCGCTCTCGCGCTCTTTCGACTCCAAGCGATGCGAGACGCCCACGGCGATCAGGAGCACATCATCCGAGAGCTCGTCCGGCCATACATGGGCCAAGACGAGGCGCTTCATGGTCCGTTCGAAGCGGTACGTCGTGGCGCGCGCTCGACGATGAATATCCAACCCTCTCCAGGGGCTTGGCGAAGCCGTCGCCGAATGGGAGGCGCACGACGACCGATATGCCCGTGCGATGGGCTGGTTCATCGCCTTCGAGGCCTGGAACCTTTTCGCAATTCTAGCCAGTCTTCTCGGATTCGCATGTGTGTCGTGGCTGGCGTCGCGGTGGCGGTTGTTCGCTAGCCTGCTTATCATCTGCAGCCTGGGCACGGTGGCCGTCACTGGTTTCGCCCTACTCTTGAGTGCTCGCCGGTATACCCCCTGGGCGGACGAGCTCCTCGAAGGCGCCCTACGGCGGTGGGCGCAGTTCTGGCGCCCCGTCGCTCAGCTACGGAAGATAGCCGCGCTATTGATCGAGAGAATTTCCCAACGCTTTTCACAACACCATTGAGCGGCGCTCCGGCGGCGTCATGTAAACTAGCGATGATTAAAGGCGGCCCCGTAGCTCAGGTGGATAGAGCAGCAGTTTCCTAAACTGCGTGCCGGGTGTTCGAGTCACCCCGGGGCCACCAATTTTGTGACCGGCAACGCCCGGTGCGCGTGATGCGGCCTGAGAGGGCTTCATCCACGCGCCGGTTCTCCTTCGTCCCGTCGAGGTAGAACGCCACCCCCTCGAACCCGAGGTCGTGCGCTCGGTGAGCGCGACCCGCTCCTCGGCGTTGTTCCTTGGCGCCGCACACTGCTTGAGGAAGTGGTCCGAGATTCGGTCGGCGTGGGTCGGCAGGGCTAGACTGCTCGTGCCATGGAAGAGCGTGCACGCCGCTTCCTCCGCAACCACCCCAAGCTCGTGTGGTTTGCCGGCGCCGGGCTTGTTCTGGCGGTGGTCGTCGCGCTGCTCATCGTCTGGGAGAGCGGCTACGAGTGCGTTCGCTGGTCCACGCGCATCAACATAGACGAGCACGGCGTCTCGACGAGCCGCGTGTGCGCCGAGACCCGGCCGCGCTGGGGACAGAACGTCGGGAAGTGACCGGCCTCGCACGGGCGTTTACACTCGCCCGCCTACGACACCACGACGATGGGCCCGTTTCGGGTTTCCGGCCCGTGGGGGACTGGGTCAGAACCGAACCAGGAATCCCGCGGAGCCCCCCCAGTCAGCCGATCCGTTCGACAATCCTCGGGTCACCGCTCCGGTGAACTTCAGCGCCCTGGTGAGCCTGTACTCCGCCCCGACGCGGAGCTCGAGAGGATCCGCCTGGCCCGGCGAGATGGCTGTCGAACCGTCGAGTGACGCGAACACGGACAGAGGCCCGATCGAGTACGCCGGGCCGACGCTCCAACCGAAGGAGTTGCGGAAGTCTGTGCCCGGCGGGTCGCCGACGAACGTATATGACAGGGTGACAAATCCGAACAGACCGCCGATGAGACGCTTGCTCAGGTCCACGCCGATCGTCTCGTCGAACTCGCCCGTGCCGAGACCGCGGTCGCTATCGGCGGTCGGAAACTTGATCTTCACGTAAGGCGCGATCTCGGGGACGAAGTCCCGTTCCTCGAGGATGGTATAGGACACCTTCAAGAGCAGGTCGCCGACGCCGCTCTCGCTGGTGGAGCGCTCCGGCCGCGCGAACTTCCCGCTGCCGCCCTTTTTTCGCACCGCCACGCCGCCGGCGGTGACGACGACGTTCTCCGAAGACTGGTAGATCCAGGGCAGCGTGAGGCTGATCCAAAGCTTATCGACGGGCCTCACGCCGAAGGTGAAGGGCACGTAGACGATCGTGGTGTCCTTGTTAGTCCCGTAGTCGCCGACCGAGTAGTTGACGGAGGTCGACAACAACCACCGCGGATCGTCCTCGGCCAGTGCCGGCGTGACGCCGGCGACGATCAGTACGAGACCGATCAATGCTCCGCGAGTGCGCATGTCGTCTCCCCCATTCGACGAATGATGAGCGGGTCGCTCACAGCACTGAATCGAGAATAGAGGGCGTCAGGCGCGAGAAGAACGAAAAAACAGCGCGGCGGACGTCCGCCGCGCTGGGGTCTGGCATTCTCGTCAAATCCGCCTGAAGCCCGGTGCCGGTCAGCGGCCAGGCTTTTCCGGCTTGGCCGGCTTCTCCATCTTCTCCATCTTCTCCGGCTTCTCGGCCTTGGCGACTTTGTCCTTCTCCGCCTTGTCGGGCTTCCCCGCCACATGGTCGGTCGCCTTTTCCGCCCGTTTCACCTCACTGACGACGCGCCCGAGCTTCACGCCCAGTTCGTGGGCGATCACGCCCCACCCCTTGCCCGACTGGCGGAGCGCGACGATCTTGTCGAGCGCCGCCTGCTGGCTCAGCGTCTTGTCTTGCTTCATCAGCTCCTGAGAAAGCGCCAGCGCGATCGTCGCCTGTCCGTAGCCGCCGATGCGACTGTGAAGATCGGTGACGACCGACGGCTGGACCTTGAACTCCTTGGCGATCCGCTCGGTCACGCGGCGCTGGCCGTTGGGCGTGTTCGAAGCGCGCGCGGCGTCGGCGTCGAGCTGCGTGGCGTCGGCCTGGAGCTGTCGCTCGTGCTTCTGGTCCTTGACGTCGTCGGCCGGCACAGCGACCGGATACGTCAAGGCGACTCCTGCCATCAGGAGACCCCCGACGAACCACCGCGACATGGTTTCCCGTCTCATCGTTTCCTCCAGTCAATCCCTTCCGCTTATGCGGGCACAGCTGATGCGCAGATTCCTCCTAGCAGGCTTCGTGCCGAACCGTGCAGAAAAAAGGCCCTTCGCTGACGGACACATAGGGACGATCGGCGTGGAGCCTAGTGTCAAAATGGAGGCCGCCTGCGGGCGTCGTGACAGTGGCTCGTGGTCTTCTACGCGGGCCATCAAGCAGGCCGACAGGCCAATTCCCGTCGGTCAAACCCTGCTCCCGCGGCCGCGTCAGGGCAGAGAGCCCGCCCGGACGCCCGCGACCTCAGGGCTTCGGCGTCGTCTCACGCACCACCTGCTGCGCAGCCGGCATCATCATCGCTTCCGTCCTCCCGCTCGTCTCATCGACGACCTGCAGGCTGGCGAGGATCGGACACGGGCCCGGGGGGTGGGGACTGCGGGGGACGGTTCTGGACCTCACCGTGGCCCGGATGGGCTCGGTCCCACCCGGCTCGGCGCGGCTTCGATACTGAAGTGAGACCATTTCCCCCGGGGCAACGTTAAAAAACTGCCGGGTGTCCCGGATGTCGCCGCGCTCATCGAGAACGCTGATCACGACGTCGCACGCCGCTACGTCGGCCGGCGGCATCGGCACGGCGCGGACGTCGGCGTAGACGGCGAAGCTCAACCCCACGATGGAGAACAGCGTCAGGAGCTCCAGGACGACGATCAGGATGACGGCGGAGACGGTAGCAACACTGCCGAAGACGAGGGCGAGCGGGAGCAACAGCACGAGCATGCCCCGCGAGCGATTCATAGCGACCTCTCTTTCAACCAGCAGGAGCTTCCTGCGTGAGGTCGGCCGTCTGCCTGCATCTGCCTCAGCGTCTGGGTCATTGTCAAGCAACGTTGCGCGCCACTCCCGCGTCTCGACCTTCCGCCGTTGACCTCGTCGTCGAAGAAAACTCATACTGAAGTATCCCGTTATGGCCCATTCCCGCGCCGTCAGGACCGCGGCCCGTCGCAAACGCCGGCGCTCAGCCCGGATCGCGGCCGTCTGGCCGGTCACCCGATCCGCCCGGCGAGCCCTGAGCGCGCTGCTGGTGACGCCGCTGGCGATCCGGATCCTCGTGGGTGCGGTCGCTGTCCTCGTGGTGTGGTCGGCGGTGAACTGGCTGTATCAGGTCGTCCGCAAGCCGACGGAGTTGTTCTTTCCGGTGAGCGGCGTGCTCGCCAAGGCGCCGCCCGAGACGTGGCGGCAGTACGGGGCGCTCTTCCGCGAGCATTCCACGGCGGTCATCACGCCCGATCTCCTGGCGGCGCTGGCCCAGGTCGAAGGCGCGGGCAATCCCGTGGCGAGGACGTACTGGCGGTGGCGTCTGACGTGGAATCCCTTCGAGCTGTACCAGCCCGCGTCGAGCGCGGTGGGGATGTACCAGATCACCGATGCGACGTTCCGGGACGCGCGGCGCTACTGCATCCACGACCACGTGGTGGTCGAAGAAGGCGTCTGGTACGACGTCCGCTCGTGCTGGTTCAACAGCCTCTACACTCGCGTCGTGCCCAGTCACGCCGCCGAGCTGACCGCCGCCCTCCTGGACCGCGGCGTCGCCCAGACGCTGGAGCGCCAGCGGGTCCCCGCCGCCACGCTCGGGCAGAAGCAGGATCTGGCCGCCGTGATCCATCTATGTGGCGCCGGGCCAGGCGACGCCTACGCGCGACGCGGGTTCCGGCTGACGGCCGGGCAGCGGTGTGGCGATCACGACGTCGCCCGGTACCTCGCGCAGGTCAGCGCGCTGAAGCGACAATTCGCCCCGCTGGCGGCCGCCGAGTAGCCTGGCGAATCCCTTCCCACACAAGATGTGGGGCCACCGGCGTTCTTGGTTCCGGCCGGGTCATCTGTCAGAATCGGGTGGTAGCAGTCGCAGATCGGCCGCCGTCACCAGGGGATGGCGGGCGACACGGGCGCCGGGCCCGGTCCATTGGTTTCCGGAGACCGCGCTCATGCCCGTTCGCCTCGGTCGCGTCCTCGTCGTCGACGACGATCCCGATACCGTCGACCTCCTGACCACGATCCTCTCCGACGTCGGCTACGAGGTCATCGCTGCGTTCACCGGCGGCGACGGCCTGATGATGCTGGAGGTGGAGTCGCCGGACGTGATCCTGCTCGATCTCCAGATGCCGGGCCTGCACGGCATGGACGTGCTGCGCCGGCTGCGCATGGCGCGCCCCGAGATTCCCGTGATCATCGTGAGCGGCCAGGGCGACGCGGAGCTCGCGCGCGCGACGCTGCGCCGCGGCGCGGTGGACTACATCCGCAAGCCGATGAATCCCGAACACCTGGTGCGCGCGGTCGCCGCGGCGCTCGGCGGGCGCGCGGCCCTGAGGCCCTGACACTCACCCGCCCGCGACACGTAGAATAGCCGCCGAGGCGCACATGGGACGTGGCCGTCGGCGGCTCAGCGCGTGGTTGCTGCTCCTGGCCGGCTGCACCAGCGCGCCCTCGCCGACCCACGTGACGCTGCCGCCGATTCCGCTCGAAGCGTTCTTCGCCAACCGGGACACGAGCTACGACCACAAGGTGTCGCCGGACGGCACGCGCCTGGCCTGGATCGGTATGGCCGACGGCCGTCTCACCGTGCTCGTCAAGCGCCTGGGCGGCGACGACATCGTGACCCTCGACACGCACTCGCGCCGAAGTATCCAGTCGTTCGTCTGGGCGCAGGACAGCCGGCGGATCCTCTACGGCCAGGACCGGGACGGCGACGAGAACACGCACGTCTTCGTCGCCGACACGGATCGGCCGCGCGAGCGGCCGAGGGACCTCACGCCCTTCGCCGGCCAGCGCGCCTTCGTCCAGCAGGTCATCCGGTCCGACGCCGAGCACATCGTCGTCGGCGTGAACCGGCCGCGCACCGCGCTGGCCGATCTCTATCGGACCGCGCTGACCACGGGCGAGCAAACGCGCCTCGCCGACAACGCCGGCGACGTGCTCACGTGGATCACCGACGACGACGGCGTCGTCCGCGCGCGCATCCGACGGCAGGCACCCGGCGCGCGCGTGCTCGAGCGCGTCGGCTCGGACGCCGCGCGGTGGGAGCCGCTGTTCACGCTGGATGGGGAGGAGTACGCGCGGGCGGTGGGATTCACGGCGGATCGCGCCGGGCTCTGGCTGCTGACCAATCACCGGCGGGACCGCTACGCGCTGATCCGGCTCGACCTGGCCACCGGCGCCGCAGCCGGCGTTGCCCACGAGCACGGCGTCGTCGACGTCGAGACGGCGGGCGTGAGCAGGCTGACCGGCCAGCCGTTGTTCGCCATCACCTATCCCGGCTATCCCGAAACGCGCGTGTTCGACGCGACGCTCGAGGCTGACCTGGCGCCGCTGGGCGAGCCGGGCCCGGCGGAGGTGCGCATCCTCAGCCTCGACGACGCGGAGCGCTTCGCGACCGTCCGCGTGGCTCGGGATCGCGGCGGCGAGCACCATCTCCTCGATCGGCGGACGCGCACGCGCACGCTGCTGTCGCGGAGCGCGATGGCGGCGTACGCCGACCGGCTCGCGCGCGTCGAGCCGATCTCCCTGACGAGCCGCGATGGCCTCACGCTGCACGGCTACCTCACGCGGCCGCCGGGCGCGAGCGCCCGGGTGCCGATGGTGCTCCTGGTCCACGGGGGCCCGTGGACGCGCGACTACTGGGGCTACAACCCGACCGTGCAGTTCCTCGCCAGTCGCGGCTGGGCCGTGCTGCAGATCAACTACCGCGCCTCGACCGGCTACGGGCGCGCGTTCGTCGAGGCGGGCGTGCGCCAGCACGCGCGCGCGATCCACGCGGACCTGCTCGACGGCGTGCGCTGGGCGGTGGAGCAGGGGATCGCTCATCCGGCCCGCGTCGCGATCATGGGCGGCAGCTACGGCGGCTACGCGACGCTGGTCGGGCTCACCTTCACGCCGGAGGTCTTCGCCTGCGGCGTCGATCTCTTCGGCATGTCGAATCTCGTGACGCAGCTGGAGGGGCGGCCGTCGTACTGGACGTGGAGCTTCTTCGAGCCCTACTACCGCAAGTACTACGGCGACGTCAGCCGTCCGGACGACCGGCAGCGCCTGGAGGCCCAGTCGCCGCTGTTCCGCGCCGCCGAGGTGCGACGCCCCGTGCTCGTCATTCACGGCGCCAACGACCCGAACGTGAAGCAGCAGGAGTCCGACCAGATGGTCTCGGCGCTCCGCGCGGCCGGCAAGGACGTGCAGTACGTCGTGCTCGCGGGCGAGGGGCACGGCGCCTTCGGCGATCCCACGAACGCGCTGCGGATGTATGGCGCGATCGAGCAGTTCCTCAGCGCGTGCCTCGGCCGATGAGCCGGCGCGCGCTGCTCGTCATCGTCGCCGCGCTCGGCATCCTCGTGGCGCTGCCGGTCGCCGTCTACGTCGGCGACGCCGTCCTCCTGCGCTACCGCATCGGGCGCGGCGGCGCGCTGCAGACGATGACGGTGTATCTCGCCACGCGGCTCAAGAGCGGCAAGCTCGAGGTGTTCACCGACCGGCCGCAGACCGAGGTCTGCGCGCGCGCGCTGTTTCCCCACTTCGGCTATCGGCCCTGCTGGTACGTCCGGCGCAGCGGAGGCGTGAAAGTGATATAAGGGACGGCGGTTCGTGCAGCGCCTCTTCGCGCGGAGCACCGTCATGGAGCCCGCCCGGATCTCGCGACGCAGTCTCATCACCGCCGGCGCCGTCGCCGGCGTCGCCGCGCTGGCGCCCCGCGCCGCGCGCGCGCAGGGGCCGCCGAAGCCCGCCGAGCCGGCGACGGTCATCACGACGCCACCGCGCGACTGGGGCCCGGGCGCGGCGCCCAACGTCTACGGCGCGGACCCGGACATCCTCACGATCGATGCGTCGTTCAACAGCCTGCGCCAGGGCAACACGCCGATCCTGCGATTGTGGACGGGCTCGCTCTGGGCCGAAGGGCCGGCGTGGTGCGGGCAGGGGCGCTATCTCGTCTGGAGCGACATCCCCAACAACCGGCAGCTGCGCTGGCTCGAGGACGACGGACGCGTGTCGGTCCTCCGCATGCCGTCGAACAACAGCAACGGCAACACGTTCGACTTCCAGGGCCGTCAGCTCTCCTGCGAGCACCTCACGCGGCGCGTGGTGCGCTACGAGCACGACGGGTCGGTCACCTTGATCGCCGACGGCTACGCCGGCAAGCGGCTCAACTCACCCAACGACGTCGTGCCGCATCCCGACGGCTCCTACTGGTTCACCGATCCGCCGTACGGCGGCCAGTTCTACGAGGGCACGGTCGACGCGCCCGGCGGCCCGACCAATCGTTCGGGGCGGTTCAAACAGCGGCTCGGTCAGCCCCTGGGGATCGGCGACTACAAGCGCGAGCTGCCGCACGGCGTCTATCGCGTCGATCCCGTCGGCAAGGTCGACGTCGTCGTCACCGAGGGCCAGCTGTCGAATCCCAACGGCCTCTGCTTCTCGCCCGACTACAAGAAGCTCTACGTCATCAGCACGGGCCGCGGCCCCGGCGACACCGGGCCGGGCGGCAATCGGGACATGCACGTGTTCGACGTCGGCGGCGACAACAAGCTGTCCAACCAGAAGCTCTTCACGGACTTCATGATCGACGGCGTCAAGTGCGGGCCGGACGGCGTCCGTGCCGACGTCGACGGCAACCTCTGGGTCTCGAGCAACGGCGGGCGGGCGCTCGGCTACAGCGGCGTGACGGTGTGGAACCCGGAGGGCAAGCTCATCGGGCGGATCCGGCTGCCGGAGACGTGCGGCAACATCTGCTTCGGCGGGCCCAAGCGCAACCGGCTGTTCATGGCCGCCAGCCAGTCGCTGTATGCCGTGTACACGGCGACGCAGGGCGCCGCGCCGGGTTAAATCAGCGCTTTCGCGCCACGAGCGCCTGGTTCACCATGAGCCTCCCGCCACGCCCCCGGGCGAGGTACTTCTCGACCGCCGCCGCCGCCGCGTGGAGGCCGAGCTGAAACGGCCAGGGATGAAATCCCACGTGCACGAGGACGTCCAGGCCTGCCGCCGAGCACCACGCCTCCAGCTGGCGCCACGCCACGAAGTTCTCCATCCCGTGGAATGGCCTCAGCCTGAGCACGCTCGCGGCCCTGACCGGGCCCTGCCACACTCGGTTCGGCGTGGTGAGCACGAGCACTCCATTCGGCCGTAAGACGCGCGCGAGCTCCCGGACCGCGCGCGCCGGCGCCTTCGTGTGCTCCAGCATCTCGCTCGAAATGACCGCGTCGAAGCTCTCGTCGCGTACGGCGAGCTGGCACACGTCGGCGACGAGTCCGCGACTGCCGGCGCGAGCCATCGTCCGCGCCACCAGCCGCGGCCCGACATCGACGCTGACGACCGTGGCCCCGCGCGCCGTGGCCGCCGCGGAGAACGGACCGTAGCCGCAGCCCGCATCCAGCGTTCGCTTGCCGGAGAGGCTCGCGTGCCCCAGGCATTCGTCGAACACGACGCTCAGACGCCGGCGCACGTCGGCGGGATGGTCGAGGCCCTCGAAGCGGTCGGCGATGCTCTCGTAGAAGTATTCCCGCGACCCGCGCGTCACCGCTCGCGTCCCTCCGCGGCTCGCGGCGGCCGCTCGCCGGCGTTGCCGTGGACGGCCCGGACGAGATAGACCGGGCGACGCTTCACCTCCTGGAAGATATAGCCGACATAAATGCCGACCAGGCCGACGGCGATCATGAGAGCCGAGCCGACGATCAGCAGCATGAACATGAGCGAGCTCCAGCCGGGCACCAGGAGGTGCTGTCTCCCGGTGAGCCAGAAACTGATGACATAGAAGGCCTCGGCAACGGCGAGCGCCAGGAAGCCCAGCCCGACGACGAGCGCGATCTTGAGCGGCACCAGAGAGAACGAGAACGTGGCCTCGGCGGCCAGGCGGGCCATTTGCCGGAGCGAGTACTTCGGCGCTCCGCCGAGCCGCGCGCGCTCGGCATACGGCAGCACGACGGTCCGGTATCCGGTCCAGGCCACCATGCCGCGCAGGAACCGGTGATATTCGCGCATCTGGCGCAGCGCCTGCAGAACGGGCCGGGACAGGAGCCGGTAGTCCGCCGAACCGGCGGTGATCCGCGTATTGCCGATCGCACTGAGGAGGCGGTAGAACGCCGTCGACGTCCAGCGCTTGAAGGGCGGCAGGTCAGCGGCGACCCGCTGCGTGAGGACGATCTCGTAGCCCGCGCGGTACAGGGCGAGCATGTCGGCGATGAGCTCGGGCGGGTGCTGCCCATCGCCGTCCAGCGTCACGACGGCGTCGCCCTCGGCGCGATCGAGCCCGGCCGTGAGTGCTGCCTGATGGCCGAAGTTGCGGCTCAGCTCGACGATGGTCACCCCGGCGTCGTCGGCCGCCAGCTTCAGAAGCTCGGCACCGGTATGATCGACGGAGCCGTCGTTGACGTAGTAGATCCGCACGTCGTGCTCGCGTCTCAACGGCGTCACCACGTCCATCAGTCGGCGATGGAACTCGGCCACGATGTCGGCCTCGTTATAGAGCGGAACGACGATGTCGATCGCGAGCCTTCGCCCGTCGACCATCATGTCGGCGTCTGCCCGCGCTCGACGGCGGGCCGCGCAAGCCGGTGCACCTGCCATCCGTAGCTGAAGGTCCGCGCATAGAGCACGCCTCGGTCGCTCGGGCAGTACGTGGCATCGATGAACGGGGGTCGGGCGATGGGGCAAAGGAGTCGGTGCATCCCGAGCTCGACGAGGCGCACGTGCCGCTCGGTCGTATACACGAGCTCGCCGCCTTCCCGGAGCATCTCGCGCAGCCTCGTGGTGTCGTGTCTCACGCCGGCCTCGTGGACGGCGATGCGCACCGTCGGGCCCGGTTGGTTGGCGATCGTCGGCGTTGCGATGAACACGTCGGGCGGCGACGCGCCGCGCGCCGACGTGCCGACGTGCTGGACGACGAGGTCGGGACGCCGCTTGATCTCGGCGAGGTGCAGCGGCAGCTCGTACAGGTATTCGTTGGCGTGGGTGGTGTTGAGGACGATGCGGCTGCCGTTCGGCAGGCCGGCCAGAAAATCGACGACATCGGCGTTCGCTCGGTCTACGACGAGCTGGACCCGCCCGTCCACGGCCGCGTTCACGATCCCGGGTACCCAGAGGAGACCGGCCGCCGCGAGCGCCGACCACGCCAGGCGCCGTGTCGCGAGGGGATACCGAGCGCCTCGCAGACTCCAGAGGCTCCCGACCACCGTGCCGGTGAAGACGGCGGCCCCGAACGCGAACGGCAGCAGATAGTACTCGAACGTCGCCGGCCATGGCGCGTACACCGCCAGCCAGCCGGCCATCCAGACGCACGTATACAGGATCGGCCGACGCCACTCGGGCTGGCCACGCCGCACGCAGACCACCGCCGCCATCAGCAGCGGCAGGAGGAATGCGAAGTCCCGGACCATCCAGGCCGAGATTCGAAACAGGGCGGGGCCGAGCGTTCCTGGCTGGAGCACGTAGGCCCGCGTATACGTTCCCTCCACGAGCGGAAGCGCCGCGTAATGCCAGCGCAGGGCAAAAAATGCCGCCGCCGCGACGACGTTGACCGCGACGTAGATCGTCGCGAAGCGCCCACAGACTTGCCGCTTCGCGGACGATGACCATTCGATCGCCACCCAGCCGAGCGATACCGGGATGAGGACGGCGCTCGTCTCCTTCGTCGTATAGGCCAGCAGCAACACGGCGCCGGCGAGCGTGATCAGCGCCGCGCGTCTTCCCGAGCGCGGCTCGCTCGCGGCGGCGGCGGCGGCGAGCACCGAGACGCCGATCCACATCATCTGGAGCGGCTCGGCCTTCGACAGGGTGTAGAAGGCCTCGATCGCCGGCCCGCAGACCGCGAACAGCACCACCGCGACCGCCGCCTGCAGCGGCGTGCCGCCGGTCAGCCGCACCAGTCGAGCGAGGAGTGCGAGGAGACCGGCCAACAGGAAGACGTTGAGGGTGAAGAACGCGAGCGGCCGAACGCCGACGATGCCGAAGACAGCGGAGTACACGAGCCAGTAGGCCGGGAAGAACCGGCCCGTCTCCGGGATGAGGGCGAGCACGCTCGACCACCGGCCGATCGTTTCGCGGCCCGTCTGGAGCGTCAGACCATCGTCGAGGAGCCCGAACTGCGGCGAAGCCAGCCGGGGGAGCATGACCAGCACGGCGAGGGCTCCCGGAGCGAACCACCGCACCATCGCTCGGTCTCTCATCACGCCAGACGGTACACCTACTCCGGCGCCCCGGACCCCGAGCCGGTCGGTGGCCGTCGCACCGCACCGGGACTTGACACGGGCCGGGCATGGGGCGTTTACATATCGGCTGCGCGTGTGAAGGTCGACGCCGTGCCCCAGCAGTGAGAGGAGAGCACCCTATGAGGAAGTGGCTGTCCGTTCGTCGCGCCACACTTCTGGCCATTCTGGTGTTGCTCTTCGTAGCTCCCCCGTTCGCGTCGGGCCAGACGGCGGGTCTGAGTCGGCTGCAGAACGACGACCCCAATAACTGGCCCATGTACCACCGGAGCTACGATTCGTTCCGTTTCAGCCCGCTGACCCAGATCAACAAGGACAACGTCAAGAACCTCACCGTGGCCTGGGTCCACCAGCCGGGCGCCATCGTGCAGGGCCTGGAGGCGACGCCGCTGGTGGTCGATGGCGTGATGTACTACATCGCGTCCTACAATCGCGTCTTCGCCCTGGACGCCGCCACTGGCAAGGAACTCTGGCACTTCTACCCGAAGCTCGATCCGGTCGTGAATACGCTGTTCTTCCAGCCGTACAACCGGGGACTGGGCTTCGGTCACGGCCGTGTGTACTTCGGCAGCCTGGACGGGCGCGTGTTCGCGCTCGACCAGAAGACCGGCAAGGTGGCCTGGGAGAAGCAGGTCCTCGAGACGAAGAAGTGCAGCTGCAACTTCACCGGCGCGCCGCTCGTCGTGAAGGACAAGGTCATCATCGGACAGACGGCGGGCGAGCTGCCGATCCAGGGGAAAATCTACGCCCTCATGGCCTCCAGCGGCGAGAAGGCGTGGGAGTTCAACACGATCAAGAACGATCCGAAGAGCTGGGGCGGTGACTCCGGCAAGTTCGGCGGCGGCGGCGGCTGGATGACCGGCTCCTACGATCCCATCTTGAATCTCGTGTACTGGGGCACGGCGAACCCGGCGCCGGACTACGACTGGGGCGGCGCGCGGCCCGGCGACAACCTCTACACCTCGTCGGTCCTCGCCCTCGACCCGGACAACGGCCAGCTCAAGTGGTACTTCCAGGAGATCCCGCACGACGACTGGGACTACGACGCGGGTCTCGGCGAAAGTCTAGTCCTCGATCGCGACGGCAAGAAGCTGCTCGTCCACCAGAACAAGAGCGGCTTCGTGTTCGTCTACGACCGCACGAACGGCAAGATCCAGAACGTGTGGCCAATGATCCACACCTACAACTTCGTGAAGACGATCGATCCCAAGACCGGCGAGCTCATCGGCCGCAACCCGCCGCGCGAGGTGGGGAAGCCGAAGTTCATCTGCCCCTGGATCGCCGGCGGCCGCAGCTGGAACTCGGGCTCGTACAACCCGAAAACCAAGCTCTGGTACAACACCGCGATGGAGGTCTGCGAAGAGGTCACGGTCGAGAAGCAGACGCCGCAGACGGAGCCGGCGGCCGGACTCTTCTTCGGCGGTGACCAGGTCGCCAAGCATCCACCGGGGGGCGAAGCCTACGGTCATCTCGATGCGCGTGATCCCGTCACCGGCGAGCGTAAGTGGAGCATCAACTTCAAGTACCCGCCGATCGGGAGCGTGCTCTCGACAGGGGGCGGCCTCGTGATCCACGGAGACCTCGAGGGCATCGTGCACGCGTATGACGCCGACACCGGTGAGCAGCTCTGGCACTTCCGCACCGGCTCCGGCCATCGCGGAGGTCCCATCAGCTACTCCGTCAATGGCAAGCAATACATCGCAGTTCCGAGTGGTCTCGGCTCGCTCGTGCTGGGCCTCTATCCCGCGCTGTGGCCGGAGGTAGAGGATTTCCCGGCCGGCGCGGCCATGTTCGTCTTCACGCTGAAGTAGTCTCACGCGGAGGGGAGGACGCGGCGTCCTCCCCTCCGTCTCATCCACGTCGCCGCCTGGAGAAGCATGCGAGTCGTCGTCGTCCTGGGGCTGGTGGTTGCCGCCATGGTCGGTTTGCCCGTCAAGGGTGTCGTGCGTGCGCAGGGGATGCGGCAACCGTCGGCGGCCGTCACCAGACCGCCGTTTCCACTCGACGACCCGAACGCGATCGCGGAAGGAGCGAAACGATTCTCGGCGTCCTGTACGGGCTACTGTCACGGTCGCGAAGGGCGCGTGTCGCGGGCGCCGAAGCTGCGCGGCAAGACGTACGATCCCAGTTTCCTCTACGGCAGGATCTCGAATGGACTGCTCCAGGGCCAGAGCGGTCTTCCGATGCCAGCCTTCCAGACCATGTTGCCTCCCGAGGAAATCTGGAAGCTCGTCGCCTACATCATGTCGCTGTCCGACGCGAAGGACGACTGACCATGCGGCGTGAGCGCGCGTTCGTCGTCGGTATCGCCATCCTGTTCGCGTCCGGCGCGCTGTCGGCCGACGCCGCCTCGCTGGCCACGGTGCGCGAACGCGAGACGTTCGGTGTCTGCGCGCACCCCGACGCGCTCCCGTACTCGAGCCAGGATCGGACGCTGCCGGGATTCCAGCTCGAAATCGCCGAGGCCATCGCCGGCCAGCTCGGCGTGCGGCTGCGTGTGGAGTGGATCGTGTTCACGCGCCACGCGCGCCGTGTCGACTGTGACGCCACCATCGGCTCGATCGTCAAGGCCGACACGGACGGGGGGAGCCCCCGCCGCGGCCCGCGCCTCACCAAGCCGTACGTCGCCAGTGGCTATGTGCTCGTGATCCCCGCCACGTCGGGGTCGATCGAGCGCCTGGAAGAGGTCAAGGGGAAAGTCGCCGTCGAGCATTCGTCGTGGCCGCACTACGTGCTCGACTCTCGCAAGCTTCCGCTGTCCTCGTATGGCAGCGCGTCCGAGATCCTGGACGCGGTCGCGAAAGGTGAGGCGACCGCGGGCCTGGTGCCCGACGCCTATGCCGGCTGGTATCTCAAGCTCCACCCCGGCGCCGTGAAGATCTCCGACACCTACGTGCCCGAGCGGGATTTTCGGTGGAATGTCGCCGTCGCGCTGCGCAATGCCGATGCGCCGCTGGTCGAGGCGGTCAACCGTGCGCTCGACGCGCTGATCGCGGATCAGACGATTCCGAAGATCTTCGCGCGCTACGGCATCCGCTATCGCCCGCCGATCGCGCCGTAGCCGCACGGCTCGACACGGCGAGCCGTGCGGCGCGCGCCTCGCTCAGAAGCCGCGTCGCTTCATGCAGTCCTGATACGCGGTTTTGTAGGCGGGGTCCTTCGTCCCCTGATCCGCCATGCCGGTCAGCTGACCGTTCGAGGCGCCGGCCGCCGTCCCGCCCGTGGAGTCCTTGGTCACGGCGCCGGTGCCCGCGCCCACGGCGCCGGGGCTGCCCGGCTCGCGGCCGCTGCCGGTGATCATCGGCCCGGTCTTGCTCCCGCCGCCGCCCTGCTGGACACCGCTCGTCGTATCCGGCGTCCCTCCCGGCGTCGTGATCGAGGGCCCGGTGGCGCCGCCCGCCTGGGGCGAAGCGCTGGGGCTCGGACCCGCGGCCTGGGCCGCGCGATTGCAGGCATCGAAATCGGCCTGGGCTGGCTGGGCGGCCGACGCCAGCGCCGCCACCGCGAGCAGACTCCCCGCGACGAGTGCAACGGTCAGCAATGTCTTCATGGTTACCTCCCGAGCCTTGGGCATCAAGGCGCGTGCCGCCGAGTACGGCTCAGGAGTCGCCGAGAGCCCACCGGATCGCGCCCAGCAGGTGCGCCCGAAAACGGTCGTCCGTCCAGACGCCCGGCTCGTGGCCGAGGGCCGTGTAGATGACCCGGCCGCGGCCATAGGCTTTCGTCCACGCCAGCGCGTAGTCGCCGTCGGGACGCTTGCCACGACCGACGTCGACGGAACGCGGATCGAGCCGCAGCAGGACGTGAGCTCGAGAGCGCGACCAGTCGCGGAACTGATAGATCTCGTCGGTGACCTCGAAGGCTTCGCCGAGGTGCCGCGTGGCAGGGTGCGTTCGATCCTCGACGATGAGCCGGGCGCGCTGGTGCCACGGGTGACCGTCAAAGGATCCGCCCAGGAGCTCACGGTACTCGGGGACGGCGTACCAGGTATCCGTCGCGCTGTGCACGCCGACGAATCCGCCGCCGTCTCGAACGGACTGGAAGATCGCGTGCCGCACCGTGGGCGCGATCGGCAGCTCGCCGGTCGTGAAGAAGAGGACCGCGCGCTGCGCCCGCACCGACGTCACCGTGAGCCTCTCGAGATCCTCACGGGTGGCGACGTGGCTGACCTCGAAGCGTCCGGAATCGTGCCCCAGGTCCACGACCACCCGCTCGGCGGTCGACAGCTCGCCGGCGGCCGGACGCCGCACGACGTCGTGCTGGTAGCCGGCCGAATAGGTCACCATGAGCAGGCGAGGGAGCGCCGGCCGCGCGTGCGTGGCGGACAGCATGAAGGCCGTGACCATCACCAGGAGTCCGACGGCACGGCGGCGCGGGCACATCTCGACCGATTCTAGTCGTTCACATCACGCGGTCTCATCCCACGGACTGTGCTTCACCGGCGGGGGAAGCCAGATGCGCTCGTAGTCCTTCTGCAGCACGCTCTCGCGCGCGAGCTCCTCCTTCGTGCTCATCCTCGCGTACTTCGCCTCGGTCGGGCTCGCGTAGTTGCCGCGGTTCAGGTTCGGCGCCGAGATGAGCCGGCTCACGGGCCCGTGGCAGCGTGGACACGTGTCGAGCGGCGGGTCCTTCATGCCGTGCTGGGTCTCGAAGACGACCAGGCACGGCGTGCACGCGTATTCATAGGTCGGCATCACGTCCTCCGCGTCCGAGCGCGGGCGGCCGGCGTCGGCCACCGGCCGCCCATCGACTCAGACAGCGACAGCGCGTCGTGGCTCGAGCGGCGGCGCGCTGGCGGTGGTCTTGAGGTTCCAGATCCGCGCCGCGTTCAGCCCGAACACCTTGGCCTTGAGCTCGTCGGTGAGCGGCGGATAGCCGTGGCCCTCGACGAGTTGGTCCGGGATCCGGAATTTTCGGAACGCATCGATCTGCCACTGCGGGTTGCCCCACAGCGCCGAGTCGGTGCCCCACATCACGTAGTCGGGGCCGAGATCGCGCAGCAGCGTGCCGAGCACGTGCGCACACTCGAGCGGTCGGTTCGTCACCGTCGCGGCGAAGGTGGAGCCGACCTCGGCATAGAGGTTCTTGCGCTGCGGCTTGAAGCCTTTCAGCGCGGCCAGCTCGTGCTGGTAGGGCCACGCCGAGTGATAGGCGATGAAGTTGAGATCCGGGAAGTCGTCGCACACCGCGTCGAGATCCTCCGGATGCGCGTAGCGGGCCATGAACTGCCCGAACGGGATTCCCTTGTGACACCCGATGTTCTTGAGGCCCAGCTTCCGCGCCTTCTCCCACATCGGATACGCCTGCTTCTGATCGTCGAACCACCAGCCACGCTTCTTGGTGGAGTCGAAGGTGTAGAGCTTGAGGCCGGAGATCTGGTACTTCTCCACGAACATCGTCATCCGCTCCAGGGTCTCCGAGAGCCCCTGGTTCGGCGTCAGCCCGCCGCCCAGCATGACCGTCCGGGTCGGCCAGCGCTTCTTGACCTCGGCCTGCTCCTCGATCGGGATCATGTCCTTGCCGCCGTAATCCTCGCGGAAGCCGAACGGGTTGAAGACGGCGACGCTGGTGTCGCTGCCCTCGAGGATGAGCTTGCCGAAGTTCTCCACGGTCATGTCCTTGGTGCCGTTCGGCAGGCCCATCGCCTTGCCGAGATCGTCCAGGAGCTGGACGAACCACATCCCGCGCTCGCTGGTGTTGACGCCGGGGATGTAGCCGTCCTTGCGCGTGCAGATGTGCGTGTGGGCGTCGACGATGAAGTCGCTCCCCGGCTTGCGGCTGACCTTGATCTCCTTGGCTGCCGCCGGCTCGTACGCCTCGGCCGGCGTGACGTCGAAGAATCGCATCCCCGTGATGTTGTTGACGGCGAGCATGGCCGCCGGCAGCGCCGAGGCCGAGGCGAGAAAGTTCCGCCGCGACAGCCCCGCCCGGCGGGCGCCGACGTCGATCTGCTCGCTGATGCGCGGGCCCAGATGTCCGCCGAGGAAGAACCGTGTGCCCTGCTCCTCGGGCGTCCGCGGGCCCTCCGACGTGCGCTCGAAGCCCTTGAAGTGTTCGAACACGTTGAATTCCATGATGCGTCCTCCTCAATCTCTCAGCGCGAACACCCACACCACGCCGCCCTGGGGCACCTCGGTCTTGGTGCCCAGGAAGGTGTCGAGCCGTGCCTGCATCCGCTGGGCGTCGACGCCCCAGCCGGATTGCACGGCCACGTACTGCACGCCGTCGACGGCGAACGAGCTCGGCACGCCGGTGACACCGGAGTTCGTCTTGAACTCCCAGAGCGGCTTACCCGACTTGGCGTCGAACGCGCGGAAGTTGCGATCGTTGGTGCCGCCAAGGAAAACGAGCCCGCCGCCGGTCGTGAGGATCGGACCCCAGTTCTGATACGGGAACTTGTGGGTCCACACCTTCTGGCCGGTCTTCATGTCCCACGCCTGCAGCTCGCCGATGTGCGACGCGCCCTGCCGCCAGCTCATCGTCGTCTTCGG
>Ga0137403_10002316_pt1 | contig 23381 bp, 19 predicted proteins | sample CZOMad2_1_16fung_FD_122057 | JGI IMG/M metagenome (GOLD analysis project Ga0137403, IMG submission 122057) | Vadose zone soil fungal communities from Angelo Coast Range Reserve, California, USA - CZOMad2_1_16fungal (Hybrid Assembly) | ecosystem: Environmental > Terrestrial > Soil > Vadose zone...
CATGCTCGCGACCAGCCGTTCAAAAGAGTCTTGCCGAGAAGATTTGCCGAACAGCGATTTCGCCACCGCCGGAGCAATGTCTATCAATTCTTTGCCCGCGAGCAGCGGTTCCTGCCGGAGCCGGATGAACTCGCGGCGTTGCTCATCCGATAGATGAGAAAACCCGGGGATAGAGTCGCATAGAGTCAGCGTCATCACGCGATCGGGCCAGCGGCCAACAAAATCAAGCGCGATGACGCCGCCCATCGAGAGACTAACGAGATGCGCGCGCGGCGCGTGAAAGTGATCCAGCAGGCGCGCTAGATCGCCGGCGAAGTCGCCGAAATCAAGATCGCCATCGTAGTCGTCGCTGTTACCGTAGCCGCGAGCGTCCCACGCAGCGGCGTGAAAGTAGCCGCCGAACTCTGGAAGCTGATCGTGCCAATTGGTCCGGTTGCCGCCAATACCGTGCATCAAGACAACCAGCGATCCTGAACCGAGGTAGTCGACCGCGATGCGCGGCGGCCCGGAGATGTGATCGGTTTTCCAGCCTGGCATTTCGGCTCACGGATCGCTTTGGCAACGTCGCGTCTCTCCTTAACGCGCCTCTTTGTATAGCGCCCTTACTTCGAAGTTCGGGGCCTCGCGCCTGCGCCTTCTGCACCTGCATGTTTCGCGGCTCGCTCTTCGGCGTGCTTCTGAATCATCGCCGAGGCTGCGTTCATCGCCTGTCCCATGAAATCCTTCGCATTCGACATGGTCCAATCGTATGACGCCTGACGGCTCACGTTGGCGTTCTTGAATACCGGCGCGACGTGCTCGGCCCAGAGCTCATACGACTTGATGGTGTTGTCGAAGCTCGCCCAGTTGTGCGCGAGCTGCAGGAACGCTCCGAACTCGCCCTGCTTGGTCTCGAGGCGTTTCAGCTGCGCGATCGCGTCGTCGGGCGTGCCGATCACGGCGCGACCGGATTCGATCATATCGTCGATCGGATCCTTGCCGTTCGTGGGCGTTGGCGCGAGCGGATTCAGTCTCGCGAAATATTCCATGAATTTGTAGATGCCATATTCGACATTCTTGCGCGCCTGTTCGCGAGTCTCGGCTATATGCACCGGCCCGACCAGCCGCAGGCGGCTGCGATCCATCGTGCGTCCGTTCTCGGACGCGATCTCGTTAGCGATCTGCCAGTTGGTGCCGAGCGCATCGAACCCATCTGCATTGGTCGCCGCCACACATAACATCCCGAAGCCATACTTGCCCGCAGCGCGCCCGCCTGAGGGGCTGACTGCGCTCGCCACTGCGATCTCCGGATGCGGTTTGGTGTAGGGCAGCAGATGCGCGCGCGCGTTGACGAGGTTGTACCAGTCGCTCTTTTCGGTCACGACCTCGCCGTCGAAGAGCGGCGACTCGGGGACTACACACATGTCTGGGTTGCAGAGGAACAGGAAGTTGGCGATTCGCTCTTGGCGTTTCTTCCGAAGACCACGGGCGAGAAACTTCACGCATACTTTGGCGTAGGTATGCTGGACGGGATATTGAATCCCTTTAAAGTTCTGTCGCCAATTCCGCAAGGAATTGCCTCGATCAAGTTTCTCCGACGCTCCAATCCCAAAGGTCCAGTCGCGGTGTTTGGGTCCGATTACGTGAACGATCGTACCGCGACCGCCGGAATCACGCCGCCGAAACTCCTCAGCTTCGAAGGTCTTTGGGGCAGTGGCGAAGAGTATGCCTACGAAGTGCTGAACTTTGCCGACGGGAAACGCAACACCCAGCAGATTCGCGACGCGGTGTCAGCGGAGTATGGCCCTATCCCGTTGGATCTGGTCATCGAATATTTGCGCACGCTCGAAAAGATCGGCGTCGTGGAGCAACTAAAGTGAAACTCACTCCTTGGGCGGCCGCCAAGCTCTTCTCTATCAACCCGCCAGAGCGATGTTGGTGAAAACACCGGAAACCATCGCAGCCCGGATCGAACGCTTGCCGGTAGGCAAATTTCACCGGCGATTCATCGTGCTGGTTTCGCTCGGTGGCTGGTTCGATTTCTACGACATCTACATGATGGCGTACATCGGCGCCACCCTGCAGCACTCCGGCTTCCTCACACTGCAACAATTCAGCACCGTCATCGCCGCCGGCTTCCTGGGAATGTTCACCGGCACCATTGTCTTCGGGATGGGCAGCGACCGCATGGGCCGCCGCAGCGCGTTCGTAGCCATGCTGCTGATTTATTCGGCATTCACGCTCGCAGGCGCATTCGCTCCGACCGCGGCATGGCTGATCGTGCTGCGTTTCTTCGCGGGCATCGGCATCGGCGCAGAGTTGGTCGTCATCGACACCTACGTTTCGGAAATGGTGCCGAGCGGCGCGCGCGGCCGGTATGTCGCCATCACCCAGATGAGCGGTTTCACCGCCGTCCCGATCGTGGCCATCCTCGTTCGCGTGCTGGCTCCAACCCATTTTCTGATCGATGGCTGGCGCTGGGTCATGGTGATCGGCTCACTGGGCGCAGCCCTGGCATGGTATTTCCGCCGTCGACTGCCGGAATCTCCACGCTGGCTCGAAAGTCGCGGCCGCCACGAAGAAGCGGAGCGAATCGTCACCGCGCTCGAATCCGAATCACTCTCCGTGCCCTCGGCAACCACCGCCGTGCCAGTTTCCGTTCCCACGCAGGATCTCACCAAATCTTCTGCAGCAGATCCTGGTAGCGCCGGTTTATCCCAAGCTGCGAGGGGCGTCCATGCCGGCTCCGTCACCGCCGAGCGAGGCTCCTTCGCCGAACTCTGGCGGCCGCCCTATCGCCGTCGCACCATCATGCTGGTGATCTTCCACGCGCTACAAACCATCGGCTACTACGGGTTCGCCAATTGGGCTCCGACGTTCTTGTTGCGCCGCGGGGTCTCCCTGGTCCATTCGCTGGAGTACACGCTCCTGATCGCGTTGGTGTCCCCACTTGGGCCGGCGCTCGCCGTGCTGACTTCCGACCGGCTCGAGCGAAAATGGGCAATTGTGACGATGGCGTTGCTCATCGCTGCGCTGGGATTGGGCTTTGCGTTCTGGAGTGCGCCGGTCTTGATCGTCGCCAGCGGCGCTCTCGTTACCCTTTGCAGCAACTGGTTTTCCGCGCTGCTGCATGCCTACCAATCCGAATTATTTCCCACGCGGCTGCGCGCCACCGGCGTGGGATTCACCTACAGCTGGAGCCGGCTGAGCGCGGTATTTTCTTCGTTGTTGATCGGTGCGGTGTTGGTGCGCGGCGGAGTCGGCGCCGTGTTCACCCTCTTAGCGGCGGCGATGTGCGGCGTCGCGCTGATCATCGGTCTTTTCGGGCCGCGCACCAACCGCATTACACTGGAGCAGTTGGCAAGATAATCGATATTGTTTGCGCACTGACGCGTTGCGTCAGCTTCTCGATTTTTTCCGAAGATGAAGTATAGTTTGCCCATGGACCCGAAACTCGACCCGCTTTCCGCCGAACGAGCTTTTTTCGCCGCTCTGATTTCCGCCAACCTGGACGAAATCGATTCTCTCCTCACCGATGATTTCCTGCTGATCGATGTCATAAGCGGATCGGAAATTACCAAGCCCATGCTTCTGGCGGCGTTGGGTTCGAGCCAGGCAAAGTTCGACGCCATTGAGCCAGTCGAGAGCCGCCTGCGCGTGTACGCGACGGACACCGCCGTCGTCACCGGCCGCACTGAACTGCGCGGACGTGTCGGCGAAGCCGCCTTCACCGCCAGCAGCCGATACACCCACGTGTTCGTGATGCAAGACGGCGGTTGGCTGTTGGCATCAGCCCAGGGAACGCAGATCCGCTAGGCGTTGCAATTTTCGCAGTTTCCAAGAGTCCTGTGACTTTGACCAACGAATACTGATGCAGAAAGCATTTCGCTTAGGTACCTATCCCTATCCTTACCCATGTCCTTACCCGTGACATTGCCAATCTATCGGCTAGTATCATTGAAATCGCGGCCAGCCGTCGCCGAAACCGGTTCCTGACGCTGCCGAATCTGGCCGTGTAGCCCGTTCACTTGCGACCACTCTAATCGTCGTCTTAACGCACTCGGTTAGTTCCACGCGATTCATCACGCGACCACGTATATGATTGATACAAAATGACTTACTGCGCTGCATTTCTTTGTGGCTCGCGCGAAGGGTACCACAACCCTAGTACCCCATTTTTTGGCTCTGACGGCCCATTGAGCCATACAAGTCAATCCCGTAATTTGTCAATAACGGGTTGGGGGCCGCGCGGGGACAGCGGCTCCGCAAGGGGTCGTGTGCGAGCTAACCCAACCCGCCAGATTTCGCGGTTTGATTTGGACCGATTTAGCTTCTCTCTCGATAGCGCCGGGCTCAATGCCCGGCGTTTGTCGTTTTCAACCCTAATTTCGTGGAACAATAGGCATGTCTCGTGCACCTGAAAATAAGCTGCTTTCTAGGCGATGTATCGTAACATTCCTATATTCAGCTAGTTACGGCATTACCACATCAGCCTGAATCGCCGCGGCTCGAAGGGTCTATCTAGCACTTGATGCGTTTTTCTTACCAATCTGTTCACAGATGCCTTCTGCTGCTTATTGCCGCCGCTGCAGGCACTTCCGCGCTGCCTTCGGTCGGCACCTCCGAACCACCTGCTCCGGAACTGAGATCCTCCACTGTGGATGCCTTCAACCGTTACGTTCGGCTGACCGAGGCACGCAACGACGTTGAGTTGAAACGCGGCACAGGCCTGCTGTGGATCGATGGGCTGCCCGAAGCCGATCGCACGCGCGCCTACGGGGATCTCAAGCTCGGCGATGTGAAGATGCGGAAACTCGAAACGCTCGAAAACGGTACGGCCATTCATTGCCCACGCGGGATGATTCATCACTGGGTCGGTCTGGCATTCATTCCAGGCGCCAAGCTGCCGGACGTGCTGGGTGTGCTGCAAGACTACAACCAGCACGCGGTCTACTACGCGCCGGACGTCGAGCGCTCCAAGATCGAGTCGCGAGACGGCGATCACTTCCGGGTCTTCCTGCGGTTCCGGCGGCACAAGGTGGTTACCGTGGTTCTGGACACCGAACACGACGTTCAATACTTTCGGGATGCGGAGACACGAGCGCATAGCCGGAGCTCCGCCGCGCGTATCGCCCAAGTTGAAAATGCGGGCAAGAGCGACGAGCGGGAAAAGACGCCGGGCGACGACGACGGATTTCTGTGGCGCATGGAAACTTGGTGGCGGATGGTCGAAGCCGATGGCGGCGTTTACGTGCAGAGCGAAGTGGCGTCTCTGACGCGGGATATTCCGACGGGTCTGGCCTGGCTGATTGGACCATTTGTGACCAGCATTCCCAAGGAATCGCTCGCGTTTACCTTGGAGGCGACGCGAAAGGCGGCCGCAGCCGAGTCTCGCCATCGAAACCTCAAGTAAACGGAGTTCGTCGCTTTCCACGGCCCTTCGAGCCACAATCATTTCTTAATCCTTGAGCGCACAAACCAGGATCCCGCTGCTGGTGAGTAGCGGGTGAAACCAGCCGGCGCTTTTCGGGCCAGTGGTGGGGATCAGGATGACGCGATTGGCCCAGCGCGTCACGGGTTCCAGAGAATCGTACACGCTGTAGGAGTAGGCCAAGCCGTCCCCTTCCGTGATGGTGTAGCCTTTTCCGCCGGTGCGCAGGTAATTGAACGCGGGCCAGAGCTTCGCTTTGTACAGCGCGAGCTTCAGCAGCCTGGCAGGCAGTGAGCCTTGGCCGAAACGGTTGCTGTCGCAGATGAAGATCGCTTTTCGGGCCACGCGCAGCATTTCCCTCACGACGGACGTCGGATTCGCGGCGTGATGCAGCGTCGCAAACTCGCACACCGCATCGAAGCTCGCGTCGGGAAACGGCAGAGCTTCGCCGGTGGCCTGAATGATCGGACAACCGAAGATGTTGCCATTTTGCGCGGCCTGTTGCACCAAGGCCCCGACCGGCTCGACGCCGCAGACGAATGTTCCTGGTAGCGCTTGTTTTATGTCGCGCAGTCCGGTTCCGGTGGCGGTGCCGACGTCGAGAATCGATCGGATCTCCAGCATGCGGGCGAAGGCGTACATGTATTTGGTGATGGAGGCGTCGGTGCCGCCTTCGTGGGCGTGCATGGAGTCGTAACGAGCCGCGGTGTCGGTGTAATACTTTCGCTGAAGCGCTACGGCGCGATCGGGCTTGCTCGCCGTTCGCTGGTCTTTCCCGGAAGGCGCATTCCTGGTTAACAGTTTGTCCTCCTCCCCCGCCTTATTTTGCAAGTGCGGATTCTAAAGGACTTTAAGTCTAATGAATTTGCAAGTGCGGATTCTACAGGAGTTACCGGCGACTTTTGTGTAAGTGCGGATTCTGCAGGGCTTACGCCTTGAAAGGCGGTGTGCAGGCGGGCATCGGAGGATTGGAAAAGGGTCCGAGTCGTTCGAATTGATAATTGCGATAACACGATAGAGGGTAACATAGTGGTAACGACATGTCAAGGACCAAAATGGGAAATGAGCCGCAAATGCGGAGAGGGGAGCCCTCGGCGGGCCCTGAAAATGACACGTTTTCTCTTTCATGCGAGGCGTTGCGGATTTTGTTAGTGGGTCAGTTTTCGATTCGCGCGTCATTCATGAGGGCGTTCCTTTCTGTAGGTGATGATGCGAACGATCAAAACCTACTCCAAAGGGGCGCCCTTTTATAGTGCATTAATGAGGACTAGAGCGAGAAGCGACCCCTTCGTTGACGGGCCTCTTTGTACAACCTAATATGTGCTACCCATGCTAGGCATCGACGCGCTGATCGGACAGACCGTCTCGCACTACCATATCCTTGAAAAACTCGGCGGCGGAGGGATGGGTGTGGTCTATAAAGCAGAAGACACCCGCCTGCGCCGCTTCGTGGCCCTCAAATTCCTTCCGCCCGACGTGGCCCGCGACCCGCAAGCCCTGGCTCGCTTCCACCGCGAAGCCCAAGCCGCATCCGCTCTGAATCACCCCAACATCTGCACCATTTACGACATCGGCGAACAAGACGGCCAAGCCTTCATTGCCATGGAGTTTCTCGATGGCATGACGCTGAAGCATCGCATCGGCGGAAGCCCAGTCGAAATCGATGTCCTACTCACGCTGGCGACCGGAATCGCGGATGGACTGGACGCCGCGCACGCCGAAGGCATCGTTCACCGCGACATCAAACCCGCCAACATTTTCGTAACCAAGCGAGGGCACATAAAGATCCTCGACTTTGGTTTGGCCAAGGTTACGTTCACGGGCCCTAGCTCGTCCGGAGCAACCATGACCGGCGACATGACCGCGGGCGCCAGCGCCGAACAATTGACCAGCCCCGGCAGCACGCTGGGCACGGTGGCCTATATGTCTCCGGAACAGGTTCGCGGCAAGGAACTCGACGCTCGCACCGACTTGTTCTCCTTCGGCGCAGTCTTGTACGAGATGACCACGGGCGTGCTCCCCTTCCGCGGCGACACCTCCGCGCTGATCTTCAAAGCCATTATGGATAGCGCTCCACCGGCCCTTATCCGGCTGAACCCCGAAACTCCCGCCGAGTTGGATCGCCTCATCAACAAGGCTTTAGAGAAAGATCGTACATTGCGGTACCAAAGCGCCGCCGACATGCGCGCCGATCTCTCGCGACTAAGGCGCGAACTGGATTCGGGGCGTTCCACAAGCGCCAGCAGTTCCGCAAGCGCTCCAGTTGTTCCAGCCAGCTCCTCATCCATCGCGGCAGTGGCCCCAGTCCCAAACAACCGGCGCAAGTTCTTGATCGCCAGCGCGATAGCCGCCGCGCTGGTCGTCGCTGCAATCACCGCATTCTACGTGCAGCACCAAAAAGGAGGCGCCGGAAAGGTCACCTCCATCGCGGTCCTCCCCTTCGTGAATGCCACCTCCGATCCGAACAACGAATACCTGAGCGATGGCTTGACCGAAAGCCTGATTGGCACACTCTCGCAACTCCCCAATATCAAGGTCATGGCCCGTAGCACTGTCTTCCGCTTCAAGGGCAACCAGCAAGACCCGCAGCAGATCGGCAAGTCCCTCGATGTCGGAGCAGTTCTAATGGGGCGTGTAACGCAGCACCTCGATGTTGTGGCGGTCCAAGCGGACTTAGTGAATACCAGCGATGGCACCGAGCTGTGGGGTTCGCACTACGAACGCAAAATCGCCGACGTCACCCAAGTGCAAAGCGACATCACCCGCGACGTCTCCAAAAAGTTGCAAGTCCACTTGAGCACTGCTGAGCAGCAAAAGCTGGGCAGCGCGGGCACTACCAATCCCGAAGCCTACCGTCTGTACCTCGAAGGCCGTCAACAGTGGTACGGACGCTCCACGGCCGGCATCAAGAAGAGCATCGAGCTCTTTCAGCAAGCCGTCGCCGCGGACCCCAACTACGCTTTGGCCTACACCGGCCTGGCCGACAGCTATTGCGTGGCCACCGGCTACGGCGTTATCGTCCAGCCCAAGCAAGCGTTCGCGTTCGCAGACACCGCATCACGCAAAGCCCTCGAACTCGATGATTCCCTCTCCGAAGCCCATGCCGCACGCGCCGGTGTGCTGAGTTCCACCTATAAATGGAGCGAGTCCGAGCCCGAATTTCGCCGCGCCATCGAGCTCAACCCCAACAATGCCAACGCGCATTACTTTTACGCCTTCACTCTGCTGATGCCGCTGAACCGAATCGACCAGTCTCTCGAAGAGTTCCGCGCGGCGTTGTCGCTGGACCCCCTTTCTCCGATTGCGAACACGAACTACGCCCTGACGCTCATGGTCGCCCACCGCTATCCCGAGGCCATCGCGCAACTCCAGAAAGTGTTGGAACGCGACCCGTCGTTCGGCCCAGGAAATTTCTATCTCGCGCAAATCTACGCAAACCTCGGCCGCTATCCCGAAGCCATCAGTGCACTGCAAAAGGCCTCACCGGGAGCGAAAGGTCCCTGGACTCCAGACGCGCAGGGCTTCATCAAGCTATTGCTCGATCCCGTTTTCCCAACGCCGCCCGCCACCATTGCCGAGGCCTACGCCCTAGCCGGCGATCACAATAAAGCGTTCGCCTACCTCGAGAAGGCCTACGCCGAACAAGACGCCGAGATCATGGCCTGCATCCGCTTCCCCGCTTTCGACTCCCTCCACTCCGACCCCCGCTGGGCAAGCCTAATGGACGGCCTCAAGCTACCGCATTGAGTATCAGAATTTCTGAATGGCGACTGGGAACAGATCTTGAAGGACGCTCGACAATAGGCCTTGAGAGAGACGGTGGCCAGGTGCCCCCATTACCTTCATTCCCTTCCTTCCGCAACGACGCCCGCTTCCAACGACTCCTCCTCCTCCGCTCCAAATAGCGCTTTTCCCCGCTCCAAAAATCATCGCCTTGCGCTCCTCCCTCCGCCTTCTGCTGCGCTCCCGATCCCGATTCTCGCCTAGTGCCCACGCCAGCCGCTTGGGCGCCCGATAAATGGGATTTTCGATTCGCTTGATCGGCATTGACCACCCGCGTAATCGGAAACTGACCCACGACCCGAATTTTCGGCTGGCGGCGGCACATTTCACGTCGAGACGGGAACCGACGGAGTTCTCACACAGAACCTTTACTGCTGTTCCTATTTTTAGGGCTGTTGACCGCAGCCGAATCCTGCAGGAGGGCCCAGACTTGAGCGGCGGGGAGTTCCCAGGTCCAGGCGTTGGCGGTTTTTGCGGCGGCTTCGCCAATGCTTTCACGTAGTGGGCCTTGGCTGTAGAGCTGCTGGATGATGCTGGCGAGGCGCTGGGCGTCTTGTGGATCGCGCAGCACGAAACCGTCGATGGCGTCGTGTATCAGGGCGGATACGCCTGCTTGCGCTGAGGTGATTATTGGCAGGCCGCAGGCCATCGCTTCGGCTACTGGGAGAGCGAAGGAGTCTTCGCGGCTGGGGCTGACGTAAACGTCGGCGGCGGCGTAGAAGTCGATTACCGCGGGGCGCGGGGATTCCCAATGACATTGCTTCAGAACGCCGAGGCGCTTTGCTTGTTCGCGAATGGCGGCAGCGTCGTCGTTGCCGACGACAAGAAGATGTAGAGGCAGGGCCGGAAGCTGGGCCATGGATTCCAGAATTGCCGGGACACCTTTTGCGTGCCAGTCGTTTCCGATCAGCAGCAACACGAAATCGGTATCGAGAAGATGGAGGCGGCGACGGGCTAGTTGGCGATGCGCGGTTCGGTTGGATTCGTGGAATTCGCGGGTGTCCACGCCGTTGGGGATTACGCGGACATCGCTGCGTCCGAAATATTGCTGGAGCTGGTCAGCGGTGCGCTGCGAGACGGCGGCCAGTGTGGTCCTGCGATCGGAATAGAGACGGCGTTCGAGCGCCGTCAGCAGTCCATAGTAGGCGCGACGATGCAGGTCGCGAAACGATTTTGGTTGCGGGGCGTCGACGGCCGCTTTCTCGAGCGAGAGTTCGTGGAGCCGGTGGAATATGGCGTGAACGATGATGACATCGGCATTCCAACAATTGATGCCTGGAGACAAGACCAGGTCGAACGCGAGACCGCGGAAAATACGATGCGCCCAGCGAAGAAAGCTATTGGCGATCATCCAACCCAAAAATCTTACCAAGTGAGGACCGGGAATCGAGGGGACTTTGTGCCAAACCAAGACTCCACTTTGGGGGGAGCACTTTGTTTTGCGATCGGCCAGAGTCAGATCCTCGACGCGCTCGGCGTAGAGGTGGATTTCGCAGTGATAGTCGTTTGCCAGGCGCTGGAGAAGTTCCGCGAGAGCGCGTTCGGTGCCGTGGCGGCGGTCGACGAAGGGAGAAACAACGGCCAGCCGCAAGTCAGCGGGTCCCGCGATGGAATTGAGGGGCGCCGCCGCTGGCGATTTGGGCGTCCTGAGCGAGTTTTGGAAGGCGAAACAGTATTCCGAGGAGCAGCCAGAGATACGCGTTCAAAACGAAGTCCTGATAAGCCTGCAGGCCTTGAAAAGTAAGCGGAATCAGTAGAAGGAAGGCGTACCAGAAAATCATGAAGGCGAGCGGGAACCACGGGGAACCCTTCAACTTGCGCACTACCTTCCACGCGGAAATCAAGACGGCACCGCTCATGACGAACCAAAGAGCCAGGCCGACAATTCCGAGTTCGAGAATTATGTTTCCGAAGCCGCTCTCGACACCATCGGTCGGCGGGACTACGTGGAAGATCCGAGCGACGTACTGGCCGCCCAGGGAAACGGTGCCAATGCCAAATCCGTAGGGCCAACGTGGAGAACTAAAGGCCGCGACGAAGTTAGCCAGCGGGTAGTCTCTGGTGCGATGCATTAATTCACTTGCCGGGCTTCTGGGGTCCAGAGTTTCGGAATAAACGGCGAGGCGGTTGAGTAAGGCGTCTGGATAGGTGAGAAAGAGAATGAGCATCGCGAGGGCCACACCCAGCAACGCGCGCTGCAAAGTACGAAAAATGCGCCGAGCTTCGCCCTGTCGCCACGGCGCGCCCCAGACAAAAGCTGCGCCGCCGACCACCGCACTGCCAATGCTCCACATGAAAACACCACGCGACGCGCACATCACACAACCCGCCGCCGTTACCCCCAGGGCCACGAACGCGAAGACTCTGCCGCGCCGCACCCGCAATAACAGGTAGCCGCTGAATCCAAAGACGATGAGCCAGGCCACAACCAGCATGTCGCCGAACCGTCCAGCGCTGACAAAGACGGAAGTAGGCCGGTAGACGATGACGCCGGAAATGGGCGCTTCTCGATAGGTCTGGCTTAACAGCCGAATGTCTTCGGCAGGAGTTTCGGGATTCAAAAAGGTGTGGCCGAGAACGGACTGGACGAGACCCAGCGCGATAATGGCCAGCATGATGGCGAGATTGATGTTGAAAAAGCGGCGCAACGCAACTTCCGAATCCATCAATGCATAGCCGATGACAAATAGAGGAGCGTAGTAAAAATAAAGCTTCATTCCCAGGAAACCGAAGAAAACGCTGGTGGACCCGGGATTAAAGACCTGCATAAAGGCGAACCAGACGAAAACCAGCAGGGCGACGAGAAACGGGGGACGCAACGTCTGCAGGTCTTTGTCTTTGCGACGGTAGGCAATAAAAAAGGACAAGTAGACGATGGCGACCAAAACATCCTTGGCAAAATAAATCATCATGTTGTTGCCGAGGAATTTGCGGGCCAGGTCTTCGAACAGAAGCCATCCGAGGAAAAAATAGACACCGTTGCGCCAATTGTTGAGGATGGCGATGATGATCGCGCCGCCGACGAAGGCCATGGCCGCGAACGCCAGGCTGGCCACATCGTTGCTGATGATGTAGCCGGCGACCTCATAAGCGGCAATCATCGCAAAGACAAAGAAACCGAAAGCGAGGAGCGGCCCGCGGCGCAAGCTCCCTGGGAAAGATTGCGCGAGCGATCTCACGTCGCGGCCTTGAACACGAAGATGTGATTGTCGCCAAGAACGGAATCGCCAGGAAAGACCGCCGCGGCAAGCGCGAGCGGCCAGGCGAATGGTTTGCGCGTCAACTGATAACCTTTCGGGGGAAATAGAAGATGTTCGGTTAGTTTTAAGCCGGCGCGCGGGAGGAACTGGCGGCGCAAAAGATCGGAGAAGATCGGAGAAATGTGAGTAGGGTCGCTGACTTCGTCCATCATGCGGATCTTGCCTTCCATGAGGAACCTGAGGCGCGCGGGCAACGAATCGACATTGGGCGTGGTGATGACGGCTACGCCATCGGGTGCGAGGAGTTGCGCGACGTTACGCAGGAAATTGATGGGACTCTCGACGTGCTCGATGACTTCTACAGCAATCACCAGATCAAACGACGCCATACCGAGGCCGGAAGCGAATGCGGTCTGGTTCAAATCTTGCGCTACGAATGGGTGGTTGGCTTGATACACGGATGGGTCGCGATCGACTGCGACGACCTGGCATCCGAAAGAATGCAACCGTTCGCACATGGCGCCGGGACCGGCGCCCAGATCGACCGCACGCGTCCCGGGGCGCGCGTAACGTGCAATGACCTGCGACGCTACGAATTCGTGCAGGCCTCGAGCTGTAGCGGTTCCAATCATCGCCCAGTTTTCCAACCCGTCTGCCGCGGATGCGGGGAAGTAATGGCCATCATACCTCTTGCTTGCGGAAGCGCGATCACGAAACGGGTTGTGCGACGCCATGGTCGAGATCCTTCGGTCCGCTCAGGGTGACATCGAGAGGGATAATGGCATCCAGTAGCATACTACTAGGTAATACTATCGGTGAGTATCCCATCCTAGGGCTTGCTCATAAAGTTGTTGATGGTCTGCAATCATCCGTTCGCGAAGAAAGAGCGACTGGGCGCGTGCGCGCGCTTTACGGCCAAGAGTCGTGACGATCGAGCGATCGCGGAGTACGGAGCGCATACAGCGCGCGAGGTCTGCGGCATCCCCGGGCAGGCACGGCAGCCCCGCGTCGCCGAGGGTCTCAGCCAATCCACCGATCTTCGACGCGATCACCAGCCTGCCGCGCATCATGTGTTCCATGGCGGCGAGGCCCGCGGTTTCTTCCCACACCGAGGGCATCACGACGACGTGGACCTTGTTCAGCGCTTCAGCGAACGCCGCTCCCTGTAAGAGCCCAATGAGTTGAACACGATCGGAAAGGCCGGCCTCCCGGATCATGGTCTCAAGATCGGCGCGCTGCGGACCATCCCCGATCAGGTGCAATTCGAACTCGAGTTTTTCTTGTTGCAAAATCACGGCGGCCCGAAGCAATACGGGCAGACCTTTTTCTGGCACCAGGCGGCCGACGTAGGCAAAACGGAGATGGTCCTGGGTGAGTGGAGCGTCGGCGACGGGAATTTCGTGCCGGCCGGTATTTTCCACTCCATGATAGATAACGCGCGAACGCGGGAGCGCGATTCGTCGAGAGACGTGCTGGGAGACGGCGATGTTGCGGGCTGCGCCTTTGGAGAGAACGTTTCGCGGAAACATGAGCAACAACTGGACGAAACTCCGAAGCCAAGACATTTCCGCGGTCTGGCAGCGAACGCATTTCTGGAAGCGTGCTGCCTGGAAGTGGCCCGGACAAATCGCTCCGTCTGGCTGAAGCACTAGCAAGCCATTTGGACAGATGGACTGGTAGCCGTGATGTTCCAGAACGAAAGGTTTGCGTGAGAGCCACGCCAGGAAAAGCGGTAGAAGCGCTGGGCCGGCAAGGTGAATTACATCGACTGCTTTGATCAAACTCCACAGCGCTAGCACACTGGGGCGCCGCACGACTGTAAAAGGCAGCGCGCTCGCGTCAAAATCGCGCGCGGGAGTTTCCGTGACCAAGGTCAGGTCGCACTTGCGCCGATTGTCGACAGTGCGAAGCTGGGCCAGGCCGCTGGCCAGTGACAGGACAATGGTTTCGACGCCGCCAACGTTTGGTGCGAAAGAATGCGAATACAGGAGCAGTTTCATTCGGAAAGCTTGTGTGCGGGGCGAGCAGAATCGGGGGATGCCGCCGGGCTCGCGGTTGACGATGCGGCGCTGGATGGTGCTGCGGTGCGGCGTAACCGTGCTACACCTTTAGCGATGGCAGCGACGGTCGCATCGATATTTTCGCGCGGAGACCAGGACTCCATTCGCGCGCGAGCGGAGGCGCCCATTTGTGAGAGACGTCCTGGATTCTGGAGCGCCTGGGCGAGAATTGCGGCGAGGGCGTCGATATCGCCGCACGGATAGACGAATCCGGTGTGTCCGTGCGCGATCAGGTCGCGGGCGGCGCCGACGTGATCGCTGGCGGCCACGGGGCACGCGCACAACATCGCTTCATTCACTACCACACCGAAGGCGTCGTAAACCGAAGGAAGGACCATTAGATCCGCGGCGGTGTAGATCGCGGGAAGCTGGGTTTGATTTGCGAAACCGAGGAATCGAACGCGATCCGCGATGCCCAGCGTTGCGGCTTCCGCCTCCAAGCTAGCGTGCAGCGGGCCTTCGCCAGCGAAAACGAGCAAGCCTTTGGCTGGAATGGCGCGAGCGAAAGCTTGGAGTAGATCCGAGGGCCGCTTCCATGGCTGTAACTTCGCGCAAAAAAGTATAACGGTGTCGTCTGGTGCCGCGCTCCAGTTCTCGCGCACCGCCGTGCGGTGGACGGCCGCCGATTGCGCGAGCCACCAGTCGTTGTCCACGACGTAGGGAGTGAGGGTGACGCGATGGTTGGGAAGGCCGAGGGAACGCATCAGTTCCTGGGTGCCTGAAGAAGGCACGATCACCTGATCCGCCAACCGAAATAAAACCGGCCACGCTATGCGTTTCACCTGGCGCTTCCACATTCGGCCGTCCAGAGGCGACAACGTGACTGTGTCGGTGCCAAAGAGAAATGCGGAGCCCGAAAATTTGGCGGCAAAATAGGCGATCCAGAACGTCGCGCGGGTGTAACTCGCGTAGCAGAGTACCGCGTCAAAGCGCCCTTCGCGGATTAGTTTCCACAGGCCGGGGTTGCGCAGACCAAGAAAACTGTCGGAACCTGATCCACGATTGGGCACATGGGTCCACGAGTATCCATCCAGCAACGGCACGTCCCATTTCACAGTCGCGCCAAATTCCGGGTCGTGGGCGGCTTCGGCTCCGCGCAGGGTGCAGTACGCCACGTGGAGATCGAGATCTTCGCAAGAGGCCATGCGGCGGAAGATGGGCACCTGGTATTGAACTGGATGCGTTCCGACGGCGAGTATGCGAAAACGGTTAGGCATGCCGTAACTCCGGTTTAGAAGGGGACTGCGCGGTAGAAACGGTGGCCTTCTTGGAATGCAATCGATGCCCCCGGCGTGCAGTATACCCCCGTTTCGCGGGGCAAAAGGCTGTGCTAAACTGCCTAGGTTCCGCAGGGTAGGCGGTTTACCGTAAGTCTCCGCATTGTGAATTGCGCGCGCCCGAGCGCCGGAAGTGGAGTGCCGGGCGGCCGGAAATTTCACCCAATTGGATCGCTTGACGGGCGCCTGCAGGGTGGCGCACTCTTGCGGTCGCGAAATAAAAAGAGGGACGTGTCATGTCTGGGCATTCAAAATGGGCCACGATTAAACACAAGAAGGCGGCTACCGACGCCAAGCGCGGGCGCGTCTTTACGAGGGTAATTCGCGAAATCACCATCGCGGCGCGTATAGGGGGCGGCGATCCGAATTCGAATCCGCGATTGCGGACCGCGATTCTGGCGGGCAAGAACGAGAATATGCCCAATGAGAATATCGAACGGGCAATTTTGCGCGGGACAGGGCAGCTCGAAGGCGAACAATTCGAAGAAGCGACCTTTGAAGGCTACGGACCCGGCGGCGTGGGCCTGCTCATTCAGGTTGTTACCACCAACCGGAACCGCATCGTCGGAGAATTTCGCCATTTGATGAGCAAGAACGGCGGGAATATGGCCGAGGCTGGCGCGGTGGGCTGGATGTTTCACCGCAAAGGGGAAATTACCGTTGCGAAAGAAGCGGCCAGCGAAGACAAGATGATGGATATCGTGCTGGAAGCAGGGGCCGATGACTTGAAAGACGATGGGTCGGCTTGGTATGTGGTGACTCCGCCGGAAGCCCTGGAGAAGGTGAAGGAAGCGCTGGTTGCGGCCGGGATCACGCCGGCGTCGGCGGAAGTTGGCATGGTGCCGCAGAACTACGTGAAGCTTACGGGCGCGCAAGCGACGCAGATGGTGCGGCTGGTCGAGGCGCTGGAAGAACACGACGACGTGCAGCATGTTTACGCGAATTTCGACATCGACGAATCCGAAATTCAGGCGGCTGTCGGAGCGAACTGAAGACGGTCTTTACCGTGTTGGACGGCCACCTGTGGATCGGGTGGCCGTTTCCTTTGCGCTTCTCTATTTGATCTATAGACGGCTCGGCGGGACAAACCTGTGGCAGCCATCGCGCGAACGCCGTAGACTGTGTGGCGATGATTGCAACGGTGGCTGCGAACCGGTGTGTGCGAGTGCTTGGCGTTGATCCTGCTGCCGCAGGACCAACCGGGTATGGGGTTGTCGAAAGCGACGGACGCCGCTGCAAAATGCTGCATTACGGTGCGTTTCGCGTGGCCGCAAGGCGCCAGAAGGAATTTTCCGGTGCTGCTCTTCAGGATGTGCATGCGCTGCTCTGCCGGCTGATCGAAGAGTTTGCACCCAACGTCATGGCCGTGGAGTCGGTGTTTACGGCGCTGAATATGCGAACCGCGTTGCGTCTCGCCGAGGTTCGCGGGGTGGTGTTGTTGGCGGCGGCGCAGCACGGCGTCACCGTATACAGCTATTCGCCGCGCGAAGTAAAGGCCTCGGTGGCTGGCTACGGTCACGCCGACAAACGGCAGATGCAGTTGATGGTTCGGGCGCTCCTGTCGATGGCGGAGACGCCGGAGCCTGCTGACGCCGCGGACGCGCTGGCGGTCGCGCTGTGCCATCTCCAAGCCGAACAGGCGCGCGTGCGAGTTGGCCTTCCGGACGCCAGAAAGCTGGCAAAATCTCGGCCACTTCGCGGTGGACCCCGCGCCGTGGGCGGTCATGAAACGCCGGTTGGCATCGGCGGCATCTAACAACGCGATGAGAGTGCCCTTTCTGCAAACCGTCCTGCTGGCGCCTGCGGCGCTTTTCTGTTTGGCGTTCTGTTCGTCGATGGCCGCAGCCGCTCCGGCATCTCGTCCCGGCGCATCAGCCGAATCCGCGTCAACTCCAGCGACCATTGCCGCTAAGCTGACCTTTCGCCGCGTCTTCAAATCCAGCACGCCTGAGTTCATCGAGATTTCCGTTCGCGAGGACGCTGATGATGCGACCTACGAAATCCGGCAGCTGGATGACGATCCTGAGAAGTTAGCGTTCGAAGTAGGTTCATCGTTGCGTGCGAAGATGTTCGAACTTGCGGGCCAATTGAATCGCTTCCAAGGGCAGGATCTTGACGTTCATCGGAAGATCGCCAACCTTGGCGAAAAAACGTTTCGGTGGGAAAAAGGCTCCGAAGCCCACGAAGCTGCTTTCAATTACACGCTGAATTCGGCGGCATCGCAGCTGCTCCAGATTTTTGAAGGATTGGCGCGCCAGCAAGAATTGGTGATGCTGCTGGAGCGGCGCATCAAATACGACCGCTTGGGAATCAACGACGCGTTGCTGCAATTCGAAACGGATTTGAATCGCAAGCTGCTGCCCGAACCGCAGCGGGCTCTGCCTGCGCTGGACCAGATTGCGAACGATACACGGTTTGTGGAGATTGCGCGCCAGCGCGCCCGTTCGGTGGCGGAGCGTATCCGGCACTCTAGCTAAGATTTTCCATTCTCGCCCGGTCTGAATTTTCTTTGCAAAGCCGCCTAACTAGCTTATTTTATGGGTCATATCCCCGGTCGGACTATCAACGCATCGCATCGGCCCCCTGCGGGAACGTAATTCCGGCGTCCCTCGGCGCGTATGTTAGGATGTGGATTCCCCCATGCCACGCGCATCGACGATGCACTTCACCGAAGCCGTGGCTATCGCTACGTCCAGCCTCTGGGCGCACAAGCTTCGCAGCATCCTCACGCTGATTGGCGTGGTCATCGGAGTCACGTCCGTTATCGCCGTGGTCAGCCTGATCAACGGCGCGAATCAGTACGTTGCGACACGCGTCTTCCGCCTCGGCGCGGATGTATTCGGCTTGTCGAAGCAGCCTTCGATCATCACCAACGTCGACGATTTTCTCGCGTTTCAAAAACGTAAGCGCATCACTTACGAGGATTTCGAAGCTGTGAAGGAGCTGTGCCTGTCGTGCAAGGATGTCGGTGCCGCACTCGGCGGCCGCATTGAAGCGAAAAGCGGCCTTAACTCGTTGAAAGACACCAACCTCCGCGCGTGGACTCCACAGATGGCCGAGCTGTACGACGTCGATCTGGTCTCGGGACGCCACATCACCGACACCGACCTGCGAGATTCCGCTCCGGTCTGCGTCATCGGGAACGATCTGGTAGACAATCTGATGCCGGGTGTCGACCCGATCGGAAAGGAAATTCGCTGGAACAATACTCCCTGTCAGGTCATCGGGTTGGGCAAAAAAGAAGGCTCGTCGCTCTGCACTTCGCTGGACAACTGGATCATTTTGCCGCTCACCACCTACAACAAGCAAAACGGGAACCAGCAGGATTCCCTCCGTGTGACCTGCCGCGCCGGCTCGGCCGCGAATATTCAAGTCAGCGTCGACGAAGTCCGCCAGATCATGCGCGGCCGGCATCATCTGCCCTACGAAAAGAAAGACGACTTCGCCGTCGAAACCAGCGACTCTTTCCTCGCCTTGTGGAAAGACATCAGCGGCACATTTTTTGTCGTCACCATCGGCATCGCTTCGATTTCCCTGGTCGTCGGCGGCATCGTGATCATGAACATCATGCTGGTCAGCGTTACCGAGCGCACCCGCGAGATCGGCGTGCGCAAAGCCATCGGCGCACGGCGCAGCGACATCTTGATGCAATTCCTGATTGAGGCGTCCACGATCGCGGCGATTGGCGGTGCTCTGGGTGTGATCTTCGGCGTCCTGTTGGCCAAGATCGTGTCCTGGGTTTCACCCCTGCCCAGCGCTGTACAACTGTGGTCCGTTCTGGGCGGCCTGTTTGTGGCGCTAAGCGTAGGACTATTCTTCGGGACTTACCCGGCGTCGAAAGCAGCGAAGCTCGACCCCGTGGAAGCCTTGCGATCGGAGTAACCAACTAGCGCAGATGGCCACTCACGAAAAAGCTTTGTCCGGAACGATCGCGTTCCCGGCGCGTCCGCGCGCGCGAAAAGAGAGCGCGCTGAAGCTCCGCGAGGAAGTCCTCCTGGCGCTAGATACTCTACGCAAGAACCCGTTGCGTTCCGCCCTAACCATCCTCGGAATCGTGATCGGCATCACCACGGTAATCACGGTCAGCGCCATGATCAACGGATTGAACGACAACGTGCTCGCAGGCATCCGCGACCTCGGCTCGGACACCATCATCTGCTACCGCTTCCCGTGGGCCTCTCTCTCCCGTCCGCCTTCCGAATGGCTCAGTCGCAAAGAACTCCAGCCCGAATGGGCCGAGGACATCGAAAAACTTCCGCACGTATCCGCGGCCTCGCCGTCGATGCGCATCTTCATGCCGCAATTCGGCGCGGGTACAGCCGATGTTCGCCGCGGCCAATTCCGGTCCAAGAACGTCATCCTGCAAGGGAATTCGCCGTCGATCAATCGCATCTTCGATATGAAGCTGCAATTCGGCCGGGCCTTCGACGAGAACGACACCGAACACCGTTCGCCAGTCGTCATGCTGGGCTACGACACCACCCGAACGCTTTTTCCGGGATCGCCGGCCGACGCCATAGGCCAGGAAGTCACGCTCAACGGACAACTGTTCACCGTCATCGGCACAATGGAAAAGCGACGCCAGGGAATTTCCGGCGGTTCGAACCCGGAAGACAACATCGCGGTAATGCCGGTCACCACGCTCCGCAAGCTCTACCCCAATCAGAAAGACTACGTCCTCTTTGTGAAAGCGGCTGACCCCAAGGTAGTAGGCGAGGCCGTCGAAGAAACGCGAGATCTGTTGCGCCGAAAGCGCCGCCTGACCAGCGACAAACCTGATGACTTTGCGATTTTCACGTCTGACTATTTCCTCGATCTCTGGAACAAGATCAGCGGCCTCATCTTCATCCTGATGTTCGCGGTAGCATCAGTCGGTCTGATCGTCGGCGGCATCGGCGTGATGAACATCATGCTGGTCAGCGTCACCGAGCGCACCCGCGAAATCGGAGTGCGCAAAGCCATTGGCGCGAAGCGCAGCAACATCCTCGCGCAATTCCTGATCGAAGCGGTCACACTCAGCGCCGTCGGCGGCGTGATCGGCGTAATCCTGGGATCCGGCCTGACGCTCGCTCTGCGCTACGGCATCTCCATGCCCGCAACGCTCTCGCTCTTCTGGATCGTCACCGCGCTAGTCCTCTGCGCGCTGATCGGCATCGTCTTCGGCGTCTACCCGGCATGGAAAGCCGCCCGCCTCGACCCCGTCGAAGCCCTCCGCTACGAATAACCTTCTTGTCAGCGCACCGGCCGCCTGCGTAGACTCCTCACATCGCCGCCAACAGCTGTACGGGCGCGGCACTGGTTACCTTGAGCTGCGAAGGGTGGCCCCAGCTTGGCAACCAGGTAGAGTATTCGAGACTCCCGCAAAACGCCCCCAACACGTGCCCGACGAAATCCAAACCCAAGCCCACGACAAATTCCCGCCAACCCGATGGTCGGTCCTCGAAGCCGCGCGCAGCAACGATCCCACACAACGTGAACGCGCCCTCGAAACGCTGTTCGCCGCCTACTGGAAGCCCGTTTACAAATACGTCCGTCTGCGCTGGAACCAGCAAGCCGAAGACGCGCAGGACCTGACCCAGGGATTCTTCGTGGAACTCCTGGAGCGCAACCTGCTCCTCCGCTACGATCCCGCAAAAAGCCGCCTCCGCTCCTACCTGCGGCTGTGTGTGGACAGCTTCGTCATCAACGAGACCAAAGCCGCCCATCGCCAAAAACGCGGCGGAAATATCCCGCACCTCGCACTGGATTTCGACGCCGCTGAAGGAGAACTGCGCGACGCAGCCATCGACGTCGCGTCCATTCCTTCGCACGCGTCGCTCGAAGAGTTCTTCGAAAAAGAGTGGATCCGCAGTCTCTTCACGCTTGCCGTCGAAGACTTGCGCCAGCTCTGCGAAGCCCGTGGCCGCCCGGCGACATTCCAGATTTTCGAACAATACGACCTCGACTCCGATGAGAATATCTCCTACGACCAACTGGCGGCCAAATACGCGCTGCCGGTAACCGATGTGACTAACGCACTCTCGTGGGCTCGCCGCGAATTTCGCAAAATCGCGCTCGATCGCCTCCGCGAAATCTGCGGCAGCTACGAAGAATTCCAACGCGAAGTCCTGGCCGTTTTCGGAAAGCAAGCTCCGTAGAGCCCAGTGATGAAATTCCTATCCGACAAAGCCCTCGCCCGCCTGCGCGACACCGCCAATCTACCGGACCTTGCCGGGACGCGTTATTCGCTCCTCCAGCCCGTAGCCCGCGGCGGCATGGGCGTGGTCTATGCCGCGCAAGACCAAACGCTGAGCCGCCGCGTCGCCTTGAAGGTGCTGGACGCGCCGGAGCGCAGCGGCGAGCTCGCCCGCCGCCTTGTGCGCGAAGCTCAGGTACTCGCCAGCCTCGAGCACCCGGGCATCGTTCCCGTACACGACGTCGGCACGCTGCAAGACGGTCGCGTCTTCTACACCATGAAATTCGTCGAAGGCCAGCGGCTCGACAAACACATTCAAACGGTCCACTCGGTGCCCGACCGTCTGCGCCTGTTCCTGCGCATGTGCGACGCGGTAGCCTTCGCGCACGCCCGCGGAGTCCTGCATCGCGATCTAAAGCCGGCCAACATCATGATCGGCCCGTTCGGCGAAGTTCTCGTCCTCGACTGGGGTTTGGCGAAAATCTTGCAGCAACCCTCCGAAGCGTTCGGCGCGAACGACTCCGCGGCGGCCAATTTCTACGCTCCCGCGACGCCCGCCATGAAAGGCGACACCACCGAACATTCCGCGGTGACCGGACAAGGCGCCATCTTAGGCACGCCCGGTTACATGTCGCCGGAACAAGCGCGCGGCGACAACGACCAACTCGATGAACGCAGCGACATTTATTCGCTCGGCGCGCTGTTGCGTTTCTTGCTGACCGAAGCCCCGCCGGGATCGCCGCCCGCGGCCGCCCCACTGGAAAAATCTCTCGCCGCCGTCTGCGCGAAAGCGCTGGCCGCGACCCCGGAAGGACGCTACGCCAAGGCCACGGAGCTCGCCGCAGACGTATCTCGCTACCTCGACGGTCAACCGGTCACCGCACGCAAAGAGACTCCACTAGACAGAGCCGCCCGTTTCTATCGTCGCCACAACGTGGCCATCCTGCTGATAGCAGCCTACTTGCTCGTGCGCGTCATCCTCCTCTTCCTCCCCAGGTAGCACAGGCGCTCCTGCCTGCCCTGATCCGCGAAGGGCCTGTGCCCAACCGAGCGCCGCGCAAACGTAATCCGCCGCCACAACACAAACCAGCCCAAGTCACCTCTGCGTGCTCTGTGCTCCAACCTCTGTGCCCTCAGTGTTAATTCTTTTTCCTTCCTTTCTCAAGCCGCCACCCGTAAAGGAATCCCCTCCGACGTTGTAAAGAACGATGAGCAGAGAGAGAATCTCCGCCCACGGAGGCAGCAATGAATAAAGTTCTATTAGGAATCGTTCTAGGTGCAATTCTCGGAGCCATCGACGGCGCCACCTCATGGTTCACCCCGGCCGTCCGCGCCGGAATCGTCGGCATCATCATCGGCTCCACGGTAAAGGGCATCATCGCCGGCGTAGCGATAGGTTTCTTCGCCCGCAAAGTCCATTCACTGTGGTTGGGTATCTTGTTCGGGCTGGCGGTGGGCTTCGTCCTCGCCTTCATC
>Ga0137403_10002317_pt1 | contig 23376 bp, 22 predicted proteins | sample CZOMad2_1_16fung_FD_122057 | JGI IMG/M metagenome (GOLD analysis project Ga0137403, IMG submission 122057) | Vadose zone soil fungal communities from Angelo Coast Range Reserve, California, USA - CZOMad2_1_16fungal (Hybrid Assembly) | ecosystem: Environmental > Terrestrial > Soil > Vadose zone...
CAGCAGCTGGCGCCGCCAGAACGGATGCGCCGCCGCCACGCGGGCGAGCTCCGCCGGCTCGAAGTTGCGCGGCGACAGGTCGAGCTGGCTGAGGTGCCGGAGGTCGCAGAGCGGGCCGAGGTCGCCGTCGACGATCTTGGCCGATATCAGGTTCAGCCGCTCGAGCTTCGGCAGCTCCCGCAGCGTCGCCAGCGACGGCAGGCCCTGGGTCGTCCAGATCCCACCGGTCAGCCCCAGCGCCTTCAGCTCGCCCAGCGCCGCCAGCGGCGCCAGGGATTCGATGCCGCCGAGATCGTTGAGCCCCAGGGCCGTCAGCCGCGTCAGCCGCTCGAGGCCGTCGAGGCGCGTCAGCTTCGGGCACTGCCAGACTACCAGCGCCTCCAGCGCCGCGAAGCCGGCCGCGAACTGCAGGTCGCCGGTGTCGGCATGGCGCACGCTCAGCGCGGTCAGCCGCGGCAGGCGGCAGCCCGCCAGCACCGGCACGTGGCGGCGCGGCAGCCGGTGGATGCGCAGCGTGCTCAGCGCCGCGAACTCGGAGAGCGCCGCGAAGTCCTTCGCCGTGCCGTCGACCCACAGCGCGGTCGCGTCGCGCCCGACCCCCGCCAGCGCCGTGCGCAGCGGCTCGTCCGCGGCCATGCCGGGCATCGGCTCCATTGCTCGCTCCTCCCTGCCTCACACCGCCATCCACCCTCTTCAGGGGAAACCAGGCAGTCCCTTCCCCGATTTCTTCGAGTATGACTTGGGCCCCAGTGCCATCAAGCGGCGCGTTGCGGCCAGGCCCTGGCACCCGCCCTCGTCCGCGCCTGCCCCGGCACGGCCAAGCAGGTCGGCACCACGTTCAAATGAGATTTCCGGCGAGCGGGCCGACGCTGATGAGATGGTCGCGGTAGGCCTTCTCCTGGGGCAGGGCATATTTCCCGCCCAGCAGATCCATTCCCGCAATGAAGAAGTTCGTGGGCTTGGCCGCGTTCGGAAGCGCGTCGATATAGTTGCTCTGGGGGTAGATCATGCTGTCGGCGAACCACTTCTGCTTCATCGCGTTGGTGAGCACGTCCGTGCTGAAGGAGACGCCGCCGGCGCGCTGCACGCCGATCGCCAGCTTCTCCGCCTTGTTCGCCGGGTTCTCGAATTTCCGGGCCCTGGGAACCAGCTTCAGCATCTTGTCGTACATCGGGTCCTTGTTGAAGCCGCGGGCAACGTCGATGCTGACGAAGAACATGTGGACGTCCGGCGCGATCGCGAACCGCGCGCCGAAGCTCCGGCCGACGCTCTCCAGTCCCGGCTTGTTGGTGCCGAGCGTGCAGGCACGCAATTCCACCCAGCGTACTTTCAGCTTCTGAAGTGTCCTCATCTTGTCGACGATCCGCGCGACGCTGCCCGGCGGGTAGGTCACGTCTTTGAGGCCGAGACTCTGGTTGGTATAGGCGTATTTTCCCTCGAACTCGTCGAGCGCCCCCTGCGAGGCGTTCTTGTCGCGGAGCTTCAGCAGCTCATCCAGCACCTCGTAGGAGCACTTCATCGATGCTTTGTCCGTCATCGGCATGGCCATGCCCCAGCCGAAGTCGTTGGCGTCGTGCAGGCCGTGGACGACGATGACGAAATGATCGATCGCCGGCTTCTGGGTCCTCAGGTCGATCATCTTGTCGAGCAGCTTCTCGTAGGTGATCTTGTCGATCCGCACCGCCGGCTGGAGATCGTGCACCCAGTAGGACTCTGTCGACATCTCATGGGGAAACATCCGATAGTACGACTCCATCACGTTGAATTCCGGCTTGCCGTCGATGATGAGGTGGGCTGTGGTCATCGTGGTATTCCTTTCCAGCGGTTGCCTGCGCGGCTCATTTGGTATCGGCCTTGCACCTGATGCACGGAGCCTAGCCGCATTGACGGCGGACCGTCTTGCGACGTTCCGCCTCGGTCCGCGTAAGAGGGAAAAGGGGGAAAAGCGGAAAAGGGGACGCTACCCCTTTTCGTAGCGCCGCCTACGCCGCGATCCTGATCGACCCCGCCTTCCCCCGCCCCCGCCGGCGCACAGCGATCGTCACGTCCTGCCCCAACGCAGCCAGAAAAACCAGCAGCCGCTCCAGACTGAAGCCGCGGAACAGGCCGCGCAGCATCTTCGAAACGTCCGGCTGGCTGATGCCCATGACGCGCGCGGCCGCCGCCTGCGTCAGCCGCCTCTCCTTCAGGATGTCGTCGATGCGGTTGACGATCTCCGCCTTCAGCAGGTGAAGCTCGCCGTCCGGCAGCCCGACATCGGCAAACACGTTGCCGCTGCCGACTTCGTGCTTGGGCAGCTTGCCGCGCATCGCTTCGCTCCGCTCTGACTATGGTGATACTGCCATAGATGCGGACTTGTGCAAATGAAGCCAGGCGCCCGGCAGGCACGCTCATCGGCCTCTTCGGCCTTGACAGTTCCCTCTACGTTCTATAGAACATTAAAGCAACATTTACTGAAGCATCCGAGGAGGACTCCCCTATGGACCTGCGCAAACTGGCCGATCGGGCCAAGGCCGAGCTGAATCCGCTCTCGGCCGGACTCAATCTCCGCGCCGCCCTGTTCGCCGCCGAAACGGCCGAGCTCGGCCCGGACATGCTGGCGGCCCTGCTGGCGCATGAGCTGGTCACCGGCCACGCCACCATGATGAAGCTCTCGACCAAGCTCGACCGCTGGCTCGCCCTCATGAGCGACGACCGCCTGCCGGAGGACCAGGATCGCGGCGCGCGCGAATCCGTTCGCCTCGCCGTCGCGGCGTCGCGTCTCAGCGAGCGCTACCGCGCCGGCGTGCTCAGCCTCGCCCGTCTCAAGGGCTGGAACGGCTTCGCCGCGGCCCGCCGGCGCCAGGTTCTCGAGGGACCGCTCGCCGATCGCGAGGACGATGATCCGGACGGCCCCGATGGCGGTCCCGGCGGCGGCACCCGCGCCATGCTCAAGGCCTTGAAGCAGCTCGAAGCCGTCCAGCGCTCATCCGCCGGCGCGCTCGCCAACGGTAACGCCAAGCCCAACGGCAAGGAGAATCCCCCCTCCCATTTCGGGAGGGGGTTAGGGGGAGGGTTGGGCGCAGGATCGAATTCTTCTTCTACTCCTCCTGCCAACCCCAACCGCGCCTGCCCGCCGAAGCGCCCTTCGGCGCATAGGCGCGGCACCCTCCGCCACGGCAACCCCTCCGGCGATTTCCTCGCCGCCCCGCGCTGCGGCGCCCGCACCCGCGCCGGCTGCCCCTGCCGCCAGCCCGCCATGGCCAGCCCCGGCGGAGGCCGGGGCCGCTGCCGCCTCCACGGCGGCAAGAGCACGGGCGCCCGCACCGAATCCGGCCTCGCCCGCGTCCGCGCCAACCGCCTGGTCCACGGCGCCCGCACCGCCGAGATCATCGACCTCCGCTCCGCCGCCGCCCGCCACGGCAAAACCCTGCGCACCCTCGCCCGCCTGGCGAAGGCATCCACCAACCCGCAATACGAGCAATCCACCCCATGCCCAGCGACGAAGCACACCCCGCTGCAAACCCATCCCGCGGCCTTCGACAGGCTGAGGCTGAGGGGAAATCCTTGTGGCACGAAGAAAGACCCTTATCGTGAGCTTGTCGAAGGACGCACCCCGCCGATCCAGCAATCCGGGCGACCTGCCTTCGCCCGCCGAGCCTACTCCGCCGACGCGGCTGCGAAGGCCGGAAGCGGGCTTCGCGAAGGCGGGCCCACCCCATGCCCAGCGACGCAATGCGCCGCTGTCGCTCCTCGCCGGTTGCCGAAGACGGGGTAGACGTGGAAGAAGGCAGCCGCAGCCCACTGGGCTTGCTCTTCGCCGCCACTGCCCTCAAATGCTGCACGGATGATAGCGCCAGTGCCCTTCCAGCCGCGCCGCTTCCAGTCGGCGGCGCAGCACTATCTCGGCGGCCGGCCGCCTTACGCCGATCGCCTCATCGCGCTTGTCGCCGAGCACTGCCGCCTGCGCCGCACCGACCGGCTGCTCGATCTCGGCTGCGGGCCGGGCCTGCTCGCCATCGCCTTCGCGCCTCTGGTGGGTGGCGTCCTCGCCATCGATCCCGAGCCGGAGATGCTGCGCATCGCCGCGTCGGCGGCGGCCGAGGCCGGCGTGACGGTCGAGTTCGTCACCGGGAGCTCCTACGATCTCGGGACCCAGTTCGGCCGCTTTCGCCTCGTCACCATCGGCCGCGCCTTCCACTGGATGGACCGCGTCGAGACGCTGCGCCGCCTCGCCGAGATCGTCGAGCCCGACGGCGCCATCGCGCTCTTCGGCGACGATCACCCGAGAGTGCCGGACAACCGCTGGCAGCGCGACTACAAGGCGCTGATCGAGCGCTATTCCGAGGGCGACACCGTGCGCGCGCAGGTGAAGTCCCCCGACTGGGTCCCCCACCAGGCGGTCCTGCTCGACTCGCCCTTCGCGGCGCTCGAGCGAATCAGCGTCATCGAGCGGCGGCGCACGCCCGTCGACCGTCTGATCGATCGCGCGCTCTCGATGTCCAGCAGCTCCCCCGAGCGGCTCGGCCCCCGCGCCGCCGACCTTGTCCGCGAGCTCCGCGAACTGCTGGCCGGCGTCGCCGCCGACGGCCTGGTGACCGAGGTGGTCGAGTCCGAAGCCCTGATCGCCCACCGCCCGGAAGCCGCATAGGCACCCGTCGGCCGCGCGTTGCATCCCCCGCTATCCCCAAGCACAATCGCGCCCGCGTTCAGCAACGAAGGTAATGCCGCCATGACCTCTGAGCTCTCCGACAAGGCGCAAGCGCTCCATGCCGACAGCGTGGTCTGGGACGCCCATGCCTGCCTGCCGCTGGTGCCCGGCCACGGCATGGCCGAGCTCGAGCGGCCCCGCGCCGCCGGGGTCACCTTCGTCTCCGTGAATGTCGGCATGGATTTCAACCCGATCCCGCAGGTCATGCGGGTGATCGCCGGCTTCCGCCGCTGGTTGGCGGCCAACAGCGACCGCTTCCTCCTGGCCGGCAGCATCGCCGACGTGCAGCGGGCCAAGCGCGAGGGCAAGCTCGCCGTCGCCTTCGATCTCGAGGGTTCGGTCATGCTCGACGACGACCTCGCCATGCTCGGGCTCTATCGCGATCTCGGCGTCCGCCAGATCCATCTCGCCTACAACCGCGACAACTCCATCGCCGGCGGCTGCCACGGCGCCGACATCCCGCTGACGCCGCTCGGCCGCCAGGTCGTCGATGAGATCAACCGGCTCGGCCTGCTCATGGATTGCTCGCATTCCGGCTACCGCACCAGCATGGAGGTGATGGAGCGGTCGAGCCGTCCCGTCATCTTCTCCCATTCGAATCCGAAGGCGCTGAAGAAGCACGCCCGCAACATCACGGACGACCAGATCGAGGCCTGCGCCCGCACCGGCGGGGTCGTGGCGCTCAGCGGCATCGGCATCTTCCTCGGCGCTAACGACATCCGCACGGAGACGCTGCTCCGCCACATCGATTACGTGGTCGAGCGCATCGGCGTCGACCATGTCGGGATCGGCCTCGACTACATGTTCTCGCGCGACGTCAAGGACGCGCCGCCCGGCCTCGAGCCCGAGCAATGGTGGCCGCCTGGCAACGAGTATGGCTCGCTCGACATGGACATCGTGCCCCCCGAGCGCTTCCCCGAGCTGACCGCCGCCCTGCTCGCCCACCAGTACAGCGCGGCCGAGGTCGCCAAGATCATCGGCGGCAACATGCTGCGCGTCGCCGGAGAGACCTGGACCGACGGCCATGCCTGAGATGCCAACAACCCTTGCCCGCGCGCCGAGCCGATCGCCCGGATTGTGACTGGGCTCACTGCGACCTGCTGACGGGCTCCTATGGTCAGGAGCAGCGCTTGGCGTAGAACGCAGCCCGGCATGCCCCCGTAGCCGCCGAGCATCGAGGAGGAGATCCCATGAAGCGCAAGCTCCTGTCCGCCGTCCTGCTGTCGGCCGTGGCGCTCGCCGGTTGCGGCGCGCTCGCCAAGACGGCAGCTGCCGAGGGCTCCGACATCGTCATCGCCGCCGCCGGTCCCATGACCGGCGACCTCGCCGTGTTCGGCATCCAGATGAGGCGCGGCGCCCAGAAGGCGGTGGCCGACATCAATGCCGCCGGCGGCGTTCTCGGCAAGCAACTGCGGCTCGAGATCGGCGACGATGGTTGCAAGCGGAAGCGCGCGCCCGACGTCGCCGACGATCTGGTCGAGCGCGGCGCCGTCTTCGTCGACGGCCATTTCTGCTCGGACGCCTCGATCCCGGCCTCGTCCGTCTATCAGGCTGCCCACGTGCTGCAGATCACCCCGTCCTCGAGCAATCCGGCGCTCACCGAGGATGCCGCGAGCAAGGGCTGGAAGACGCTGTTCCGCGTCTGCAGCCGCGACGACCGCGAAGGCGAATTCGCCGGGAAATGGCTGTCCGAGCACTACCGCGGCAAGCGGGTCGCCATCGTCTACGAGCGGTCCCTCTATGGCCCGATGCTTGCCATTGCGATGCGTAGCGCCATGAATGCCGGCGGCCTCAGCGAAGTTCTATACGAAGGCATCGGCCCCGGGCAGCGGGACTACAGCGGCATCGTCTCCAAGCTCAAGGAAGCCAACCCCGACGCTGTCTACTTCGCCGGCCATCACCCGGAAGCGGCCCTCATCGTCCGGGAGATGCGCGCGCAGGGCGTGCAGGCCGCCCTGTTCGGATCCGACGCACTCGAGACGAACGAGTTCGCCACCCAGGCCGGCGCCGCCGCGGATGGCGTGATGTTCACCCGCGATGGCGACCTGCGCGACCTGCCGACAGCGCGCCAGGTCGTCGCGGCGCTGCGGCAGGAAGGATACGAGCCCGAGGGCTACACTCTCTACAGCTACGCCGCCGTTCAAGTGTGGGCGCTGGCGGCCGCCAAGGCCGGCTCGACCGACGCCGCCAAGGTGGCGGACGCGCTGCGCAGCCAGCCCTGGGACACGGTCATCGGCACCCTGCAATTCGACGCCAAGGGTGATCCGACCCGCCAGAACTATGTCTGGTACGTCTTCAAGAACGGCGGCTATGGCCCGGCCGGCATGTGACGCGGCCGTCCTCTGTCTTCGATGCGCGATTCCGCGGAACGAAATCCTGCCGCCGCTGTTCACTCCCTGCGAGGCAGTCCGTCCCCGCGTCGTCTGTCGGAGAACTCCCATGCCCCGCAAGATCGCCGTCGCCCTCGCCACCGTCCTGCTGATCGCCTTCTCCTCGGCCGCCCACGCCGAGCGCGTGCGCCTGTCCGCCAACCTCGACGGCAAGAAGGAGATCCCGCCGGTCGAAAGCGGCGGCACGGCCACGGCCACCGTGTGGTTCGACAAGGATACCGGCATGGCCACCTGGGACGTCTATTGGTCCGGCCTCTCCGGTGAACCCACCGCCGCCCATTTCCATGGCCCCGCCAACAAGTACGCCAAGGCCGGGGTGCAGGTCGATCTCGGCGGCAACGGCTTCGTCAGCCCGTTCCGCGGCAGCGCTCCTCTGAGCGCCGAGCAGGCCGACCAGCTCCTGGCCGGCCGGTGGTACATCAACCTCCACACCGCCGCCCACCCGGACGGCGAGATCCGCGGCCAGGTCCTGCGGCAGCCCTGAACTGGCTAGAGATCGATGCTTGCGCGCGGATGCGTGGCGATGCCGGAATATCCGCCCGCCGGCGGCAACAGTCTTGGCGCCATGGCGTCGCGCGAGTCGTCTGCCGATCGCCAGCCCTGCGGTTCGTCCGCGCCGACCGGTCGGTCGTCGACCCGCGCCTGCTGCTCGCGCCCGATCGGTATGCCCAGGCCGATCCCGCCGAGAATGCCGAGAGCAACCAGCACGGTCACGAGCGCATGCGCGGCGATGCGCCGCGATCTCAGGCCCTCATCGACCGCCGTCCATTCTGGCGTGGTCATCGGCAAGCTCCTGATCGGATGCCTTGTCCGCCGCCAAGAATAGCGATGATCGCCGCCGGCCTCAGTGACGGCCGTCACCGCGGGGCCAAATCGCCCGCGTCCGCCGGTTTACGCCTTGTTCCGGACCGGCGGCGATTGACCCGCCGGCCATGCCGGCCCTACGCTCCCCGGCAATCGAGCTGGGAGCAGGAAATGTCCGAGATCGCCAGACACCGCCGCGGCGGCCAGGCCGGCCGCCGGGCCGAGCGCGCGGCCGCGCCGATCGTCCAGAAGAAATACATCACCCGGGAGATCCCGCTCTACGAGCTGCTGAACGCCGAGGGCCTCGAGATCATCCACGAGGAGTCCATGACGATCCTCGAGGAGATCGGCATCGATTTCCGCTACGAGCCGGCCTTGAAGCTATGGCGCGAGGCCGGCGCCCTGATCGACGGCCAGCGCGTCCGCTTCCCGCGCGGCCTCATCCTGGAGACCATCAAGACCGCGCCTCGTCAATACACCCAGCACGCCCGCAATCCCGACCGTAACGTCGTCATCGGCGGCCGCAACACCGTGCTGGCACCCACCTACGGCTCGCCCTTCGTACGCGACTTCGAGAACAAGCGCCGCTACGGCACGCTCGAGGACCTGCAGAATTTCGTGAAGCTCACCTATCTGACGCCGGAGCTGCACCATTCCGGCGGCGTCATCTGTGAGCCGGTCGACGTGCCCGTGCCCAAGCGCCACCTCGACATCGTCTATTCCCACATCAAATATTCCGACAAGCCGTTCATGGGCATCGTCACCGCGCCCGAGCGCGCCGAGGACACGGTGAAACTGGCCAAGCTCCTCTTCGGCGACGCCTTCGTCGGCGAGAAGACAGTCCTGACCTCGGTGGTGAACTGCAACTCGCCGATGGTGTGGGACGGCACCATGCTGTCCGCCCTCTCGGTCTACGCCCGCAACAACCAGGCCGTGCTGGTGACGCCCTTCATCATGGCCGGCGCCATGGCCCCGGCCTCCACCGCCGGCGCCATCGCCCAGCTCAACGCCGAGGTGCTCGCGGGCATCGCCTACGCCCAGCTGGTGCGGCCGGGCGCGCCCATGGTCTACGGCATCTTCGCCACCACCGTCTCCATGCAGTCGGGCGCGCCGATGATGGGCACGCCGGAGCCGGCGCAGATGATCTATGTCGCGACACAGCTGGCGCGAAAGTACGGCGTGCCCGTACGCGCCGGCGGCATGCTCAACGGTTCCAAGATCGCCGACGCCCAGGCCGCCTACGAATCCCTAGGCACCATGATCCCGACGCTGCTCGCCGGCACCAATTTCGTGCTGCATTCGGCCGGCTGGCTGGAGGCGGGCCTGGCCGCCGGCTACGGCAAGTTCATGCTCGACGCCGACCAGATCGCCATGCTCCAGCAGTTCGCCAAGGGTCTCGATCTGTCGGAGGAGAGCCGCGCCATGGAGGCGGTGCGCGAGGTCGGTCCCGGCGGTCACTATCTCGGCTGCGCCCACACCCAGCGCAACTTCAAGACGGCGTTCTATACCTCGCAGATCGCCGACAACAACAGCTACGAGCAGTGGGAGGCCGAAGGCGCCAAGGACGCCAACCAGCGCGCCACCGAGGCCGCACAGCGGCTCTTGGCGCAATACGAGCCGCCGCCGCTCGATGCGGCAATCGACGAGGCGTTGCTGGAATTCATTGCGAGGCGCAAGGCCGAGCTGCCGAACGCGGTGACCTAGCCGTCAATCCCCCGCCACGAAGCTCGCCCAATGCCCGTCCGCGTCGATATAGATGCGCCAGCTGGCATAGTAGCCGGTGGCCGTGCCCTCGACATACTGGTCCGCGACCTTCCCGGGATAGAGCTTCTCGAGCGCCGCCTTCTCCTCCGCCGTCAGTTCGCCATAGGCGATCTCGGAGGCCGCCGGCCAGACATACTCCTTCGAGTCCTCTTCTTCGATGACCGCGCAGCTCATGTCGAGCAGGGCCACGACGGTGGCGCGGATGTCCGTCCCTTCGGCGTCGACGGACTGCCAGTATTTCACGGGATCGCCGCCTTCCTCGCCGAAGCTGTAGGTGAACTGGCTGGGATCGGTCAGCTTCGCCAGCGCCCCATAGTCGCGCGCCGCCGCCGCCGCCCGGATGTCCGCGCGCATCTTCGTGACCGCCGGCGGCAGGGCACTGCAGCGCTCCGCCGCGGGTTCGTCCTGAGCGACCGCCGTCGACGCCCATAGCGCGACCACGACCGCAATCGATAGGATCGCCTTCATGGCTGGATCATAGGTTGCCGCGCGCCGCCTGCCAATGACGACATCGCACGGGATTGACATGCGCTACATCTCCGCCGACGAACTGAACGCCAAGCTCGAATTCCCGCCCCTGGTCGAGGCTCTGCGCGACCTGTTCCGGCGCGGCGTCGACGAGGCGCGGGCGATCCATCTCAACCAGCCGCTCGCCGACGGCCGCCGCAACGACTGGCTGCTGCTGCCGGCCTGGCAGTTCGACCGCCACATGGGCGTCAAGCTGGTCAGCGTCTTCGCCGGCAACGAGGCCAAGGGCCTGGCCTCGGTGCAGGGGCTCTATGTCCTCTTCGACGGCAGCAACGGCCTCCCGCTCGCGGCCATCGACGGCGCCGCCATCACGCTCTGGAAGACCGCCGCCAACTCGGCCCTCGCCGCCAGCTATCTCGCGCGCGAGAGCGCCCGCACCCTGCTGATGGTGGGCGCCGGCGCGCTGGCGCCCTATCTCGCCCGCGCCCACTGCGCCGTGCGGCCCATCGCCCGCGTCATGATCTGGAACCGCACGGCCAAGAGCGCCGAGAAGATGGCGGCGGCGCTGGCGCGCCCGGGCCTGACGGTCGAGGTGGCCAGCGATCTCGCGTCAGCCGTGGCGCGCGCCGATATCGTCTCCTGTGCGACCATGGCGAGTTCCCCGGTGATCAAGGGCGCCTGGCTGTCGCCCGGCGTGCATGTCGATCTCGTCGGCGGCTACCGCCCGGAGATGCGCGAGGCCGACGACGACGCTGTCAGGCGCGCCCGCGTCTTCATCGACGCCTGGTTCACCGCCGGCGAGCATTGCGGCGACATCTGCCAACCGGTCGCCGCCGGTCTCATCAAGAAGGACGACATCACCGATACGTTCCAGCTGGCGCGCGGCGAGCGTCCCGGACGGTCGCGCGAGGACGAGATCACGCTATTCAAATCCGGTGGCGGCGGCCATGAGGACCTCGGTACGGCTCAGCACATCCTGGCGTGCCTCGGCACGGACTAGCGAGGACCACTGCGGATAAGCCCGAAGAAGAACAGCGCCCCGGCGACGACGGCGACGACGATCGGCAAACCATAGAGCGGCCAGGCGTCCATGGCAGCGCCGGATAGGATCGGCCCCCCGACGCTGCCGACCTCGTACATCATGACGAAGGCGGCGTTGGCGGTCGCGAGCTCCGTCACCGGGAATTTTTCGCCCATGAGGCCGAGCGCCAGGGTGTAGATCCCCCAGCTGACCCCACCCCACAGGAACATCATTACCCATAGCCACGGGTCCGACCCCAGCAGGAACGGATAGATCACCGCACCGGCGGCGACGATGGCCGCGCTCAGCAGCAGGATGCCGCGCCGGCTGCTATGGTCGGCCAGCCAGCCGAGCGGCAGCTGCAGCACCAGATTGCCGGCCATGAAGATGCTGAGCGATGCCGTCGCGACTTCACGATCGAAGCCGGCGCGCAGTTCGTAGATCGTGATCTGCGTGAACAGGCCGGCATCGACGAACCCGGCCACGAGCGCCGCCAGCATCACCGTCGGCGCCGCCGCGAAGGCCCGCCCGACGCCGCCGGTGCCGTGGCCGGAGACGGTCGGCGCCACCTGCCGCGCGAAGGCCACCGGCAACAGCGCCACGACCAAGGCCGCCGATACGGCTATGAAAGGTATCCAACCCTCGATCCCCGTCAGGTTGATGATGAGTGGTCCGAGCACGAAACCGAGCGCCATCACCGAGGCGTAGATGCCCATGATCCGGCTGCGGCTGCGGCTGGTCGCCATCAGGTTGATCCAGGTCTCGCTGGTGATCCAATGGATCGCGCCGGCGAGTCCGATGACGAAGCGGATGGCGCACCAGGCGTAGTAGTACGGGAACACCGGAAACAGCAGAACGCACAGCGCAGTGATGCCCAGCCCGAGATAGACCGAGCGCAGCGTCCCCAGGCCCGCGATGATGCGCGGCATCAGCGGCCCCATCAGGATGACCGCGATCGGCAGCATGGCCGAGTTGATGCCGATCATCAGCGCGTTGTAGCCGTCGCGTGCCAGCGACAGCGATACCAGCGGCACGATGGCGCCGACTGCGACGCCGACGCCGAACGCCGTTCCGATGATGGCCGCGAGACTCTGCTTGCGCTGGGCCGGGGTCAGCGTTTCCGGGGGCATTGCTTACGACGACTGGGGCTGGGGGATGATGACCGACGATGATACTTCAGCGAGCATCGACACTTACTGTAGCGAGCATCCGTAGCGGCCCACAACCTTTAGTAACCGGTTGCAGGTCGCATTATTGTGAGCCAGATCACAGACAAGGCATGAATTGCCGCGTTGGCGGGAGAGCGCCCACGCCTTACTCCTGCAATAGATCGGCGATCTGCTGGGGCGCCAGCGTGCCCGTGGCGTTCAGATTGTGGGCCCGCTGGTAGCCGGCGATCGCCTCGCGCGTGGCCGGGCCGAAGCTGCCGTTGGCACTGCCGCGAAAGAATCCGAGATCGCGCAAGCGCTTCTGAATCGCGATGCGCTCGTCGCGCTCCAGAGTAGCCTCGGACTTCTGCGGCGCGGCTGCGACTGCCGCTGCGTGCGCTGCGCCGACGCTGCGCGCGGCGGCCTCGGCCGCGTTGCGCGAAGCCTGGATCGCGACGACGGCCTGCTCCTCGACCTCCTGCTCCGCCACCACCCGTGCCGCTTCCTCGGCGGCGGTGATCCGGTTGGCCTCGTTGGAGGCGCCCATGATGCGCGTGACCTCCGCCGCGGCCGCAGCGCGGGCGGCATCGTTGTTCGTTCCCGCGAGTTTGGCGGCCTGATCGACGGCGGTCTTGCGATCTTCTTCCTGCGCCTGGGCGATGCGGGCCGCCTCGGCGGCGACGGCGGTCTGGTGATCGACCTCCGACAGCACGGCCTTGAGCACGAACACTTCCGTCATGGCCTTGCGGATAGCGGCGCTCGCGATCCCCCGGCGATCCGCCTCGGCCAGGGCCACCGTGCGGGCGGACGACTGTATCGCCGCGATGCGAACGCGCTCCGAGATCTCCGAGATGCGCACGGCCTCGGCGGCGGCCGAGGCCAGGCGGTTGCGCATCTCCGCCGTCCAATCGACCTGCGACAGTGAAGGATTCGTCGGCGCTGCGACTCCGATCTGCTCCGGTGCGGTGTGTTTGAAATAAACGTAGGCCGCCGCGGCGCCGGCAGCGAGCGCGGCAACGCCGATGAGCAGCACCGCATGGCGCTGCCGCCAGGACTTGGCCGTGACAGCGGCCACGAACGCCGCCACGGTGGGCGTGCGCGCCTCCCGATCGAACGCGAGGCCACGCTGCAAGGCGTGCCACTGATAGGTCGAGAGGCTCGGCGGCCTGGTCGGCTTGAGCCCGCCCTTCTGCGCCTCGGTCGCGGGCATGCGGCCGAAGGGATGGCGGCCGGTCAGCAGCTCATAGGTGATGGAAGCCAGCGCGAACACATCGTCGCGCGGATCGGGCGCGCCGTTGGTCAGCATTTCCGGGCTGGCATAGGTCGGCGTCAGCGCGTTCAGCACGCCGGCATCGAACACCGTGTCGTCGCTTTGCTCCATCTGCGGCCGCGCCACCGCCCGGGCGATGCCGAAATCGATCACCTTCGTGCGCCCGTTCTCCGCGACGATGATGTTGGCCGGCTTCAGGTCGAGATGGATGATCCCGTTCTCGTGCGCATAGACCAGCGCGGCCCCGATATCCCGCACGATCTTGAAGGCCTCCGGCTTCGGCATTCCCTTGAAGTCTTCCGCGCGGACGATGCGGTCGAGCGGCTGCCCCGGCAGATACTCCATCGTCATGTAGATGGTGGCGCCGTCGCGATCGAAATCGTGGACGGTGATGACGTTGGGATGCGCCAGCGTCTGCGCCTTCTTGGTCTCCCGTTGCAGCGACTTCAGCGCTTCCGGATGACGGCGGAAATCCTCGCTGAGCACTTTGAGGGCCACGAACGGCGTACGGTCCTGGGCCTCCTGCTTGCGCAGGTCGAGCGCCTTGTAGATGGTGCCCATGCCGCCTTCGCCCAGCCGCTGGGCCAGGACGAAGCGCCCATTCAGCATCTGCCCGACCTCGAGCCGCGGCGCGTCGGCGATCGATTGGGTGAGCGCCGTCTGCATCGTACGCGCCGGCCCCGGCGCGAGCACCGTCTCATCGGCGCTCGACGCTTCCGCGGGTGCGCCGGCGACCGGCGCGGCGAAGGATGATATCGACCGTTTGCGCATCTCGGTGCGAAGCGATTGTTGCTGCCGGGTCTCGAATCGTTGCCAGCAGGCTACACGGCACGCGTTAACGATCTTTTGACGCTGCCGGCCTTGCGGGCGTTTACAGCCGCTTAACCATCCGCCCGCGCCTGGTCGACGGCTCGACAAGCCCGCGCTGCCATGACAGAAATCCGCCAAATCCCAGAGGATCAGGAGGCCATCGACGTGTCCCGCGAACTCGCCCTGATGCCGGCGACCGAATTGCTGGCGAACTATCGGACCAAGAAGCTGTCGCCCGTCGAGGCGACGCAGGCCGCGCTGGCCCGGATCGCCGCCCTCAACGGCCGCTTCAATGCCTTCTGCCGGGTCGACGAGGAAGGCGCGCTGGCGGCCGCGCGGGCCTCCGAACAGCGCTGGCAGCGCGGCGAAGCCAAAGGTCTGGTGGACGGTGTTCCGACTTCCGTCAAGGACATCGTCCTCGCCAAGGGCTGGCCGACCCTGCGCGGCTCGAAACTGATCTCGCCGGATCAATCCTGGGATGAGGATGCGCCGGCCGTTGCCCGCTTGCGCGAACAAGGCGCCATCCTGCTGGGACGCACGACGACGCCGGAGTTCGGCTGGAAGGGGGTCACCGACAGTCCGCTCACGGGCATCACGCGCAATCCCTGGAACGACCAGATGACGCCCGGCGGCTCCAGCGGCGGCGCGGCGGTGGCGGCGGCCACCGGCATGGGCGCGCTCCACATCGGCACCGATGGCGGCGGCTCGATCCGCATCCCCGCCGGCTTCACCGGCATCTTCGGCTTCAAGCAGAGCTTCGGCCGCGTGCCCGCCCACCCGCTCTCGCCCTTCGGCACCCTCGCGCATATCGGCCCGATGACGCGCACGGTGGCCGACGGCGCACTCATGCTGACCGTCCTGACGCAACCCGACGATCGCGACTGGTACGCCCTGCCGCCCGATGGCCGCCACTACCTCGACGGCCTCGAGGACGGCGTCAAAGGTCTGCGCATCGCCTTCGCGCCGACGCTGGCCAAGGCGGCGGTCGATCCGGAAGTGGCGGCAGCGGTCGCCCAGGCCGCGAAGGTCTTCGCCGCTCTCGGCGCCAAGGTGGAGGAGGCCATCCCCGCCCTGCCCGACAGCTACGAAGCTTTCGCTCGCCATTGGTTCCCGGGCGCCGCCAACGCGCTGCGCGCCTTCACACCTGCGCAGCGCAAGCTGATGGATCCAGGCCTGATCGAGATCGCCGAGGCCGGCGCCGCGCTCCCGCTGCTCGACTATCTCGCCGCCGTGAAGGAGCGCGAGGCGATGGGCGTCACGATGAATTTATTCCACCGCGATTGGGATCTGCTGCTCACGCCGACCCTACCGATCCCCGCCTTCGCCGCCGGCCGCGAAGTCCCCGACGGCGACACTAAGAAGCGCTGGATGAGCTGGACGCCCTTCACCTACCCCTTCAACCTGACGCGCCAGCCGGCCGCCACCGTGCCCTGCGGCTTCACCAAGGCCGGCCTGCCCATCGGCCTGCAGATCATCGGCACGCTCTACGATGACGCCCGCGTGCTGCGCGCCGCGCGCGCGTTCGAGCGGGCGCGGCCGTGGCCGCTGCCGGCGGTCTAGGTGAGGCTGTGGCTGGAAAAAATGGTCTCACGGGAAACATCGCGCCGGCGAGCCGGAGTGCACCCGGGCGGGAGACAGAGAAATCAGGGACAGGCCGTGATGAGCGTCGTTTGGAGCCGCCGCGCAGCGGCCCCGAACGACGGCAAGCTTGCCTCGAACTCGGCGGGCGCGATGGTGGAGTGCCGCGTGCAGGCGCCGCCGGTCGTAGATCTCCTCGATGAACCCAGCGATCGCCTGTCGCGCCTCCGAGAGCGGCGGGATGAACGGCCCGGAGCGGAGCTCGCGGCGCCGGGCCGCCTCGGCGAGCCAAGTCACACCACGTTGAGGCGCACCGGGACGTTGTTGCGGGTAGCGTTCGAGTAGGGGCAGACCTGGTGGGCCTTCTCCACCAGCGCCTGGGCTTCGGCCTTGGGCAGGCCGGGCAGCGAGATGTCGAGCGCGACGTCGATGCCGAAGCCGCCCTCCGAGCGCGGACCGATGCCGACGGTCGCGGTGACGGTGGTGTCGGCCGGCACTTTCGGGCCGCCTTGCGACGCCACGAATTTCATGGCGCCGAGGAAACAAGCGGAATAACCGGCGGCGAACAGCTGCTCCGGGTTGTTGCCGGGGCCGCCGGCGCCGCCGAGTTCCTTCGGCGTCGACAGTTTCACCTGGAAGCTGCCGTCCTTGGTGGCGGCCTGGCCGTCGCGGCCGCCGGTTGCGGTGGCGGTGGTGCGGTAGAGAACGTTCACGGGCATGGGGCGCTCCTCCTTCGATGAAGGCAGCGTCTTTAGCGGGGTCACGCCGCGCGCGCAACCGCCTCCTTCATCTGCGCTACAGGCGTTCCTTTCGGTCGGCTTCGGCCGCCAGTTCGCTGCGGTACTTCGTTATGAGCGCGGCAATGATGGTGCTGACGGAAACCTCCTGGTCGAGGCGCCGGGTGGCGGCCTCGGCCGCGATCTCGAGCAGGCGCAGCTGCGACTCGCGCAGGCGCACGGGAATGACGGCAAACTCGTCCTGGACAAGCCGTTCGGCTCCGTTGCCTTCCCGCTGAGCCGCGGCGGCACGGTCGGTCGGCGCGGGCGTGCGAAATGTCTTGGCCGTGTTTGCCATGGCATCCTCCGTTGGCAGTCGGCCGCGGCAGCACAGCGCGCCGATCGACCGTTCGGTTGCGACGAGCATCGTCGGCGGGGCGCGTAGCGGCGGCGCAGCAAGAGGCAAGGCGCCCATCACCGCAACGATACGCCCGTAAGGTAGGTAGCCGAACGAGGATCGCAACCCTCGAATCGCCTGATGCCAGTGACTTCTTGGGGACGATTCCCCGGTCACGCCCGCCGTGCGAGCAGCCCCCCGCGCGCGGCCGAAGGCAGTCGCAGGGCCCCGGCCGCTGTCGCGAGCGCACCGATCGCCAGCACGATCCAGCCGGGGCGGATACCGGCCTTGAGCGAGAAGGTGGCGGCCAGCAGGCGCAGCGGATCGGCGTGGAAGGCGAGCCAGTAGTAGGCGAACTCGCCGACGAGGGTGAGGAAGCCGACGAGGATGCCGAGGCCGGCGATCTGGGCCAGGCGGCGCAGGGGCTGGCCGACGGCATCCGGCAGCAGGCGGTAGCCGAGCAGCCATGTCAGCAGGCCCGCCATCACGATCGGTTCGGCCACGTTGAGCTTCGATTGCAGGAAGAAATGCACAGCCCCGAGGATACCGATGGCATAGACCAGCCGATGCAGGCGGCGCCAGTTGCGGCCGCCGAGGCGGCGCACCATGCGGTCGGTCGAAGTCACGGCCAGCGCGGCCAGGCCGGCGAGTGCCAGGGCACCGATGGTCAGGTAGAAGCGGGTGACGATCTCCGTCGCGACCACGCCGAGGTCGAAGACTTTGTCGGCCGCGAAGGCCGTGAGATGCGCGGCGCCGTAGGCGAAGGCGGCGACGCCGATCATGCGGCGCACGGTCACCAGCTGGGGCCAGCGCAGCAGCTGGCGCAACGGCGTGATCACGAGCGTGATCAGCAGCAGGCGGATCGTCCACAGGCCGGTGTGCAGGATGATTTCGTTAATGGGCCGCGGGCCGAGTTGGCCGGCCGCGAGCCGCCAGGCCAGCCACAGGCCGGGCGCGAACAGCAGCGCGAAAACTATACTCTTGAGCGGCGAAAACCGGCCGCCGCGGTCTAACCACGGCCACATGACGAACCTCCTTGGGTCCGCACCATGTAGGGTGTCCGCCGGCGGTTCGCCCATCAAGCCCGATCACGATCGGGTGACGGGAACGGAGGGGGTTAAGCACGAGGTCCGCAGATCACTTCACACTTGTCGTCATTCCCGCGAAAGCGCGAATCCAGGGCTACCGGCTCGTCGGTTGTCCTGGGTCCTCGCTTTCGCGGGGACGACACTGATATTTACCTTGTAAGCAGCACGCTCGCCTCAATTCTCCGGCGGAAAGAAGACGAGGGTGCGGACCTCGATGCTCTCGCGCGGCGGCACCCCCGCCGGGGCGGTCGGGTCGTCGAAGGCCGAGTGGGCGGGGAAGCGGGCGCGGCCGTCCTCCTTCGAATCGTAGCATTTGAGCAGCACCGCCTCGTCGGCGCGCTGGCGCGGGAAGTAGAGCCAGCGGTGCGCCGGGTTGTAGGCGACCGCATAGGTCTCGCCGACGCGGTCGGGATAGACGAGATCGGTGGCGATCAGGTCCTGCGGCGCGATCGAGCGCGCATCCAAAAGACCCAGCGGCGTGTCCTCGACCGTGCGGCGGAGCGGGCGCCAGACATTGATGACGGCGAAGCGGCGGGTGAGCAGTTCGTCGGCCTCGTTCGGCACCAGGTCGCGCACGCGCTGCGGGCCGGACTTCACGGTGTAGTCGTTGTGCACGCGCTTCACCGGCTCACGTATGCCCTTGCGGCCGGCGCCAGCGAGCGGCGCGCTGCGGATGGTGTGGTCGAAGATGAGGACGCGGGAAGCGCCGGTCGCCTGCTTCACCAGCTGCTCGACCTCGGGGTAGTAGACGGCCGTGACCTCCGCGTCGTCGGAGAGGTCCTTGGCCTTCGTGACATGCGGGACGATCGCAAAGCCCTCGCGATCGAGCGATAGATCCGACGGAAGCGTGCGAGCGTTGCGGATCTGCACGCTGCGGTCCTCGTAGGTGCCGCTGCGCAGGGGCACGCCCGGCGGCGGGTCGTACTGATAGGACACCGGTTTCTTGCCGGTCGGCACGAGGTAGGTCATCGTGGCCGTTATCGCGTCGGACTGAATCTGTCGGTCGCCGTCCATGGGTCACCTCTTGTCGAGGCCTAAGAGGTGGCCCAGTTGCCGCCATTTGACGAACGATAGTTTCTCACGCTTCACATGAGAAAATCTTGACCACGGGGGTCAGAACGCCAGCGCTTCGGCCTGCACGACGCCGGGGATCTGGCGGACCTTGGCGAGCAGCGCGTCGGGGACGGCCTGGTCGACCTCGATGAGGGCGATGGCGTCGGCGCCGGGGGCGCTGCGGCCGAGATGAAAGGTCGCGATGTTGACGCCGGCTTCGCCCAGCAGCGAGCCCAGGCGGCCGATGAAGCCGGGTTTGTCCTCGTTGGTGGTGTAGAGCATGTGGCGGCCGAGTTCGGCCTCGATGCGGATGCCCTTGATCTCGACGATGCGCGGCTTGTCGCCGCCGAAGAGGGTGCCGCAGAGGTCGCGCGTGCGGTTGTCGGTGGTGACGGCGAGCCGCATCATCGACTGATAGTCGCCGGGGCGGTCGTGCTTGATTTCCGTGACCTGGATGTTGCGCTCGCGCGCCAGCACCGGCGCGTTCACCATGTTGACGCTGTCGAGCATGGGCGCCAGCAGCGCCGCCAGCGCGGAGGCCGTCAGCGGCCGCGTGTTCAGCTCGGCGACGTGGCCCTCATACTCGATCGTCACCTCCTTGAGGCCGGAGTGGGTGAGCTGGCCGGCAAAGGAACCCAGCTGCTGGGCGAGCTTCATATAGGGTCGGAGTTTGGGCGCCTCCTCGGCCGTGACCGACGGCATGTTGAGGGCGTTGCTCACGGCGCCCGTGAGGAGGAAATCCGCCATCTGCTCCGCGACCTGCACGGCCACGTTCTCCTGCGCCTCCGAGGTGGAAGCGCCGAGATGGGGCGTGGTGATGACCTGCTCCATTCCGAACAGCGGATTCTGCTTGGCGGGCTCCTCCAGGAACACATCGAGGGCCGCGCCGGCAACATGGCCGGACTCGATCGCGACCTTCAAGTCGGCCTCGACCACCAGGCCGCCGCGGGCGCAATTGATGATTCTGACCCCTTTTTTAGTCTTGGCGATGGCCTTGGCGTCGATCAAGTTGCGCGTGGAGTCCGTGAGCGGCGTGTGCAAGGTGATGATGTGGGCGCGCGCCAGCAGTTCGTCGAGCGTCACCTTCTGCACGTTGAGGTCGCGGGCGCGCTCGTCGGAGAGATAGGGATCGAAGGCGATCACCCGCATCTTCAGCCCGTGGGCGCGCTCGGCCACGATCGAGCCGATGTTGCCGCAGCCGACGATGCCGAGGGTCTTGCCGGTGAGCTCCACGCCCATGAAGCGCGATTTCTCCCATTTTCCCGCCTGGGTGGACTTGTCGGCGGCGGGGATCTGGCGCGCGAGCGCGAACATCATGGCGATGGCGTGCTCGGCGGTGGTGATGGAATTGCCGTGGGGCGTGTTCATGACGACGACGCCGCGCTGGGTCGCCGCGGGCACGTCGATATTGTCGACGCCGATGCCGGCACGGCCGACCACCTTGAGCCGCGAGGCGGCGCTGAGAATCTCAGCGGTCACCTTCGTCGCGGAGCGCACGGCGAGTCCGTCATAGCCGGCGATGGCCGCCTTGAGATCGGGCGCCTTCAGCCCGGTGCGGACATCTACGTCGACGCCGCGCTGGCGGAAGATCGCGACCGCGTGGGCGCTCAATTCATCGGCGATCAGGACTTTCGGCATGAATGCTCCTCATCTCGTGCCCAATATTGTTGCCATCCCCGCGAAAGCGGGTATCCGGGGCAACCGCAGCGTCACTCGCCCTGGACCACCGCTTTCGCGGGGGTGACAACGAGTGAAAGCACAAACAGGGTCACCGATGCAATTCGGCCCACGCCCAGTCGAGCCAGGGGAACAGGGCCTGGAGGTCGGCGGTCTCGACGGTGGCGCCGCCCCAGATGCGCAGGCCCGGCGGGGCGTCGCGATAGGCGCCGATGTCGTAGGCGACTTGCTCGCGCTCCAGCCGCTCGGCGATCCCGGCGGCGACATCGGCCTGCGCTTTGGCATCGAGGGCCTGGTCGGCGAGCCTGAGGCAGACCGAGGTCGGCGAGCGGATGGCCGGCGACGCCGCCAGATAGTCGACCCAGTCGGTGCGCGCCACCCAGCCGGCGATCGCCTCGCCATTGGCGCGCACCCGGGCGAGGAGGGCCGGCAAGCCGCCGATCGAGGCCGCCCAGCGCAGCCCGTCGAGCGCGTCCTCGACCGCGAGCAGCGAGGGCGTGTTGATGGTCTCGCCCTTGAAGATCCCCTCGATCAGCTTGCCGCCCTTGGCGAGCTGGAACAGCTTGGGGACCGGCCAAGCGGGCACGTGGCTCTCGAGCCTCGCGATGGCACGCGGCGACAGCGCGATCATGCCGTGGCCGCCCTCGCCGCCCAGCACCTTCTGCCAGGACCAGGTGACGACGTCGAGACGCGGCCAGGGCAGCTCGACCGCGAAGGCCGCGGAGGTCGCGTCGCAGATAGTGAGGCCCCGGCGATCCGGCGGGATCCAGTCGCCGTCGGGCAGGCAGACGCCCGAGGTCGTGCCGTTCCAGGTGAAGACGATGTCGCGGTCGCCATCGATGGCGCCGAGATCGGGCAGCGCGCCATAGGGCGCGTCGAAGATCCTGAGGTCGGCGAGCTTCAGCTGCTGGGCGAGGTCGGCGACCCAGCCCTTGCCGAACGCCTCCCACGACAGCACGTCGACGCCGCGGGCGCCGAGCAGGCTCCACAGCGCCATCTCGACCGCGCCGGTGTCGGAGCCGGGGACGATCGCCAGCCGGTAATCGGCCGGCATGCCGAGAATCGTCCGGCTGCGCTCGATCACCTCGGACAGCTTGGCCTTGCCCGGCTTGGAGCGATGCGAGCGCGCGATACAGGCGTCGCTGAGGGCGGACAGCGCCCAGCCGGGCCGCTTGGCGCAGGGCCCGGACGAAAAATGCGCGACGCGCGGGCGCTCGCTCGGCTGCATGGGAACGTCCCCGGGATTGAAAGTCGCGGATACTAGGTCGCCATGCTGCACTGCGTCAATGAAATGGCTCGGGCGGCGGACCGGTTCGAATCGCAGACGGACTCAGGGGCCTGCCGGCCGGTTTCAGATGTGGATGCGGCCCTCGAGATAGAGCACGGCGCGGCCCGACAGCATCACCCGGTTGCCGAGCGCCCGGCAGTACAGTTCGCCGCCGCGGGCGGAGATCTGGCGCGCCTGCATGTTGGTCTTGCCCAGGCGCTGGCTCCAATAGGGCACCAGGGTGCAGTGGGCGGCCCCGGTGACCGGGTCTTCGGCAATGCCGGCGGCCGGCGCGAAATAGCGCGAGACGAAATCGACCTCGCGGCCCTGGGCGGTGACGATGAGGCCCTGCGCCGGCAGCTTCGCCACCCTGGCGAGGTCGGGCATCAGCCCCCTGACCGTCGCCTCGCCGGCATAGACCGCGACATAGTCCTCGGCCGAGCGCAGCACCGTGACCGGCATGGCGCCGAGGATCGCCGCCATGTCGGGCGGGCCCTCGGCCGGCGCGGCCGGCCGCGCCGGCAGGTCGAGGGCGAAAAGGTCGCTCTGGCGGGTCACCTCCAGGGGCCCGCTGCGGGTGTGGAAGCGCATCAGGTTGCGCCCCGGCTCGGTGAAGCCAGAGATCACGAAGGCGGTCGCCAGCGTGGCGTGGCCGCACAGCGACACCTCGGTCGTCGGGGTGAACCAGCGCAGCTCGTATTCCCCGCTGCTGGGCACGTAGAAAGCGGTCTCCGCCAGATTGTTCTCGGCGGCGATCGCCTGCATCGTCGGCGCCGGCAGCCATTCCTCGAGCGGGCAGACGGCGGCCGGGTTGCCGGCGAACAGGCGGCTGGCGAAGGCATCGACCTGATAGATCGGCAGTTCCACGTCGACGACCTCCCTGATGCCCGCACGGACCGGCTCGGCGGGGGCGCGCAGTATGTCATCGCGCCATGCTCCGACAAAGGCCGGAGCATGGCGCGAACGACCGCTACTCGCGCCAGCAGGGCTTGTCGGCCTCGCGCATCACGTCGGAACGGCTGAGCCCGAGGTCGCGGAGCATTGCGTCGTCGAGGGTCTCGAGGACGCGGCGCTGGCGGGAGCGCTCGTAGCAGCGCATCAGATAGTCCACGGCATCGGCCAGCCCGCGCCACAGCAGCCGCGAATAGGGCAGCGCGGGGGCGGCGATCCGGTGCAACAGCGTGGTCGACATTGTCATGACAATGTCGACCACGCTGTTGCACCGGATCGCCGCC
>Ga0137403_10002318_pt1 | contig 23375 bp, 20 predicted proteins | sample CZOMad2_1_16fung_FD_122057 | JGI IMG/M metagenome (GOLD analysis project Ga0137403, IMG submission 122057) | Vadose zone soil fungal communities from Angelo Coast Range Reserve, California, USA - CZOMad2_1_16fungal (Hybrid Assembly) | ecosystem: Environmental > Terrestrial > Soil > Vadose zone...
TGCCGCGCCCGCGCAATCAAGTAATCCACATAGGGCGGCGCTTCCTTCAGCAATTTGAGATACGTCTCCGCGCCCATCTCGCGGATGAACAAATCCGGATCGGCTTTCTTGTTGCCCACCGGCGGCAGCGCGAGCACGCGCACTTCGAAATCCTGTTCGAGCAGCAACACGAGCGTTCTCTCCGTCGCCGTCTGTCCCGCCGCGTCTGGGTCGTAATTCACAACCACGCGCCGTGTGAATCTTCCCAGTAATTTAATCTGAGGCTCCGCAAGACTGGTCCCGCAACTCGCCACCACGTTGCTGATTCCCGCCCGGGCCACGGCAATCGCATCCATATAGCCTTCGACCAGAATCGCGAAGTCCTGCCGCCGGATTCCTTCCTTGGCTCGATCCATGTGATACAGCACATTGCTCTTCGAATAGATTGGCGTTTCCGGTGAATTCAGATATTTCGGCTGATCGTCACCGAGTGCGCGGCAGCCAAAGGCGACGATTTTTCCCGATTCATTCGAAATCGGAAAGGTGATGCGCCGCCGGAACCGGTCAAACAGCCGCCCGCTCTGGTCGCGAGAGATCAGCCCGGATTCGGAGAGAAGTTTCTCCGCATATTTCGATTTTAGGTGGCGGAGAAGCAGGTCGCCACCGCTCGGTGCATAACCAATTCCAAAGCGCGCGAGCGCATCCTTGTCAAGGCCGCGATCCTCCAGGTAGGCGCGCGCGGCCTTACCCTCAAGCGTCCCTTCGAGCTGCTTCACGAAAAACGTCTGCGCCTCGCGGTGCATCTCCACCAGCACCGTGCGTTGCTGATTCTCTTTCCGCTCTTCCGGCGAGCGCTCCTTGGGCCGGGGAATCGAAATCCCGCATTTCTCCGCGACGATTCGAATCGCCTCGGGAAACGCGCACTTCTCCATCTCCATTACGAATTTGAATACGTCGCCGCCAACGCCGCAGCCGAAGCAGTGATAAATCTGCTTGGTCGGATGCACCGCAAACGAAGGCGACTTTTCCGCGTGAAACGGACACAGGCCCGTGAAATTCTGTCCGCTCTTCTTCAAGCGGACGTACTCCCCCACCACGCGGACGATGTCCGCCTGCTGCTTCACCTTCTCCGCAAATGATCCCGCTTCCGCCATTTTTTACGGAGTGAGTGGGCTTTCGGTAGATTCGGCTCCGCAACTGAGCCAATACCCGATAAGACCAGCGAGAACCGGCTCTCCGACGAGTAGTAGGAGCGGCAGACCTGGGGTTACCGCAGCAAACAATAGCGCATAGGGAGTGGGTGCGCCAGACGCGCCGAGGCCCGCGTGCAATGTGGAATCGACAAGAGCCATGCCTGCGGACAGACATGGCACACCTAGGGAGATGATCAGAGCCCATGCCCATATTCGGCGAGGCCAGCGCTTTGTGACTTGTCTCACGGCTCCCGCGGCCAAATAGACAATGGCCAGTCCACCGGTGAATAACCCTGCAGGAAGAGACGCCCTGTTTCGCATGATCTGCGTCTCGGTCAGCGGGGCCACATCTGGCCTATCGCTGTCGCCCGGTTTATCGGTAGAGATCGTAAGCATCGTGCCAAGGATCAAGAAGAGTGCGACAGGGTAGGTGAGGAATAAAGTCGCGCCGCAGGCGCACAGGCGCCAGGGTGATCCCGTGAGCGATTTTGGAAGAATGCCCAAAGAAGAAGAAAACAGGGCGGCACCGATGACAACTGCGGCAAAAGATAGGCCGGGAATCACCGAAAAGGGGAAAAAATCCTTCCATGTCAAAAGCATAGCTGAAGCGACCAGTCCCGCGACAACAAAAAGAATGATGACTCTGGAGCGATTTGCTTGTCCCATCGCGCTACCCAACAGCTGATTCTATCGGAAATTGCCCTTCCTCGCGGCCAGCCCAGTTGACCTCGCAACTCTACAACTGTTACGGCCTAGCCGCGCATCAGAGATTGCCGCCTTCTGCCCATTTTCAAGTTTCCATTTTCTAGTGCTTCGCGTAGTCGTTCTTATAGACCGTGCCGCCCTTCATCACAAATTTTACGTGCTCCAGAATGGAGACGTCTTTCGTGGGGTCGCCGTCCACAGCAATAATGTCCGCCCATTTGCCGGGTTCCAGCGTGCCAACTTGCTTTGTCCAGCCCAGCAGGTCCGCGGCGTTGATCGTGGCAGCTTGAATCGCCGCCAGCGGGGTCATGCCGAGCTTCACGTAAACGTGAAACTCGCCCGCGTTCAGGCCATGCGGGTACACCGCCGCGTCCGTGCCGAATGCCACCTTCACTCCCGCGGCAAATGCCTTCTTTGCGTTTTGCTGCGCGGCCGCGGCGACGTCGCGCATCTTTTGCCTTGAAAACTCCGGCACGCCGCTGTGTTCCAGGTTTGCTTGCATGTATTCGGTCAGAAAAAGTGTCGGCACGAGGTACGTGCCATTTTTCTTTAGCGTGGCGATCGCCGCATCGTCCATCAGGTGGCCATGTTCGACGGAATCCACGCCCGCTTCCGACGCCCAGCGCACGCCCTCCGCGCCGTGCGCATGCGCGGCCACACGACGGCCCAGCCGGTGTGCATCTGCCACAATCGCCTTCATTTCTTCGAGTGTGTACTGCGAAGCGTTGGGATCATCCCCTTTCGAAAGCACGCCGCCGGTGGCGCAAATCTTGATGACGTCCGCGCCGTATTTGATGACCTCGCGAACTTTGTGTTGCACCGCCTCGACGCCGTCGGCAACTCCGTCTCCGCCGTGGTGAAAAGCAGGCGGCAGCAGGTTTTCATCGCAATGGCCGCCGGTGATCCCCAGCGCCGGCCCCGAGGCCAGGATGCGAGGCCCGATCGCGTCGCCCTCGTTGATGGCGTCGCGCAGGGCGATGTCCGCATAGTCCCTCGCGCCGAGGTTTCGCACCGTTGTAAAACCCGCCTCGAGCGTGACGCGAGCGTTCCTCGCGCCATGCAGCGCCTCGCGTGCGGTCGAGATCGCCAAGCCCTGGTATCCGAGCGAGCTCAACTCAAACGTCAGGTGCGTGTGCGCATCGATCAAACCGGGCAGCAGCGTGGCGTCCGGCAGATCCATCGTCGTGTCCCCGGCAGCCGCCTTCACTTCGCTGGACGCAACGACCTGCATGATCTTGTCGCCTTCGATGACGATGGCCTGATTTGCACGCATCTGTCCCGTTCGCACGTCGAGCACGCGCCCCGGGCGAACGATCGTCCGCTTCGGCGACGGCGATTGCGCGCGAACTGTCCCGCCAATTCCAGACAACATCGCCAAAGAAATCGCTAGGACCACTCCCCATTGGCCGGTTCTCCGCACGGCCTTCTTCTTTGACGACGGATTCTGCAAAGATTTCATCAAGTCACCTCATTGTGAATTCGCTATCGAAACGCGGCGAGTATATCAAACCAGGCTGACGCACACCTGTTCCAGACGACGATCAGGCACATCTCTGTTTTCCAATTTCTGTTTTCCAATTTCTGTTTTCCAATTTCTGTTTTCTCATTTCTGCAACTCCACAACCGTGATCGCCTTTCCTCCACGATCTTCCGTTTCGAACGAATGCTTCTCCACCAGAGGATGCGAGGAGAGAAACGTCCCAATCCCTTTGCGAAGCGCGCCGGTCCCGTGACCGTGGATGACCCTGACCTGAGACTTATTTGCCAGCGCCGCGTCATCCAGGAACTTGTCCAGTCGCCCGGTAGCTTCTTCCACCGTCATCCCGATTACATTAATTTCATCCGCGGCTCCTTCGCCGCGCCGGGCAGTAACCGTCACGCCCTGCAGCTTGTTCGGAGGCGCGGCGATCTTGGATGCGGCCGCATCCCCCTCCACACCCGTGATTTCATCCAGCGCCACTTTCATCCGCAGGGGCCCGGCTTCGATCTCCGCGGACGAGCCTTCGAGCCGCCGAAACACAACCGGCTTGCTGAATCCGCGAACGCGAACTCGCGCGCCGGGCTTCAACCGCTCCGCGCTGACCGTCTCCGTGGATGCGGCGCGGGCGCCGAGATCGGCTTGCGAATCGGAAATGGTCTGCACGACGGCGGCATTCAGCGCATCGCGTGCTTCACTTCGCACATCCTGCATCTTGCGCCGCGCCGTTTTCTCCATCTGCCCGCGCAGCTCGCGTTCCTTCACCGCCTCAACGACGCGCGCCACATTCTCATCGAAGCGTTTCTGCATCTCCGCGAATTGTGCTTCCAGTTCCTTGATGCGCTTCTGCTGCCGCTCGACCCACTCCGTTTGCAGTTTCTTACGTTCCTCTTCCAACGCCTGCCGCTCGGCGGCCATCTGCTTCTGCATGCGATCCAGCTCGTCGCGGCTGCGATGCAAATACGCAATCAGGTCGGCAGCTTCCCGCGATTCCGGCGCGAGCAGCGACCTCGCCCGCTCGATGATTCCATCCGCAATCCCCAGCCGCTGTGCGATGGCAATTCCGCTTGATCCGCCCGGCACCCCGACCATCAGCCGGTACGTGGGCCGCAAATTCACATCGTCGAATTCCACTGCTGCGTTCACCACGCCCGGCGTCGTCAAAGCGTAAGTTTTGAGCCGGTCGTGATGCGTCGTCGCCAGCACAATGCAGTTTTTCGCGCGAAACTCATCCAGCAGCGCCACCGCGAGTGCAGCACCTTCCTCCGGCGCCGTTCCCGTGCCCATTTCGTCCACTAGCACGAGCGATTGCGGCGTCGCTGCCTCGAGCATGCTTTTCAGATTCAGCATGTGCGCGGAAAACGTGGACAAATCTGCCGCTATTGATTGCTCGTCGCCGATATCCACGAGCACGCGGTCAAATAACGGCAACACCGCGCGCTGCGCCGCCACCGGAATACCGGATTGTGCGGCCAGCGCCGCCATTCCCGTCGTTTTCAGCGCCACGGTTTTTCCGCCGGTGTTCGGCCCGCTGATCACCAGCACGCGCTCATCGCCCCCTAGAGAAAGAGACATCGGAACGATGGTGCGATTTTCCTTGCGCAGTTTGTCTTCGAGCACCGGATGGCGCGCGTCAATCAAACGCAATTCGCCGCTCTCAGAGAACTCGGGGATTGCCGCGTCAAATTCCTGCGCGAACCTCGCTCGTGCAAAAGCGCTGTCGAGTTCCGCAATCGTTTCCGCTGCTGCAAGAAGCGGCCCGCGAATCATTTGCAGCTTCTCCGTCAGCTCGCGCAGGATTCGCACAATTTCTGCAGCTTCGTCCTCACCGAGCTGGACGAGCTGATTGTTCGCTTCAACGGTCTCGAACGGCTCCATGAAAACCGTTTGCCCCGTCCCGCTCGCTCCATGGACCACTCCCTGAACGCTTCGCCGTTGTTCCGCCCGCACGGGAATCACGAATCGCTCGTTCCGCAGCGTGACGTAGTCTTCGCCGGCTTCCGCATTTCGCGTGCGCAAAATCTGCTTCAGCGTTTTCTGGATCGAGTCGCGCGTCTGCGTGATGCTCGCGCGAATGCGCCGAAGCGCCGCCGACGCATCGTCGCTGATTTCGCCGTTCGGCAGCACGCACCGCCGGATCGCTCCGTGCGCGTCTCGAAAATCACCGAGTGTAGCGGCTCGCCCCGCCACCAGCGGAAACTTCATCGCTTCCTCACGAAACTGCTGCCGCAGCCATCCCGCTGTCTCCAGCAGCGAAGCCGCATCCAGAATCTCCGCGGGCTCCAGCACTGCTCCCGGTCCCTCAAGGCGTTCGAGCCAGCCCTGCGGATCGGCCAGCGCGCCAAATCCCAATTCGCGCCCCGCCCGCAGCCATTCGCGCGCTTCACGGATGATCGCAAATGTAGACTCAAGCGCAGCATGATCCATCCCCGGCTCAAGCGCGCCCACCGCGCGCCGCCCCGGCGCGCACGTCGTCCGCAGCCGCAGCAATTCCCGCAGCTTGTCGAATTCGAGCACTTCTTGCGCTGTCCGCGACATGATCAAGCCTGCTTCAGTCTGCTCGTCAGGTGATTCGCCACGTCGCCCGGTGTCGTCGCAACATAGATGAGCCTTCCATTTGCCTCGCCCCACGGCGCAGGATGCCCCAGCTCCACTTCCCGCACGCGATCCAGCACCGGCTGCCAAAAATTACCGAGCACCGCGAACGGCTTTCCGTTCATCACCGACTTGTTCAACATTTCCCACACGACTGCAAGCTCGACTAGCGTTCCCGTTCCGCCTTTGCACGCCACAAATCCATCCGCCAGCCGGATCAATTCAAACAGTCTCTCTTCCCAGGTTTTCACGCGCACTTCGGTGTCGATCCACGAATTGAGCTTCGCGTTCTTGAAAAACTCCGCCGACACACCGTACGTTTTCCCTCCGGCCTCTTTCGTTCCGCGTGACACCGCTTCCATCACGCCGCCATATCCTCCGCTGCAAACAGCGAATCCGTGCTTCGCCAAGGCGCGCCCCAGCACGCGCGCCTCCTCATAATCCGCTTCTCCTTCGCGCGGCCGCGAACTGCCGAACACCGTCACAATTTTTTCCTGGCTCATCGCGCGTTCTCGGATTCAGCGGGGCTGCTTTTGCTTTGAATCGCGCTTCTTCGGTGTCACGTTAAACTCCTCGATCATCGCCACGCACAGCCCCGTCAGCGCGTCCGCGGCCTCATGGCCTTTCCCGCCCTGATTATTGCTCAAGAAAGAAAAGATCAAACGCCGTCCGCTGGGCGTCTCCGCAAATCCCGAAATCGTCCGCACGTGTTCCACCGATCCCGTCTTTGCGTGAATTCGTCCCGCCGCCGGCGTGTTCTTCATCCGGTCTTCCAGCGTGCCATCCACCCCAGCCACCGGCAGCGACTCGTAGTACGGCACGAACCACGTCTGTTTTTGCGCAAAAGACAGCAACGTCACGATCGCCCGCGGCGTTACGAGATCGTGCCGCGACAATCCCGAAGCGTCTGTCTGGATCACGTCGCCTGGCGCAATTCCGGCCGCCGCATAGAATTCCGCCGGTGTCTTCATCAAATCGTCCGGCGTATTCCACGTCCCATTCTGTCGAGCCACCGTTCGAAGCAGCATCTCGGTGTGCAGGTTCTGGCTGATCTTGTTCACCAGCTTCACTGAATCTCCCAGCGGCACTGAAATGTGCTCCGCCAGAACGGTTGCCTCGCCGGGAGTATCCACGCGCTCGTGCCGTGCTTTCGCGGCGCCTCCTATTTTCACACCCCGCGCTTCCAGCAATCGTTGCAGGGTGGCCGCCGCATGCTGCGCCGGTTCTTCAATCGCCAAAACCAGTTTCCGCGGCGTGCCTTTCGCCGGCAATGTGCCCTTCACCACGACCAGATTCGCTCCCGGCTCGCGCTTTAGCGTCAAATCCGATTTCACTTCCCCCGCGGAAGTGACCACATTATTTTCGACCGTAAAATCCGGCGTCGCCGGACTAACCAACGCCTGCACCGGACTCCCTGCCTGTTCTCCCGGAGTGAGTGTCAGCGTCACGGTGTTGTCGTCCACAACGATCGACGAGATCGCCGCACCGTACTCCCACACCATGTCGTCAATTTCCCAGCCGTTCGGGTAACGCTCTCGCGGGAAATAACTGTCGTCGCCGATCGCATCTCCGGAGATCTCCTTCACGCCTTTTGCCACCAGCGCGTCGGCCAGCTCCGCCAGCACCTTCTCCGGCGGCCCGTCAAACTCTTCCTTCAACTGATACGGAAATCTTCGGTTCGAAAGATTCGGGTCGCCCCGGCCTACCAGCACAACATCTCCGCTCAGTACTCCTTCGCTCGAAATCGCTCCCTGTGTCTCCACCGTCGTATGAAACCGGAAATCCGGCCCGAGTTTCGCCAGCGCCAGCGCCGTGCTGAAGAGCTTCATGTTCGACGCCGGCACAAAATACTTATCCGCGTTCTGCTCGTAGAGTATCTCTCCGCTCTCCGCATCCGTGACCAGCAGCCCCCACTCGCCCTTGCTTGCCGGCCCCGCTCCGAGCAATGCGTCCACTCGCGCTCCAAATGTCGCGATGGCTTTCTTGGACGCGGCACTCTTTTTCTTTGCTCCACGCGGCGCGGCATCCGTTCTCGTTTTTGATTGCGCCCCCAGCTGCGCTACGCCGCTCGAGAACGCAACCATCGCGCTTATCAGGATGACCGCCGCCCATCGCTGTCCCATTTTTTCCATCTTCATTGTTCGCTCGCGAGTGAATCGTCCAGGAAAAGTATAGTCGAAAGGCAACGTAATCCATCCTGCGCGCGTCTTACTCTCTGAAACGAACCCGCGCATCAAACCAGCTCCAAGGCCCAAGGTTGCACCCAGCCCGCGGGCACTCTATGATGTTCAAGCCCAGGAAACTACAACGAGGTGAAATGTGATCAAGCGAATGATGTCTTGTCTGATGGCGCTGGCCCTGGTCGCCCTGCCCCTCTCCGCCGCTAAAGACAGCAAGGAAACCGAACGTCTGGAAAACTGTGGGCTAGTATTCAAAGAAGTGATGGACATCCCCGATAACATTCCGCCGGATCTTGTGGATAAGGCGGAATGCATCATCATCTTTCCCTCTGTCCTGAAAGCGGCTTTTGTATTCGGCGGCAGCTACGGCCGCGGCGCTATGACCTGCCGCAGTGGTGAACACTTCACCGGACCTTGGAGCGCTCCCACCATGATGGCTCTCGAAGGCGGCAGCTTCGGCTTGCAGCTCGGCGGCCAGGCGACAGACTTCGTCCTCCTGGTCATGAATCCACGCGGCGCTCGCGCCATCCTAAGTAACAAGGTCAAGCTGGGCGCGGATGCCTCGGCAGCGGCAGGCCCAAAGGGGCGCACCGCCAATGCATCCACCGATGTCTCCCTGCGGGCTGAAGTCTTGAGCTATTCCCGCGCCCGGGGCCTCTTTGCAGGTATCTCGCTGGAAGGCTCGACGGTTCGCCCGGACAACGACGCCAATGAGCGTGTCTATGGCAAGAAGATCGAGGCAGAGTCCATCGTTTTCAAAGGCGCTGTCGCCGTTCCTCCCGCAGCTCAAAAATTGATTGCCTACTTGAACCAGAAGTCTCCGAAGAATCTTTCGGACCCCGAATCCTTGAAGTAGTCACCCTGGACAAATCATCCTTTTCGAGGCACCTCGGCTCTAGCCGGGGTGTCTCGTTTCTTGCTTCCACTGTTCTTGCAAGCTCCTCAGAATGTCCAGAAGTGCCTAATTTATAAGATCTTACCGGCATTGCAGCATCGGAGGCCTCCCCTTTGTTTCCCACTTGACATTTGACATCTTCATGATATCATTACGATATAGCACTGCTCTTCTACTGAAAGGAAGTCTCCATGAACACCAATCAGGCCACAACCAGCCATGAGCGCACGGTTTCCGCTCCTAGTGGCTGGGTCATGCTCCCGGTCTTGATCGTTCTTCTCATCGGCGACGTCGCTCTCATTGTCCTAGCGATCAAAGACGGAGCTGAAACAACGGGTCAGCCACACATAGGACTGCTCATACCCTCTCTCTTGCTCCTGCCGATCCTCAGCGTTCTGCTGTCCGGTTTCTTCACCCTGCAACCGAACGAAGCTCGCGTCCTCGTTCTCTTCGGCGACTACAAAGGCACCGTTCGCAACAGTGGATTCCACTGGGGCAATCCGTTCTATACCAACGGGCCTCGGCCGATGGGCGTCTTCGCCCAAGCTGCGGAGATGCAAAGCAAACTCGCCGGCATGAAGGCGGGTACCACGTCCTCTTCACGAAAGTCTCTGGGCCGCAACAAAATCTCTCTCCGGGCACGCACCCTCAACGGCGACAAGTTGAAGGTCAACGATAAGCGCGGAAATCCGATCGAAATCGCTGCGGTTGTCGTTTGGCGTGTGGGAGACACTGCGCAAGCCATCTTTGACGTGGACAACTACGAAAACTACGTCTCCACGCAAAGCGAATCCGCGCTGCGCCACCTGGCAAGCCTGTATTCGTACGATTACGGCGAAGAGCACGAAATAACGCTTCGGAGCAACGTCGGCGAAGTCTCTCAGGCCCTGCGTGCCGAACTGCAGGAGCGCTTGGCCAAGGCCGGCGTTGTGGTGGACGAAGCACGCTTGACCCATCTGGCCTACGCGCCGGAAATCGCCCAGGCCATGCTCCGCCGGCAACAAGCCGAAGCCGTCATTGCCGCGCGCCAGAAAATTGTTCAAGGCGCGGTCAGCATGGTGGACATGGCGCTCAAGGAACTCGCCGACAAGCACGTGGTCGTGCTCGACGATGAGCGCAAAGCTTCCATGGTTAGCAATCTCATGGTCGTCCTTTGCGGAGAAGCCGAAGTGCATCCCGTGATCAACACCGGCACGCTGTACAACTGATCGGCAGGGATGATGGAACGAAAGTCCTTTCTTCTGCGCATCGATCCTGCGCTCTGGGCCAACCTCGAAGCCTGGGCGCAGGATGAACTGCGCAGCGTCAACGGTCAGATTGAATATCTCCTCCGCCAGGCCGTTCAAAAGCGCAAAGGCAGCCAGCCGAGACAAGTTGTGTCCAAGCCGGATCCACCCTCCGCCGAATCTTGACATTTGTTACCGGTCACACATCGTCTTTTGTGATTTCCGCTCCCGCGGCGTATTCTGCTGAACTGTTGTATGGAGTCCAGGAGATTCGGTGTCCTGTCCGATCTGTGAAAAACGCAAAGCCGTGCGATTTTGTCCGGCAAAAGGCGAGAAGATCTGCGCGGTCTGCTGCGGCACGGAACGCGAAGTCACTATTGATTGTCCGGCGGACTGCTCCTATCTCGTCGCCGCTCACCGTTACGAAAACGAGCACCAGCGTTCGCTCCCTGCGGATACTCCATTACTCGACGAAAAAATTCCGCAGGACATTATCTACACGCACCAGCAATTGATGACCGCCCTCGCCTTCTCCATCGCCAAATTCTGCGCTGTCCAGCCGGCCGCCGCGGATCCCGATGTGCTCACTGCCATCCAGGCTCTCGCCGAAACCTACAAAACGCTGCGCTCCGGCATCATTTACGAAAATCCGCCGGTCGCCCCGCTCCCGCGCGAACTCTACGCCGCTCTGATTGCCCTTCTCACCGAAATCAAAAAACAGCAGGCCGAGCGCGCCGCGTCTGCGAACTTGAAAGATTCGGATGTTTTCTATCTGCTGATTTTTCTCTACCGCATGGGATTGTTGCGCACCAACGGCCGCCCGCGTTCGCGCCGCTTCATCGAATTCCTCCGCGCCCAATTTCCCGCAGCCCCCGAGCTCAAGCGCGAAGAGTCCCGTATCATCGTTCCCTAGCTTCTTTGGAGTGCGGCGGCTTGCCGCCGCCTTCGCGGCCGCGCCATGGCAACAAATGCAAAAGGAGAGCTGCTATCCCGCCGCGAGTAACGGCACCGAATCCACCGGTGGCGCCACCGGCGCATCCCAACTCAACGCCATCTGCGAACACGTAAGTTTCTGGTTGATCTGGACCCACGGACGCGACTCAAATCCATACTTCCGGCGTATCCGCGCTACACGTTCGGAAGCCTTGCGCCGGTACTCTTCCGGCGCGTAGCCGTTTTTCGAGTACCACTGCTCGTACTGCCTCGCCAGCCGCGGAAACTTTTCGCGCACAAACGGCAAGAACTGCTTCGCCGACGACGGCATCAAAAACAGCACTCCCGAGAAAAACCATTGCGCGCCCGCTTCTTTCGCCGCCGCCGCCACCGCTTCGAGCTCCCCTTCGCCATCCGTAATCCCCGGCACTAACGGCGAAGCAGACACTCCCACCTGCAATCCCGCCTCGCGCAATTCCTTCACCGCCGCCAACCGCAGGCGCGGCTGCGGCGCGCGCGGCTCCAGCAATCTCGCCAGCCTCGAGCGCAGGGTGGTCACCGTGATATCGATTTGTAGCGACGACCGCGCCGCAATCTTCTTCAGCACGTCAATGTCCCGCACAATCTGATTCGATTTCGTAATGATCGAGATACTCATCCCTTCGCGTTTCGCCAGCTCCTCCAGGCACGCCCTCGTCACTCCATATTCCCGCTCCGCCGGCTGGTACGGATCCGTCGCCGTCCCAATCGCGACATGGTCCGGCCTCTCGCCATGCGACTTCTCCGACGCGTAGGAGTACTTCCGTGAGACGTCATGCGCCAGCAGCGCCGCCGCATCTTTCTTCACATAAATCTTCTTCTCAAACTCCCCGCCATCGAGCTCCATGTACTCGTGCGTGTACCGCGCATAGCAGTATTTGCACGCAAATTCGCATCCTCTATAAGGATTAATCGTCCATTCGAATGGCACACGATTCGAATCGCACCTGTTCAGGATCGATCGCACCGGCAAGACAAAATACTCCGGCCGCTCCGGCGATTTTCTTCGCGTCTCCGCCGGCGGAGAACATGCTGCGAGGCGGGCAATGCCCACCAGTCGCGCTTTCGCGCGCTCGTGTGGCACCACAGGTGCATTTCGGACCGGGTCTTTAACGGAGCTTTGAGCTCCGCTCGTGACCTCTGACTCTGGAGGGCAATCCGTCGTCATGCGATCCGCCATGCTCCCGTGTTGGTCCGCGAGCGGGGCAGGCTCGCTGACCACTTTCATTGGGCTTACATCATTTGGGCACTCAGGAAAGAGTCTTACAGTGGTTGGTGATACGCGGCGCCGATGGATACGAATACCCACCGTCGATGAGGAGTGAACTGGAGACATCGCCCACCTCGAAGCACGCCCGAGAGTATTTCGCTTTTCCTTCGCCGTGTCAACATTTAGTTTTCGCTTTTTGTTCGTGGCTAACCTTCCGCCTCGACGCCCGTCTCTGCCAACCCTCCCTCGTATCAACCTGTCTTCGCATCAACCCTTCAACAATTGCCTCTCTTGCTCGCAGGGGTTATTCTCCTAATCCCGGAGGATCGCGGTGCGCATCGCCAAGAAAGCAAAGCTCATTCTCTCCGCAACACTGCTCTCCATCATCGCGGTTCCCCGTGTCACGCATGGACAAGCAAAGCCCGCCCAGCCGACGAAGAAGCAACCTGCGGGACCTCCAGCCCCGCAATCGACGCACTACCCGATCCTCCTCCTCGCCTTTGGCAACACTCCAGATTGGAGCCTCCGCATCGGTCTTAAGGGCCCTGAGCGGCTGGATCGGCCGAACTACCCGCCCATCCCTCTAGAGCCCGCCGCAGTAACTCACGAATCTGCCGCCGATTCCTGGACCTACCAGGCCAAGGACTCCGCCACCGGCGCGGCCGTCTCCGTCCATCTCACGCGGGAAGCTTGCACCGAGGCCGTGTCCGATCCCGCCGCCGCTCCGGGTCCCTCCACAGGAAAATACACGTTCCGCGTCTCCGTCGATCACACCCAACTTGGCTCGATGAAAGGCTGCGCCCGCATCGCCGCCGAACTTTTCCCCAAGATTAACAATCAACCCGACGCCGAAGATGAGGCCGACAAGAAGAAGCCACCTCCGCCAACCATCACCAAATTCAAGCCTCCCGTCGCCATGGCGTACCTGAATCCAGCTGGCAGTGTCGTGCTCAGTCGCGGCGCAGTCAAAAAAATCATCGCCCCGGCAGGCTCCGAGCTGTGTCTGTCCCACGATGGCAAAAAACTTCTCTACACGCGCACCGATTCGAAGACCGCTCCGGACCGCACGATCGTTCTCTACGATGCGGACTCCGGCAAATCGCAGGACTTGGTGCACGGTCTCCTTCGGCAAGCTTTCTGGTCGCTCGACGATTCGCGCATCGCTTTTCTCAGAGCGCAAGATCAGTCTTGGCAGGTTTGGTCCTTCCCGGCGGCCATGCCTGAGGCGGCCGCCGCGTTTTCTCCACAGTCCGTGAGCTCTTTGCACGGATGGCTGGACAATCACACAGTCCTCGCCAGCGACATGCAAAACGCCTATTGGCTAAGCGAAGATAAGCCACAGCAAACTGTCCCTCTGCTGGAGATTTATGGCAGCGCGTTCCAGGTCATGAGCTCAAACACGATCCGCGTGCATCCGCTCAATTCCGATTTGCTCCTGGTTTCCGCCGATTACGCGTCGGCGCCAGCTGGCTCCCCAAAAGACGCCATGGGATTGTCAGCAAGCTTCTTCCTCTACGAATTGCATTCGAAGCGCCGCACGCTTCTTTGTCCCACGGATCAGTGGGGCCGCTCCGCGGAATGGTCTCGCGATGGCCTGCAAACCTTCTACACCCGAGTGATCCCCAAGACCCCCGCGGCTACATTCAGGATTTTCTGGGATGGCACCGGCGTGCAGCGCTATCTCAGCGGCACAAATCTCGTCATTGGCCAATAATTCCGGCAACGAAGCAAGCCGTCTGCGCCCACCAGATTGCGGGCCAGTTACCCGATACGTCGCAGCCATTTGATTCCTAGCCAAAACAAGGGACTTGACGCTATAATTGGGTATTGTGAGTACTAGTCCCACTATCGAGCCCCGCCAGGTGGGTCTTCTCGTCCTCGACAACGACGCCCCCGGTGCAAGTGCGGTCAAACAGATTCTGGACTCTGAAGGCTGGCGCGTCCGCGTCGTCCCAGATACCAAGATGCTCCTTGCGGAGCTCAAGACCGGCGAATGGTCCCTCGTTATCGCCAACGTGACTCTGACGGGTGTCGACGGGCCCGCTTTCATCACCCTCCGCGAACTCGCCACCGTCTCCGCTGAGGAGGGCGGACGCATCCGCGCCCTCTTTCTGGTTCCTGAAGCGAGCGGAGGCCAGTACATCGTCCAGCTCGAAACCGCGCGCCTCCCTTATGTAATTCGGCCTTATCACCTTCACGATTTCCTCGAAAAAGTCAGCGACCTCCTCGTCGAGGTGAAAGCGATCGATGCTCCTCTCCGCCAGGTCCGCCACGAATTCGGCGCGCTGCGCAAAAAAAAGAAGCAAGCGGCTCGCTCCAATTCCATGTTCGCCTCCCGCGAGTCCTTTTCCTATACCGAGGAAGAGATCGCCGAATTCGAACGCCAGGAAGGCGAAGCTTCGAAGTCGCGACGCAACAAACCTCGCACCAACCTCGGCGACCCCAACCGTTAAGCTCTCAGCTTTTGCGGTCTTTCTTTACTTCGTTACTTCGTTGCCTACCTATTTCACTACCTCTGCTTGCCTGCAAGAAACTCCCGCCTCCTCGTTCTAACTCCAAGTCGTGTCCTCATCGGCACGCGCTCAGGAGGAATTCATGGAACGCTCTCTCTTCGCCGCTCTCATTGGCGGCCTTTTGGGAATCAGCACTCTCGGCGGTTTGGCTTTTATCTGGGGTCCAACGGAAGCGCACCAGCCTCCGCCGCCTCGCTCGGAAGGAGACTGGCGTCTTCTCGACCCCGTCACCTATGAAAACATCTCCGTCTTCCCCGTCGTCAGTTCGAACGGTCAGGACACCAGCCTTTTCCTCACCCTCGAAGAAGGCCTTTCCACCGGCGAAGTCCTCGTCCGCGAGCAAGGCTCCGAAGTGATTGTTCGCGGGCGCGATGGCCGTCCTGTTTCGGTTCCCCAGTACAACACCAGCGCCTCCGTCAACCAGCTCGTTCTCATAAACCGTAGCAGGCGCCCGCTGTTGCTCCTCGCCGGCGAGCTCGTCAGCGGCGGCAAACAGGATCGCGTCATCGGCAAAGACCGCATCATTCCCGCCGGGGCGCCGCCGCTGCCTCTCAGCGTTTTCTGCGTCGAGCATGGACGCTGGACCGGCGTCTCGCAATTCTCTGCCGCGAATACCATCGTTCACCCGAGCGTCCGCGAAAGAGCCGCCGTAGACCAGAAGCAGGCCGAGGTCTGGGACGCCGTCCGCAGCGGCACCACTTTGCGGGCGGCTCCTTCCGCCCCTGCCGCCCGCATGAGCACGCGCGACATTCAAAGTGCCATCGATACCAACGGGCGCACCGAAGCCTACGAACAAATTTATCAATCGCGCGCCGTCGGCGTTTCCATTGATGATTTCGTCGAGGAAGTGCGTGTACGCTTTGCACGCGCAACTTCCGGTTTAAAGGACGAACGCGTCGTCGGCATCGTCGTGGCCTACGGCGGCGAAATTGCCTGGAGCGACATCTTTGCCTCCGGCGATCTCTTCGATCACTACTGGAACAAACTGCTGCGCAGCTACGCCGTCGAAGCCCTGGCCCGTCCCACCTACCGCGCCGTCGCCTCGCGCGACAACGCCAACGGATTTCTCCGCCGCCTCAACGGCCGTGAAACCGAGGAAACCGAACCCGGCGTCTATCGCTGGCGCGAAATCACCGAAGGCAAGCTCGCCCAAATCGAGCTCGATGCCCTCCAGCCCAAACACATGACGCTCCACCGTCTCCTCTTGCACCGAACAAGCTGACGACGCTGCAAAGGGTCGTCATCCCGAGGAGCATCGCAACTAGGGATCTCTCTTAGTTCACTTGTAGGGGCGCCCGCCGCGGCGGGTGCCCCTGCTACTCGAAGTGCCGAACCACACTTCGATCTGGAGTTTTTGTTAGCATCTGCGCAGCGGTCATCTTCGACAATGGGTGCACCACGTCCGCCGCAATCTCCGCGAGCGGCACCAGCACAAATCGCCGCAAATGCATCCGCGGATGCGGCACCTGCAACTCCGGCGTTTCAATCGTTTCCTGCCCGTACAATAAAATGTCCATATCAATCAGCCGCGGTCCTTTCGCCACCAGCTTCTTGCTCCCCATCCGCGTTTCAATCTCCCGCAGTGAACGCAACAATTCCACCGCCGCCCTTTCTGTCTCCCCTTCCACCACACAATTCAAAAACCACGCCTGCTCCAAATAATCCACCGGTTCCGTCTCGTAAAACGCCGACACCCGCGTCACGCGAACGCCCGCCGCAGGCAGCGCCGCAATCGCCGCGCGCAAATTCGCCTCTCGCTCCCCCACGTTCGAACCGAGCGAAAGATACACCGTCTTTTCAGCCATGCTCTCTCATCGGCGGAACTTACTTCACCGTGTCCGCGTCGCAACGCACCTTAGCCCACCCCGAAACTCCCGCGCAATCTTTTTCCCGCCGGCTGCACGCTTCCCTCAATCGCGGCAATCCGCTGATCACCACCGTTGAAGAATTTACGATCCGTCGCTTAGAATCCCCCCTATGCGCAAGGTCGTCCTTGGCCTCGGCATCAGCCTTGACGGTTACATCGCCCGCCCCGATGGATCCATCGATTTTCTTTTCATGCCCAAGGACTACTCGATGGGTCCATTTTTCGCCACCATTGATACGGCGATCATGGGCCGCAAGACCTACGATGTCGCCCTCAAAATGGGCGGAGGCTCCTACAACGACTCCGGCTTGAAGTCCTACGTTTTCTCCCATTCCCAGCCGCCCGGCGAGCGCGCCGGCCTAACCTTCGTCAACGAATCCCCGAAAACTTTTGTCGAGAAGCTCCGCAAACACGCCGGAAAAAATATCTGGCTGATGGGCGGCGGCGAACTCGCCCGCGACTTCCTCAAAGACGATCTCGTCGATGAACTCTATATGGGCGTCGTTCCGGTCCTCATTGGCGAAGGCATCCCGTTGTTTCCCAGCGGCTTTCCGCAGCGCGAGTTTTCCTTGCTCGAGAACAAGACCTTCTCGAAAGGCATGATCGCCCTCAAGTACGCCCGCACCCGTCCCAAACCCAAGAAGAAATGAGAGTGCTGAATCGCGTCGCGTCTGTCTCGGCCACCGCCGCGTAGACCGTGAGGACAAAGGAACCACCTGTCCGTTTTCTGGACTTCCTACCAGTTTCCCCGGTTCGAGCCAAGCTGTACATTGAACCTGCCCCAGTCCAAGGTGCGCCCATGAACGAATCCACTTGGATCCAAAGCAATTGGTATGAACTGGGCAATCTCCTCAGTCAGATTGCCTTCTTAGCTGCCGGCATCTGGTTTGCCCGCAAAATCCTGCGAACCATTCGCGCGTCCCAGGAGCAGGTCGGGGCGCTGCTAAAGCTCTCGCTGACCGGCTCGGTCGCGGAGCGGCATTCCTCAAGCGCGGTCGCTGAGCGAACTCTAGCTGGTGCGAGCCCTTACTGGCTTACGCCGCCCGAACCAATTCCCGCTGTCTTATCGGAGCCCGTGGAAACTGGTCCGACTCGCTGGGAGGTGGCTCGCCACGGCGTGCTCGTTTGGTTGCAGACTCCGATGAGCAGAGCCGAGGTTGCCCCCTGGCGCAGAGTTGTCAGGTGGCTCCAGGCCCCCGTCCGAAGCTAACCAGACCTCCTTTACCGTAGCGGCGACGGAATTGGCCCTGACCGGTCGGGACGTTGCCATCTTGCTGGGCTTTTCCCCTGTCGGGGCACGATACATCGTGCCCCCTGTCCCTGCCACCAGGCATCTTCCCTCTACGCTTTTAACTTTCAACTCTCCCGAGTCTATCCCCTTCCTGCTCAATCACTTAAAATTTACCTTGACATAAACGATACTATTCTGGTAACATCAATCGTGAGAGTCAGCCGTCACCCTCGCTATTCCGCTCCGAAATTGTCTTTTCCGCATAACCTCTGTGTTCTCAGCGTCTCTGAGTTAAATTGCTTCTCTTTCCTGGCTGCACCCCGCGATCCTGCCCGAACCTATCTTGCTTCCTTTCACGCTCTTCCGCACTCTTTTGCATTTAATTGCATTTTTTTGCACTCACGCAAAGTTCAACCAGTTTTTTTTCAAGCGATTTCGCCCTTTTTGGCAAAAACACGGGGGATGGGGTGGGATCTGCCCCCAATGTGCCATGCTTTCGGTCTATCAACACGCCATGGCATTTCTATATATCCCATTTCTTTTCGTGCTTTTGCGCACTCTTTTTCACCATGGAGCACGGCCAACTCGTTTCTTTTCTGTGGCTTCCGCACTCTTTCTATCGCAACGGAGGGTGTAGGGGTAGGCGAGAGTCTAGCTTCCACTTCAAGTCCTGAACTCTTGACTCTCAACTTTCGATCGGAGATCTCGAACTGTTCGGGAGCGGAGATTCCAGCCCGGTCGGAACTACCAACTTTCTCAGAAAAGGCGGGGCTGGCGGCGAGGCAGGTCGCGGCCGAAGTATTCGTAGGCGCGGGGGGTGGCGACGCGGCCGCGGGGGGTGCGGTCGATCAGCCCGAGCTGCATCAGATACGGCTCGTACATCTCTTCGATGGCGTCTTCTTCCTCGCTGAGCGCCGCGGCCAGGGTTCCCAGGCCCACCGGCCCGCCCGCGTATTTGTCCAGCAGCGCGATCATCAGGTTGCGGTCCACTTCGTCCAGGCCGCTTTCGTCCACACCCAGCATCGCGAGCGCTTCCTGCGCCACCGCGCGGGTGATGCGTCCCGCGGCGCGCACTTCCGCAAAATCCCGCGCGCGCCGCAGCAGCCGGTTGGCGATGCGCGGCGTCCCGCGGCACCGGCGCGAAATTTCTTCCGCGCCGCCTTCGTCCATCTGGATGTTCAGTATCTTGGCCGAACGATGCGTGATAATCAGCAAGTCTTCCGGCTCGTAAAAATCCAGCCGGTGCACGATTCCGAAGCGCGAGCGCAGCGGCGCCGTAATCAATCCCGCGCGCGTGGTCGCTCCGATGAGCGTGAAATGCCCCAACTGGAAGGGATGAATCCGCGCCCCCGGCCCCTGCCCGATAATCAGGTCCACGCGAAAATCTTCCATCGCCGGATACAGCACTTCTTCCACCGCGGGCTGCAAGCGGTGAATTTCATCCATGAAAAAAACTTCCTTGCTTTCGAGCGAGGTCAATATCGCGGTCAAGTCGCCTTTGCGCTCCAACAGAGGTCCCGCACTAGTCTTGATCGGCACGTTCAATTCGTTGGCGATAATCTGCGCCAGCGTCGTTTTTCCCAGCCCGGGAGGCCCGTACAGCAGCACGTGGTCCAGCGCTTCGCCGCGGCTCCGTGCCGCATCGATGGCAATCTGGATATTCTCTTTGACGCGTTTTTGGCCGATGTACTCCTCCAGCCGTTTCGGCCGCACGCTCACGTCGATGCGCGCGTCTTCGTCATACGCCTGCCCGGACACAATCCGTTCCGGCTGTCTCTGCTGCATCATCCGTTTTGCTGTTCCATCCGCCATTGGTCTCCGTCGCACGCCAGATGGGCACGATGGATCGTGCCCCTACAAAGCCTCGACGTTGCCTACGATCCTGATCTTGCGCTTCGTCCCTTCGGCGCAGTCAATGACTGCAGCGCCGCGCGCAGCAGTTTTTCAAAATTCGCGGTGCCTGCGGTGCGCTTCGCTTCTCCCACCGCGTCTTCCGCCGCACGCACGTCGTATCCCAGATTCACCAGCGCGGAAATCACATCCGCCTCGATGCCCGCAGGCGATGCGGCCGCCGGTCTCTCGGCCTCTATCGCCACAACTTCCAGCCTGTCCTTCAATTCCACCACCATGCGCTCAGCGGTTTTTCTTCCGACGCCGGGAATTTTCGTCAGCCGCACCAGATCGCTCCCGCGAATCGCCGGCACCAGTTCTTCCACGCTCATCCCGCTCAAAATCTTCAGCGCCAGCGTCGGCCCCACGCCGGAGGCGGAAAGGAGCATCTCAAAGAAATGTTTTTCCCGCGCCGACACAAAACCATACAGTGCCAGCGCATCTTCGCGTACGTGGGTATGGATCAAGAGAGTGACTTCGGTGTGCAGCTCGCCGAGCGCGGCGTACGTCGAAAGCGGGACCTGCACGAGGTACCCGACGCCGCCCACGTCCACGAGCACTTGGTTCGGTCTTTTTTCGGCGAGCCGTCCGCGAAGCTGGCCAATCATCGCTCGCCAGTATTGCCGCTTTTCCTTCGCCCGTCAACGCGAAGCAGGGAATCGCGCACCCACCTAGCCAACGGCGGCGCTCAAGATGCAGCGGTCGAGGATTTCGCAGGCTGATACTGCCCGGGAACGGAGCGCATCGAGATGGCCAAGCGGTTCCACATATTAATGGTGGCCGCGAGAATGGTAAGGTCCACGACCTCTTTTTCGCTGAAGTGTTGCTTCACTTCTTCGTAGACGGCATCAGGGACGTGCGTTTCGGAAACGAGGGTCACGGATTCGACCCACGCCAGCGCGGCGCGTTCCCGGTCGGTGTAAAAAGGGGTTTCGCGCCAGGCATCCAGCTCATAGAGGCGTTGTTCGGGCTCCCCGAGCGCGCGGGCGTCTTTCGAATGCATGTCAATGCAATAAGCGCAGCCGTTGATTTGCGAAGCGCGCAACTTCAACAAGTGGAGCAGCTTGTGTTCGAGGCCGCACGCGGCAAGATATTTTTCCAGCCCATACATAGCTCGTTGGGCTTCGGGAGCGAATTTCAGGTAGTCAATCCGGGGTTGCATCTGGGATCTCCATTCTGTGTGAAGAATTCAGCGAGGGCTGATTTTCCTTGCAATTAGATGAAACGGGTGCGGCAAAGTTATTCCGAGCAAGAAAAAAGGAACGGCGGACACAAATTAGGCCGGCTTAGCGTCTCGCACGATCTTTGCGAATGGCCTCATCAATCAAAGCGTCAAGTTCGCTCCGCGTTAGCGTAACATCGCTGTCCGCGGTCTCGCCATTGTCGCAGGTGACGGGCAGTTCGGCGCCGCCGCCCGGCGGGGGCGCGACGAAATAGCGCGGGCGCGCGGCCATGAGCTTGGCGACTTCGCGGCTGGAAAGCAGCATGGGTTCGCCGGCTATCTCCGCGGCGAGCGTGATTTTCGCGCTGTGCTCGATGGTCTCCATTCGAAAAAAAGCGGTGAGAAGATCCGGACCGCAAGTGACGGCCCCGTGGTTCGCCAGCAGCAGGGCGTCATAGTGCGGGATGAAGGGTTCGAGCGCCGCGCTCAATTCCGGTGTTCCCGGCGTGGCGTATTGCACCAGCGGAATCTGCCCGAGACCGACGATGACCTCGGGAAGCAGCGCCTGGTTCAGAGCGCGTCCGGCCACGGCAAATCCTGTCGCGGTGGGCGGGTGCGCATGGCAAATAGCATTCACATCGGGCCGCATGCGGTAGAACAAGAGATGCATGGCCATTTCCGAAGAACATTTGCGATACCCGTAGAGTTGCCGCCCGTCCAGATCGGTAACCACGAGATCTTCGGGAGAAAGCGCGCCCTTGTTCATACATGTGGGAGTCGTGAGAATGCGGTCTCCGTCGAGCCGCACGGAGAGGTTTCCCTCACAGGCGACGATATGCCCGCGTTCGTACATCCAGCGGCCCGCGATACAAATCTCGCGGCGATGCTGCTTTTCGTTCTTCGCGTGGCCTGGCAGAACCGATTCCGGAGTCATAAGCGGACTCCCTCCTGGCGCGTCATATTTTACCGAGCCCTCAAATTCGGCTTGATTCCTGCGCATCCCGCAGCGGAGTTGCGGAATGAGTCAGGCCGGTTCCCAGTGAACCAGCATGAACGGAAGAGAAACTAATACAACTTAGCTCTGGAAGCTAGTGCAATTTGGAACATTTCCGGCTTTCCCGGTCCGCGAGCCAAAACTGGATTGGAGCGGTCCTAAGCATAGATGCCACGCAATTTCAGAGCCTTGGCGACGCGGTCAATCGCCAGCATGTACGCGGCAATGCGATTGTTCACTTTGTGCATCTCGGCAAAGCGCACGACTTCATCGAAAGCGTTTTCCATGTAATCGAGGAGGCGCTCGTTCACTTCGCTCTCGCGCCAGAAAAAGCCCTGGCGGTCCTGCACCCATTCGAAATAGCTGACGGTCACGCCCCCGGCGTTGCAGAGAATGTCCGGAACGGTAAAAATGCCTTTTGCGTCGATGATGGCGTCCGCCTGCCAGGTGGTGGGGCCGTTGGCGCCTTCGCAGAGAATTCTTGCCTGCACCTGATGCGCATTTTTCTCGGTGATTTGATTTTCGATAGCCGCCGGGATGGCGACCTCACAAGGTTGGAACAAAACATCCCGCGCGGACATTTTTGTTCCGCCGCCCGGAAAATCCTGCAGCGGTTTTTTCTGTGTGTAAACCCAATCGATAACCTTCGGGACGTCGAAACCGTTTTCGTTGTAAAGCCCACCGCCGATGTCCGCGAGCCCGACAATTTTGTAGCCCGCTTTCTGCATCAGCTCCGCCGCAAGGGAACCGACGTTGCCGAATCCTTGAACTACCACACGGCAGCCTTGCTTGTTCATGCCCAATTTCGCCAGCGCTTTGTCGCAGCAGATCATCACGCCGCGCCCGGTAGCCTCGCGCCGGCCTGCCGAGCCGCCCAACTCGATAGGCTTCCCCGTTACGACAGCGGTGGTGGCTTCACCCACGTGCATGGAATACGTGTCCATGACCCACGCCATGGTTTGTTCATTGGTACCGACGTCCGGAGCGGGCACGTCTCGCTCCGGCCCCAGCCAATTCGCCAGCTCCGCGGTATAGCGCCGCGTGAGACGCTCCTGCTCTCCGCGCGACATTTTGCGCGGGTCGCAAATCACTCCGCCTTTGGCGCCGCCGAAGGGAATATTCACCACCGCGCACTTCCACGTCATCCACGTGGCCAGCGCACGCACTTCGTCGAGCGAAACGTCGGGAGCAAAGCGGATGCCGCCCTTTCCGGGCCCGCGCACGGTGGAGTGCAGAACGCGATATCCGGTGAATACTTCCAGCGTTCCGTTGTCCATTCCGATGGG